>Ga0210011_1000135_pt1 | contig 89984 bp, 64 predicted proteins | sample CryGeymeta201502_FD_183972 | JGI IMG/M metagenome (GOLD analysis project Ga0210011, IMG submission 183972) | Groundwater microbial communities from Crystal Geyser aquifers in Utah, USA - Crystal Geyser metaG 2015-02 (SPAdes) (version 2) | ecosystem: Environmental > Aquatic > Deep subsurface >...
TCGGGCAGGAGCTTCTGCTCGTTCATAAGAAGTAAGAAGAATCCGATTCGGCGGTCCTCAAGATACCTACCATTTCACTGTGATTTCATCTCCGTTGCCAACCGCTTGTTCGCTTACGTTGACCGTGCGACTGCTATACCCGACCTGCACCCGGTACGGCTCGGATTTCACTGCCTCGCCCGTTTCGGATGGATACGGGACGACAGTCGAAAAGATGCCGCTTGCATTTGTCCTGCCCATGATCCTAAACGGGAGCACCCGGCCGTTGTTGGCACATATCCTCGTCCGGACGGCGACCGGCCTGTTTGGCTCGGCGTTGATGGTGAGGCGGGCGCCTTTTACGGCCTCAAAGAGCATAAACGGCGCGGAATTCGCATCGGCGTCGCTAATATAAAGGAGTCTGAAGTGGTGAAGCGGCTCGACTTTTCCTTCTGGGGGCGGCTTTATTACCTCCCAGCACAGTCGGTAAGCCATGGTACGCCTGACCTCCTCGATATTCAGTTCCTCCTGGCGCAGCACGCGCGCGGCCGCATTTGGGTTCGCGCTCGGCTCGCCGATTCTTGCGATATCCCCCGACCAGACGGAGAACTTTTTATCCCCCACGACATAGCGAACGCCGAGGTTGCGGAGCGTTTTGTAGGCCTCATCCTCGTCTTGGATCTGGTAGAATTTCTCGGCGGCGATGATGCCGTTGATGCCGCTTTCATGGTTTCCCGTTGACACACAAGCCCGCTCGGCAAGGTATTCCAGCTGGAAGCTCCAGCTCCAATTGCAGATAATCCCGTAAGACGGTTTTTTCGACGGGTTTGAAAAATCGCCCGGTGATGGCGTGTGCTCCTGCATATAGCGGGAGAGCGCGTAGAGGTTGGGATCGACCCGGCCGGGGGTGGCTCCCGTTAAGGGATACGCCACAACTATAACCGCGATTGCGGTAACCAGGGCAAAGAGCGAATTGGCGTTTAGTGATGCGGGCAGATAATCCTTGAACTGTGAGAATATATAATCGATCGCCAGAAAGAAAAAGAGGGCGTACGAGATCACCAAGAAGACCGATAAGAAATCGCTATAGTAGCGTACCGTGATCGTATAAAACCCCAGTGACGAAAAGATCACGTAAAAGAAGATGTGCTTAAAACTCACGTAGTTACGGCGCCAATCCCGCGCGGCAAGCCAGAGTACGGCGATGGGGGCAATGAAAAGAAGCGGCGAGAAAAACCGCTGCGCCCAGCTTGCATCGGGCTTGAAAAGGGGCGTGAGTTCAAACGTGTCCATGCCGAGAGGATAGCTGCCGATACTTCGCCAGTACCCCTTAAGCAGCACATGAGAGACCGCCGGTACGGCCACCGCAAGTGCGAGCGCGGTGAGGATCGCCACCCCTGCGATAATCCTAAAGTGAGAGAGCTTGATCCTGCCGGCAAGGAGGGCGTAGCCGAGGGCCCCGAAAGCGGCGATCGCCCCGAAAGCGGCGATGTGAAAATATGAGAGCTTGCTGAACTCAAAGCCACCCGCCGGCCAGGCGATGGTAAGCGCCGAGATAACCAGGGTCAGGGTGGCAAAGCCAAAAAGGGCGCCCAGCGAGGCGAGCGCGGCCTTAACGTCTTCTCTATCCAGGATAAAGAGCGCAACGATAACGGGAAGGGCCACCATCGAGTTGACCAGGATGAGCGAGAGCGACATCATCATCGAGGCCGCTATTGCCATCCCGCCGAATATCCCCGCAAGCACAAAGCCCCTGATGTGTCGTTCGATAAACAAGCGTTGTGCCACAAGGAAAAGGGCAAAGACCGATGGGATGAGGAAGGCGTCGGCGATATGGTGATCAACCCCAAGCGCCGGCAGAAGAGCGAAGTCGGGAAGAACAAGCGCAAAGGCCGCCGCGGCCAGAGCGATTCTTTTTCCGAACAGCTCCCTGGCTAAAAAATAGATTGGAACAGTCGCCGCCATACCGAGGGCCAGCACAATAATGCCCGCCGCCTGCCGTACATCGATGCGCGCGATTGCCGAGACCAAAAGAGAGAGGCTTGCCAGGATATACGGCCAAATCGGGGGCAGCACGTACGCGAATCCCCAGGGGTAGCTTGAATAATAATCCATGCTCGCGGGCATCCTTGGAAAATGGGAAACGGCCAGGTCGAACATCCGTAAATAACTGGCAGAATCGGCGTCGGCGGTTAGCAAAAGGGTAGCGTTCTGAGTTAGAATAGGGAGTACCCTGTATCGCAGAAAAAACGATGCCAGGGTTAAAAGAACGAAGGCAATAATGGCATACAGGTTGTTTTGACAATAGGCGATGGTTCGTAGCTTAATATTTTTCATCTGCGCATATAACCGGTTGGAGAAAGATTACTGTATCACTACATGCATAAGCACATGCGTCAGTAAGAATTATAAGGGTAACAGGGAAAACAAACAACCGGACGATACCACGTCTTGAGGCCGGAAGGCGGCTAAATTATTTGGGATCGACTCCGATAACCTAGAAGTATGCTTTAATGCGATGCACGACGAGCAAGCGGGTACGTTACGATGAACAACGATACGTTGAAGCAAAAGCTTACTATTACAAAAAAGAGTATAGAACAGAGTGTAGATAAGATTACTCCTAGCGGTGGGGCCGGTTCGAATGCCTTCAGGCTGAAGCCGGCGCTCGTTATTATTGCAGTGATGCTGGTTGTGGGAGGATGCATCTCACACAAGGCGGGCTCACAGAAGGCGGTCACTGCGAGCACGCAAGAAGAACGCACGGCAACCGCTACCGCATCCGCAAGTAAAGCTGCTTTAGCGGGCACGGCTACTGCTGAGAGCAGCGGGGCCAGCAGTGGGGCCGCACAAGTTAGCACGCAAGCAGTTGGCCAGGCGGGCGCACAGGAGGGCACGCAAACGGCGGTATGGCAGGTTATCCCGGTTTTGCTCTATCACCAGATCCTGCCCAATCCAACCAATTCCATCACAACCGCACCGGATGTCTTCGACCGGCAGATGAAGACGCTGTCCGATTTGGGGTATAAAACGGTAACCCTAGATCAGCTCTACGCAAATCTTACCAAGGGAAAACCGCTACCTAACAAGCCGGTTCTCATTACGTTTGACGACGGCTGGAAAAACCAGTACCAAAACGCCATTCCCATCCTGCTCAAGTACAAGTTTAAAGCGGCGTTTTTCGTTAACCCGCAGACCATAAACTTTAAGAACCGTATCTTTATGAATGCGGGCGATTTAGTCGACCTCGACAAGCACGGCTTCGACGTTCAGTCGCACACCTGGGCCCACTCTAACTTGATTATAAAGCACGGCGAAACGTCTGCCGCCTACAATGCACGACTGACCCACGAGCTGAAGGATTCAAAGATCTGGCTTGAGAAGGTGCTTAAAAAACGGATGGACTACTTTGCGTACCCTTACGGTCTTTACAATTCCTGGGTGGTCAAAGCGGTGGCGAATACGGGCTACAAGATGGCCTTTACCGTGAACTCCGGCAAGAACATGGCGGCAGAGCAGTCGCCCCTGCTTTTGAAGCGCACGATTATCTTTAAAAATACCTCGTTTAAAAACTTTATCGACGACTTAAACAGCCTGCCTTTGGATGTCACAGCGCATCATCCGGAGGATGCCTCCTATGTGACCACGGACACGGCCTGTATCGCGGCGGTCTTTGGTGACTTAAAAGGGGTTAACATCGATACGCTTCGGCTCAGGCTCGATTACCGCGACATCGGAGGTCGCGTTGTCCTCTTACCGGACCACAGACATGTCTATTCTTCCGGAATCGCCAAACTAAAACCCGGCTACCACTACGCGGTCATAAGAGGCAAGACCACCAAGGGCGCCATCGTTCAATCATCCTGGGCCTTTTTCGTGAAGCGGTAGTTCCACGGCATGAATTTAGGCAGTTCGAATCCTCTCATCCGCGACCAGGGACAAGGCATCTAATTTGGTTTCAGCGTCCCTGAGCTCACTTGAGATACGGTTTTGCTCTTGTTTTAGTAAGTCAACCGGGATAGCTTCGGCAACACGAAATCTCAGGACTTCAGTTGCTTTACAAATTCACACGGCGTTAATATCTGAATTCCCTGATAAGTGCCGACATCAAGCAAATGATTATCCCCGGAAATAATAAAATCTGCCTTGCCTTCGACTGCACAGACTAAAAACATATTATCCGATGGATCTTCGGTTATGACGTCTATTTTTAGCTCGCCAGGTGTTCTTTGTGAGTATTTGCTAAGAAGTGACACATACTGCTCGATCCCTTCATCTGCTAGGGAAAAGGCAGATTGTCATAGAATTATAGCGGTATAGAACAAGCTTGTGTAAATGCCGTTTTTGCTGGAAAACCTGGCAGTTTACCACAAAAGTTTGGAAAACCCTTAACGGGTTACCACAGTCCAACAACTATGGCCAGTAAAAACTATTAACTTTTTCATCAGGTATGAAATAATATCCCGAGGATGCAAAGGGGAGTAGTAACAAATATACGTAACTAAGCCGTATCCACAAAGTTGACAACTGTATACCATTAGTATACAGTGCGGCTATGGTTAATTTAATGAGTAAAACAAAACAGAAGATATTGGGGCTCTTGTTTGCCAATGAGGATCGGGAATTTTATATAAGGGAAATTGCCAGATTAATTGGCGTTTCTCCAATGGGTGCACAAAAATCGCTCAACACGCTTGAACAAGCAGGCATTGTCACTTCTCAAAAAAAGGGGATCCAGAAATTTTACTCGGTCAACAAAGAGAATCCAACGTATGCTGAAATCAAAGGTTTGGCGATTAAATCGTTCGGCGTCGCCCGGATATTAAAAGAGGTTCTTGGTGACGTTGCAGGAATTGAGGAAGCTTTTATTTATGGGTCTTTTGCCAAAGGGGAAGTAGACGCCAACAGCGATATCGATCTTTTTGTAATCGGTGATGTCGAGTATAATGTTTTAAGTAAAGCTGCTCGTAAGGCAGAGGATATATTGGGTAGAGAAGTTAACTTCGACTTAATTAGCGAAAAAGAATTCTTCGAGAAGAAAAAGGCAGACAATCCCTTTATTAAAGATATAACTACTAACAAGAGAATTGAATTAATCAAAAATGGCCAGAGAATTTGACTTTAGTTTATTAAAGAAACAAACCGTCAACTATCAGCAAATTGAAGTGACGATCCACAAAGCCTATAAATCCGTAGAGGCGAGTAGGAAGGTTTTGGGTACTGACACCGACTCTTCCTTTATCTTGGCCTATGAGGCCATGCTTAAGGCGACACTTGCCTTGATGCTCTCAAGGGGATACCGACCAAGGACGGCATTGGGGCACCACAAGACACTCGTTGACTTTTCAAGCTTCGTTTTAGGTGAGAAATTCGAGGGCATCACTGCGGCTTACGATAGTATGAGGGCTAAGCGAAATAAGGTTGTTTATGACATAGCTCTGGTATCTGAAGATGAAGCCTCGCAAGCTACAATCTTAGCGGGTCAGTATGTAGACATTATCAAAAACAAGATAGAAGAAGACAATCCGCAGCCCAGACTCCTGTAGTTATTCTCTTTGCTGCTATAAGATTCTAGCCTACTAACCTCAGTGCTGCTAAAACCCCTTACTGTCATGACGTCATACCATCATAACGTTTTAGTGTTAATATAGGGATGATGGAAATGCCGCTTTTGCTGGAAAACGTGGCAGTTTACCACAAAAGCTTGGAAAACCCTAGCAGGTTTACCACATTCCCACAACCCCGACGACGTTTATTAAGAGTTTTATTTTAAGGGCGAACGCTTGTTTGTATAATAAATCCCTTATGATATAATCAAGCCAATTTTAATTTCGTAGTGTAGTTTAAATATAGGAACGCTTTATAGCACTGCGAAAAACTTTGGTTTAGCAAATCTACCCACAGCACGTTGGTTTAGCAGGGGAGAGTGGAATGGGTTTAGCAGATTGGTTCAGCACCGGCTGTTCCAATATCCAGGTAAAAGATGGCGGAACAATATCGACTCGCTACAAGAATATTGCCGTGATTGAAACGGATGCGTGCTCATTGATGTGGTATAATTCATAGTCAAGAGGAGGATATTAATTATGAATGCAGCGAAAAAGGAAGTTAGCGATCTTCTCTCTCGTTTGCCTGATGACTGCACCATTGAAGATATCCAATATCATCTTTACGTTCTGCAAAAAATTGAGCGCGGTCTTGCCAATGTAAATGAAGGGCGGATCTATTCACAGCAAGAAGTCAAAGCACGGATGTCAAAATGGCTCGAGAGATAATATGGTCAGAGGAAGCTGTTGCCGATCTTGAAGCGCTTGCTGATTATATCACGAGGGATTCTGCCGTATATGCAGCCTCATTTGTTCGTGAGATATTAGACGCAAGCAATACGCTTAGTAAATTTCCCAAGCGAGGGCGGGTTGTGCCCGAACTCAGCGATTCAAATATCCGCGAATTATTCGTAAGAGATTACAGACTTATCTATCTCGTTGAGAGATCTCGCATTGTAATATTAGGTCTCATCCACGGAAGTAGGAACCTAAACAGACCATGGAAGGGCAAATAAACATGAAATGCCCAACATGCGACGTGTGTTCATCCCCGACGATGTAGCGGCCAAGCTAGAAGAAATCGTCGAAGCAGCCAAGAAACAAAAGGTTGAAATTGAAGTTGTAGATTATCAAGGTGCCGCATAAAACCAACGACAAAAACCCCTAACGGCAATTGCTTGTTCTTACTGGCTGGTTGCTCGATTCTGAGTTTACGGTTATTCCTTAACCTTCGTTTAGGAATCTACGAACTTCTTTTTGCTTTTGAATACAGGCGTCAGTGATCAGGAATCTATGTAGTGCATGAATGTGCGTTAAAATGGGCCGGAATCATTTTTCAAAAAGCTGGTAATAACTTGGTTGATATGTTTACGAGTGGTAGGTTTGGGATATTCCCAATACTACGAACGTAGCGTGTATTAAGGTTATATGCAAGGTAATCGGATTAATCCAACCCAACGCAATCAAAAAATTAGTAGACGGCGCTAACGCGAGCCTGGATTACCAGACCCTCCTTGGTATTACCGGCTCTGGTAAGACCTACACGATTGCCAACGTGATCGAGGATAACTGCAATTTAGCAGTTTAGTTTTTCTTGCCTTTTCCACTAGCTTTAAAAGCCGCATATATGAGCCCAGAAAATGTGTTTGGCAACTAAAAACTCTTGCGTTCGGAACTTAATTTCTCTAGCACCCCAAGTTCCGTTTTTAGCAATTAATGGTAGAGTGTTTCAACCGGTAACTACCGCCGGTAAACATCAACAAATGGCTGTGGTGGATAACCCTGTCGATTATCGCACTGGTAAGTTTTTCGTCGTAAAAGGGGTGAGTACTGGTTGGGGTGCTAAGAAAATTCCAGTTAACCGCTAGAATAATTAAGTTCCGTTTGCACTATTTTTATTTTGCCAAAAACATTATGCCAAAGCAACATGCCGATTAAAACAGAGGATATCGATATCGTTGTTCCCGAAAAGGTACAAATCTCAGGCGATAAAACAATTGATGCTGTGTTATCAAAGCCCATCCCAAGCTCACCGGAATCGCCACTCCTTACCGCCTATGAGGGTGAGATTGACGGCATCGAGCTTCTACTTGAATTCTTAACGCACCAAAGGGGCTCACGGGAGGACGTTGCTTTAACGGTTCAAAGAGGGTTGAGTGCACAAGCATTACGTTATACAAATATTCTCCATGACAATCGAATGGCTATTACAATAAATGATTTCTTAATTAATGGCGAGTTGGCTGATATAAATGTGAAAGTTCCAACACCAGCCGCTTTCGTCGGTTAATCCATACGAGGGACTTTACAAGATCGACTTAACCACCGGTAAGCGCGTACTTATCCATGCGATATCGCTAACGAAGAGACCGACTACACAGGTGCAGATACTCGATATGTTTGCAGAACCATAGTCCCGTCTCAAAAAGCTCTGAGTTTAGTGAATTCTACTGATTTATTCCCCATATGCCCGGTTCAGCGACTTGGGTGATGTTTGCCACCTGATCTGCCACAAAGTTTTTCCTTGCTTAGAATATTAGCATATGCTAATATTCATAGATGCTAAGGAGGACGTTATGACGCTTAATCAACCTGTTTACGACTTTAAAGCTGGCTTTTTTAAGGCGTTGGCTCATCCCTCAAGGATACGAATACTTGAGTTGCTTCGAGATGGGGAGAAGAGCGTAAATGAACTCCAGCCTGCCCTGGGACTCGAGCCCTCGAATATATCGCAGCAATTGGCGGTTTTGCGGTCGGCGGATATCGTCGTAGGGCGTAAGCAAGGAGCTAACGTTTTTTATACTGTAAAAAGCCGACTCATCTATGTGCTGCTCGATGCGGCCAAAGACCTCTTTAACGAGAGTTTATCGCAGAAGATCAAGCTGCTTGAATCGCTGTAGCGGCAAGGTTTCACATTGGCTTGCGTACAAGAACGCCGGTTCTCCAACTGAAGTAGGCAAAACTCAACGTTGTAAAACAAGGAGTATGAATCCGTATTGACTGAGGCGTTTTTTGTCGTTGTTTTAGTGGCATACCTTATTGGAACAGTGCTGCCATTAGTGTTCTACAGCAACAATCGTATTAACATTCCTATAGCTCACGCATTCGCACTTATCGCATCCGGTGCGGGCATCATAGCTTCTGTGCTTGCGCTTACCGGCGCCACGGCCGTTACGGTAACTATTTTTCCATCACCGGTTTTTGGCGCTACTTCTTTATCTCTCGATGGACTCTCCGCCTTTTTCTTGTTAACCATATCCCTGGTATCGCTTGCGGTATCTATTTATGCGACCCCCTATATGGTGAAAACCGCCGGCAAAAGAAGTGCCGCCGGGTTCGGGGCCTTGTATAACTTGTTTTTGCTTTCGCTCGTCATGGTGGTGACTGTCGACAACGCTTTTTACTTCGTCGTCTTCTGGGAGCTGATGACGCTTACGTCATATTTCTTAGTTGTGTTTGATTACAAGAAGATCCAGACGGCACGGGCCGGATTTCAATACCTGGTCATGACGCATGTGGGCACTGCGTTTATCCTATTTTCACTTATTGCTTTGTCGGTTCACGCCGGTGGCTTTAGCTTTGCCGGCTTTAAGGCGGCCCAGGCAAGCCTACCGATGGGGTTAAAGAACGCCATATTTATCTCTGCGTTGCTCGGGTTCAGCACAAAGGCGGGCCTTGTGCCGCTTCATGTGTGGTTGCCGAGGGCCCATCCGGCGGCCCCGAGCCATGTATCGGCCCTGATGAGCGGGGTCATGATTAAGACGGGTATCTACGGGTTGATTCGCGTGCTCTTTGATTTTCTCTCGCCTACTCCCTGGTGGTGGGGCTTGCTAATCCTTATTCTAGCTATGGTATCGGCGATATTGGGTGTTATGTATGCGTTAATGGAGCATGATATCAAGAGGTTACTTGCGTTTCACAGCGTCGAGAACGTGGGCATTATCATGATGGGAGTGGGACTTGCCGTAATCTTCTCATCGTTTGGCTTTGTGCCGGCCGCGCTTCTAAGCCTGACCGCTGCGCTCTTTCACCTGATAAACCATGCGATTTTTAAGGGGTTGCTTTTTCTGGGCGCCGGCTCGATTCAATACTCGACCGGCACAAAAAACATCGAGGAATTGGGTGGGCTTATTAAGCGGATGCCGACCACGGCCGCGCTGTTTTTAATCGGCTCCCTTGCGATATCGGCGATACCCCCGTTTAACGGCTTTGCCAGTGAGTGGTTGACGTTTCAATCCATTCTTCAAGCTAATCTTATCGGCGATGTTTCGCTGCAGCTCATCGTCCTTTTAGCGGTGCCCGCTTTGGCACTTACAGGCGGGTTGGCGGCGACCTGTTTCGTTAAGGCGTTTGGGATCACGTTTCTTTCGCTCCCAAGAAGCGAGCGGGCGGCGAATGCTAAAGAGGTACCGGTCCCGATGCTCGTTGGGATGGCCATCCTCGGCCTACTCTGCCTTGCTTTAGGTGTTGGGTCTCCTGTCTTTATACCTATTCCGTGGCATGTTGCCACATCGTTCTTTAATGGGGCCAGCGAGATGCCGTCCTTTAACCCTCTACTATTACGTTTACCCAATAGCCAGGGACACGCATCGATGTCGCTTCTGCTTGTTGCCGCCCTACTGGCTGTTGTTAGCCTTGCGTCTGTTGTGCTAACCGGATTGCGGGGGAAACGCTCGGTTACTACCGGGCCGACCTGGGATTGCGGCATACCGGAAGTTACTCCGAGAATGCAATATAGCGCAGCGGCTTTTACCAGACCGCTCAAGATAGTTTTTAGCGCCATCTACCAACCCCGGCGACAGGTTGAGGTCGAGAGCGAAGCTTCTCCGTACTTTCCGCTTTCTATTTCGTACGAGTCTTCGCTCTACCCGGTGTTTGAGCGCCAACTCTACCGCCGGTTTATTAATACCCTGGTGCGGATGGCACGACGGGCGAGGATGATTCAAGCCGGAAACATCAACCTTTATCTGGCTTATATATTTGCGACCCTTGTGATTCTTTTAGTTTTTGTGTGGAGATAAAATGGAATTTTTAGCGCAGAAAATAGCTATCGGGATCGGGCAAGCACTCTTCGTGCTTCTGTCGGCCCCGCTTTTTACGAGTTTAATGAAGAAGGTAAAAGCGCATTTCCAGTGCCGATTCGGCCCGGGGTTGCTGCAGGGCTACTATGATATCTGGAAACTTTTAAAAAAGGATGCCGTGATCTCCGAACACGCATCGTGGGTATTCAAAACGACGCCGTATGTTGTCTTTTCTGCTACATTTATCGCCGCCGTAATCGTTCCATCATTTGCCGTGGTGCTTCCAACCGCCGGAATTGGTGATGCAATCATCGTTATTTACCTGCTCGGATTGGCGCGGTTTTTCACCGCGATCGCGGGTTTGGATACCGGCAGTTCGTTTGGTGGGATGGGGAGCAGTCGCGAGATGATGATCTCATCTCTTGCAGAACCGGTTACGATGACCGGGCTTTTTGTCCTTGCCGCTGCCGCCGGCTCGACCGACTTTGGAGGCATTATCACAAAATCACTCGTGACGGGACATGTGCAACCGGCCTACCTCTTACTGTTCCCGGCGTTCCTGATTATAGCGGTGGCGGAGACGGGCCGGGTGCCGGTCGATAACCCGGCTACTCACCTCGAACTTACGATGGTGCATGAAGCGATGATACTCGAATACACCGGCCGCCATCTTGCGCTTATAGAATGGGCGGGGGCGCTTAAGCTCACTCTTTTGCTGACGATTATCGCCAACGTATTCTTTCCTTGGGGTATTGCCGAATCAATGGCTTGGCCGGCCGTTATGGTCGGGATTTTCGCTATAACTGCAAAGGTAGGCTTATTGGCGATCGGTATCGCCGCTATGGAGTCGATGATTGCAAAGCTAAGACTTTTCAGGGTACCTGAGCTTATCGGGGGCGCTTTTGTGCTGGCGATGCTCGCCCTGATTATAAGAACTACGGGGATTGGATAGTATGATAAGTTATTTAGTCGGCCCTCAAATGCTGAATCTGTTAGGTGTTGCTATTCTTGTGCTGGCACTAGCGATGCTTGGTTTACGCGGTTTTAACCGTAGCTTAAACGTGTACGCCATGCATTCTCTGCTCTTAGCGATTGTGACTGCGATTACCGGCTATAATGTGGCCAACATGCACGTGTATGTTGCGGCGGTCGCGACTATCATAATCAAGGTTGTTGCTATCCCGCTTATAATGATAAAGCTGGTCAGCACTATGAGGGTGCGGCAGGAGTCGCGACTTTTAGTAAATGCTCCAACCTCGTTTATTATTGCGATCGGGTTGATGATGCTTGCTTCGCACATGGCCCGCCTGACAATGCCCGGACAGAGCCCATTTGAGACAATGCTAACGGTCGGCATAGCTGTATCCATGTTTGGCATGCTCTTAATCGTCCTCCACAAGGATGCGGTAATCCAGGTCATAGGCTTGCTCACAATGGAGAACGGTTTTTTCTTGGTGGGCCTTATTTTAACGGGGGGCATGCCGTTTTTCGTTGAGGTCGGCATATTTTTTGATATTCTGCTTACCAGTCTTTTACTTTGGGTCTACCTGCGGCGCATGAATTTTGAACTGAAATCAACGAACACCATGCACTTAAATCAACTTAGGGGTTGAGAATGTATCTGGCTATTGCTTTATTGTTTATTCCGTTTTTATCTGCCGTGCTTTGCATAATTGTGCGGCGGTCTACCATCGTTGAGAAGGTTGCAACCACCGGCTCTATTCTGACGCTGGCGCTGGGAATCGCGGTTGCTTGGGATGTATCGACCGGCGGTAGCATACATGGGTATGGCGGCTATCTCTCGATCGACAAGCTAAGTATGGTCATGATAGTGTTGATAACATCAATCGGCGCCGGCGCGATTCTCTTTTCGCTTAGCTATATTAAAGAAGAAGTCGAGCGCGGGCATTTTACTCAGGATCGTGTTCGGTGGTACTACAGCTTCTTAAACTTATTTGTGCTTGCAATGCTGCTCTCGGTGGTTACCGGTAATCTCGGGATGTTCTGGGTTGCCATGGAGCTAACCACTTTGACCTCTGCATTGATGGTTTCATTTTATAGAACCCGAGCTTCGTTGGAGGCAGCATGGAAATATGTGATTCTATGCTCGGCCGGCATCGGGTTTGCGCTTTTAGGAACCATCTTTACCTATTACTCGTCAACGGATGGAATTGGTGGAACACTTAACTGGTCGATACTAATGCGGCAGTCGTCTCAGCTTAACCCTGTTACGATGCGTCTTGCCTTTATCTTTATTCTGGTGGGATACGGCACTAAGGCCGGATTAGTGCCGATGCATACATGGCTGCCGGACGCACACAGCTTGGCGCCGACACCGGTGAGCGGCCTGTTGTCAGGTGTGCTGTTGAGCTGTGCGATGTACGGTATCATTCGCTACGATGCCATTACCGTCAGCGCTGTCGGCGCCGCCTATCCGGGAACTCTGTTAATTACATTTGGTCTGATCAGCATACTAACTGCCGCGTTGTTTATGCTGGTGCAGAAGGACTATAAGCGACTGCTCGCCTATTCAAGCATCGAGCACATGGGTATCATAGCGTTTGCGCTTGGCTTAGGAAGTAAAATCGCCTTGTACGGCGCTATTTTTCATCTGATAAATCATGCGATAAGCAAATCGACACTCTTTTTTATCGCCGGCCGTATCAACCATATCTTCCGCTCGAAGCAAATCGGGCGGGTACGGGGGATTATAGGAGTATCTCCGGTGACGGGCGCGTTTTTTGTCGCCGGGATTCTAGCGATCGCGGGCTCGCCACCGTTTGGTCTTTTTGCCAGCGAGTTTATTATTCTTTACGGTGGGTTTACCGCGGGAAAGACAGTTGTAAGCCTCATCGCGCTCTTCTCGATCGTCATGGCGTTTGCCGGCTTGGCATATTACCTTAGCCGAATAACGTTTGGGCCGCGTACGAAAAGACCGATTTCTTATCCTCGATTCCGCCTACCCGTGGCGATCTTTGCGGTAGGTCTTAGCTCAATGGCGCTGGTCGGTCTCTATGTTCCGGCCTGGCTCCATCATCTGCTAGAAGGAATCGCTCATTCTCTTGGAGGCGCTTAAAGTTGGCGACAACCATGCATATAAGAAGCATTAAAGACATAGTGCGTGCGATAGATAATAAAGCCGGTGAATATGCCGGCAAGGCAGGCAAACGGCCGGGTGAAGCATTAGGTGAAGCATTAGGTGGGGCATTAGGTGAAGTGCTAATAGATATCGAGCTTTCGCTTCTGCCTAAGCTGGCGCTGGATATCGTGGACGAGTTGCACGGCACGCTTCAATTCATATTTGCAGTAGACGAACGGTCGCATAACAATGGTTTTTCACTGCATCACATCTTCGGTATCCCGTCAAAACACTGTCTGTTACACCTAAAAAGCGTGATCCCGGCCGATGCCCCCGAGTTCCCATCGCTCGCGCTACAGCTTCCGGCCATGAACTGGCACGAGCGAAAGATCGCCGATATGCTCGGCCTCACACCTGTCGGGCACCCCGACCCCAGGCGCTTGGTGCTCCATGAGGACTGGCCGCAGGGGGTCTATCCGTGGCGAGATGATTTCGATAGCAAGCAAAAGGTACCCCGCGTAAAGGGCACGTATGAGTTTCACAGGATAGAAGGCGAGGGAGTCTTTGAAATCGCCGTCGGCCCGGTGCACGCGGGCATTATCGAGCCCGGGCATTTTCGGTTCAGTTCGGTAGGCGAGAAAATCCTTTACCTGGAACTTCGTTTGTTCTATAAGCACCGTGGCATAGAGCGGTTCATGCGGGGCAGGTCTCTTCTCGAAGGGGCACTCGTGGCAGAACGCGTTTCCGGTGACGAGACAGTTGCAAACTCGGTTGCCTATAGCCAGGCGATTGAGCGAATCTTTAAAGTGGCGATACCCGAGCGCGCGCAACGATTGCGTGCGGTGTTTTTAGAGCTGGAGCGCATGCATTGCCACCTTGCCGATATCGGCGGCGCAGCAACGGACATAGCTTTTTCGATTGGCGCGGCAAAAGCCGCTCTATTACGTGAAAAAGTGATGAGTCTCTGTGAAATGGTATCCGGCAGTCGATTCTTACGGGGAATGATCGCACCGGGAGGCCTTCGAAGGGATATCGATAATGAGGTAATCCACCGCATATCGAGCTTTATAGAGATAGCGTTGTGTGATGTAAAGGAGCTTGAAGCGACCACGTTTAGCCGAAGCTCGGTAATCGACCGGTTCATGAAAACAGGTGTGCTGAGTACAGAGCATGCACTCAATCTCGGGGTTGTCGGCCCGGTTGCCCGGGCAAGCGGCATTGCGGTTGATACGCGAACCGATTATCCCTATGGCTTTTATGCAATGCATCCGCTCGATATCATTACCCGATTTGACGGGGACGTCGCCGCCCGGGTCAGGTTGAAGTTTGACGAGGTGCGGCAGTCTCTCGGCATAATCGAGGCCGCCCTTGGGGCTATTAAGAGCGGCGCTGTGCGCACAGGCGATTTTGCGGTGTCTTCTCGCGGCCAGGCACTGGGCTGGGTAGAAGCCCCGAGGGGCATGACGCTTTGCTGGGTCGAGATCGATGACGAAGCAAAAATCGCTAATTGTCGCTTAAGAACGCCATCTTTTAATAACTGGCCGGCCTTGCCGTATGCGCTTCACGGCAATATCGTGCCCGATTTTCCACTTGTTAACAAGAGCTTTAACTTATCATATGCCGGGAACGATCTTTAGGAGGAAGTTTTGCGAAGGATAAGCTGCAAGCGCATCTGCAGACCAAAGGTAACGATAAAAGATATAGACGCGCAACGGTCTTCTAATTCGGGCCGTTGGATGCCTGTGCCGGACGGCCTGGTCTGTTCGGGCTGCACGGCGTGCGTTAAGATTTGCCCAACGGGCGCGATTACGTTGAAAAACGACCGGCAATTAGTGTTTAAATACGATGCCTGCATAGCATGTCGGGCTTGTGTGGATGCGTGCGCACCCGGCGCGCTTGTCATGGGACCGGGGATCGACGGCGCTACTTCGAGGGGCGCGCTCACACACACATTCTCCATTAATAAGCTCTCGCCAAATTTACCGGAAAAACCACAGACCAAGGACGCTGTAATCCCTGAAAAAATTAAGATATTTGCCAGGTCGATGCATGTGCGGGAGGTCGATTGCGGCAGCTGCAACGCTTGTGAGCTAGAGATCGCCGCTATAAGCAACCCGGTGTATGATGCGGAGCGCTTCGGTATTCACATCGTTGCCTCACCGCGCCACGCCGACGTTTTGTTCGTAACCGGTCCGGTTACCAGGCAAATGGAACTCGCGCTCAGAAAGACCGATGCGGCGACACCAACACCCAAGCTAATTGTTGCCATCGGCGCTTGCGCTTGTTCCGGTGGATTATTTGGGAATACCCCGGTTACCGGCACAGGGGTGGATGAGTTTATCGGCGTCGACCTTTATATCCCCGGATGCCCGCCGAGCCCGCGGGCAATCTTACGCAGCATCCTGGCTTTGCGAAGCGGCACTATCTAAGCTACCGTTCACGCTCGGCGGTCGCTCCGGTTATCCTGATGGTTGTTCCCTTACGTAAGGCCTGCTGCAATATTTTCGTTTCATGCTCATAATGGTGGTATGGATGAGATTGCCGGTTTTTTGGGACATATCCGAAGAAAACAAGAGTACGGCGGGCAGATCGTGCACGAGCGCGTGTTGCCGACAAAGGCGGCCTCGTTTGCGACCCCTGAAGGAGGCCTGCCCGATGGCGTAAAAGAGCGGCTTTCTCGCATCGGGATCGACGAACTTTACATCCACCAGGCTAAGGCGCTTGACCTGGTGCGCGACGGCAAGAATGTTCTTGTTGTAAGCGGCACGGCAAGCGGGAAAAGTATGTGCTATAACCTTCCGGTTCTTGAGGAGATGCTCGGGAACAAAAAAACGCACGCCCTCTATTTGTTCCCCACGAAAGCCCTGGCTCAGGATCAGTTGCGCGCTATCAAAGAGCTTGATTTTCCCGGGATGGTCGATACCTACGATGGGGATACCCCGCGCGAGGAGCGCGCAGCCATCCGCAGAAACGCATCGCTTATCTTGAGCAACCCGGATATGCTTCACTACAGCATCCTGCCGTTTCACAAGCAATGGGCAAGCTTTTTACTCAACCTGAAATATATAATCGTCGATGAGATCCACGTTCTGCGTGGCGTTTTTGGCTCTAACGTGGCCCAGGCGATCAGGCGCTTAAGGCGCCTGTGCCACCACTACGGCAGCCACCCCCAATTCATCATGGCCTCGGCGACGATCGCCAATCCCCAGGAGCTTGCCGAGCGCCTGACCGGCCTTGATGTCGATGTCGTTACCGAGGACGGTGCGCCGCTGGGTCAGAAGACGTGGGTCTTCTGGAACCCTCCTTTCATCGACGAGACCTCGGGGAAGAGAAAAAGCATCACCTGGGAGACGACGTGGCTTCTGGGCGAGCTTTCAAAAGAGCACTTTAGAACGATTGCCTTTAGCAAGTCGCGCAAACTTGCCGAGCTGGTGCTAAATTACGAGCGCCGCTACCTGGACGACCGCCCCGATATCGCCGAACGAATCGCATCGTATCGCGCAGGATACTTGCCGGGGCAGCGCCGCCTTATCGAGGAGCGCCTTTTTTCGGGCGAGCTTTTGGGGGTTTCGACCACCAACGCGCTCGAACTCGGCATCGATGTCGGGGCGCTGGATGCCTGCATCATGAACGGTTTTCCCGGGACGATTTCCTCGACCTGGCAGCAGGCGGGGCGCGCCGGCAGGACGATCGGCGAGTCGCTGGCGGTGCTGGTGGCGGGCAGCGACCCGCTCGACCAGTACTATATCGATCACCCCGAGTATTTCTTCGGGCGCAACTTTGAAGAGGCCATCATCGATCTGGATAACCAGAAAATCTTGGGACGGCATCTTCGCTGTGCGGCGTATGAAATCCCGCTTGTCCCGGCCGACCGCACCTATTTCGGAGAGGGATTTGAGGCGGCGGTGCATGCGCTTCTGGCATCCGGTGAGCTCAAAGAGCGAAAGGGGCGCTGGTTCCTGGGCGCACCCGGTTTTCCTGCGCAGGATATCAGCATCCGCTCGGCATCACAGGCGACATATGCCATTGTCGAGGAATCTACCGGAACGTTGTTAGGTACGACCGAGGCGACACGGGCGTTTTTTGAGATCTATCCCGGAGCGATCTACCTGCACCAGGGCGAGCCGTATGTGGTGCGCCTGCTCGACACAAACGAGCATGTCGCCCTCGTCGGGCGGGGGAGCGACGAGTACTACACGGAGCCCCGCGAAGAGACCGACGTTCGGGTTATCGCCGAGGCCGAGACGCGCAGGCTCGGCGCGACCGAGCTGAGCTTCGGCCAGGTTGAAGTCACCAACTATATCACCGCATACCAGAGAAAATCCCCGGACGGCAAGGTCATCGGGATGGAAGAACTCGATCTGCCCCCGGTGCGTTTTGAAACCGAGGCGCTCTGGTTTACCGTCTCCGATGAGATCATCGATACACTCGGGCTCGATGGGCTTGCGCTCGCGGGTGGAATCCACGCCACCGAGCACGCGGCCATCGCCATGCTGCCCATGTTTGCGATGTGCGACCGCTGGGATATCGGCGGCGTCTCAACCCCCTACCACCCCCACACCGGACAGGCCACCATCTTCATCTACGACGGCTTCGAGGGCGGCATCGGTATCGCCCAGCGCGGCTTTTGGATTGCCGAAGAGCACTTGAAGACCGCGCTCGAAGTTATCCAAAACTGCCCCTGCCGGGACGGCTGTCCATCGTGCATCCAATCCCCCAAATGCGGCAACTGGAACGAGCCGTTGAATAAAAAAGCGGCGGTTGGGATATTAAAGCAAATTTTAAAGGGGACAAAACATATTCCCGCATCTAGTGCGAATGAATAGGCAAGTTATCATGCGCGTGCTCGTCAAAGCGGTGAAATTCTTCCCCGGAGGCACCTATCGGGTCAATGTGTATCGTGGCGTGTGATAGGTAGCTTAGATGATGCAGAAGCTGGTGCTGCGCCTCAACGGCGATTTCATGCGCCTTTTCAACGGAAAGGTTAGGATCGACCGCAATATTTACCTCAGCTCTCAGGCGGTGCCCCAGCCAACGCACTCGAACCTCAGTAATATCCTTTACACCGGCCACATGATTTGCAGCGTGCCTGATCTCATCGACCACTTCAGGATCGACCCCATCGAGAAGCCGTGAGAACACCGCCTTAGCCGAATCCCACACAATGCGGGCAATAGCAACCGTAATTAAGAGCCCGATAATGGGATCGGCAAGCGGATAGCCGAGGAGCACGCCGATTGCACCGAAGAGAACAGCTAAGCTTGTCAATCCGTCAACACGTGCATGGTAGCCGTCGGCGATAAGGGCGGCGCTGCCGATCTCTTTGCCAACCCTGATGCGAAAGAGAGCAACCACCTCATTTCCGAGAAATCCGACAAGAGAGGCGATAACGATTGCCCACACATGGCTTACCGTTTGCGGATGAAGGAGTCTGTTGGTGGATTCATACCCGGCAACAATGGCGCTCACTAAAATAATAAAAACGATGGTAACTCCTGCCAAATCCTCAACCCGTCCATAGCCGTAGGTGTAGCGCTTTGTCGGCTTTAATCTCTCAAGCGCAAAGGCAATCCAAAGCGGTATTGCGGTAGCCGCATCACCAAAATTGTGAATCGTGTCAGCCAGAAGGGCAACGCTTCCAGAAAACAACACAACGATGATCTGGAATATGGCAGTGATGGATAACCCGACAAACGACCACTTTATCGCCCAGATGCCCCTAGCGGTAGTGTAGATAGTAGGATCGACTGCGCCGTGAGTATGCCCGTGAGCGCCGTGGGCATACTCACGGCCGTGCGAGTGGTTTTTATTGAACATAAGTTACCTCGTCGGTTATCGTGATGATTCTATTCTACCTCATCATTTTCTGCAACTGAAGGTTGGTAAGTGCTAACATATGATCCACAGACTGGTCAACACGTAGGTGATGTTTGGATCGATTCGAAGAATGGTGAGATTATTGGCGGAAATCAGGTTAGGTAATTTGCGACGTAAACAGCGAAAGGTGATCACTTTCTCTGTTATTGCTTTGCTTCTATTAATAATGGCCGGTTGCCAGAAAAATACTTCGAGAGTGAGACATGATTCTACTATTAAGAGATCTGAGCAACCGACCGCAACATTCAAGCTTGCACATAAACTTTACAATGTTATGGCGAGTGCGGATAGTGTTGGGTTTTATAATGCTGAATTGAGCAAGCCCAAATTACTTACAGTTGTAATGCGAAGCGATAAAAGATTTGAGGAACTAAACAAGGATTTTCTCTTAGCAAAAGATTACCCAGATGGGCCAAATAGGTGTATTCCGACTTTGTTGCTTAAATGGGAAAAAGATGGAAATCCAATATACTTTTCTCGCTTCGTCCCCTCGCAGTAGCGTTTGTGGGAATGTGGTAAAGTTCCTACGGGGGCATCTTGCGTATTCCGGCGATTTCGGCCACTTTCGGAGCAAAGCGACGCTGGCAACTTCAATGATTTACAAGTGGACGCAATCAAGTCAAGTTTTCGGTATTTTTTCGCATGGATCCCCCTCTCATATCAATCTTGTAGGCGTTGTGCACCAGCCGATCCAGAATAGCATCTGCGATAGTTGGACTGCCGACTACATCATGCCACTTATTAACCGGCATCTTAAGATACGACTATCGCCAAAGCGCATCTTGTACCGATCTTCTACGACCTCCAAGATGCCTCTTCTTTCCGGCTCTGAAAGAGCGTTTATGCCCCAGTCGTCTATGGCTAGAACTGAAGTTTTGGCCAGCTTGTTTAAAAGCTTTACGTAAGATCCATCGGCCCTTGCAATCTTTAACTCGGACAAAAGCCTAGGGGCACGGTAGTAGAATTGTAGTTGCTCCTTGCACATATCAAGAATATTTGATATGGTAATGGTATGGTTGATAATGTAAGAATTGCCAAGGCGTTAAGCGACCCTATTCGCTACCAAATTATGATGATGCTGGTTCACGGCGAGGCCAAATGCTGTAAGGTGACCAGTGAAGATGGTGAGCGTGTAGGCCTGTGTAACTGTGAAATAATGACGGAATTAGGCCTTATTCAGTCGCGGGTTTCTTATCATATGAAAGAACTGGTTGATGCTGGTTTGGTGATCGAGGAACCCAGGGGCAAGTGGAAGCATTACTTTATTAACACCGAAACAGTACGAGCTTTTATGGAACAGCTAAATCAAGACCTTGGCGAGAGTTAAAATTTTTGGGCAAATATATCAAAATATTTTGATAGGAAGATTACTAGGAGGGTTAATATGAGCGAGGACATTAGAGAGGTGGTTCGGCAAAAGTACGCCCGGGCTATTACACAAAAGACGAGCTGTTGCGGTGCCGGTTCAACCGGTTGTTGTGGCGGGTCGCCAGACCAGACGACTGATATCATCACCAAAGATTTGTATCGGATAGAGGAGATAGCCGGGTTGCCTGAGGATGCGGTAGCCGCCTCATTGGGGTGTGGTAATCCAACAGCGCTGGCCGAATTATTTTCCGGGGAAGTGGTGCTGGATCTGGGCAGCGGTGCCGGACTGGATGTTTTGCTGTCGGCAAAGAGGGTTGGCCCTACCGGCAAAGCCTACGGCCTGGATATGACCGATGAGATGTTGGCCGAAGCCAAGGCAAATCAGGCCCGGGCGGGCATTAACAATGTGGAGTTTTTAAAAGGTCATATCGAGGATATTCCGCTACCCGATAATGCGGTGGATGTAATCATCTCCAACTGTGTTATCAACCTCTCGCCTGATAAGGACCGGGTTTTAAAGGAGGCTTATCGGGTACTGAAACCCGGCGGCCGTCTGGCAGTTTCCGATATCGTCTTAACCAGACCCTTGCCCGAGAAAGTCCAACAGGACTTAAATGCCTGGGCCGGCTGCATAGCCGGGGCGCTCTTGGATCAGGAGTATCGAGACAAGCTGGCGACAGTCGGTTTTGTTAACATTAGCGTTGAGACTACACGGGAATATGACCTTACCGACTCGCAAGCGAATGGTTTCTCCCTGGATTTATCCGAGGCCGAACTCTTACAAATTAATGGATCGATAATCAGCGCATTTATCCGTGCAAAAAAAGCCGATCGATAGCTGTTATTTGCCTCTCTTGAAGTGCGATAAAGGATTTCTTTAACCCATCATCGTTATTAATGAGAGAATTTAACTCGCGATAGAAGAACCGGTAATCCCACTTGTGGACGAGAGATATGAATTGGCCATAAATTGGCCAAGCATCATAATGCATGCGCACCTATTATTAAGCCTTGTTTTCTGTGCTAACTGGAGGATTTGATGCAAACCTACATCTCGGTAATCGGCCTTGGAGCTGAAAATGAAGAACTTAACGATGTCGCTTACGAAGTCGGGCGCCTTGTGGCCGAGCGTGGTGCGATTGTCGTCTGCGGCGGGCTTGGCGGGGTGATGAATGCGGTCGCCCAGGGAGCGAAAGAGGCGGGCGGGACAACTGTTGGCATCCTGCCGGGGCCGGATCGGCGCGGGGCATCGGAGTACCTGGACATCGCCATACCGACAGATATGGCCCATGCACGAAATGCGCTGGTGGTGCGCTCGGGTGATGCGGTGATCGCAATCGGCGCGGGCTACGGGACGCTCTCGGAGATCGGCCTTGCCTTAAAGATGGGCAAACCGGTCGTCGGGCTGAAATCATGGACGCTCTATCGCGAAGGCAAGCAAGATACCGGCATCATTGCCGCTGAGACTGCTGATAAAGCAGTGGAATTGGCTTTCAAGGCGATAAAAGCCTAGAAGCTGTCAGCTTTCAGCTTTCAGCTAAACCATCATCAATAGTAAGCTTTATCTAAGCTTAGACACTCTTACTTCTAATAATACTTACTGCTCTCTAGATTCTTCACTTCGTTCAGAATGACATCTAGCGCTCGTAGGGGCCGAGCTTGTCTCGGCCCTCCTCGACATAGCACACCCGTCTAGGTGGAGACAAACTCCGCCTCTACATTGATAATTTCATTAGTTACTGCACTACTATTTTTAGCTTCATGCTGCCTACCAGAACCCACTTTCTAGACCCCTACTAATTCGACATTCGCAATTCGTAATTCTTCTGGATACGCGCTGGCACAAGTATTGACGCTCCTGACGGGGTAACTTAACATAGTAAGGGTCTGTCTGCACAGTAATCTTATGCAGTGATTACACAGCGATAAGCGTAATACGCCAGACGAAATTTTTAATAGCCTTAGCGGGGGCAAGGCGTTAAAGGGGGATGATATTGTAATGGGAATGTTGGACAAAAGTTGTAAGGATTTTCTGGATGTACTGGCATCCAAAGAGGCCGTGCCGGGCGGCGGCGGCGCGGCGGCGGCCGGCGGCGCTATCGGTATGGCGCTCTCGAATATGGTCGGCAATCTGACCGTAGGTAAAAAGAAATATGCGGAGGTAGAGGACGAGGTCAAAGACTTGCTCGACAAGGGCTACAAAGTAATGGCCGAACTCGAGACGCTGGTCGATCGCGATGCCGAGGTCTTTGAGCCCCTTTCTAAAGCATACGGAATGCCGAAGGAAACTGAAGAGCAGCAGCAGGCAAAGGCCGATGCGCTTGAGAAATATTCCAAAGAGGCCTGTTCGGTGCCGATGGAGATCATGCGTAAATCCTACGAGGGTATTCAAATCCACAACCGCATGGGCCAGATCGGAAGCATGCTTGCCATCTCGGATGTGGGCTGCGGCGTCGTGTTCTTGAAATCCGCGTTGATCAGCGGTATGTTAAACGTCGTCATCAACCTTAACACGATTAAGGACCAGGACTTTGTAAGTTCGACACGCAACGAGATGAACCGGCTCTTAAGCGACGGCTCCAAGCTGGCCGACGAGACCCTGCAGTTGGTCCTCGACAAATTAACCAAATAAGCAAAAATAAGCTTAAGTAATTAAGCTTAAGTAATAGCACGTAAGGGGGAGATTGAATTGGCGGAAAGACTGGCGGGAAAAGCCGTTGCCGACGCCATAAAGGAAGACCTGAGCAAGAAGATCGAAGAGCTCAAAAGCAAGGGTATCACGCCCAAACTCGGTATCTTGCGCGTGGGAGCGCGCCCGGACGACCTCTTTTATGAGGGCGGCGCCAAGAAGACCTGCGAGGCCGTCGGTATGCAGTACGAGGTATTTAAGTACCCGGAAGACATCGACCAGGCGAACTTTGAAAAAGCGGTTATCGAGGTCGGCGCGAACCGGAGCATTAACGGCATTTTGATGTTCGCCCCGCTTCCGAAGCATTTGGATGAGCGCAAAATCCGCTCGCTTATCCCTGTTGAAAAAGATGTCGATTCCATGAATCTCGATAGTGCGGCCAAGGTTTTTGCCGACGACCCGACCGGTTTTGCACCGTGTACGCCGGCCGCTTGCATGGAAATTTTGAAGTTTTACGATATCCCGCTTAAAGGGAAAAGGGCCGTTGTGCTCGGCCGTTCGCTTGTTGTCGGCAAGCCGGTTGCCATGTTGCTCCTGCGCGAGCACGCCACGGTTACCATCTGCCACTCCAGAACCGAGAACCTGCCCGAGGTATGCCGGGAAGCTGAAATCCTGGTTACCGCCGTCGGGAAGGCCAAGATGGTCAAGGGTAATTTTGTGAAGGCCGGGCAGACGGTTATCGATGTCGGCATCAACGAAGACCCGGACAACCCCGGTAAGTTTGTCGGCGATGTCGATTACGAGCAGGTCGAGCCGATCGTTGAGAAAATCACACCGGTTCCGGGCGGCGTAGGCTCGGTTACCACCGCGGTTCTTTGCAAACACACCGTTATGGCCTGTGAAATGCAGAACAACCTGGTGATGGTATAGTACTTTTTGCTATTATTTTAGCGATTGCAGCAGATTTTAGCTCGTCCGCAGGTCATCCCCTGTAATTAATGGTTTAGGAATGGGTAAAATCTAGTAGTCGCAAGCTTTCATGCCTGGTCAGAGGCTTGTCGGTTATTTCAACTTGTATCGAAATAACCTTGTTGAAAGGGGCGGTTAGTGATACGATTTCTTAGTAGATGAGAGGGTTCTTGAAGAGTTGAGGGGGGGCTTGTATGAGAACCAGTATCGATTTACATAATTATTTGCAATCTCTTGAGGTTCCACATGAGATCAGCCTGGTGGAGATGCCTGCACGAACGGCGGCGATGGCGGCCGCCTCACTTGGGCTCGACCAGTCTGAAATCGGTAAGACGTTGATTGTCGAAGCCGATGGAAACCCGCTGGTGGTCATGATACCCGGTAGCCGGCGCCTGGATGTGCGCAAGCTCAAGGCCATCACCGGCGCAAGCAGGATCAAGCTCGTTGAGCCGCAGGATGCGGTAAGCCTCACCGGCTATATCTTGGGCAGTATCCCGCCCCTTGCACATGCCAACGAAATGCCGGTTTACATTGATTTACGACTTCTTTCCATCCCCATTATCTATACCTGCGGTGGGCAGACAAATGCCGTGTTAAAGATCAAACCCACAGACCTCATATCCGCCGGAAACGCTCAAATCGTCGACATTGCAGACGACGGCCGGGTATAATCTTTTCTTGTGACTGAGTAGCTCATATATTATTATAAAATTGTCCCTGACGATTTTATAGAGCAATAGAGCTTGTATGGCTCATGGAATATAGATAAGCGCAGGTATGCGCTAAGCGATGACATTGCGATCTATTGTTCTAGCGTTCCATTGCTCCACGGTTTTGCTTAGCTGGCCAATATGTGGCATGAGGCATACACAACGGCCTGGCAAATTGAAAATAGCTTATTACTCTACTATTCGCACCAGCCGATTCATAGTCCTTTCCTACCACCTTATGGCGTTGTTTGCGAAGCAAGGTTTATTGGATTTTAACAATGAGCATATTATCCGTACCTGAGGGACTCTGCAAAGAATGCTATGCCTGCATACGTGCGTGTCCCGTTAAAGCGATAAAAATGGCCGACAGCCAGATAGAAATTTTAGACGAGCGCTGCATCTACTGCGGGCGCTGTGTTGCGGCTTGCTCCAAGGGGTCTATTGAGCTTGGACCAGATATTGAAAAGGCCTTTGCGCTGCTTTCCTCAAGTAGAAGAACCATAGCGGTTCTTGCCCCCGAGTATCTTGCATCGTTTTATCCCATGACACAGGAGCAGCTGGCCTTCTTAATCGAGTGGGCCGGGTTTTACGGATACGAGGACACCGTGCTTGCCGATGAGATGGTCGCACGGCAGTATCTTCGCTACTTCTCTATCGAACGGGACTTTCCGGTACTACGCTCGACTTGCCCGGCGGTAACCACCTGGGTTGAGAAGTATTACTCCGCTTTGACCGGCTATTTGGCGCCGATCGCCTCGCCGATGGTTACGCAGGCCAATCTTATCAAACACATTTACGGGCCCGATGTGGCCGTGGTCTACGCGACACCATGTATTGCGGCTAAGTATGAAGCCAAAAACAGTAATTCAGCCGATGCGGTTCTTACCTTTAAGGAATTCAAGCAGCTCTTGAGGATACGTTTTGCAGGATCGGAGAATGAGCTTCGCCTGGAAGAGAGCCCAAAACCCGAGGTGAGGCGACGTTACTCGGTTTCCGGGGGTTTCCCGCGCCCGACGATCGCCCAGTATAATATGCTTGATCCCAACCTTATGGTCGTGCGGGGTGTCCGCAACCTGGATAGCCTGGCAAGCGCACTTCTTTCCGGGGATATCAAGGCCAAGTTTATCGACATGTTGGCCTGCCAGGGATGTATCGACGGCCCTGGTATCGACACCAACTTAGGGATCCATGTGCGCAAGCACGTCATCGAGCAGTCGTACCAGAATCGTCTGGTGAAAGCATCCGAGCAACTTACCTTCGACCAGGTCGAGCCGTACTTACCCAAGATCGACACCTTTAAGGCGTTCTCGAACAAACAAGTCGACCTTCCCATGCCGAGCGAGCAGGCCATCCAGGAGATTCTCGCCGAGGGCGAGAAGTTCACGGTAGAAGACGAGCTTAACTGCGGCGCTTGCGGGTATCGGACCTGCCGCGAGCAGGCGGTCGCCATCTACCAGGGAATCGCCGATTGGAACATGTGCTTCCCATTCCAGCGGAAAGTCTACAACCGAATAATATCCCAGCTCAAAGAGACCGCCGTGACCGATGGATTGACCGGGCTTTATAACCATAAGAGTTTCCTGGAACGGCTCTCGGTCGAGTTCAATCGTGCAGAACGCTATGGCTCGGAGCTTTCGCTCATCATGATCGACGTAGATAAGTTTAAGGATATCAATGACACCTACGGGCACGTAACCGGTGACTCGGTGCTTAAGACCATCGCCGGCATGCTCAAAGCCAACCTGCGCCAATCCGACCTTGCCGCGCGCTACGGCGGGGATGAGTTTGCGCTTATCCTCCCCGAAACCAGTGTTGAGAAGGCATACAAGGTTGGGGAGAAGCTGCGCCACAGGGTCGAGACGAACCCCATCCTGCTGAACCCCGACCTTAATATCTCCACTACCTTAAGCATCGGGGTAAGTTCATACGTATCCTCGATGTCCGAACCTTTGGGCTTATTAAGAAAAGCGGATGAGGCGCTTTACCTAGCAAAAGAAGCAGGCCGCAACAAGACCGTGGCCATCGCGGACGTTCCCGCCGAGTAAATCCGTTAAAATGAGCATATCCAAGGACTAAAGTTTTAGCTATAATCTATCTTAATTGAGCGCAACAACAGGTAAAATTTTCCTGTTAGTATTACTAATACGGGTGGGAGCACGTGTTTGATCTGAGGAAATGGGATGAAAACTACGTCAATAATTTCTACTACATCCTAGGCAGCATCGTCTTTGGAAGTCTGCTTGCCCTTGCGGTCATTTACTTGAACACAGATCTCTTCGGGATGCGCGTCAGCTTGTTTTTCTTCTTGCTTTTGGCGGTACCTTCAATCGCGATGGTCTTTGCGGCGCTCACCATTTTTCGGCTGGCGAGCCAGGCCGAGCATAGCAAGGCCAAGCAATCCTACCAGATACTTGAGATTACGCGACGGACACTGCCGTATTTAAGGAAAGGCCTGAACGCCGAGTCGGCTTCGGAAGTTATCAATATCATCCACAGGCAGACCGATGCGGTTGCGGTCTCGATTACGGACCGCACGACGATCCTCGGGTTCAGGGGTGTCGGCGAAGACCATCACCTGGTTGGAAAGCCCATTCTCACGCGCGCCACAAAGGACTCGATCGAGACCGACACGACGCGCGTCCTCGGTTCAAAGGCCGAGATCGGTTGCCCGATGGTCAACTGTAAGCTTAAAGCAGCGGTTGTCGTTCCTCTCGAGAAGACGGGGAAAGCTGTGGGCTCACTTAAGTTTTATTACGACAATCCTAAAAAGCTTACCGAGAGTAGAATAGCGGTGGCAGAAGGATTGGGCCAGCTGTTGAGTACACAGATTGAACTCTCAGAGCTTGAGCGCCAAAGAGAACTTACCTATCACGCGGAGCTGCGGGCGCTGCAAGCGCAGATCAACCCGCACTTTCTTTTTAATACGCTGAACACGATAACGGCGTTTATCCGCACCGACCCGCGGAAGGCGCGTAAACTCCTCGTGCAGTTTTCCGATTTTTTTCGCAAATCGCTTGAGTGGAAGGACGTCTTTATTACACTTGCCCAGGAGCTTGACTACATTGCAAACTATCTGGTGCTTGAGAAGGCGCGCTTCGGCGATCGCCTTGATATCAGCTTCGATATCGACAACGACGCCCAGGAGTGCATCCTCCCGGCGCTCACGATACAGCCGCTTGTCGAGAACGCGGTAAAACACGGGTTCTGTGAGGAGCGCGAACTTGAGATTAGTATCATCGCGCGGCTTGCCGATAATAATATGCAGATAACGGTTGCCGACAACGGCCGTGGAATTTCTGAAGAAGACCTAGACCAAGTCATAAAATTTGGTTATGGTAAGGGTAGTGGGATAGGACTGAGCAACGTAAATGAGCGACTTCGCAGCATATATGGTGAGGACTACCAAGTTAAGATCGAAAGCACGCTGGGTGTGGGCACCCGGGCGCTTTTAAATATCCCGATTTCCAGGAGTAAAGAGAATGAGACAGCTTAAAACCCTGATTGTTGATGATGAGGCACCGGCGCGTTCTGAGCTAAGGTACTTGCTTGAGAGGATTCCAAACGTGCAAATAATCGGCGAGGCAACCAACTCGACGGAGGCGCTTGAGCTTATCAAGGCGCTTAACTATGACCTCATCCTCATCGATATCCAGATGCCGGGCCTGAGCGGACTCGACGTGGTCACGGCGATAAAAGAGCTGCCCAATGTGCCGGCAGTCGTTTTTGTTACCGCCTATGGTGAGTACGCGGTCAAAGCGTTTGAGCTGGATGCTGTCGATTATCTGATGAAGCCGATCGACGAGGAGCGCCTTACGCATACCATCGACAAGGTCGACAAAAGGCTCTCGGGCGTGCAGCCTGCTGCGGTGGTCAAACAGGACGTCCGGCAAGAAAAATCTGTTATAGATATCGAGAGAATTCCGGTTGAGAGCAAGGGAAAGACGCTGCTTCTGCCCATGCGCGATATCGTCTATATCTCCAGCCGCAACGACATCGTTTTCGTGCATACGGCGGATAACACTTTTATTACCCGCTTTACGTTAAAGACCCTTGAGGAGCGCCTGGCCAGCAAGTCGTTTTTACGGGTGCACCGGGGCTATATCGTGAACCTGCGCCATGTCATCGAGATCGTTCCGATGTATGGGCGAAGCTACGTCCTTAAGGTTCGGTGCAACCAGCAAAACGAGATCCCAGTTAGCCGCCGTCGCGGCCAGCAGCTCAAAGCGATGCTCGGTATGTAGTGCAAGACCTCCCACAACAGCAACGGTGTACCATTACGTGTACCGTTTAACCCAGAATTAACACGTTCACGGTTAAAATGCTACCTTCACGGGCTCAAAATTGCTGTCAATCCCTTTGAGGCATATAATTAAGTATTTATACAGTGTTTTCTTGACGAGGATGTTTGGTATTCAATCTACCTTCCGACCGAGAGGCTAGGGGGTTTTAGTTTGAGCGGGGCACAATCACGCAAACAACAAGGAGGTTCTATGGGAACGACAGAGAAGGTCTACAATCCGAGGTCGATGGATCCAACCAAGAATAAGGATTGGCAGATTGCCGCAGAAGCAATGAAGTATCTACCTACTCCTGAGGAATGGATCGATAAGCTTGGCATACTTAAGGAAGAAATGATTCCTTTTGGTAAGACCCCCAAGCTCGACTTTCTGAAAATAATGGACCGTTTAAAAGACAAACCGGACGGCAAGTACATCGAGGTAACAGCTATTACGCCAACCCCTCTGGGTGAAGGCAAGACCACAGTTTCCATGGGCCTTATTCAAGGTCTTGGCGTAAAAGGCATTAATGTAGGTGGCGCATTACGCCAGCCATCAGGCGGACCGACCATGAACGTCAAGGGTACGGCTGCCGGTGGCGGAAACGCGCTTCTTATCCCTATGACAGAGTTCTCATTGGGCCTTACCGGTGATATCAACGACATCATGAACGCGCACAACCTCGCCATGGTTGCCCTTACCTCGCGCTACCAGCATGAGTGTAACTACACCGATGAAGAGCTTACCAGGCGTGGCCTCAGGCGCCTTGATATCGACCCGAAAAACGTTGAGATGGGTTGGGTCATCGATTTCTGCGCCCAGTCGCTCCGTAACATCATGATCGGCCTTGGCGGCAAGAAAGACGGCTACCCGATGGCGTCCCGTTTCGGTATCGCCGTTGGTTCCGAGTTGATGGCGATTCTCGCTGTTTCCAAGGATCTCGCCGATCTCAGGGATCGCCTTGGCAAGGTCACCGTTGCCTACGACCGCACCGGCAAGCCGATTACAACATCCGACCTGGATGTGGCCGGCGCCATGACCGCCTGGATGCGCAATACGATTAACCCGACCCTGTGCTACTCGGTAGAGGGCCAGCCGGTTCTAGTCCACGCAGGTCCGTTCGCTAACATCGCTATCGGTCAGAACTCGATCATTGCCGACCGCTTGGTTCTAAAACTTTGCGATTACGCCGTGACCGAGTCCGGCTTCGCCGCCGACATCGGTTTCGAAAAATTCTGGAATGTCAAATGCAGACTCTCCGGTAATGTACCGAACGTATCGGTTATCGTTGCCACCATCAGGGCTATGAAGATGCACGGTGGCGGCCCGACCGTTGCTCCCGGACGCCCGCTTTCAGAAGAATACACAAAAGAGAACCTCGGCCTTGTCGAGAAGGGCTTTGAGAATCTGCGCCACATGGTGAATATTGTCAAAAAATCCGGTATCGTCCCGGTTGTTGCTATCAATGCGTTCTACACCGATACCAAGGCCGAGCATGACCTCGTCCGCAAGCTTTGCGCCGAGATTGGCGTTCGCGTTGCGGTTTCCGAGCACTGGATGTACGGTGGCGAGGGCGCTGCCGAGCTGGCCGATACCGTTATGGATGCCGCCAACGAGCCGTCCAACTACAAGCCGCTCTATCCATTAGAGATGCCTCTGCGCCAGCGCGTAGAGATGGTCGCCAAGGAAGTTTACGGCGCGGACGGCGTACAGTGGTCGCCGGTTGCCGAGGCCAAAGCAAAGAGGTTCGAGTCCGATCCGGCGTTTGCCGACTTCCAAACCATGATGGTTAAGACTCACTTGAGCCTCACGCACGACCCGACGATGAAGGGTGTGCCGAAGGGCTGGCAGCTGCCGATCCGCGACGTTCTGGTCTACAGCGGTGCCAAGTTCCTCTGCCCGATGGCGGGAGAAATCAGCTTGATGCCGGGTACGGCATCCGATCCGGCTTACAGAAGAGTCGACGTCGATGTAAACACCGGCGAAGTAAGCGGATTGTTCTAGATTGTTCTAAAGAGACTTAAAACTTTGAAAATATCTAAATTGTAAGGAAAGTCGGGATGGTTTAAGAATGCCAAAGATTCGCTTTTACCCCGACAATAGGGAAGTAGAAGTAGAAAAAGGAGAAAACCTGCTCCGGGCAGCTATGCTGGCCGGTGTTCACGTTAACGCCTCTTGCGGCGGAAGCGGCACGTGTGGCAAGTGCCGGGTTGTAGTAGAAGAAGGGGACGTAGAAAAACAACCAACGGCAAAGCTTTCCGATGACGCGATTGCAAAAGGCTATACGTTAGCATGTACAACAAAGGTGCTGGGCGACGCGGAGGTGCGCATACCGGTCGAGTCCCAAATGGGCGATGGTAGGGCGGCCCTTGAGCGCGAACACCGTTCGGTTACTCACGGGTCTGTTCTTACGAGCAAAGACTTAAGCGAGCTGTTTGGCGAGTTCGAACTCGAGCCGGCAACCCGCAGGCTCTACGTCGAAATGACGGCCCCAAATCTGGAAGACAACCTGAGCGACCTCGAGCGCCTGAAAAGAGAACTCACGCGCGTTCACGGGATCGTTGATTTTGCTGTTGACCTGGATTGCCTCAAAGAAATGGCAGTCAAACTGCGCGAGGCCGATTGGAAAGTAACCGCAACCCTTGTAGAAGGCAGGGACGGCGAGTGCCCGCGTCTTATTCGCCTTGATTCCGGCGATCACTCCGCTACTCATTACGGCCTGGCGGTCGATATCGGTACGACTTCGGTCTATGCCGAAATTATCGATCTGAATACCAGAGAATCCCTGGGTCGGGTTTCTGATTATAATTCACAGGTAAGCTGCGGCGAGGATATCATCTCCCGCATCGTCTATTCGTTGAAAAAAGACGGCCTGACGAGGCTTCAGGGTCTTGTTACCGACACGATAAACGGACTTATAAAAAGGCTTCTTGAGAAGACCGGCGTGAGCAAAGACGATATCGTCAACATGGTTGCGGCCGGCAACACGACAATGGTTCACCTTTTCTACGGGATCAACCCGCGATACATCCGCGAGGAGCCCTATATCCCAACAGTTAACTTTGCCCCAACGGTAGAAGCATCCAACCTTGGCATCGATATCGCCAAGGGCGCCCGCGTTTACTGCATCCCGGGTCGCGCCAGCTACGTCGGCGGCGACATCACCTCGGGTCTGTTGGCTTCGGGCGTATACAAAACCGATAAAGTAACGCTTTATATAGACGTCGGCACCAACGGTGAGATGGCCCTTGGAAACTCCGAGTGGCTGCTCTCCTGTGCGTGCTCGGCCGGACCGGCCTTTGAGGGCGGCTCGGTCAAGTACGGCATGCGTGCGGTAAAAGGTGCGATCGAGACGGTCCGCATTAACCCGGTCACCTATGAGCCCATGATATTGACCATCGGTCAGACCAAAGCTAAGGGCGTCTGCGGCTCGGGGCTTATCGACGCGTTGGCCGAGCTGTTCCTGACAGGAATCATTAATGAGAAGGGCAAGTTTAATATCGAGACCGGTCATCCGCGCATCCGCGAGAACAACGGCCAAGGGGAATACGTCTTGGTCTGGGCGGAGGATTCGGCGGTCAAGGAAGACATCGTCATCACCGAGGCCGACATCGACAACCTTATTCGCACCAAGGGAGCGATTTACGCCGGCATCACGACCCTTCTCGATTCGATGGGTATGCCGGTTGAGGCGATCGAGCAGGTGCTCATCGCCGGTGGCTTTGGCCGTTACCTCGAACTCGACCAGGCCATCACTATCGGCCTGTTGCCGGAGTTTCCCGAGGAAATCGTTAAATACGTGGGCAACGGCTCGCTCATGGGGGCGCACCTTGTCCTCTTATCCCAAACCGCCCGCGAGTCGGCAAAGGATATCGCCAAGAAAATGACGTACCTTGAACTCAGCACCAATCCGAGCTTTATGGATAACTACGTCTCGGCGCTCTTCCTGCCGCACACTAATAGAGATGCATTCCCCGGCGTGATGGAACGGGTCAAGGAGCGAAGCGGAGTTTAGCAGGCGATTAGGCGCTGATTTGTTGAATCTTATTAGTAAGTCTTATAAGATAAGCGCGTAATCTCGAGATGGAATTACAAACAGCACGACTGTTTAGTGATTAAGCTATAAATCAGGCCAGCTAAATGGCCATTGGAAGGTGTTAGTTTTGAGTTTTACAATAGCCGTCGCCGGTAAGGGCGGCACAGGAAAGACCACAATCTCAAGCCTGATTGTCGGGCACCTGTTGAGGAAGGGTAAGACCCCGGTGTTTGCCGTTGACGCCGATGCAAATGTTAACCTTAACGAGCAACTTGGCGTTAAGGTCGACTCGACGATAGGCGGGATGCGCGAGGAGCTTAAGAAGAAAATCGGCGCCAACGAGGTCCCGGCCGGCATGTCAAAAGATATGTACATGGAGTACCTGTTGCAGGATACGCTGGTTGAGAGCAGCGGATTCGACTTGCTGGTCATGGGTCGCCCGGAAGGGCCGGGGTGCTACTGCGCCGCGAACAACATGCTCAAGCGCTATATCGATATCCTGGCAAAGAATTATCCGTATGTGGTCATTGATAACGAAGCCGGAATGGAGCATTTGAGCCGCCGCACGACACAGAAGATCGATCTTCTTCTGCTCGTCTCCGAGCCGAACCCGATCGGTATTATGACGGCGGCCAGGATTAAGGATTTAGCCAAAGAGATGGAAGTCTCGGTTAAAGAGACGGGTCTTATAATAAACAGGGTCAACGGGCAAGCCCCCGAAAGCCTGATAGAAGAAGCGAAAAACTACGGCCTGGAGGTGCTGGGAACGATACCTGCGGACGACATGCTTATCGACTATGTCATAAAGCACACCCCGCTTGTTGAACTCCCTGAAGATTCTCCTGTAGTCCGGGCGTTAGATACTATACTTGGTAAGTTTGGCATCTAGAGATATCTAGAGAGATATAGAGAGAAAAAGTTCATTAGTAAGAGTCCGTCAAAAGCAAACGTTTCAAAGAAAGGGGAAAATAAATGGCTTTTCAAGCACCGACTGAATCCTACAATGGAAAGATTAGAGAGATTAAGTTGGGCTCGGCAGCGCAGGTTGCCGTAGGCGGCGAGAACACGTTGCCGTTTTATACGTTTGAAGGATCCGTACCGAATGGGCCGAAGATCGCGATGGAGGTATTCGATACCGAGCCGCTGGGCTGGGCTGATGAATTGAAAAGCGTTCTCGGCGACGTCTGGGGCGATCCTGTGGCATGGGCTAAGAAGTGCGAGAGCGAGTTCGGCGCAGACATAATCTGTCTGCAGCTTGCCGGCACCGACCCAAACGGCGCTAACAGAAGCGTTGGCGATGCGGTGGCAACCGTCAAGGCGGTTCTCGATGCTGTCAGTATTCCGGTTATCGTTTACGGCTCCGGCAACGTCGATAAGGACTCGGAAGTTCTTAAGGCGGTTGCCGAGGCCACACAGGGCAAAAACGTCGTCCTCGGTCCTGCCGTTGAGGATAACTATAAATCAATCGCCGCCGCGGCGATGGGTTTTGGCGCTAAGGTTGCCGGCGAGACGCCAATCGACGTCAATATGGCAAAGCAGCTCAACATCTTGATGAGCAACCTTGGCATAGCGGTTGATAACCTGCTTATCGACCCGTCAACCGGTGCTCTTGGCTACGGTCTTGAGTATTGCTTCTCGGTCAATGAGAGGATTAAGTTGGCCGCTCTCACGCAGAACGACAACATGCTTCAGTCGCCGACCATTTCCAACCTCGGCAAAGAGGTATGGAAGGCAAAAGAGGCTAAAATCAGCCAGGAAGAGGCTCCGCAGTGGGGCGACCAGAGAAAGAGGGGCATCATCTGGGAGACGCTTACCGCGGTCTCGGTTATGTTGGCCGGCGCCGACCTGCTTATCATGAGGCACCCGGAGTCGGTTAAACTCATCAAGCAGACAATTGCTGAGTTCGGTATCTAATTCGTGCATATCTAATTAGTACGCATCTATTCGTGTAAGAAGACAGTGGACCAACTTCTGGAGGGGTCCACCTAGAGAATAAGCAGTAAGAAGGAGAGAATATGTCCGACAAAATCAGAAGCGTTGATCCGGCAACAATCGAAATGCTGGAGAAAGTCGGCGACATGTCTACCATGTTTAGCCGAGCTGAAGAGATGAAGCCGTGTACCTTCGGCTCCGAGGGCAGCTGCTGCCGTGTATGCGGTATGGGCCCGTGCCGTCTTGGCGGGAAGAGCAAAGAGGGCAGAGAGAAAACCGGTGTGTGCGGTGCTACGATTCACACTGTTGCCGCCCGTAACCTTGCTCGCGCCGTTGCGGCGGGTGCATCCGCACACTCGGATCACGGTCGCTCGGTAGCGATGACGTTCCTCGCCGCAGCAAAGGGTGAGGCGCCTGGTTATGGCATCAAAGACGAAGCAAAACTCATGACGGTCGCCGGGTATTTCGGTGTTCAGACCGAAGGCAAAACCGTTCAGGAGATCGCCGTCGCCGTTGGTGAGGCCGCTCTCGGCCAATACGGCAAACAAGAGGGCACGCCCATGGCGTATGTACATCGCGCAACCGAGAAGCGCCAGCAAATCTGGGAAGATCTCGAAGTGTATCCGCGCGGGTTTGACCGCGAGGTCGTACAGCTCATGCACCAGACCCACGCCGGCGTCGACCAGGATGCCGAGCACATTCTTATGTCATCGGTTCGCTGCGCGATGGCCGATGGTTGGGGCGGTTCAATGATGGCGACCGACCTTCAAGATATTATGTTTGGCACACCGAAGCCGCTTCGCTCCGAAGCCAACCTCGGTATTCTAAAACAAAAAGACGTTAACATCATCCTCCACGGTCACGAGCCGCTTCTATCTGAGAAGATCGTTGATATAGCGACCGACCCGGAGATGATCGAGTACGCAAAGAGCAAAGGCGCCGAGGGCATCACACTCGGCGGTATCTGCTGTACCGGTAACGAAGTTTTGATGCGCCGTGGCGTTGGCCCGGCCGGTAACGTTCTCCAGCAGGAGCTAGCCATCGCAACCGGTGTTGTCGATGCCATGATCGTTGACGTGCAGTGCGTTTTCCAGGGCATCGTTGAGGCGTCCAAGAAATATCACACCAAGGTTATCACCACCAACGAGCGCGCCAAGATCACCGGTGCCGAGCACATCCAGTTCGAAGAGCACAATGCTATAGAGACCGCCAAGACAATCGTCAAAGCGGCTATCGATAACTTTGCAAACCGCAAGGGCGAGGTCTTTATCCCCGATCACAAAAAGCCGATGATCGCCGGCTACAGCCACGAGTATATCAAGTACATGCTCGGTGGAAAGTTCCGCGCCTCCTTCCGTCCGCTCAATGATGCTATCATCAGCGGCCGTATTCAGGGTGCAGTCGCCATCGTTGGCTGCAACAACCCGCGTACAACGCACGACGACTCGCACAGGTTCCTCGTTGAGGAACTCATCAAGCGCGATATTCTCGTTGTTATGACCGGTTGCGCCGCACAAGGCGCCGCGAAAGCGGGTTACATGACACCGGAGACGATGGAGATGGCCGGCCCGGGCCTCAAGGAAATCTGCGAGACCATCGGTATCGCGCCGGTTCTACACCTCGGCTCCTGCGTTGACAACAGCCGCGTGCTTACCGTGCTTACCGAAGTCGTCCGGGAGGGCGGGCTCGGCGAGGACATCAGCGACCTGCCGGCAGTCGGTATCGCTCCCGAGTGGTACTCGGAGAAGGCGCTTACCATTGCGCTCTACTGCGTTGCCAGCGGTGCGGATGTTATCTTTGGCGGCGTCCAGGCTCCGTATCGCGGAAGCAGTGAAATGATGAGACTTACGACCGAGGGCTTTAAAGAGAAGTTCGGCGCGACATTTGAGTTCTTACCGACAAAAGAAGAAATTCTCGAAGCCACGCTTAACAAGATTCAAGCGAAGAGAAAAGCTCTAGGTATCGATACACAGAAGGAAAGAGTCCTCTTCGATATGGATATGAGGAGGGAACTAAATGTCTAAGATTATTGCTACTTTAGCAATTAGGGGCGCACACGAGACCGTCAACCTGGCGGAGCAAAAAATCAAAGAGGCCGTTGATGCAAAAGGCCCGAATGAAGCGGTTGCGTTTCCAAACACCGGATACTTCCTCCCGGTTATCTATGGTCTAACCGGCGAGAAAATCGAGAAGGTCTCCGATATGGAGCGCGTTCTCAAAATAGCTAAGGACCTCCTTCCGGAGGAGCCGAGCCAAGACCTGTGGCTGCCGTATCTTGGTAACACCCTTGATGCCGGTATTGCCACCCTCTTTGGCGCCGAGATGATTATGGCGCTTCGCTATATCGGCATAGGTGAGCCACCGGTTAACGATCTTTATCTAGGTGCGGCCGATGACGTTATCATGCGTGCCCGCGGCGTTGAGTTTGTAGATGGCTCGGCCCCCGGCTTTGCCGCGGTCGTAGGTGCGGCTCCAACTACCGAGCAAGCGGTAGCTCTTGCTCGCGAACTCCAGCAGAAGAGCCTCTACACCTTCATGGCCGGCTCAACCAATGGCATATGCATGGCCGATCAGCTTGCCGAGGCCGGCGTAGAGCTGGGTTGGGATACCCGTCTCGTACCGTTTGACCCGCATGTATACGGACAGATATATTCGATTGGGTTTGCCACGAGGGCGGCTATGTCGTTCGGCGGTGTTCAGCCGGGTGATTACGAAAGAATCCTTCGCTATAACAAGAACCGCGTCTTCGCCTTCGTTGTTGCGCTTGGCGAGGTCGATCCCATAAAGTACGCTGCGGCAGCCGGCGCTATCAACTACGGCTTCCCGACAATCGCAGACACCGATATCCCGCAGATCCTGCCGACCGGTGTTTGCACTTACGAGCACGTTGTATCCAACGTGCCGGTTGAGAACATCATCCAGAAATCAATCGAGGTTCGCGGTCTTAAAATTAAGATCGACAAGATACCGATTCCTGTTGCCTACGGCGCGGCCTTTGAGGGCGAGCGTATCCGTAAAGACGACCTATTCGCCGAGTTTGGCGGAAGCAAGAGCGAGGCATTCGAACTCTTGCGCATGAGAGATATGGATGAGGTCGAAGACAACAAGATAGAGCTTGTCGGTATCGACCTCAAAGACATGCAGGAGAAGAAGGCATATCCACTGGCCATTCTTGTCGATGTTGCCGGACGCAAGATGCAGAAAGACTTCGAGCCGATTCTCGAGCGCCAGATCCATCACCTGATCAACGGGGCTGAGGGCGTCATGCACGTCTCACAGCGCGATGTCGTGTGGATGCGCGTGGGCAAGAAAGCCGTTGATAAAGGTTTCAAACTAACGGATATCGGTAAGATACTGCATACCAAGATCATGAACGAGTTCCCGGCTATCGTCGACAAGGTTCAGGTGACCTTGATCACCGATAATGATAAAGTCCATGAACTCATCGAGGTAGCCCGCAAGGAATATCATGAGCGTGACGAGCGCGTCGGCGGCCTTACCGATGATAACGTCGACACGTTCTATAGCTGTACGCTGTGCCAGTCGTTTGCTCCGACGCATGTCTGTATTATCACCCCGCAGCGTTTGGGCCTGTGCGGCGCGTACAACTGGCTCGATGGCAAGGCCTCGTATGAGATCAACCCGACCGGCCCCAACCAGCCGATTCTCAAGGGCGAGACGCTGGATGCAGAGAACGGCGAGTGGAGCGGTATCAACGAGTTCCTCTCGGGGGCTTCAAACGGCGCGGTCCCGAGGCTGTACGCCTACTCAATGATGCAGAACCCGATGACCTCCTGCGGTTGCTTCGAGGCTATCGTTGCCCACCTGCCGCTTATGGATGAGGAGACCGGTATGATCTACAGCGGTTTCATGATCGTTAACCGCGATTACGCCGGCGGCACCCCGTTTGGTATGGGCTTTTCCACCATGGCGGGTCTGGTCGGCGGCGGTATGCAGAACCCGGGTATGGCCGGTATAGGTAAGTACTTCCTCGGCAGCCCGAAGTTCCTCTCGGCAGACGGCGGCTTTGCCCGCGTAGTCTGGATGCCGTCCGAGCTTAAAGAGCAGCTCCGCGGTATTCTTGAGGCGCAGGCCGAGCGCTCAGGCGATCCGGACTTACTCGATAAGATCGCCGATGAGACCAACGCGATGACCATGGACGAAGTATTGGCGTTCATTAAGCCGAAGAACCATCCGGTTCTCAGTATGGATATGCTCGGCTAATTAATTGATTGACTAACAACTCTTTTGGAGGTGAGTGAATGTGGCTTTAACCGGCATGGATATTTTTAAACAATTGCCGAAAACAAACTGCGGCCAGTGCGGTATTCCGACCTGCCTGGCGTTCGCAATGAAGCTTGCAGCGGGCGGTGCTTCACTTGAGCAGTGCCCGAGCGTTAGCGAAGAGGCGAAGGCCCTACTTTCCGAGGCTTCGGCTCCTCCGATGAGGGGCGTCACCATTGGCGAGGGTGATTATGCTCTTAAGATCGGTGAGGAACTCGTTATGTACAGGCATGAGAAAACATTCTTCAACCCCCCGGGTTACGCGCTCCTCATCGAGGATACCGACGACCCGGCTGCGGTTGATTCCAAGCTTCAATCACTAAAGGATACGGTATACGAGCGCGTAGGCCAGACCTTAAGGGCTAACCTCGTTGCGGTAAAGAACACGTCCGGCGATGCCGGAAAGTTCGCCGATATGGTTAAAAAAGTCGCTTCGGCTATCGAGTATCCGCTCGTTCTTATGGCAGAGCCTGCGGCTATCGAAGCCGCTTTTGTGTCCGCAGATATTAAGAAGCCGCTCCTTTACGCAGCTACCGCTGCGAACGTTGATGCCATGGCCGAAATCGCCAAGAAATATGGCGCGCCATTGGCGGTAAAACCGGCCTCGCTCGACGAGCTTGGCGACCTGACCACAAAGCTTGACGGCATGGGTCTGAAGGATCTGGTTATCGATATGGGTACCCGTACCCTTAAGGAGACCTTCCAGAACCTTATCTTTACCCGCCGCGCGGCCTTGAAGAAGAAAATGCGCCCGTTTGGGTACCCGACCATTACATTCCCGGCCGAGGAGACCGCGGATGACATGATGGAGACCGTCCATGCGGCTGTCTACACCATCAAATACGGCGGCGTTATGGTCTTAAAAGACCTCAGCCCGGAGAAGGCATACGCCCTCTTTGTCCTGCGCCAGAACGTCTACACCGACCCGCAGAGGCCGATGCAGGTCGATCAGGGTTTCTATCCGATCAATGGCGCAAACGAGGAATCGCCGATTCTTATTACGACCAACTTCTCGCTTACGTACTTCATCGTTTCAAGCGAGATCGAGGGCAGCAAGATGCCGGTATGGCTCGGAATCGTCGATACCGACGGTCTCTCGACCCTTACCGCATGGGCGGCAGGCAAGTTTGTCCCGGAGAGAATCGCCGCCTTTATCACTAAGAGCGACATTCTCGACAAGGTTAAACACAAAACAGTCGTTATCCCGGGCTATGTCGCGCAGATCAGCGGCGAATTAGAGGAAGAGCTTCAGGGCTGGAAGATCGTTGTCGGCCCGCGTGAGGCCGCCGATATTCCATCGTTCCTTAAGAGCTTCCAGCCTGTAATGGCGTAAGAAGCAGGGAACAGCGATTAGCGATTAGCGAATGAAGCTAATCGCTAATCGCTAATTTTGATAGTAGTGCGTAGAAGAAAGGTTGCTACTATGAAGGATGATTATTCTCACAGTGAGTCTCACAGTGAGTCTCACAGTAAGACTTTTAATACATGGGTAACGAGTGGGCCCATCAAGCCGCCTTGTACGAGTGCCTGCCCGGTTAACGCGGACGTGCAATCGTTTGTTACCCTGGTAGCGCAAGGCAGATTTAAAGAATCGCTCGATGCGGTGCGTGAGCGCTGCACGCTTCCCGGAAGCTTGGGGCGCATTTGCCACCACCCGTGCGAGGGTGAGTGCCGCCGCAACGACGTCGATGGCGCGGTCAACATCCGTGCGATCAAGCGCTTTGCGGCGGATATCTGCAAGGACGAGCCGGACTACGGGCCGGTTCCAAAAACCAGGGGCAAAAAAGTCGCCATCATCGGCGGCGGACCCGCAGGTCTTACTGCGGCTTTTGACCTTTCTAAAGATGGCTTTGACGTAACCATTTTTGAGAAAAACGATGCCTGCGGCGGCGCTATATACACCGGCGTGCCGAAGTATCGCCTGCCAAAAGACGTCGTTGCCCGCGATGTCGCGGCAATCCAGTCGCTCGGCGTTGAGATAAAGACCAACACCGCGATCGGCACGGATGTCCAGTTTGATGATTTAGCCAAGCAGTATGACGCTGTCTTGATAGCCATAGGTCTTTCCGTGAGCCGAGGAATCCCGATTCCCGGGGCCGATGCCGACGGCGTTCTTCTGGCGCTGCCGTTTTTAAAGGAAGCCAACTTTAACGATAACGCAACGGTTGGCAAGAAAGTGGTCGTTATCGGCGGTGGAAACGTCGCCTTTGACGTCGCCCGTTCCGCTAAGCGCCTCGGTGCGCAACAGGTCAACCTCTGCTGTCTCGAGAGCCGCCCCGAGATTCCCGCCTTTAGCTGGGAGCTCGATGAGGCCGCCGAAGAAGACATTGCGATCAACCCCTCCTGGGGACCGAAAGAGATAAAGGTCGTTGACGGCAAGGTTGTGGGGATCACCTTTAAGCGCTGCACCCATGTCTTCGATGAAAACCGCATGTTCAGCCCGGCTTACAACGAGGACGAGCTTCTCGATATCGAGGCCGATAACGTGGTCTTTTCTATTGGTCAGGGAGCGGATATGAACGGGTTTACCGGTACCTCCCTCGAGGTTGACGGGCGCGGGCGCATAAAGTGGAACCCGGCCACCTTCCAAACCAACCTGCCGAACGTCTTCGCGTGCGGCGAGGTTGTTACCGGCCCGGGTGCTGCGGTAGCGGCCATGCGAAACGCGCATGACGCCGCAACATCGATTGAAACGTTCCTTACCACCGGCAAAATCGAGCCGGTCACCGTACTTAAGCCGGCACCGATCGGCAAGCTGCCCGATTTTACGACTCTTAAGATTACGCGCAAGGACAAAAACGACATTTCGGTTATGGACCCGGCGGAGCGCTTAAAAAGCTTTGTAGAGGCCGAGGGTGGTTTCGAGCTTCAAACCGCAGTTTATGAGGCCCAGCGCTGCATGAACTGCGGTCGCGGCGCGACGATGGCCCGCCCGGAGGATTGCGCGGCGTGTCTCTCCTGCGTGCGCGTTTGCCCGTACGGCGCACCGTATATTTCAGAGGCCCGCGTGGCCGGCTTCTCCTGGGAGAGCTGCCAGGCGTGCGGAATCTGCGCGAGCGTGTGCCCTGGCCTTGCGATCGATATCGCCTACAACGACGATACGCTTATCAACGAGCAGATCGATAAAGGCACGAGCGGAGTCACCGTCTTCGGCTGCCAGTATGCCGTTCCAACAATTAAAAACCCGGCCTCCATGGCGAGCCCGTCGATACCGGGCGTTAACATGGTCAGACTCATGTGCACCAGCCGCCTCGATACGCGGCATCTACTGCGTGCGGTTGAAAACGGCGCTGACGGTATCGCGGTCCTGGCCTGCCCGGACGAGGAGTGCCGCCATCGCAAGGGCGTCAATTGGGCGGAGATTCGCACCAATGAGGTTAAAAAGGTCCTCGAAGCGACCGGAATCGGCGCGGGCCGTATAGCCTTTATGGGTGCGCCGGGCGGCCCGGAAGCATTCGGCCGGATGATGGGCGAGTTCAAGGCAAAGCTCGACGAACTCGGACCGAATCCGGTTTCTAAAGTGCTCGCTGTAGACTAGCGTTAAAGAAGAGCACTTGAGTATAGATGTAAACGTGAGGCTGTATTTAAGTCGGCGCCGGCAGATGTAGTGAGGCGCCGGCTGCAAGCCCCGCGTCGGGGGAAACCTTAGAAGCTCCATTAGGGATTAAGGAGTGTGCACGAGAAATGATTGTTGCGGAGCCAAAAACCTTAGATGAGATAAAGGCGATGGTGGACTCGTACGACCGCGTGTTAATGGTCGGATGCGGCACTTGCGTTGAGGTATGCTTAACCGGCGGTGAGCGCGCGGTAAACCTTACGGCAACCGCCCTGCGCCTATCCCGAAAAGTCGACGGGCGCGATATCGAAGTCGGCGAACAGACCGTCATCCGCCAGTGTGATTTCGAGTATCTGGACGAGGTAAAAGATGCCGACAAATACCAGGCGATAGTGTCATTGGCCTGCGGCGTCGGCATTCAGGGAATGGCGCGAAAATTCCCAAACATGCCGGTGCTGCCGGGTGTTAACACCACGTTTATGGGCTTTAACGAAGAGTACGGATATTATACCGAGATGTGCAAGGGCTGCGGCGAATGCGTCCTTGATAAAACCGGCGGTATCTGCCCGGTAGCCCGCTGCGCGAAGAGCCTGCTTAACGGCCCGTGCGGCGGCACGAATAACGGCAAGTGCGAGATCGACTCAAGCCGTGATTGCGGCTGGGTGCTTATCTACAACAAGATGAACGCTATGGGCCAGGTCGACAAATTTAAAGAGATCAACTCGCCGAAGAACCACCAGAAGGCAAACAACCTTCGCTATATGGATTTAAGAAAGTAGGGGGAAGAGCGGTGGGATTTAAAGAAGAAATCCAAAGTGGAACATTTGTAGTCACCGCTGAAGTCGGCCCTCCGAAGGGAACCGACTTAAGTGAGATGAAGCACCACATCGAGGGGCTTAAAGACAAAGTAACCGCCCTCAATGTAACCGATAATCAGAGCGCGGTCATGCGTGTCTGCACGCTGGCGATTGCTCAAGTAATGATGGATATGGGTCTTGAGCCGATTTACCAGATGACCTGCCGCGACCGTAACCGTTTAGGTCTGCAGTCCGACCTTCTTGGCGCATCGGTTCTTGGTATCAAAAACGTGCTTTCGCTCACCGGTGACCACCCGGTACTCGGCGACCATAAGGATGCCAAGCCGGTATTCGATATCGAGTCGGTCGGGCTTCTTGAGGTGATAAGCGGGCTTAATGAAGGTCACGATATGGCCGGTCTTGAGCTACAAGGAAAAACCGATTTCTTTGCCGGGGCCATCGTAACACCTGAGGCCAATCCGCTTGAGCCGCAACTCGCAAAATTTGAGAAGAAGGTTAAGGCGGGCGCAAAGTTTTTCCAGACCCAGGCGGTCTACGATATGCCGAAATTCATGAAGTTCATGGATTACGCCAAGCAGTTTGATGTGCCGATAATGGCCGGTATCCTGCTCTTAAAATCAGCCGGTATGGCCAAGTACCTTAACAAGTTCGTAGCCGGCGTTTCAGTTCCGCAAGAGCTTATTGATGAACTCGCGCCTTATAAGGGCGAAGACGCGCTCAAAAAAGGCATCGAAATCGCCGGTCGCCAGATCGCCGAGCTTAAAAGTATCTGTGCCGGCGTTCACGTCATGGCCATCGGCGCGGAAGACAAGGTTCCGGATATTCTGGCCGCCGCCGGCCTGTAAGATAGAAGGTCTAGAGTGTAGCTCAGCTCTCAGCATTCAGCAATCAGCTTAAGAATACGGGTCGAGAATATGGGTCGAGAATGCGGGTTCTAGTAGGCAGTAGGGAGTATGCAGCAGGCAGCATAAAGACGGTAGCTGTCATTCTGAACGAAGTGAAGAATCTAGATGGACCGCCCATCGACAGGGCGGTCGCGCAGGGAAGACGGTAGCTGTCATTCTGAACGAAGTGAAGAATCTAGAGAGCAGTAAGCATTATTAGAAGTGAAAGTGTCTAAGCTTAGATAAAGCAAACACTTGATGAAGGTTTTAGCTGACAGCTGATCGCTATTATAAAACGGAAGAAGGCTTTTACAACATGATTGAACGATACTCGCTGCCCCGGATGAGGGCTATTTGGGAGCTTGAAAACAAGTTTGACACGTGGCTTCAGATAGAGATCTTGGCCACGAAAGCCCATGTGAAGCTAGGGGTAGTACCGCAGGAAGCGCTTGAGGAGATTAAAGCCAAGGCGGCCTTTAGCGTGGATCGCATCGAGGCGATCGAAGCCGAAACCCACCACGACGTAATCGCGTTTTTAACCAACCTGGCCGAAAACATCGGCCCCGCCTCACGGTACGTTCACTTCGGCCTTACTTCCTCGGATGTGGTCGATACCGGGCTTGCGGTGCAGATGAAGGATGCCATCGATATCATCATCGAGGATGTTCGTGACGTGATCGGCGTGTTGAAGAAAAAAGCCTTCGAGTACAAAGATACCGTTTCGGTCGGGCGCACTCACGGCGTCCATGCCGAGCCGATGAGCTTCGGCTTAAAGTTTGCCAACTGGGCGTTTGAGATGCACCGCAACCTAAACCGGCTTGAGCGCGCCAAAGCGGCGATGTCGGTCGGCAAGCTCTCCGGCGCGGTCGGTACGTACTCAAATATCGACCCGTGGGTCGAGGAATACGTCTGCGAGCGCTTAGGGCTCACCCCGGCGCCGATATCCACCCAGGTATTGCAGCGCGACCGGCATGCCGAGTACATGAGCGCGCTTGCCATCGTCGCGGCTACGATTGAAAAAATCGCCGTTGAGATTAGGGGACTGCAAAAAACCGATACGCGTGAGGTCGAAGAGCCGTTTGCAAAGGGGCAAAAAGGCTCGTCCGCCATGCCGCACAAGAGAAACCCGATAATAGCCGAGCGCCTTACAGGCCAGGCCAGGATTATCAGGGCGAACGCACTGGTAGCGTTTGAAAACGTCGCGCTCTGGCACGAGCGGGACATCTCCCACTCCTCGGTCGAGCGCGTCATCATCCCCGATAGCACGATACTTCTTGATTACATGCTTAACAAGCTTAAATGGCTTTTGGAAGGTCTCCTTGTCTATCCCGAGAACATGAAGAGAAACATCGAGCGCACCGGCGGGCTCATCTTCTCGTCACGCGTGCTCCTTGCCCTTGTCGAAAAAGGGATATCCAGGGAAGAAGCCTATGAGATCGTCCAGCGAAACGCCATGGCAACCTGGCGCGGTGAAGGCGAACTCAAAGACCTGCTTAAAAAGGATAAGCAAGCCGCGGAGCTGTTGGGTGATAAGGAACTCGATGAACTCTTCGACACCGCCTATTTCTTACGAAACGTCGGAATTATCTACGACCGCCTGGAGAAACTTGAGGACTAGCATCAGGGTCCAGAAGGTGTAGACGGAGTGAGGGGGACGTTGTTTCCTGTGAGTCCTAACTTATTAAGTTAGGACTCACAGGAAACAACGTCCCCCTTTATACAGCCTCAGAATGACAACCATTCATTACGTGGATGTAGCTGAGAGCTGGCAGCTACAAGAGAAACTCCCATTTGAAAAAGCACCAACTTACAGGTAATATGAAGGAGCGAAATAAACCGGCTCGAGGAGCCGAAGTCAGAGGTGAACACATGGTACAAAAGCAAGATCAACTCTATGAAGGAAAGGCAAAAAAGCTATATTCAACCGATGACCCGAGTGCGGTCATCCATGAGTTTAAAGACGACGCGACCGCGTTTGACGGCAAGAAAAAAGGCCAGATAGCCGGGAAGGGCTCGATGAACGCGCGGATTTCGGCGGCCCTTTTCACGCTTCTCGAGAACCAGGGCGTGCGCACTCATTATAGAGAGCTGATCAACGATCGAACCATGCTCACCGACAAACTCGACATGGTTCCGGTTGAGGTGGTTGTGCGCAATATCGCCGCGGGAAGTCTCTCCAAGAGGCTTGGTTACGACGAGGGCGTGCCGCTTAAGAACACCATCGTGGAGTTCTACTATAAGCGAGACGATCTCGGCGACCCCATGATAAACGAAGACCATATCGCAGAACTCGGCATCGCCACCAAAGAGCAGATTAAAGAGATGCGCGAGACGGGCTTGAAAGTAAATGACGTCCTCGTGCGTTTCTTCGACCAGTTGGGGCTCACCCTGGTTGATTACAAGCTCGAGTTCGGCTTAAAAGACGGCGTCATGATGTTAGGCGACGAGCTTTCCCCGGATAATTGCCGCCTATGGGATAAGAAGACGGGCGAAAAGATGGATAAGGATCGCTTTAGGCGTGACCTCGGACGGGTTGAAGAGGCCTACCGGGAGGTCCTGGCGCGCGTTACGGGGACATCAAAAGAGGGTGGCAACTTCTAGATGTGGCGGATTGAAGTCGCTCTTAGGGCCGGGATCACCGATGCCCATGGAAACGCTGTTCGAAAACAAATAATTGAAGACTTGCTGATCGATGTCGAGTCGGTCCAGTCTCTTAATATTTATACGATAGATGCGAACTTTACCCAAAAACAGGTCATCTCAATCGCAAAGGACCTGCTCACCGATCCCATCACCCAGGTTGTTAAGATAAACGAGAGCTTTAAGCGCCCGTTTTCGGTAGCAATCGAAGTCGGCTACAAACCGGGTGTCACCGACAACGTTGCGGCGACCGCCATCGAGGGAATCGAGGATCTGCTCGGGATTAAGTTTCCCGAAGATGGCTCGGTACATACCTCAAAACTCTATCTGATCACCGGTTCGGTCACAAGGGACGATGCCGAGAAAATCTGCGTTGGCCTCCTTGCCAACCCGCTCATCGAGCACTACCAGATCTGGCAAACCGGCGACGACATCCAGGCAACGGTTAAAAAAGTGACGGCGCTTTCGCGCAGCACGAAGTTTGACCCGAAAGTCGCCGAGGTCGATCTCGATGTCTCCGACGAGGAGCTTCTTGAGATAAGCAGAAAAGGTGTGCTTTCGCTCAACCTTGCCGAGATGCGGATCATCCGCGACTACTTCAAGGATGAGAGAGTTAAGGCCGAGCGTGAGAAGGTGGGCTTAAGCACCCGCCCGACCGACATAGAACTCGAGATGCTTGCGCAAACCTGGTCCGAGCACTGCAAGCACAAGATATTTAACGCGACCATCGAGTACACCGAAGGCGAAAAAACCGAGAAAATCGAGAGCCTTTTTAAGACATATATCCGCAAGGCGACCGAAGAGATAGCAAAGAAAAAAGACTGGCTGGTCTCGGTCTTTGTCGACAATGCGGGCGTGGTCGACTTCGACGGCGAGCACAATATGGTCTTTAAAGTCGAAACGCACAACCACCCCTCGGCGCTCGACCCCTACGGCGGCGCGGTGACCGGCATCGTCGGCGTCAACCGCGACCCCATGGGCACAGGCATCGGGGCGGAGCTTATCTTTAACACCGACGTTTTCTGCTTCGGTCCCCCGGACTTCCCATACGAGCAGCTTCCGGCATCCGTATTGCATCCAAAGCGCATCTTTAAAGGCGTGCGCAAGGGCGTTGAGGACGGCGGCAACAAGATCGGAATCCCGACGGTAAACGGCGCTATCCTCTTCGACGAGGCTTACGTTTACAACCCGCTGGTTTATTGCGGTACCGGCGGTCTTATGAAAAAAGAGATAAACGGCAAGCCGTCCCACGTAAAGACGGTAAATCCGGGAGACCTCATAGTAATGGTGGGCGGTCGCATCGGAAAAGACGGCATCCACGGCGCGACGTTCTCCTCGGTGGCATTGGATGAAGGGACATCCTCCGCCGCAGTGCAGATCGGCGCCCCCATCGTCCAGCGCAAGATGCAGGACGCGTTGCGCGAGGCGCGCGAGATGGACCTTTACAGGGCGATAACCGACAACGGCGCGGGCGGCCTCTCATCCTCGGTGGGTGAGATGAGCGAGTTTTGCGGCGGCTGCGAGGTCGACCTCGAGAAAGCCCCGACCAAGTATGCGGGCCTGCAGCCCTGGGAGCTCTGGGTATCCGAATCCCAGGAGCGCATGACGGTCGCCGTCCCACCGGAAAAAATCGATGCGTTTATGGACCTTTGCCGCAGGCGCGATGTCGAAGCCACGGTTATCGGCACGTTTGCAAATACCGGCAAAGTTCACGTTAAATATGATAAGAAAACAGTTTTATACCTGGATATGGATTTCGTACACGAAGGCCTTCCCGGTCTAGAGCTAACCGCTACCTGGCGACCAACGCTTGAGCAAGAGCCCGAGTATGCCGCCGATGGCCACACCGAAGATCTTACTAATGATCTTACTAATGATATTACCAAAGAACTAAATGATGCCCTTATGAACATCCTCGGCAGTTTTAACGTCTGCTCCAAGGAGTGGGTCATCCGCCAGTACGACCACGAGGTGCAAGGCGGAAGCGTAGTAAAACCGCTGGTCGGTATGGCAAACGATGGGCCATCGGATGCCTCGGTCATCCGCCCGCTGGTTTCTTCCAAGCGCGGCATCGTGGTATCCAACGGCATCAACCCTAAATACGGCGAGATCGATACCTACCGGATGGCGGCCTCGGCGATCGACGAGGCGGTTCGAAACATCGTTGCGGTGGGCGGCGACCCCGAGCGCGTCGCAATTCTGGATAACTTTTGCTGGGGCAACCCGATTCTCTCCGAGGCCAACCCGGACGGCGACCACAAGCTCGCACAACTGGTACGCGCCACGAAAGGGTGCTACGATACTGCGGTCGGCTTGGGGACACCTTTTATCTCGGGCAAAGACAGCTTTCACAACGAATACCGCCTGGAAAACCGGACGATCGCAATCCCGCCGACGCTTCTCATCTCGGCGATGGGTGTAATCGGCGACGTTGAGAAAGCGGTCACCATGGATGCCAAAAAAGCGGGCGATATCGTCTACGTCCTGGGCGAAACCCATGACGAACTCGGCGGTTCGCATTTCTATATGCTGAGCGGCGTTAAAGGAAACCGGGTGCCCAAGGTAGATACCAACGAGGCGCTTGCACTTTACAAGTCGCTCCATACGGCGATCGAAAAAGGTCTTGTCGCATCCTGCCATGATTGCTCGGAGGGCGGAATCGCGGTTGCGGCCGCAGAGAGCGCCTTTGCCGGCGGGCTTGGCATGATGATCGATATCAGCAAGACCCCGGCCTCAGAAGCGACGGAGGGCGTAAGAGTGCTCTTCTCCGAATCAAACAGCCGTTTTATCGTGACCGTCTCGCCCGAGAACGCGCAGGCCTTTGAGGCCGCGATGGCCGGTCGCACGTTTGCCGCGGTGGGCGAAGTCACGCAGGAAGGCCGGTTTACCGCCACAGGACACGGCGGGACGGCCTTGATAGATGCATCGATAGACGAACTGAAAGAGGCCTTTAAAGCGCCTCTCAGGTGGTGATAGTAAATGACTAATAATCTGAATAATACCCTAAGAAATAACCCAAGAAATAATCTAAGAAATAATCTAAGTAATAAGTCTGGTGATAAACCAAGAGTGCTCGTCCTGCTCGCGGCGGGAATCAACCGGGACAAAGACGCACAAGATGCCTTTACCCTGGCGGGGGCCGAGGCCGAGCGGGTGCATATCAACGACATAGCCGACGGCACAAAGCACCTTGCCGATTACCAGATACTGATGCTTCCCGGCGGGTTCTCGTTTGGCGACGACATCGCCTCGGGGAAAGTCCTGGCCAACAAGCTAAAGTACAAGCTTAAGGATGATCTGCTGCAGTTTATCGCTGACGGGAAACTGATCCTTGGCGTGTGCAACGGGTTCCAGGTGATGGTAAAGCTCGGGATGCTGCCCGGCATTGACGGAGACTACATGCGCCAGGATGTGACGCTCACCAACAACGATTCCGGCAAATTCGAAGACCGCTGGGTTAATTTAAAAGTTAATCCCGAGTCGAAATGCGTCTTTACCAGGGGAATCGAAAAGGGTATTTATGTACCGATCTGCCACGGCGAGGGAAAGTTCATCCCGCGTGACGACGAGGTCTTAACGCGCCTGCAGGAAAACGGCCAGGTCGTGGTGCGGTACGTCGATGAAACCGGCGAGTTCGGCACCTACCCGGTCAACCCGAACGGTTCGGTCGCCCACATCGCCGGCATCTGCGATGAAACCGGGCGAATCTTCGGCATGATGCCCCATCCCGAAAACTACATCCAGCGCACCCAACACCCCAACTGGACAAGAAAAGACCTCCCCGATGAAGGCGACGGCCTCGCGATCTTCAAAAACGCTGTCGAGTATGTAAAAAGAGAGCTTTAGAAAAGGTGAAAAGCACGGTAGCCGGGCTATTATCGGGCCCTAATATTTGATATGGTAAAATCAATAAGGTAAACTCTTAAGGAGCATTTAGTTTTGAGTTTTGACGTTGATTACGATTACGACCGTCCGGATAAACCAGAAGAAGCCTGCGGTGTCTTCGGTGTGTATGCACCGGGGCACGACGTAAGCAAGCTTACCTACTTTGGTCTGCACGCCCTGCAGCACCGGGGCCAGGAGAGCGCCGGCATTGCGGTCGGGGACGGCGACACTATTATCACCTATAAGGACATGGGGCTCGTCCCCCAAGTTTTCAACGAGAAAAATTTGGCGTGCCTCATCGGAGACGTCGCCATCGGGCATACCCGCTATTCGACCACCGGGTCAAGCCACTGGGAGAACGCACAGCCCATCTACAAGGCATTTAGAGAGGGCAGCATCGCCCTTGCCCACAACGGAAACCTAACCAACACGAAAGAGCTTCGCACCATGCTGAGCAAAAACGGGCAGCGGTTTCGCTCTACAAGCGACAGCGAGGTCATCGCATCTCTTATCGCATCCTTTGCGGATAAAGGGATCGAAGGCGCGATAATAGAAACGATGAAGCAGCTGGAGGGCGCTTATTCGGTGGCCATTATGACCGAAAGTCAGCTCTTCGCGATTCGCGACCCGTACGGTATACGCCCGTTCGCCATCGGGAAACTCGGCAAAAACTTTGCGGTTGCCTCCGAGAGTTGCGCGCTTAATATCATAGACGCCGATTACATGCGCGACGTTAACCCGGGTGAACTGGTGATTATCGATGAGAACGGGTTGCGAAGCGTCCAGGCGGTAGAGCCGAAGAAGCTTTCGCTCTGCATCTTTGAGTTCATCTACTTTGCCCGCCCCGACACCAGGCTTTTTGATAGGCTCCTCTATAGCGCCCGCGAGACCATGGGCGTAGAGCTTGCCAAAGAGGCGCCTGCGGATGCCGATCTTGTCATCGGGGTTCCGGATTCGGGTGTACCGGCGGCAATCGGCTACTCCCAGCAATCGGGCCTGCCGTACCGTGAAGGTTTGGTCAAGAACCGCTATATCGGGCGCACCTTTATCCAGCCGACTCAGACCGTCCGCCAGGCGGGAATAAAACTAAAACTCAATCCTCTGTGCGAGGTTATCAGAGATAAACGGATCGTTGTCGTCGACGACAGCATCGTTCGCGGTAACACCAGCAAAAAACTTGTCGAGATGCTTCGTGGGGTGGGCGCGAGAGAAGTTCATATGCGGGTAAGCTCGCCGCCGACCAAGTGGCCCTGCTTCTACGGCATCGATACGGCCGACCGGGGCCAGCTCATCGCAGCGAACAATGAGATCGAAGAGATACGCCAGTTCATCGGCGCGGATAGTTTAGGCTACCTCAGTATTGAAGGGCTGGTAAAATCCACCGAGAACGTCCGTGAGAACTTCTGCCTGGCGTGCTTCGACGGCGTCTACCCCATAGATGTGCCGGATGACTTAAAGATAACCAAGATGATGCTCGAAGAGGAAGAATCAAAGATAAATGGCTGATAAAGCTGATACCCAGAAAAAAGGTCTCACCTACAAGGATGCCGGCGTGGATATCGAAGCCGGCGAGCATGTTGTTGAACTTATAAAGAAATCGGTCCGCTCGACATTTCGACCGGGCGTTTTAACCGATATCGGGGGCTTTGGCGGGCTGTTTGGGATCGATAAAGACCGCTATAAAAAGCCGGTCCTGGTATCGGGCACCGATGGGGTCGGCACCAAACTAAGGGTAGCCCACGAGCTTGATATTCATAACACGGTCGGCATCGATCTTGTCGCCATGTGCGTAAACGATATCCTGGTGCAGGGGGCCGAGCCCCTGTTTTTCCTGGATTACTTTGCAACCGGCTCACTTGAGCCGGAAAAAACCGCCGCCGTCATCGGGGGAATCGCCGAGGGCTGCCGCCAGGCCGGCTGCGCGCTTCTCGGTGGGGAGACCGCCGAGATGCCGGGCTTTTATGCGCCCGGCGAATATGACCTCGCGGGCTTTGCCGTGGGAATTGTCGATAAAGACAACATCATTACGGGTGAGGGTATCGCCGAGGACGATGCGATTCTCGGCTTGGCCTCGACCGGCCCGCATAGCAACGGCTATTCGCTCATACGAAAGCTCATCGAGACAAGGGAACTCAAGCTTGGCCAGTCGTATTGGGAGGGGTCGACAAGCCTCGGCGAGGCCATCCTTGCCCCTACGAGAATTTACGTAAAAAGCATTTTAAAACTCATCCAAATCTACCCCGTAAAGGGCCTTGCCCACATAACGGGGGGCGGTTTGACGAATAATATCCCGAGGATACTGCCGGCGACAGTGGATGCCGCACTTAGGGTAGGCTCTTGGCCGGTACCGCCAATCTTCGAGTTCATCCAGCACGAGGGCGCAGTTTTCTTTGACGAGATGCGCCGCACCTTTAACTTAGGGATAGGCATGGTCGTGGTGCTTGATCCAGCCCACGTTAAAGAGGCCATGGCTCTGCTGGCTCAAGAGGGCGAGTCAGTTTTTGAAATTGGCACGATTACCAAAGGGGGCGGTGAGGTCAGGTATGTCTAACAGGAAGACCCGGTTGGGCGTCTTGATCTCGGGCAGCGGCAGCAATCTGCAGTCGATTATCGACAAATGCGAAAGTGGCTATCTGCCCGCCGAGGTTGCGGTTGTCATCAGCAACAAGGCGGATGCGTATGGTCTGACCAGGGCCGCGAATCACGGCATCCCGGGGGTCGTACTTGTGCGTAAAGACTATCCGGATGAATTCTTCTACAACATGGCCATCCTTAACGCATTAAAGGAGCACGATGTCGAGCTTGTCGTAATGGCCGGCTACATGCGCCTGCTGGGTCCGGAAGTCCTCGACGCCTACCCGAATCAAGTCTTAAACCTGCACCCGGCGCTCTTGCCATCGTTTCCCGGCGCCCACGGCATCAAAGACGCCCTGGATTATGGGGTTAAAGTGACCGGTGTTACGGTCCACTTCGCAAACGAGATCTTCGACGAAGGCCCTATTATCCTGCAAGAAGCCGTTTCAATCGCCGAGGACGACACCGAAAACACCCTCGCCCAAAAAATCCACACCGTCGAACACGTGCTGTATCCCCGCGCCGTTAAATTCTACTGCGAGGACGCCCTTGCCATTGAGGGCAAGAAGGTCCGAATTAAAGAATAGCGATTAGGGCGGTCTAACTAGGGGTTTTAGTAAGCCTAATCGCTAGATGTCATTCTGAAGCGTTGTGAAGAATCTAGAGCACACTAGTACCGCGACATCCTACTTTCTGTGCATGTCATTCTGAAGGAGCGAATGCGACTGAAGAATCTTGGGCGCAGAAACCTTCTACATGTGCAGGAGGGTCTAAGCTTAGATACTCCTGGTTCCAGAGAGCCACATCCTGCCCGCATTGATGCACAATCCCACAAGTTAGTCCCCAAGTGATAGCCTAAGCCCACGGCTTACAGTATAATCAGTAGCATGCTACTAGATTATCAATTCAAGGGGGACGAATATGATCGATAAAATTAAAATCAGGCGGGCTATTATTAGCGTCTCGGATAAAACGGGAGTAGTTGAGTTCGCCAAGGGATTAAAATCAATGGGGGTTGAAATTCTCTCAACCGGTGGCACCGCGAAGGCGTTGCGCGATGCCGGGGTCGTGGTGGTCGAGGTATCCGAGTACACCGGCTTTCCCGAGATGATGGAGGGCAGGGTGAAGACCCTTCATCCCAAGATTTCCGGAGGCATCCTCGCCGACCGCAGGAAAGAGGAGCACATGCGCCAGATCGCCGAGGCCGCGATAGAGCCGATCGATCTCGTCTGCGTTAACCTCTATCCGTTCGCCGCAACGATTGCGCGGCCCGACGTAACGCTTGATGAGGCGATTGAGAACATCGATATCGGCGGGCCCACCATGATTCGCGCCGCCGCCAAGAATTTTGAGGGTGTAGCGGTCGTCGTCGATGCATCCTGGTACTCGAAGATCGTCGACGAGATGCAGACAAATGACGGCGCGATTACCCGCGATACCCGCTATGCGCTCTGCAAAGAGGCGTTTAAACACACCGCGATGTACGACGCGACGATCGCCCAGTGGCTCTACGGACACGACAGTAAAGCAGAGTTCCCCGAGGTGCTAACCTATACCTTAGAGAAAATAATGGATACCCGCTACGGCGAAAACCCGCACCAAAAGGCGGCCTATTACAAGCAGGCGGGCGCACCTGCGGATACGCTGGTCAATTTCAAGCAGATACACGGCAAAGAGCTTTCATATAATAATATCCTCGATATGAATTCGGCCTGGGGTCTGGTCTGTGAGTTCGCCGGCCCGGCCTGCGCCATTATCAAGCATAGCAACCCGTGCGGCTGCGCCATCGGCCTCGACCTCGCCGACGCCTACCAGAAGGCCTACGAATCGGATACCGTTTCAGCCTTCGGCGGCATCGTCGCGCTTAACCAGATGGTCGATAAGGTCACGGCTGAAAAAATCGCCTCAATTTTTGTCGAGGTCATCATCGCCCCCGGATTTGATCAGGACTCACTTGACACCCTTACCAAAAAGACCGATCTTCGCTTGATCGATACCGGCGGCGTGACCGAGATGGACTACTTCGACCACGACATTCGCAGGGTCAACGGCGGCGTCCTCGTTCAGGACTTCGACAATATCGAAGAGCCGGTCGCAAACTGGACCGTCATAAGCGAGGCCAAGCCGACCGATGCCCAGTGGAAGGATATGGCCTTTGCCTGGAAGGTTGCAAAACACGTCAAATCCAACGCCATCATCTACGTAAAAGACCAGGCCACAGTTGGTGTGGGTGCCGGTCAGATGAGCCGCGTGGATTCCACCTGGCTCGGAGCCCGCAAGGGTGGGGAAAAGGTACGAGGCGCTGTCGTTGCGTCCGATGCCTTCTTCCCGTTTAGAGACGGCCTTGATGCCGCGGTCGAGGCGGGCGCGGCATGCATTGTCGAGCCGGGCGGCTCGATTCGCGACGACGAGGTAATCGCTGCGGCGAACGAATACGGCATCCCGCTCGTCTTCACCGGCAAGCGCCACTTCAGGCATTAATCGCGTGTAATAACCCCTGGTATTAGGCTTGAATCGCGCAAATCAGGGGATAGCAACGATGCGTACAACAGCATCCGGCGTTTGACATCGGGGGTTAGCTGTAGTATCATATCTTTTGCTGTAGCGGTAATGCTTCACATGCCGCTACACTATTTTTGTTTACGGGTTTCGATAATCCGTGATTCGCAATTGGGCCGTTAGCTCAGCTGGTAGAGCACCGGACTTTTAATCCGGGTGTCGAAGGTTCGACCCCTTCACGGCTCACCATGCCCCCATCGTCTAGTGGCCTAGGACACAGCCCTTTCAAGGCTGCGGCGGGGATTCGAATTCCCCTGGGGGCACGAGAGTCACCTTTGGTGAACTGGGAGTTTAGCTCAGCGGGAGAGCACCTGCCTTACAAGCAGGGGGTCACAGGTTCAAATCCTGTAACTCCCACCAGTAGGTATTTGACCTGCACGGGGTCGTTGAAAATCATATTAAAAATCAGTATAATTTTGCTAGCCGCTAAAACGGCAATACAAATGGGGGCGTAGTGTAGCGGTTTAACATTCCGGCCTGTCACGCCGGCGATCGCGGGTTCGAATCCCGTCGCTCCCGCCAAAATCCCACTAACCGGTGGGTTTTTTGTTTACCGCTTTTTGCTAACCTCGCTAACGCTCCCGATGCTATAATTAAAGAGGTATGCGGGATAATAACCACCAAAGGAACGAGGCGTTTATGAATATCGAGCTGCTTTATTTTACGGGCTGACCCCATTTCGAGAACGCACAGGATGTGCTTGCCGAGGCTATGGAAGAGTTGGGGATAGACCAGCCGGTCGAGGTAATAGACGTGCGGGGTGAGCAGGAAGCCCAACAGCTTAAGTTCTTGGGCTCGCCGACCATCCGGGTTAACGGACAGGATGTCGACCCGGCGGCGCGTGAGGCCATCGATTACGGGATGGAGTGCCGGCTCTACCGTACCGAAGAGGGGACCGTGGGCTGGCCCAGTAAGGCGATGATGCTCGCCGCACTTAAAGCCGCCGTCTGATACCCTAACCCAAGCCCACATACAGGCCGATTATGATATCATAGTGCTTTAATTACTATGCTTTAATTATGGTGCTTGAGGATTTCTTGAGCCGGGAGCGATAGCGATGCGATCCAAGAATACTATACCGCTGGTTGGGATTTTAATGGGAAGCGACAGCGACCTTCCCGTAATGGAAAAAGCCGCCACCGTTTTACAGGAGCTGGGTGTGCCCTATGAGATGGATATCTCCTCGGCCCATCGCTTGCCCGATAAAACCGCCGAGTACGCCCGGACGGCGCGTGAGCGCGGCTTGATGGTGATTATCGCGGGCGCGGGGATGGCCGCGCATCTCGCCGGGGTCATTGCTTCGCACACGACACTCCCGGTAATCGGCGTGCCCTTAAAATCGGGCGCGTTGGCCGGTGTGGATGCGCTGTACGCCACGGTACAGATGCCGTCGGGTATACCGGTTGCCACAGTTGCCATAGATGGCGCCGCAAACGCCGCGTACCTGGCCTGCGAGATACTGGCCGTATCAAACCCTAAGATCGCCCAACGCCTCAAGGAAAAGCGCGAGAAGATCCGCACGCAACTAGAGGAAAAATCCAAGAAACTAAAAGAGGGTCTTATCGAGTAACGCCCTCGCCGCTGCGATCTAGAACCACTGCCGCTTACGTACTCCAAGGTATCGAGATTGAGATCGGGATACCGTATCCCCGGTAACCGCTTTCTTCGCTATGTCGTTAATCGGGGGATAAAGGACCTTGCCGTCCAGTTTCTCCGCGTCGACCCACTCGACCGAAATAGCGCTTGTATGCTTAGGATTTACTGCAGGGGTGCCCCCGCTCACCGTGCCGCTAAAAACGCAATGCAGCGTGTGCTCGATTTTGCCCGCGGACGGCGTCTCTAGGACGCAGAGCAGTTGCTCGACCTCAATTGAAACGCCGAGTTCCTCATCAAGCTCTCGCTTTAAGGTATCGATCAGGCTCTCGCCCTCGGCCACGCCGCCGCCCGGGATACCCCATACGATTGTCTCACCGTAAAGATACCTCATCAGAAGCACTTTACCCTCATTTACCAAAACTACCGATGGCCTAACTTTAATAATTCCCACCACCCCGCGTCGCATCTTGAACACTTACCTCAAATCATACAGAAAACCAGCGCTCGATTACAGCGAAATCGACAAAAGCGGCCGAGCCAAAGAGCCTCAGACTTGATTTTTTTCCAACTTTTGCGTAATCTAATGAAGTGGCTTTTTTGAGCTATTCGAGCTTTTTGAGCTGCATAATTTAATAAATTGGCCGGGTAGCTCAGTTGGTAGAGCAGGGGACTGAAAATCCCCGTGTCGGCGGTTCAAGTCCGTCCCCGGCCACCATAGTTTAGCAGGAAAAATAAGAAAACCACCGGATTATTGCCCGGCGGTTTTTGCATATCTTCCAACATCATTCTCCATTTCGGCTTAAATGCTATCTTTTGCTACCATTCATATTTAACTTTAAGCTTATTTAGTGTTGATTCGTGCCTTAATCGCCCATCATGTTGTAGTCTGCCAATAACTATACCAGGTGCAATATCCATTCTTTCGGCAAAATCAATGATTACTTCCCTTGTCATCCTCTGAGAAGTCTCTAAGAACTTCCTATAAGTAGTCTCATCTATAAGGATATTAGCAGAAAAAGCACTCGCTTCCCTTTCATATTCATCATCTGTCGCCCAATCATCAAGAAAGAGGTCTTTCTTTCCATGTAACAGTATATGGCCAACTTCATGGAATAAGCTAAACCAAAACTGATCGTTTGATTTAAACCTAAAGCTTAGTTGAATAACTGCTTTTTTTGGATTAAGCCAATATGTTGCACCACTTACATAACTATTAGGTAGATACGGCACAAATACTAGTGCTACCCCGCACTGTGCTAATACGTGCTTTAGTCTTGGCTCAAACTCTTTAGGTGCTTGCTGATTAAGGCTACGTATCTCATTTATCGAATTCCGTAGCTTCTTCTCATTAAAAGGCTCTGTTTCCGTAGCGGCGGCTTCAATCTCTCCCTTGCGTAACCATGCAGCTATAGCACCAGGGGAGGCGTTCCTTAAACTTGATTTATGAAAAGCGACCCGTCGTGGGTCTTTGATGGCGGCTAGTGAGGCAACCCCGAAGAAACTTAGCAATTCCTTAACTTGGTCTAATTTATCTGGGTGTTTCTTGATCCAACCCAGTTTTGCTATAGCCCCAATTGGGAAATCGTCGAGCTTTTTAGTTTGCTTGCGCAATTTTTCAATCTCTTCAAGGCGAGCTTTATTAAGCTGGTAGTCCCTCTCAAGGTTTAGCCATATATGGGCAGGCGTGCCCAATACATCTTCTAGCTGTACAGCTGTGTCGGCAGTAATTTCCTTCTTTCCTTTTATGATTTCGTTAATTGCTTGTATTGGCCGATCCATGCGTCTAGCTAGCTCGGTCTGCGATATTGACAATGCCTTTATTGTATCCAGAAGTATCTTGCCTGGAGGAATAGCTATGTCCGAATAGATTCGTTCCTTTGTCCTACTCATAATGTTTACTCACCTCTTCAATGCGCACGATTTGTAACTCATCGCCTTTAAGTGTTACTATCAATCTCATCCGTCCCGTCAGCTCTAATGCGTACTGACCTTCGCGGTCTTCTCTTAACGGGTGAAAGTAATATTGCGGGAAGGCATAAAGCTCATTCACATCGTTAACACTATAAATTAAATCAATGCATGCAATATAGTTTAGACCGACCACCTTGCCATATTTTCTTACGGCCTCACGGTGATTTTCATAGCACTTCTTTAATCTATTCGTCTTAAATTCTACATCCATTATACCCAACTTTAAATAGTTTTTCACCCTTTAGGTGAAAATTAGTAACAATTGTAGCTTGCTTTAGTGAGAGAACATTACTATATTAGTTTAGCGTATGTAGCGCAAACATAAAAGAACCGCCATGCCTTCTAACACTCATCTAACAAAAACAGTTATACCGTGTCCGCGGTTCAGCCCGTTCCCGGCCACTGCTACCATTCTGTAGGTTCAAGCGCACTCAATGGAGCTTATACTTATCGACGCGTAGTCTAAAATAATAGACTGATGTCTAAAATATTAGACCAAGCACCCAACCCAGCCTTTTAAGGCATTTACGAATTGAAATTGAATGCTGTTCTGACGTTTTTTAATGAGAGTAAATAACCTACATGCCCCAGTTCAGAAGCTAGAGGCTTATTCGTATAAGACAAAACTCTTGTAATGTTTAAAAACTTGGCGATGAATGGCGTGACAGCCAATAAACTTAAAAGTGTAATTTAGTTTACTTTGCTTGACTTAATATAAACTAAATGGCAATATAGTTTATATCTTAATGATGAATAGAAACTAACTTATGAAAATTGAAATCGGCAGGTATCAGCAACAAAAAGAGGACTTCTCCGCCTTTGCGCCGGGAGCTTTTCCACCGGAAGGCATTTTTAATTATTCCCAAGAAATTCTTATAAAATCTGCTGAAGCGGATCGCCTGATCGGTAAACTTGATGGAATCACTCATACGCTACCGGATGTCGATTTTTTCCTCTACATGTTTGTGGCAAAAGACGCCACTTCTTCCGCTCAGATCGAGGGAACAAAAGCAACGATAGTTGACGCTCACTTCGATTAATTCGTGAAGTCCATTCACAACTTATCGAGGGAGCAAGAACTCCTCATTTTGCTGATCCCGGTCAGTTTCGCCGTTCCCAAAATTGGATCGGCGGTACCTCACCGTCTAATGCCTTATTTGTGCCCCCTTCGGTAGATGAGATGAACCGTGCTTTACACGATTTCGAGAGTTTTTTGCACGCAGGATTACAAGCGCCGCCGCTTTTGCATATCGCTCTTACGCACGCCCAATTTGAGACCATTCACCCGTTTCTTGATGGAAATGGAAGAACAGGCAGGCTTTTGATCACTATGTTGCTATGCTATTGGAAGTTGCTTGAGAGACCCGTACTATTTTTGTCCGCATATTTTTAAAAACACCAAAAAGTTTATTACAGCAAATTGCATGGCTATCATGACGGCGAGGTTGAGGAATGGGTTAATTTTTTCCTTGACGGTGTTATCGAAACCGCCAATGAGTCAATCAATATTTCAAAGCAAATAACAAAGCTTCGTGAGGAAGATATGGCAAAAATACAGGCCCTTGCCAAAAGAGAATCGGAAAGCGGAGTTTTAATATTACGCAAGCTTTTTTCCAGGCCCATTATCGGCACTCGGAACATTATGGAATGGACCGCCCGATATCAGCCGATCGATACCTCAAGTTATCAGGCATCTCTCTGCGTTTTGTTTAACATATCAACTGCCTCTTGGATGCTTTCTGCACAGCGCAAAGGGCATGACACTTCAAGCAAACCCTGCAGCTTTTTAAAACGCTTTTGTGGGCTGACAATAACAAAGAGGGCATAAGTGATACCAAAAGGACATCCTAACAAGCCCCTACACCCATGCCTTAAGGAACGAAGTTCTTCCCAAACAGACACATCGCCGGATAAATCAATAATAGCCGGCAGATCACTTTCCATAACAGATAATTGCACCAATCGAAACAGAGTAGAAAAGTTGGCAAGATTAAGGTCTCCTTCAAACTCTATAAAAGGATATCCGTTTTCATAGCGATGCTTTAATTTTACTTCAGGCATATCGCCTCATTTTTAAATAAGTGTACCAACCATACCTATTTTTACCCACACTCGAAGGAAAGACCCTAGAAAACCAAAGATTTGTGCGAATCCTTGAGCTTACAGCTCCAGGCCGCTTTCTTTGTTTCTTAAAAGTTGCTCGTCGAAGATGTATTTGATGAGTTTTGCGCGGTCGGCGCGGTCGAGTTTAGTAAAGGTTATGCCCACGTGGTAGCCGTTTCCATCTTTGGATTCACCGACTCGAAGTGTTTTGCCGTGCGCTTGAATTTTGCCGCCCTCGGGGAGCGTGATATCGAGGCCGACCGGAATATCTTCTTTAATCTTTACCAGCTGATCCCAGCGTATGACCAGTGCCGCCCCGCCGCCGCTTATGTCGATAGCCGTTACATCCTCCACCGTTTCGCCGTAGATCCGGCACTGAATGCGTAGTTGGGGGTCGGATAAGCGGTAATAGCCTCTGCGTTGGAACAGCTGGTATTCTTTACCCAGCAAGAGTTTGTACTCATGGCCATCACGCGATACTCCGGCGATCTTGGTCGCAATAACGTAGACACCTGCAGCATGGGGAACGGAGAGCTTAAGATCGCCTGTATCTTTATCGGGTGGATTAATGTCATTGCCAAGAAGCTCACACAGGACTCTGTTGCCCGCAAGGTAATGTTTGACGCCGAGATTCCATGTGGCGCCCTGGCTATCGGAAAGACCTATTACTTGACCGGTGTTGAGCATAATCCGAAAATTCTCCACAGAACGATTCTATAGTGAGTTACACTGTATTTCAACCACTACCACAAACATAATAATTCCCTTGAGCCTTGCCCAAGGGAATTACTGTTCTAGAGGAGAAACTTCGACTTAAAAGCTGCTAATAAAGGCTACTAATGCATAAAGCGATTAATAGCCGATATAGGTTGCATTAACGCGTGGGTGCGGTTTTGCGATAGGCTCTTCATCCGGATACCCTAAGCTTAAACCGTAGATCACCTCGCGACCTCCAAGGCCGAGTTCTTCTTGTATCTGCCTCCCTATATACGGGGGCACCGTAATACCGCAGGCGCCAAGCCCCTCACGGTGCGCGAGCAGCCAGATTTGTATAAACTCGGTGGTTGCAGTTAAAATTTGGAACGAATATTCCCAGCGCTGTTCCTCGGGTAGCTCTGGAATCGTTACAAACATCAGCGTCGGTGCATCGCCAAGATTCTTGTAATACTCAAGCGCTTTTTTCTCGCTGTCCGGGTCCATCATCGCAAACAGGTCGCGAAGAATAACCGTGTTTTGTGTTAGAAGGTCAGCCAACCGGTCGCGCATTTCACCGCGCACGATCACAAAATCCCAGCCCCTGAAGGCGGCGACAACCGGCGCCCACCTGGAATCCTCAAATATGCGCTCAATTGTTTCCTTTGGCACCTCCTGTTTCTTAAATTTCCTGATCGCTCTTCTACTTTTGATTCCTTCTAAAAGTTCCACTTACTGTTCCCCCTCTTTATCCTTGTTGAAAACCGTGCTTTTCTATTAAATAATTAAGGATCAGCCAGCGCGTATTTCTATCCGCCAGACCCTCGGTAAACGCATTTATATGTTTTTGCCATTGCTTGCTTGGATGGAACCGGTAATAGATTGCCTCTCCATCGTCTTCATACTGGAGAATCCCTCTGTCTGATAGTTCAGAGAGCGCCTGCATTACCTCGTCGACGCTTCGCCCGATAGAACCGGCGATGTTTTCGGCGGATCTGCGGTCGTTTGGATTTTTCTGCAGGTAAGCGATGAGATCCCACTTAACCAGTGAGTCTATAACACCGTCTAGAAGTACCTGGAGTTCTTGAGAGAATCCCACTACGCACCCCTTAGCTTTCTTTGCCGGCCATTGTTTGCAGCTGCCCTCTTTTTTCGTGCTGTGACGGCCCGGTTTTTGCCGAGTGATTTAGCCCTGTAAAGGGCCCTATCGGCTTGCTCGATGATTTCCATCGGCTCGGTGCCCTGGTTCGGATAGCTTGCGATGCCGACACTCACCGTCAGGGTGTCATACCGGCTGCCCCCCGTAATCGGATAGGGCGCGCTGCGGATGTCTTGTATGATCCGATCCGCGACGACGCTTGCTTCCTTGCTATTTGAATCGGGCAAAATGACCACGAATTCCTCGCCGCCATAGCGGCACGGCACATCGGTCTCCCGGCAGCAATCAGAGATAACGCCGGCGATTATTGAGAGCGCTTTATCTCCGCTTAAATGCCCGTGTTGGTCGTTATAGGCCTTGAAGTTGTCCACGTCGATGATGAGACGATAGCTCACCTATGGTTCTCTGTGCCCGCTTAAGTTCCTCGGTCATGCGCTCGTAGAAGTACCGTTGGTTATAAAGACCTGTAAGGTGGTCGGTAAGAGAGGCTTCTTTCGCCTTGCGCATAAGCAAGGCGTTATCGATTGCCAATATAAACTGGCTAAAGGTTGTATCGAAGATATCCTTGTCGGTTAGCAGAGTTTGTAGCTCAGTGCTTTTAACAACAAGCAGATAAAAGCCTTGCGTTCCTTTATGAGTCGCGCCTATTGTGAGGCCCAGATTTTTAAACTCGGTGCCCGCTATTAGCGTTTCTTTATTGACCTTAAATAGGCTTTCGGAGAGACCGGTCTCGTTGATGCCTATGTTGGAGATAACGATCGGGTCGATATGATGCTCGGATTTAATAATAAGGGCGTGCGCGTCAAGGCCAAAGATTCGCCCGATTGTTTCCTGAAAATAGAGGAGGAGTTTATCGAGGTCGTTTATCGAGCCCAACACGCGGCTTGCGCTGACCAGTACGGTTACCTTGCTATCAAGCTCGTCGTTCAACCGCTGGATTTTCTTTTGGTTTTCCGCGAGGCGGCGGAAGCTGAGCCCGACAACCAGGGCGCCAAGCCATACCAGACCTATGCGCAATACGATTGGGCTATACAGGTAAGGGCCCCCCGAGGGGAGCTTTGCGTAGATATAATCAAAAACTGAAATAAACGCCGCCGTTGCCACACTGCCCCTAAGCCCAAGCTGCAACGAGGAGAGCGCAACAAGGATGAAGTATGCGTAAACCAGGTAAACTTCAAGGGTACCGAGACTGGTGAGCATCTTGATAACAAAAAAGGCATCGGGGATTAATATCAGCAAGTACGACCAGGAGAACCGGCAGAATTCTTTTTTTGCGACCATCAATACAAGAGTGGTGGCTGCATATGCACCGAGCCAGGTAAGAAATTGCCGTGAAGGCTCGATCATACTGCTTGCTAGCCCTATGGCAAAAATCCCTATTATTGCAGCACGCAACCCAAGAAAGGTGAAATCGATTGCGAATCTGCTGCCTTGGAGCTTGCTATATATGCTTTTTGCTTTTTCATTTATCCATAATAAGCCGGTTATGCGATTGATAGTATATCACCCCAATCACTAATGTCGGTATTATCCATTACCTTTATAAAGGCCTCGGCTAGCGCGGGATCGAATTGAGTACCGGCACAGCGCTTTATCTCATTAAGCGCCTCTTCTGTGCCACAGCCTTTTCTGTACGGGCGGTCGCTAGTCATGGCGTCAAACGAATCGGCGATCGCGAGTATGCGGGAGCCCAACGGGATGCTTTCGCCGACCAGCCCTTCCGTATAGCCACGCCCATCATAATGCTCGTGGTGATGACGGATCATGGTGGCGATGTTTGCCAGGTTGGGAATGCTGCCTACAATTTGAGCCGAGATGTCAGGATGCGCCATAATTTGCTTGTATTCCTCATCTGTCAGCGATGAGGGCTTAAAAAGGATTTCCTCGCGTATGCCGATTTTGCCGATGTCGTGAAGCAGTGCAGCAACGTGTAATTCTTCGAGTTCTTCGATTGAGAATCCCAGCTCTTGACCGAGAAGAAGAGAATATCTCGCGACGTTTTCCGAGTGTCCTCTGGTATACGGGTCCTTAGCTTCGATGGCCTCAACAAACGCTTTAACGGTGTTAAGATGAAGCTCTCGAAGCTCCTGGTTGAGTGAGGCAAGTGTTTCCTGGGAGGAGCGCACTTTCCCAACCATGAGATTAAACGTATGTGCTAATTCCGATATTTCATCGTTTGAGTTAACGCTTAATATATACGAGTAGTTACCTTCCGCGATTGTCTCGATGGCGTTACCAAAGGCAGCAAGACGCTTGCGGACCCACCGTACGAGGATGAAGGCGACTGTTATGAACGCTAGGACGACCGCGATATCTAGTTCGATCATAAAAAGCTTTAATTGCTGTCGAACCGCATCGGCCTTGCGCATTGATCGGGAAGAGTCCTCTCGTGCCAGTTGCAATATTCTTAAAATCGATGTATTGAATTGCTTTAGCGACGAGTCAAACTTACCCTGCGCCAGTCGACGTGCAGGGCTTGCGGGTGCCGTTGCAAACAGCTGACGGGCCGAAGTCGATATCGTTGCGGCCTGTTTTGGGAGGCCCGCTATCGACTGGTGGCATGAAAAACAATCGCCTTTAAGTGGCGGTTCAACCGGTTTGGATTGCGCCAATTCTGAGAGATGGTTAAGCCCTAGCTGAACTCGGGCGGAATCGTGTTTTTTTATGCCTTCTTTAAGGATGCCTATATAGTGCTTAATTGATTGCGTCCGATTGACAAGTCGGTGGGCTCTGATGACACGCTTGTTGTCATTGGGTTTAAGGCGCAGTTTTTTGTCGCAACGGCAGAGTTTTTTTCCTCGGTTTGGGCAAGCTTGCCGGCCTGTATGGAGGCCCGTTCAAGGGCCGCTATGTTTCGCTGCAGTAGGCGTTCGTACTCGAGGTTTTTACCACCACCGGCCAGTCCGTTGTTGTCCGCGAGGGTGAGGTTGGCCCTTAGAGCCTTGACTTCTGAACCGATACTTAGAAATGCTTTGTGGCATGATTTGCAGTCGCCATTGTGTATCGGGATTACCTGCTTATCGATATCGGTCACGGCGTTCTTATACTCGGTCCAGAAGTCGGTTTGCAAAGCGGGATCGTTGCCTGCAAGGAACATGTATGCGGATTTTTCTAGCTTGCTTACATGGGCATAGACGTGGTCGGCATTTCTAAGGACGGTGAGTGCTTTAACCTAACCGGCCTCTACGGTGTCAGCGTCGTTGATAATCTGAAACCCGATTAAGCCGCTTATCACGACGAGGGACGTTATTAAGGTTGCGAGAAAAAATAGTTTCTTATACATAGCCTATTGTATTCAATTAGAATCATTTTGATGTTTGCCCTACGCTTGTATCGGCGCACAGTATCCGCAGATAAATGCCTATTTATAAAAAATATTCGTCGGATGCACCTGAATTAACCCATATAGGGGAGGGGAAGACTTTCTCGCATAGAGCGGTGTAAATTATTCGAAGACCCCGCGTCAAGCGAGGTTAAAAAGTAACTGATCGGGTGGTTGCTCAAAGCCCCGGTGGGGACGATACGCTCTTACAGTATCTCATCAACCTCTGCCTCATATTCCTTTCCGTATACCGGTAACTTAACCAATTGCTCGAACTTTGATTGCGATGCCGTGGAATTAGTAAAACTTATCGCCGTCGTTATGGGGGCGCCGATGAGCTTTCTGGACTCGCCGATGATTTCGCTTTGGGATGTCCGCTGCCGTTCGGCAAGCCGCGCCATATCCGCCTTGATTGCGAGTATCTCTTTCTCATGCGCCTCTTTATCCTGGTTCAATTCCTGCAGGTGCCGCGCCTTGATGATTTGCTCCAGGATGATCTTGTCGAGCAGGCGTTCTTTCTTCTCGATGTGCTCGAACTCATCGGCCATGATATCCCGCCAGTCCTCGATGCATATGCTTACGCTATTGTAGACTTCGATCACCTGGTTGCGGATGTTTTGCACGAACTCGTGCGCGAGTTCCCTATCCAATTTAAACTCGCCATCGTTGGCGTTGTTTAGTATGGTACTCGCTTTAAGATCGATGGTGTCTAATGTGCGGCTGGTTGTCCGCAGAAGCTCGTAGGTCTTCTTTATGCTTTTTCGGGCTAGTTCTTTTTGTCGCTTGGCGAGCTTTTGTCTGGAATAGTAATAGGTTGCAGCCCAGGTGATAGCGGAGCAGACAACAGGGATAACGATCTGCATGGTGAGTGAGCCTATCCGAAGGTGGATGAAGCCCTCAGGCAGGATTGTGTACAGCATTAAACCGACGGCTATACCGCAGATAACACAGACCACCGCGAGGAACTCAAGCCAAACCTCAACCTTACCGGACCGTTTCTGCATAGTAAGACTCCGCTCTTAGCTTTATGGTTGCTTTGGCATTTGCTTCGAATTTTGGTCTAGCTTTGTAAGGTTATTATAGAACAGTTTAATAGCAGGGTTAAATAGGAAAGTCAAGCATTTCGTTGAAAATATAGCTTTTATACGGCAAGCGCTGTGGTGGGGGCCTAGTTTCCGGTTAACTTTATCCCCACGATATTGGGATTGGATTCAACATTTCCGGCATTATCGATTGCCCGTGCCCGCAGGATATAGCCGGTAAACCTATCTTCGGGCAGTATCCAGATGTATCTCCAGGACGCCTCTGGGCTGCCTTTGCCGTTAATTATTTTTGCCGACACCCAGGTTTCTGCGGTTTTCCAATCATTGCCGGTCCAATACGATTTATCCGATTGCCTGCCGATGGAGACCTCAACGCGGGCGATGCCTGCGTTATCCGCCGATAGTCCGTAGACAGCATAGGTCCTTCCGCCGACCTCAACGGCACCCGTAGGGTCGATGATCGCCGTCGAGGGCCCTGTCGGGTCGCTTTGGGCAACTACGGTGACCATCGCCAGATAGGGAAGTGAAGCTACCAGCTGGTTGTTGACAAGGTCGATGCGCGTGTTCTGTACCGGCACCCACTTTTTTTGTTTTTCGTCATAAGAGACGAGCCGCAAGCTGGTCGGGTCGGGTACTTCGTCCGGCTTGTATTTAATCCTAAATGTCGCCGGACTACCCAGCGGCATTTGCAATGGGTCGAGCCGGTATACAGGGCTATACCTGGTAGCGCCCGTTACATCGGGGACGTCGTTACCCCGCAGCTCCTCGAGCATAATGGTCGTTTCGGTGGAGAGGGCGCCTGCGGGAATCTCCAGGGACACGGTTTGGTTATTATCGGTAACCACGCCTCCGGCAGGGCCAACCGTTTGCTTGAACGATGATTGATATGAGCCTTCGGTGGTAAACGACCACGAGAAATTCGCTGCCAGTGGGTTTTTTGCCGCATCCTTTATGCCGGTTGTTAAGTAAACCGTGTAGGCGGTGCCCGATTCGAGCCGGTCTCTTGGGACAAGCTTGGCCGATTTGGCTTTTTCATCATAGGATGCACTTGCTGAGATCCAGCGCGAGCCCTGCTTGAGATAGAAGGTCGACCCCTGCTCTGTGCCGTCGTTCTTAATGCTTAACGGATACATATTCTCGTAAAAGACAATGCCGATGCCCGCATCCGGTAAGACTTTTGTCGCATTCATCGCCGGGAAGATATGGCGTGTTACCGGCGGTACGGTATCGAGCGTGATGCTGTCGGAGATCACATATGAGTTGCCGCTATCGTCTTTGAACTGGCCGTTTACTATCTTCATACCGTCGCCTTTGGGAAGGATCAGCGTTTTCGTCGGCGCATATTTTTCCCAATCCGTCCAGGTTTGCCCGTTGTCGAGGCTGAAGCGCATGTCCGTTGCGCCGTGTATGTCGATATCCACGCGCACATTTTGGTTGTTGGTGTAGGTGGCGGCATCCTCGATAAAGATATTGCCGACCGGCCCGACATTATCAACTGCGACGTTGTTTTCAATCGGTATGCTCTCCTTGTTTGCGGTGATATCAACCGATCGGGCCAACAACTTAAAGTGGGCTCCGTCGCTCGTGGGAAGCGGCCACGGGTAGACCCATGAAACCGAACGCTCGGCGTTGGATGTTACCCTCGCGTTATTCCAGTATTCGTTCTTAACCCAGCTCGTGCCATTCCACCAGGCCTTATCGTAGAGCCTGATGATGGCCAGCTCGACTTTGGCGACGCCGGCATCATCAATCGCGACGCCGCTTATCGGGTAGATGCTGCCGGTAAGCTTGTTTGCGCCGGTTGGGTTTAAAAACGATGTCTGCGGGCCGCTGCTCAATCCCATTGCGATATCGAGCTTTACGCTATCGAACCAGGCATATATCACGGCTTCACGGGCGTTGCCGTTTTCAAAGGCTGCGCCAAGGCTTATGTGGTAGTCGCCTGTCTGGTTGAGGTATTGGGAGATATCAACCGATTCGGTCGCCCAGGTGTTGTCGTTGAGAACTTGCCGGTTTGCCCAGACGGTCACCGAAGTGTTATCGGGTTTTATAAGGTTGATGTAGATCCGCTGTTCGAGGGGAAGGATAGATGTCCAGTTTTTTCTCCAGACAAACTCGATCTTGCCGGTGCTTCCGGCCTGAATGGGGACGGTGATGCGCTGTTTGGCAAAGGACTCGCCCCTGCTTCTGCGACCGGAAATCGTAAAGCCAAGGCCGCCGCCATTCTCAAATCCGGCGCCGTCAAAGGATATATTGATTCCTTTGGTTAACTCTTGCGGCCTCCAGTTGCCGAGGTCGCTTTTAAAGTCTCCGTTAAGAATAAGCTGGTCGGCATTAGCCGCCGTGGGTGAAAGCGAGAGCGCCAGCCACAGCACTGCAAGAAGTATGAGAAGTCGTGGGGCGGAAAGGACGTTTTTAGTTTCCACCCAATCCTACCCCTGTGCCGGATGACGACGTTGATGATGACGGTGACAGCCCCTGTATTTGCCCGCCGGTCCTCGATTCCAGGGCTTTGAGGGTTTCGTTGTTCGGGTCGATGCTTAAGCCGGTCGCGATGATTCCCTTGGCCTGCACGAAGTCGTTTTGCAGGATATAGATATTTGCCAGCTCGGCAAGAACGCTCGAGCGCAGTTTATCCGCCGGCGGCAGCAGATTTAAGACCTTCTTCCACTCGTCGATCGCGTTATCGTAGTATTTTGCCCTGGTGTCGGCGCGTGCGACCTCTGAGTGAAAGAGGATCACATTCGGAGCGGCCTGCGCGGCGCGGTTCAAGTACGTGATGGCCTCGTTTTGCCTGCCCGTGCGCTCGAGCAGAATACCCACCTTATAGAGCAGTTCCGCATCGTTCGGCTTGGTCTTTAGCAACAACTGGTACTCGTCACCGGCGCGCTTGTTGTCGCCACTGAGCAGGTATGAGGAGGCGAGTATCTCGCGCATTTGGGCATCGTTTTTATTCGCCGCAAGGAAACTCTCAAGGCTTGGGATAACCGCCTTGTAATCGCCCTTGTTGTAGGTGTCGATTATCTGCTTCCTGCTTAAATCGTTCTTTTCGGCGACCTGGGTTTGTGCGCCGTTATCCGTTGGCGCTCCTTTCGGCCACAGGTAAATCCCGAGTCCGATAGTACAGACGGTGAGGACCACGGCGAGCGATATCCAGATATATTTACTCACACGGATATCCATAGCTCTCACCGTGCTTTGCTTCCGGTCAGCGGCATGCCTGCCCAATTCAGTTCCTCCAGCGGATGGTTTAGTTTGTTCTATAGCGCCCATATTATAGCAGAACCCGGGCGTTGAAAATCCTGGAAAACAAGATTTACCTTGTAACAATTATTATTGTGTTTATTACCGTGTTAATGTCGTCCTTGTGAGCAGCGCAAATGCACCGTGTTTTTTGTTGTGGGCGGATGTAATTGTGTGTTGATTCTGTGCTTGCTTCTCTTATTTTAGCAGAGGCTTGGTAGAATTGACACGCTTAAAAGCGCTGTATATTTTGGTGGTTAAGAAGATGGGATTGTTGGCGCGTGGGAGTAGCCATGACAGCTTAAGCAACTGCTAATACCTGTATGGTCAACAAACGGCCCGGTCGGCAGGGCTCCAATGTTTACACCCATAACCTCGACGGTCCGTGTGGTTTCGGTCGGGCTCTTATGGCACACCTGGCATGATTCGTTGCTATCGGTGATGCGGTTGTTGCTATCCGGGTCGTTCCAGCCGTTTTGCACCGCATAGTCGTAAAGGCTGTCGGCGATCATCTTATAATTACCCAACCTTGCGGTATGCACATCATGGCACACCATGCAGGGCATCTTAACCCCGGTATTGTATTGCTGGCCCGATGGCGGCGCTTTCCAGCCGGTTGTAAGCGTACCGTTTACCCTAAGCTGGTGACCTGTATAGGTCGTGTCGGTGGAATTGTAGAGGCCCTTGATATTTTTTTCCACGGTGGTACCGGCGCCGGTACCGTCATGGCAGCTAAAGCAAAGCGCATTATAGATATCCGAACTTTTGCTGTTTACCACGGAGGGGCTTTCAAAGTAGGGCTGTACAAGCAGGCGGCGCGTGGCGTCGCTTCCGGTCAGCCCAAAATCGGGGCCGAAATCGGGCGCGAGATGCACCGCGTGGCAGGTTTCACACAAGTTGGTTGTCGACGAGAACGGGCTTTGATTTGTATCCGTACCGTGCGGGGTTTGTACCAGCGTAAGCTCGTGCGATTGCAGGTTGGCGAAGTTCTGGACGATATCATCCGAATTGCCCCCGGTTGTATCGATCGTGATAGAGTTCTGATCAACCAGCCTTGAGCCGATTGTCGGGCTTCCGCTGGCATCCGCCGAGGTTGATAGTGTGTAGATGATATAGTAGGTGTCGGGAGTGGTAGAGATCGTCTGCGGTGTTTCAAACGTAAAATCGGTCTCTTCCGCTGAAAATGTGGCTGTGTTAGGCGTTGTAGGCACAACGGTATCGGGGCTTATATTAAACTGGATATCCCCAACACTGTTGGTTTCCTTATATATCTTAACCTGCAGCACGTTGACCGTAGCGTTGCCGGTGCCGTATTCGTTGATCTTAAGCGATGTCCAGATTGCGTTGCCGGTGCCGGTTTTCAGGGTGAGCCGCTGCATGACGATGTTATCCTCCCCACTCGTAACGCTGCCCCGCGCCTCCGGCTCGGAACTTACCATCACCGTATCGGCCCAAGCGATACCCGCGAAGATGATCATGAAGCATATCGCTAAGGGGACTATTATCAAGAGGCGGGCCGGTAATCTACCGGCATGTATGCTGATCGAGTTTCGAGCTGCCACTACTACACTAGCTCCTTTAAAGCGAGCCCTGATGGGCCTTTTACAAACTACATCAAAAATCTATAATAGCCTGCAACAGTTTTTAACGAACCTTTTTAGACTGTTATTAGACTACTATTGGATTGTTATTAGATGACAAATCTCCAATACTAATATATCAATAATCGGCTGTTTGCTCAACCAAAAATATCCGATAGTGCCTGCTGCGCGGGTTACTTCCAGGCTGCAATGCGGTTGTTGAGCTTATCCGCTATGAATATCTCATTATTCCGGGTGTCGATGGCGATACCGTTCGGATAGGCAAGGCCTTTTCCCGTAGTTCCAAACCCGCCGTAGGTGCTGATGAAGCGCCCGTCTTTTGTAAAGACGAAGACCTTGTGCTTCAGCATATCGACAACATGCAGGCGTCCACCTCTATCGAGCGCAATACCGCGCGGTAGGGCCATCGCCTCCTTTTCCGACCCGGTAACGACGTTGAGAAACTCGCCCCGGCCGCTAAAGACCTGGACGCGTGCGTTGTTCGAGTCGCTAACGTAAATGGTGCCCTGTCTATCTGCAGTAATTCCATTGGGGTATAAAAACTGGCCCTTGTCGCTCCCCGGTCGGCCGAACCTGGTGATGAGCCTGCCCTTAAGGTCGTAGACTTTTACATCCTGGTCGAGAACATCTGTTACGTAGAGCTTCTCATTGGCCGCGCACAGGGCTATCGGTCGCCCTGGGAGCACGGAGACCGACCCCTCGTCTGAGGCGCCTTCCGGGAACCGGTAGAGGAACTTCCCATCGCTGCCGTATACGAAGATCGCACCCTCAGCCCCGAGCGTGCTTACGTAGATGCGCATATCCCGGTCCACAGCCACACCTACCGGGCGGGCGCCCCCGGCTTGGGCGGAAACATCGATTACTTTCTTAAAGGTGCCCGTCGGCGAGATGATAACCAGATGGCCGCTGCCCGAATCCGCGACGTAGAGCGCATCGTTGCCTAGAGCTATCCCCATCGGCCCCTTCAGGCGCTGATTACCGCCCCCGGCAAGAGCGGATATAAACTTTGGCCGGTAGGAGGGAGCTTTTTGATTGTTGCCTGAATCATCGGCAGCGTAGTTTGAGAGCGAGTAGTAAAGGATGCCGGATGTTCCTACAAGCACGATTGCAACGAATATGAGCAAGAATAACCGTTTACTGATTGCTGTTTCACTCCTTATGACCAATCTCCCGCTAGTGCCAGAACACCATAATTATTGTGTCATTCTGAGCGAAGCGAAGAATCTAGCGGGCACTCACAAACTTCTGTCACTGAGCTTGTCTAAGCTTAGACCCTCCTGCATATGCAGAAGGTTTCTGCACCCAAGATTCTTCAGTCGCATTCGCTCCTTCAGAATGACATGCACAGAAAGTAGGATGTCGCGGTACTAGGCTTAATCATAGCATCAAAGCATGCAGTGCGTGTCCGGGTATGCTATAATTTATTGTGCTAAAGGCCGCTGGTTTTTCAAAGGACACCATCACTCGTATGTACCGGAACCCCTTACTTTGCTGCACGTAAAGAGGGGCAAGCAGCAGGCAATCTATGAATATTGGTGGTAGTTTAACAGGTGGTATTGCCTAAAAGTTTATCGGCATTGCTGGGAATGGTTAGCGATACATATATAGTTATCGCGGCCTCTTCTTTTTCCATTATACTCTTAATAGCCCTTCTCTTTGTTGTCCGAGGCATATTCGCCAAATTCGGCAAAAACAAGATCCTCGGCCTTCCAATCTCCGTTTTTTCCGTCGCAACTATTGTTGTTATGGTTGTACTCTCAACAGTGAGTTCTCACCAGCTGGTATGTCAATCGTGCCATCCTATGAGGGCGCCCGCAGTTGAGTTGCGCACATCAAGCCATAAAGGCATCGGGTGTCTTGCCTGCCATAAAAAATCCAACATGATGGCTTTGCCTATTCAAAAATTAGAGCAATTAAGGATGACTTTCAACTACTTTTCCGGGAGTTACAAATATCCCGTCAGATCTGAGGTTGGCAACGACGTCTGTTTGGAGTGCCACGGGGATGTGCGGCGGGGCTTAAAGGTTAAGTTTAAAGTGATGATGAGCCACGCCGAGGTGGTCGACGCCGGCATAAACTGTACTGAATGCCATCCACAGATTGCGCATAAGGGTGCGGCGGCGAAAAGCGGCGTCTCGATGATGGAGAAATGCAGCTCCTGTCATAACGACGAAGAGGCGTCATCGCGGTGCGAGACCTGTCACCAGGGCGATGTATGGCTTGGAATGAAGCCTTCTACGGATTGGGGCATCTCGCACGACAAAAATTGGGCGAAGACGCACGGCGCACGAAGCCTCTATATTTGCAAGGCATGCCACTATGAAAAAGATTGTAACCGGTGTCACTCAACGGTCCCGCACCAGGAAGGCTGGCCGTACATACACGGGCAGCAGGCCGAGAGCAACCCCGATGATTGCAATATCTGTCATAAAGAAGAAAGTTTTTGTAGAGGCTGCCATAAAATAACGATGCCGCACCCGCCGAGCTGGTTGCCCCTTCATAAATGGGAAGTGGATATTGCCGGCCGGGGAACATGCCTTTCGTGTCACATTAAGAAAGATTGCGACCGGTGCCATGACAAGCATAGCATCGACGTGGAAATAATGGGGAAGAAGAAACAGTGAAACAACTCGACTTTAACGAGTTAATCAAACACATAACAGCGGTTATTAAGCAGCCCGAGCTGCACATGAGGGAGATACCGATACTCATCGGTCTTGGCATTCTCGCGGTCTTTATTTTCCTGATTCTCATCGCGATCATCTTTGTGCGACCATCGAAGAACAAGCTCAAACCCCTTGAAGCAAAGGAGCTTCGCCGTCGTGTTCGCAAGAGCTATATTGTAGGGCTGGTGCTCGGTGTTGTTGCCATAGGTTCGCTGGGGGTTGTTATGGAGTTCGCATCACGGCCTGAGTTCTGTGCGGGTTGCCATGAGATGAAACAGGCGTATAAGGCGTCTCACGCCTCAATGCACAAGAACGCCGATTGCCTCGCATGCCATCAGGAACTGGGTATAAGCGGTGTGTTTATCGAGAAGTTTCAGCTAATCGAGATGGTATTTGCCAAGTCTAAGGTGGTCGGTGATGTTACCTCGGCGCAGGTTACGAACGAGGCGTGTTTGCGGTGCCATAAACGTATTCTGGGCTCTGTTGAGCAGGTAAGCACTATCAGAATCAAGCATAAGGAGCCTCTTGAGGCGGGCTATAGCTGTACCGATTGCCATTTTGCAAAGCGGATGTTTCACATTGATAAGAGAAAACTTGATAAGCTCGGGATGAGCCGCTGCGTTGATTGTCATAACCAGAAGAAGGCGTCGGCGGAGTGTCCGGTGTGTCACACGCAAGGAAGCGGGATTACACCTAGCATAGCCAGGTCGCATTACCCGCCGGTACATATCCCGGATTCGATCAATTGCAAGGTATGTCACACAGCGAGTACGTGTACTGCTTGTCATGCTATTCGAGTTCCTCATCCAGCGGACTGGGCGAATGGAGGGCATGGGTTGCAGGCGTTTGTCGGCAAGAAGCTGTGCTGGGAATGCCACGACCAAAAAAGCTGCAAGAAATGCCACCCCAGCGTCTTCCCGCACGGCGAGGATTGGGTGAAGGAGCACGGTCCTGCGCTTAAGGCCCGGGCAGAGCCTTGCGCTGATTGCCATAAGGTCGAGTTTTGTATGATGTGCCATACCGACATGCTCAACTTCAAGGTAAAAGCTATTACGGGTACATAGTTGGTTTGCACCGATCTTAGAAAGGGTTCGGGACGCACGCAAGGCTTTAAGGAAGTGCTTAAGGCACTGATGCGGTATTGTGGCAGCCGGTGCAGACGTTATCGATACCCGTTGCCGTAGTGCCTGCTTTTAGCATGGCGGGGGGTAAACCCGAGGAGTGCGGGAATTCACTCGTGCCGCTTCCTCCAGCCGCCGTGTGGCATTGCTGGCAGGTCGGCCCGGTTCCATCGTACTTCACATCGGCAAAGCCGTCCGACGTCGTAGTTGATCCTTGGGCCGATGAGCTGTGCCCCGCAACTTTACCGGTTATCGCCCCCATCGCTACGGTTTTTAACTCAGCGCTTGACCCGAAGTTGGCGTTATGGCAGGTAGAGCACCACTGACTCACGGTTTGTGTGGACTCTCCGACTACCGGTGTGTAATGAAGATAGTTCTGGTTTTTAGCCGGGTTTGGATCGGATTTTAGCAACCTACCGTAAGAGAGATCCGATAGTTTAATCGTCTGGTTATCGTGCACCGAGTGACACTCAAGGCATCCCCAGAGTTTGGCGTTTTTAGTATACGGTGGATCGGTATCGTCGGGGGCGGTCACTATCCCTTCCGCCTGATCGGTGCTGATGCCGTGGCCGTGCTCGTCCAGCACGATATGCTTGATCGATGCGCCGCCGTCCCCGTGGCAGAAATCACAGGTCTCGCTGCGCACATTGGCTCGTGTGAGCCGGTATGTTCCGGTCGCTATGTGAACCGCATGGCACTCCCGGCACTTGTTGGTTGTATCGGTGTAGCCTCCGTGCGGGCCGGGTGTTGTGACATATTGCAGGGGATCATTGTATCCACCGAAAGCGGCTGCGCCGACGCCATAGCCGGAAAAATGAGTTATATTTGTATATCCGATAGTGTACGGATCGTTATCATCATAGACGTATTGCCCGCCGGTTACCACCTCCCATTTGTTATCGCTGTCGTTGTAATGGTAGATGACATCGGAGCGTTCGATAATCCTATTGCACCTGAAAATCAGAGTTAGCGGCCGGGCGAATGGCGCAGCTACATTCGTCTGAAATTCGAAATAGTACTTGCTGATAAGCTGAATGCCCGGGGCCGGGGGATTTGCGGCGCTTATTATCGTGAAGGTCTCATCGGTATATGTTGCATCAGGCGGTATGATCAGCTTAACGGCCGCATCCGCGCTCTCGATGGTTACCGTGGTAATCGAACTCGCTTTATCATCCGCAATAATGCTTGCCGCGATCTCCGTTGAGCCTTGTAGGCTCTCAGCGGTATCGTTAACGCCGGAAACCCTATACCAGTAATTACCGGGTGATGGGACGGTATCCACATAGGCACTTCCACTTCCGCCGGTTGATCCTGCCAGGTTAAAAGGCCCGTTGGCCGAGTCTGACCTGTATATATCGTAGTGCGTTATGTATTCGTTGGCGGGATTGTCGTTCCAATTAAGGTTGAACTTGCTGTTGCTATTGGCGGCAACCTGCAGGCCGGTCGGTATGGTCGGCGGTATGGGGGTAATCGTATGAAGGATACTTGAGAGAGGTGTCACTGAAAGCGATACCTTATCGGGCGAACCCACAACAGCGCTTGAAGTATTCTCAATTGAAGCGCCGATAGTTCGCCCGACCCCCGCATCGCTTGGTAGCGAGTACGTTACCAGCAGCTTTTTGGATGCAGATGGGCTAATTGCGGCAAGGCCTATACCATTAAATGTGACCGCCCCTGCCGAGAACGTCTTTGAAGTGGAGAGCTGCTGGTCGCCAGGGTTGAGCGAGTTACTGTTGTCAGCGTCAAACCACAGCTTAATTCCGTTTTGGGCGGTGTCACTGTCGGTCGCTGTTCCGGTGCGGTTGATGGTAAGCGTTGTCAGACCCACGGTATCTTCAACTGTAGAGAGGTCGATTACCTGCACGACGTGGTCGCTTGTTCCGGCGGTGATATTCCCGCCGTCTACGGCAGTCTGAGCGATATCCAGCGTATCCGGCTTATCCTGGATGGTCAGGACGGCGCTGCCCATAACGCCGAAGGGTGTAACGGTATCAGGGTGGCACATAGTAAAGTAACCAGCATCCACTATATTTGATTTGACAGTGGCGCCGATATTGGCGGTATTCGATAGGTGTGCCGTAACAAACAGCGTCTCGGTCGAATCACTCGCGATTTCAAAGGAAGAGAAGGGGAAATCTGCCCTACCGCCTGAAAACGTAGTTGATGCAAGCTCGATGTCGACTCCCGGATTGAACACACCGTTTGCGTTGCTGTCACGCACCAACGCGACAGAGGTCAGGTCGGAATCGAATGCGGTCCCGACCTCATCGATGCGGAGACCGTTAATCACGACGCCGTCCCCAGCGGGCGCATAAAGGTTTAACGTATCCAGCAGTTGATTTTGCGAACCCTGATCGGCGTTAAAATCAGGCGGCGGCGTGTGGGAAACCTCCAGCGATTCGGCAGATCCGCTAATGGCCGGCAAATTAGAGTTCAGGTTTGCAAAGGGCGCCACTGTATCGGGGGGTGCTATTGTAATGCAGGACTCGTCGACAATACTTGAACCGAGGGTATCCCCGGTTACAGCGGTATCCGAAATATCGTAGGCGACCAGAAGATAGCTTGGTGCCGTGGTAATAACCTGCGGTGACGATAAGGTGATAGTTACCTGTCCGCCGGTAAAAGTGCCGCTTCCGGTTTCGGTATCGGCGCCATTGATGACCCCGTTGCCGTTGAGATCGGTAAATATTTTTACCGCCGTGATGGTGTTATCCGGTATCGTACCGAGCTTAGCCACTTTTATTGCTGTCAGCGAAGCAGTGCCGTAATCTGTTGAGAAACCCAGCTTTTGCATGGTAGTATTGCTCTGGCCCCGGTGTGCAACGGTTGCTATAGCGGTGCTGGTGACGCTTACGGTGTCGCTGGCAATGTTGGGAGTATTCGAGCCGTAATTCGTAAAAGCCGCCACCTGGTAAGCGCCGCTGGCGCTGATTGAGTTCTGATTAACTATGTTTGATCCGGCGGTAACCGAGGTATTCGACGAGCCGGATATATCATAAACCACGAGCAGGCAGGATGGGGTCGTTGTTATGGTCTGGGGCGTTACGGAGAGCGATGATGACCCGCCGCTAAACGTACCGCTTCCTATTTGCGTATCCCCGCCATCGATGACCCCGTTGCCGTTGAGATCTGTAAATATTTTTACGCTCGAGATATCGGAGTCGGACGCCGAGCCGGTCCTGTCGACCGTCACCGAGTTAAGCGTTGCCGTTGAGAAATCGGTGCTAAAGCCGAGTTTTTGCATGACGACTCCGGCCTGTCCCTGGTGGAGGGTATCGGTCGCCACCGGCGAGTTGGTGACGGTAATCGTTGGGCCCGGGGTTCCCGTATCCGCATTAATCCCGGGCGTAACGGTTGTGTTCCAGTTGCCAACCGCGTCGCGGGTAAACACAGAATACTTGTATGCTATGCCGTTTGTTAGCGGCCCGATATCGGTGTAGGTTATGGCGACAGGGGTTGTGGTATCTTCCCAGACTTGCTGGGCCAGCGGATCGCTCGGCCCCGTTGGATAGACGCCGTCACTGCGGCGCATAATCCTTATCCCTAAGAAATCGGGATCGGTCGGGTTGGTCCAGGACAGGTCGGATTGGGCATCGTCACCATCGCTTGCAAAAAACCCGGTTGCCTGGCCGGACGGCGTGGCATCGATGGTTATGGTGGCGCTTGACGTATCACTTCCCTGGAGGGTATTAGTGCAGGTGATCGCGGAGACGGTTCCGGTAACTGAAACATCGGTGGCTGTACCGGCTACGTCAAAGGCCACTAGGTACTGGGCGGTGGTTTTACCGATATCGACGTTAAGCCCGGAGAAGGTGGCGGTTGTGCCGGCAATTGAGCCCGTGCCGAGGAGGGTATCCGCAGAATCCCACTCGTTGGGTGTGCTTCCGTTATCTTTGAAAAGCCGGACGTTGGTAACGTTGCTAGAGATAAAGTCGGCATTGCCGGCGAAGGTAAGGTCGGTAACCGTATCGATGCCTGAATTCGTGTTAAGCGTGAAGGTGTCGAGCGCGATGTTCGTTGAGGTTTTTGCCACTGTTTTGTTTGCCGGATCGGTACCGTTCGCTTCGTTTGTGATCGCATACCTGTCGAACGTAAAGTCAAAGGGAACCGATGATGCGCTACTTAAATTTGTCGTAAGAGCCACCCCACCGTCGGCGTTTGCCCATGTCGAACCGTCATACGTCATCGCCCACAAGTCGCTGTTGCTGTCACCTATGGTAACCATCGCCTTGTTTTCGCCGGGCTGCCGGTCGATATTGATGCAGGCCAAGTAGCCGATAGCGTGCCCCGGGTTCCAATCGGTCTGTATGCCCCAGCCCGAACCGTTCCAGCGCGACCAGTGGATGGCATTGGTGGCGTTATCCGCATAAACGACAATAGCCCACGGCGAGGCACCGGTTCTTACCCAACCGGCCGCAATCGGCATTTCACCCATCACGCCGGCTAAGTCATACATGGAGTTGTCGGCGTTGGCCACCGGGTTTATCCAGGCTGAGGTTGCTCCGTCCCAGATGGCGTACTGCATATCATCGCTCTTACTGTCCGCTGATACAGCGGCGATACGGTCTCCTCCGGGTTCTGGCGCAAGCTGCATGATAGTCGCCTCATCCTTCCAGGTGGGAAAGGCGGTAGGCGCTCCCCATGCGCCACCGGCCGGCTTTGTTACATACCGGGCGGCAAGTTGGTTATTAGGGGTGTTATTCCAGCCGAAAGCGACCAGGAGGTCGCCGCTGTTCTCATAAGCCGCATCAAAACATTTGGTGTCGCCGGCTGCGCTTGCGTATGCGAGGTTGGTCTCTAGGGCCGCCGATTGGTTTCCCCAGGCGTTTCCGTCCCAAATAATGCCTTTCAATGTGTAGCCGCCCGTACCGTCGTTAATCGCGTAGAGAAGGGCGATTTCGTTGCTGTTCGGCCTTGAGGCAAGCTCGATCCACTCGACGTTGGTGGCTTCATCCGCGGGGAGGGTGTTGGCGGCGGCCGTCCAGGAGTTCCCATCCCATATGCGGTATTGGGGATTGGTGCCGGTTGAGTAGACGACCATCGCGTGGCCTGAGGTATCCTCATAGGCGACATCAAAGCTTCGCCTGCTCGCAAAGTTGGCGTTGGCCGTACTCACGTTCCATTCGTTAGACCAGGCGGAGCCGTTCCAGCGCTGGATATAAAGGTTGCTGCCCGCGCCGGCGTTTGTTGTCAACGTGCCTGCGATGTTCTCGATTCTGTTTGGGGCCGCCTGGTTTATCGTCCAGTTTATTACGGTATTGGCGGCCTGTGTACCCGCCGGCGCCCCGGTAGCCGACGTTTCCTGATCCCATAGCCGGGCTTGTGGGGTGGCGTTTCCCGATGCTCCGTAAACCATACGGCCATCTGTCTTGTAAGCAAAGCTGGTCGTCTTAAAAGCAAGGACCAATATCGCGGCCAGAATCAGCGGAACAATTATTAACGATAGCTTGAGCTTTGTTTTGTTCCGGCGGCCTTTTATTCGTGCTCGCATTAACCTACCGCCTCACTTTCTGAGGCTGCTTTTCGTAATGATTCCGCGTGCTGTTGACAGTATTCGTAGCAGAGGCTTTTCTATATGCTTTTTTAGCCTTGCCGGGCTCCTCTAAGATTGTGTAGATATCGCCGATTTTTTTGTATACGGCGGAGCGGGCGGGGCTATTACCGGGGAGCGTTTCTAGAGTAGCACGCCACTGCGTAAGGGCCTTGGCGTAGAGCCTCCGGTTTGTATACGTTTCGGCCATCTGGTAATGGAATTGCACGACGCTTGGGTCTATCGTTGTGGCACGTTTGAAGTAAGCTATAGCATCCGCCGACCGGCCGAGTTGGTTGGATAGTTGACCGGCCCGGTAGAGAGCCCCGGCGTCATGTGGCTTTGCCTTTACCAGGGTCTCGTTTTCTTTAAGCGCCGCTTTAAGATCGCCGACCTGGGCGTAGCTTGTTATAAGGACGTTTCGCGCTTCCTGATCGCTACCGTTATTCTTCAAGTAGGCAGTCAGTTTTACGATAGCGCCCCTAAAATCGCCGTTGCGGTAGGCTTTATATGATTCTTCTTTTAACTGTGGCGTCGGGGATATGTGCGAGCGGGTGCCAAGGACGTAATATGCCGTCCCTATCGCTGCGGCAATAAGCAGAAAAAATCCTAAATATTTTACTACTAACCATCTATTAAATAGGCGCTTGGGTGGCTTAGCAAAGGCGCTCGTCACTGATGCTCACCGGCCTGTTCCGTATATGTTCTAGAACTATTTGTAAAAATGTTCGTAAAAATAGTCTTTTAAAAGCTAAAAGCTAAAAGACTAACGAAATAATTACTACCAACCTAATAATCATGACTGCTACAGCCGAAATTATGCACTAAGTAACCGCTTGGTTTCCGATTTTGAGGGTTCTGACATAAAAGCTTGAATTCTAAGTAATATACCAGTTAATGGCCCATTTTACAAGCCGTGCAAACTACACGGTGGGGTTAAAAGTTTAGGGACCGCGCGCCTATCTAGCTATGGTAGGGTCACTGTATTATGGCAACTCGTGCAAACGCCGTCCATCCCGCGCTGCGTGATACCCGACCTGAGCATGCCGGGCACTGAGCCCGATGAGTGCGGGAACTCGCTCGTGCCGATACGCCCGTCCGCCGGGTGGCATTGCTGGCAGGTAGGCCCGGTACCGTTAAACTTTACGTCTGCGTAGCCGTCAGGCGTGGTGGTCGAGCCCTGCGAAGAGGAGCTGTGGCCGGCAACCCGACCTGTCTTTGAGCCGAAGAGCACCGTCTTTAAATCCGTGCTCGGCCCGAAGTTGGCATTGTGGCATGTGGAGCACCACTGGCTTATGGTCTGCGTTGTTTCTCCAACTACGGGAGTATAATATAAGTAGTTCTTGTTCTTTAGCGGATTCGGATCGGCTTTTAGCAGCTTATCCGAGCTTAAGCCCGCCAGTTTAGTTGTCTGCTTATCGTGCGCTGAGTGACACTCAAGGCATCCCCAGGATTTGGCGTTTTTACTGTACGGTATATCGGTATCGCCCGGCGCCGTCACTTCGGCCCGGCCCGGGTCCGCACCGTGGCCGTTTTGGTCGAGGGTGACCTGCTTGCTTGCAACGCCGCCGATCCCGTGGCAGAAATCACAGGTCTCGTTTCTTGCGTTAACTCTGGTCAGGTCATACGTGCCGATCGCCAGGTGCACCGCATGGCATTCTTTGCATTTGTTGGTCGTGCTGGTATAGTTGCCGTGCGGTCCCGCCGTTGCCGTATCGGTGTATTGCAGGGGGTAATTGTACCCGCCGAAGAATATCTGCGCCGCGGCATATCCTGAGAAGCCGGTGATATTGGTGTAGCCAATATCAAACGTGTTCATATTGGGAACCGCCACGGTGCTATCGGTGCTGAAGAAGTACCGACCGCCATCGGCCTGCTCCCATTTGCCGAGATTCGTGTAATGGTAAATAGCGATATCCTGCATACCGGTAAGCGAGCTGTCGCACCGCAGCACAAGCATGAGCGCCGGGTTGAACGGCTGGGTTGCAGTAGTTGAAAAGTCGTAATAGAACCTGCTTACTACTTTAACACCGGACGGTTTTGGCGCACTGCGGATGGTAAATGTTTTACCCAAATAGGCCGCACTCGGCGGAATAATGAGCTTTACCGTCGCGTTGGCGCTCTCGATAGTAGTCGTTGTGCCGGTCGTATCGACCGTAACGGTTATGTCAACCTTGGTTGCGGTCGCACCCGCGCTCTTTACGCTCTCACCGGTCACGTTTTTCGCCGAGACCTTGTACCAGTAGTCGGCCGCAGACGGAACCGCGTTTACGAAATGCGGTTGGGTCGGCGTGGTCGTGCCGACCGGGCTATAACTGCCGAACTCGGTGTCGGACCTATAGACATCATACTCGGCAACGTGTTCGCCGGCCGGATTCGTATTCCAGTCGAGCGCGTATTGCATATTGGCTCCCGCCGTTACCACCAATCCGGTTGGTGCGGTCGGCGGTACGGGCGCAATTGTATGCAACGCGCTCGCAAGCGATGGGACCGGTCCGGATGTTGATTCAAGTGAAACGTAATCCGGCGGGGTCACGCCGACGCTACCCGTCGAGTCGACCGAGGCGCCGATGGTTACACCGATATTTGCGGTGCTAGAAATCGAGTACGTTACGAGCAACTTTTTGGGCGATGTGGGTGAAATCGGCGCAAGCTTGATGTTATCAAAGGTAACGCTTCCGCCGATAAAGGTCTTCGCGCTTGAAAGCTGCCAATCCGCCAGGGTAATCGAGTTGCTGTTATCCGCATCGTACCAGAGCTTAATCCCGTTTGTTGCGGTGTCGCTACTGGTTGCCGTACCCGTAAGGTTGACCGAAAGCGATGTGAGCGTGACCATATCCTGTGGCACCGAGAGGTCGAGCACCTGCATGACATGGTTGGTCGTCCCGACGACCACGTTACCGCCATCAACCGCCGTTTGTTTGATTACAAGCGTATCCGGCAAGTCCGTAATCCTTATCGATGCGCCCGAGAGGGTGCCGAAACTGTTGGTGTAGTCCGGATCGGCCGCCTGTACGCCGCTTTGGGCGGTATCGGTGCTAAAGGTAACATTGCTGTTGATAATAGCGCCGACTTTAGCCGTTATTGAAAGATCGTATGCCACGAGCACGGTCTCGGTGGTATCCGGGTTGATGAACAGCCCGCCCGGTATGGTAAACCGGGCCATCATCCCCGGGGCCGTGCTGGTCGAGACAAGCACGGTGTCGGTAGACGAGTCATAGATGCCGTTGCTGTTTTTATCCCAGATGAGTTTGACCGCGCTTATATCGGAATCCTGCACCCCCGTAAGGGCGACGTTAATACCGGTAAGGTTTACACCGTCTCCCGGATCTGCGTGAAGCGCAAGCTCTTGGCCCGGGGTATTCGTTGTACTTTGCTGCGCATCGATGTTGGGCAGTAAAACATTTGAGACGGTGAGCTTATCCCCCGACAAGCCGATCATCCTGAGTGTCGACACCAGCGGCGCTGCCGCCGAGACGGTATCCGGGCTTGAGACGACAACCGATGAAGTCGCATCCAGACTTGTTCCGATATTGACCCCCGTCTGTGCGGTGGGGGAGATATCCATGGTGACGTAAAGCCGCTTATGCGCCGGGTCTTTTACATCCAGGTAACTATCCAAGTTGCTAAAGATTGCCTGCTCGCTTGCAACGGTAGCAGTGGCTATTAACGTATCACCAGTTGCGGTAAAGGTACTATCCCCATCATCCAGCCATAACTTTATCCCACCGGGTTTGATATCGGTTGCAAAGCTTGCCTGCGGCGTTGTTGTCGATGCTTTTGATAGCGTTATCCGGCTTACCGTTGACGAATCGTTGTCTACGGATAGGTCGAATATTTGGATAAGGTTGTTGTTCGATGCCCTCGATATTTGTTCGCCGCTAACAAGTAGCTGCGCCACGTTTAAGGTATCGGCTTTATCGCTAATCGTTATCGCGGTTCCGTTAAGCGCTGAGAAGTCGGCAACGAGATCGGGTGAATCGACCTTAATATCGCTTAACGCCATATCGGGATTGTAGGCGATGTTGCTCTGAAGCGTTTTGCCGATCGACGCGGTGTTCGATACATTAAACACCGCGAAGACCGTTTTGGTTGAATCAACCGAGATCGGAATATTCAAGTTAGAGAACGTCACGCTTTGTCCCGTAAGAGGGGATGACGTGGTTTCGGTATCTAGCGCCGGTTCAAACGACCCGTTGTCGTTACTATCCACGAAAAGTTTAACCAATGTGATATCGCTCGCCGGTGCGCTGCCGTTTTGCCGTAGGGTGATCGTATTTACATTTACGCCGTCTCCGCCGGCCGGATCATGCAAGTCGATCTTTTCGGCCAGTACGTTGGCGCTTCCTTGTTCAACGGTCGCCGTAGCCACTGAGCTATGCGATACCTGTAGCGTCTCGGTGGCGTAGATAATCTGCTGCGCGTTTGATGTGGTCGGTGGGATAAGGTTTACATTATCCGGGCTTGCCGCTGTTGCCGTTGCTATCGTAGACCCGAGCATCGCACCGATAGTCGCGGTAGGCGATATCGAATAAGTTACAAATAGCTTCTTCGTCTCTCCTTGAGCCAATCCTACCGAGATCGGGAAGGTTGCAGATCCTCCACTAAGCGGCGCGGACCCGATGACGGTATCGGTCGTATCGAACGTGCCGTTCTGGTTGCTATCGAGCCACAATTTAACCTGGGAGACGTCGGTATCCGTACCACCTGTTCTCTGTACCGTAACGGTTGAAAGCGTTGCCGCGTCGTAGTTTAGACTATCGAATGAGAGGTTAACCGTTTGTATCAAGTTATCCGCCGAGGAACGAGAAACCGTTGCCGTTGCGGGAGAAGTCATCGAAAGAGAAATGGTATCGGGTGCATCCAAGACGGTAACCGTTGCGCCGTTTATAAGGTTGTAGTCGGCTACAGTATCCGGCAATAAAACCGAGATGCCGTTTGTGGCAAAGCTTATGGAGCTTTGTATGCTTTGCCCGATCCCTGCCGAGTAGGAGAGATTATAGCCGACAAGCAGCGTCTCGGTAGAGTCCGGTGCAATATTGAGCGCCAGACCGGAAAATTGCGCCACCCCGGCCGCGGTAGTCGTTGCGGCAAGCTCCTCACCGGAGTCGATAATGTCATTGTGATTTGCGTCATGGGCAAGTTTTACCAGCGATACGTTTGATGGTGCCGGTGTGTTTACCGTGATATTTGCAGCGGTAACTGTAACACCATCCCCGATTGGGGCATGGAGCAGGATTTTCTGTCCTACGACATCCTGCGAGCCCTGGGCGGCGGCGGTGTCGGCAACGCTTGCCCCCGCCACCGAAAGATTCTCGGAGGCGTATGTGACCTGCTGCAGGTTCGACTGTGTCGGCGCGATTAAGCTTATGGTATCGGGCGCGGCCACCGTGGCCGAGTTCACATCGGCGCCGAGGGTCGCCCCGGCGGTCGCCGTGGATGAGACTGAGTACGTGACGAGAAGTTTGTTTGTCTGGCCTTGGAAAACAGCGATAGTTGAAGTAAACGTTATCACTCCACCAGAGAAGCTTCCCACCCCAAGGGAGGTGTCCGTTGCATCAAGGCTTCCGTTTTGGTTGTTGTCTAACCAGAGTTTGACCTGAGAAACATCCGAATCGGCACCTGTACCGGTTCTTTGGATGGTGATGCTGTTTAAGGTTGCCGCGTCGTAATTCGGATTATCGAAGGAGAGATCAATCCGTTCGATAAGGTTGTCCTGCGCTGAACGGGAGATAGTTCCCGTTGTCGGCGATGATGTCCGCAGCGCAATAGTATCGGCAAAATCACTTATGCCGACGGTTGCTCCGGTCATTATACCGAAATTAGCCACACTATCCGGGCTAGCGACTTGTATCCCGTTTGAAGTAAAATCTACATTTGTTTGGACCGTTGCCCCGGGTGTTGCCGAATAGGATAGGTCAACCCCGACGAGTACCGTCTCCGTTGAGTTTGCGGCGATAGTCAGGTTAAGCCCACTGAAGCTCGCCACCCCGGCCGCGGTAGTCGTTGCGGCAAGCTCCTCACCGGAGTCGATAATGTCATTGTGATTTGCGTCATGGGCAAGCTTGACCAGAGACACGTTCGAGTCTGGAGTCGTCGCGACCCCAATGTTCGCTCCACTTAGTATGATATTATCTCCCGCCGGGGCGTACAGTAAGAGTTTTTGTGTTACCGCATCATGTGTGCCCTGCGCCGTTGTGGTGTCAGGCATATTCGCCCCCGAAACTGAAAGTTCTTCGGCGGCAAGCCCCACCTGCTGCAGGGCAGAGGGGGTGGCCGCGCTTATGTCGACCGAGTCGGGAAGAAAAGCCGCAGCCCCCGTGACGCTTGAAGCGAGCGTATCGCCCACACCGGCGGTCGCAGAGATCGAGTAGCTGACAAAGAGGCGCTTTGCGCTCGAAATGGTAACCGGCACATTAAGCGCGGTGAAGGTGATCGAGCCCGCACTAAAGGTGCCCGCCCCAAGAAGGGTGTCATCCGTCCCGAAGGTGCCGCTGCCGGTATCGAGCCAGAGTTTGACCTCTGCCACATCGGTGTCCGGGGCGCTGCCCACTTTGCTAATCGTTATGGTGTCAACCGCGGCCGCGTCATAGCCGGCCCCGAGTGTTAGATCGATCTGCTGCACCGGCGCATCGGCCTGGGCCCGGGCGACACTGCCCGTGCCAAGAGAAGCGGTTTGAAGTGTTACCACATCGGGGAAGTCAGCGATCGTCATCAAAGCGCCGGCGGCGCTAAAGCTTGCGACCGTATCCGGGAGGGCAACCCCGATATCATTGCTACCGAGGCTTGTTTGAACGCTGTGCCCCACCACCGCCGAAGTCGAGAGCCCCACTTTTACGAGCACCGTCTCGGTGGTGTCCGAGGCGATTGATAGAGTAAATCCCGTAAAGCTCGCCACCCCGGCCGCGGTCGTCGTTGAGCCGAGCTCCTCACCGGTATCGATTACCCCGTTGCCGTCTATATCACGGCCGAGGGTGACAACCGAGACGTTTGAGGCCTCAGCGCTTGAAACGGTCACCGTGGCCGCATTTACCGTGATGCCGTCGCCGGGGGGTGCGTGAAGCAAAAGCTTTTGCACGACCGAGCCCTGCCCCTGCGCCGTTGTGGTGTCAGGCATATTCGCCCCCGAAACTGAAAGTTCTTCGGCGGCAGAATCAATGGTAGCCAGCGTACCGATAAGGTTAGAAAAAGCATTAACCGTGCTTGCGACATCGACCTTGATATCGCTAAGTGACGGGTCAACATTATATTGGATAGTACTCTGGACCGTGTTGCCAAGTGTCGCAGAGCTAGAAATATCGAATGCTACAAGA
>Ga0210011_1000148_pt1 | contig 86043 bp, 81 predicted proteins | sample CryGeymeta201502_FD_183972 | JGI IMG/M metagenome (GOLD analysis project Ga0210011, IMG submission 183972) | Groundwater microbial communities from Crystal Geyser aquifers in Utah, USA - Crystal Geyser metaG 2015-02 (SPAdes) (version 2) | ecosystem: Environmental > Aquatic > Deep subsurface >...
CTCGCAAAGGACTTCGAGACAACCATTACTTCAGCAACCGCATGGCTCTTCGCAGCCTCTGTCCAACTTCTCGTCAGACGCATCGCAAGGCTATGAATTTACTCGCGATAGTTTCGAGTCAGACTCTAACAATAATACTAGACAGAGCAAGATTAAATACATCGTGGAGCTCATTTGGTGTGCTCTCGATGGATTTTATCAGTGCGGCGATTTCTTTTTGAACACCTTCTTCGAACCAATGGTTTAATCTTGGAATTAGCGGAACTTTAGCAGTGGCAATATTTGTGGCGTCTATAACTTTCTCGAGACAATCTTCTGCGTTGGGCGGAAGCGGATAGGTTTTTACACGGCTGATTAGGCACGCAATTGGATTTAAATCGATACCAACACCACGAAAATTACGATTTTGGCTTTGAACTAACGTAGTCCCACTACCACAAAACGGATCAACGATTAGTCCGTCAGGTCGAGGGAATTCATCAAGCAGAGTTGCTGGAATCTCGGAGATAAATTTCGCTGGATACGGATGTATCCCATCCAATTCGTTTGCAACATGATCTGAGAAATTCCAATCGAGACCATTAGCAATCGGCTGTTCGATTAACTCTGGTGTGGCGATATCTAATATTTCAGATGCCTGATTTACTCTCACTAAAACTTCCCTTCAAATGGCAGACATATATATTAGCTGTTCCCACTGCTAGCGTTGATTGGACGTTTTGCGATAGAGGAAAGATTAAAAATTATTTATGCGGAGAACCGAGGTCAGTCAAATTCTCGTCGTACACCGCAATCCAGCAATTCACCGATCTGGCATCCAAGAGCTAGAGCGATCCGCTCCGCAATAGTGACGGTCGGGCTCCTGACATTGCGCTCAATGGCGGAAATATTGAAACTTGCCGGACTTCGCCTTGTTGTGGTCCAGTTCGCCCTTGGCACTGTTCGGCGATGCCCAGACACCCCAGCGATAGTCGGGATCGAGGATGGCAGTATAATCCCGCCCTTCCAGCGCGGCCTCATCCTGCCGCTCGCTTTCCAGATCATCGAGATATTTGAGGAACAATAGCCAGCTGGTCTGCTCGGCATAGTCGAGTTCCGACGCCAGCCCCTCGTCATTGCGCATGGCTTTGTCGATATTATTGAATGAGTTTTCGAACATGCGACGACGCTAGCGCGCTTTGTTTGCCGCGCCAAGATGTTCCTATTCCCCCTTTCCTACAGCGTGCTCCATCGGATATGCTCGCACCCGGCTGCCCGCAGCCGCTGCGCTCGCTCGCCATGGCTCGGTCCAGATGACCCGGCCCGCGCGGAAGATTACACTAGGCGGGTGGTGGTCCGCCGCAAAATGGCGGAAATTTGCGGCTTGCGGGCAAAGATTACAGAAAAGAAAAGCGCGCTTTTCTGTCAAGATCGGTTTTGCGGGGACGGCGTTGCGGGATCATGGTTGCGGGCCTATTCTCCGGCTCGCTTTGGTCGGGGCGACCGGGCCGGACTGTCGAACTTGCTACTGGAACCGCAAGGGGAATCAGGGCATAGCCGCCGCAACGAGACAATGATAAAATCGGAGAGATGACCATGGACAGCTACGAACAGAATTATATCAACGGCCAGTGGGTGGATTCGGTCGGCGGCACGCCGCACCAGGTCATCAATCCCGCCACCGAGGAACCGGGCACCAGGATCGTGCTGGGCACGAAGGCGGATGTCGATGCCGCGGTGGCCGCAGCCAAGGCGGCGTTCAAGAGCTTCAGCCAGACTTCGCGCGAAGAGCGGATTGCCCTGCTCGAGCGGATCATCGAGGAGTATAAGAAGCGCATGCCCGATATCGCCGCCTCGCTGGCGGTGGAAATGGGAGCTCCGGTCAGCCTCGGCAATGCCGCGCAGGCCCCGGCCGGCCTCGGCGGGTTTATGGGCACGCTGGAAGCGCTGAAGAATTTTGAATTCTCCGAAAAGGTCGGCGCCAATAGCATCGTCTATGAACCGATTGGCGTGGTCGGCATGATCACGCCGTGGAACTGGCCGTTGAACCAGATCACCCTGAAAGTGGCTCCGGCTCTGGCCGGTGGCAATACGATGGTGTTGAAGCCGTCGGAAGAATGTCCGGGCAGCGCCGCCATTCTCGCCGAGGTCATGGATGCCGCTGGCGTCCCGCCGGGCGTCTTCAATCTGGTGCAGGGGGACGGGCCAACCGTGGGCGCGGCGATTTCTTCGCATCCCGATGTCGATATGGTCAGTTTTACGGGGTCGACCCGTGCCGGCATATTGGTGGCGAAAGCCGCCGCCGATACGGTCAAGCGCGTGCATCAGGAACTGGGCGGCAAATCGCCTAACTTGGTGCTGCCCGGCGCCAAGCTGGAGGAAGTCTTGCCAGCGACGATTGGCGGTGTGATGATCAACAGCGGCCAAAGCTGCATCGCGCCGACCCGCGTGTTGGTGCACAAGGATCAGGCCAGCGATGCCATCGCTGTGGTCAAGAATATTGTCGAAAGCCAGGAAGTTGGCGACCCGACGCTCGAAGGCGGCCATCTGGGGCCGGTGGTCAACAAGGCGCAATATGGCAAGATTCAGGATCTGATCCAGTCGGCCATCGACGAAGGTGCCACGCTGGAAACCGGCGGCACCGACCTGCCTGCCAATGTCAACCGCGGCTATTATATCAAGCCGACTTTGTTCAGCGGCGTGACCCGCGACATGCGGATCGCCAAAGAAGAGATATTCGGGCCGGTGGTAACGCTGATGAGCTATGACAATCTGGATGAAGGTATCGAGATTGCCAATGACACCGAATATGGTCTGTCCGCCGTCATTTCAGGTGATCCGGCTGCCGCCGCCGCCGTCGCGCCGCAGCTGAAGGCCGGCATGGTCATCATCAACAATTGGGGGCCGGCTCCGGGCCTGCCCTTTGGCGGCTATAAACAGTCCGGCAACGGCCGCGAGGGCGGTGTCTACGGCCTGCGCGACTTCATGGAAATGAAGTCGATCAGCGGCTTGCCGGGTTAAACGGCAGCGTTGCGACTAGGTGGCATATGATCTGTCTGTCACCGCGCAAACAGGGTCTTGCGCGGTGATTTACTATCAGGCGTCTTTTCGATTGCTCTGATATCGTAAAAATTGCTCCAAATGGCTGAGCTTGGGTTTTCGTTTTAGCGAAGCTGCAGACTGGGCAGCATCAGCAATCCGTGCTTGCCATTTTGCCCATTGTTTCTCGGCATTTCCCTTGCGCACCGGTGCAAAAATGTGAAACCGGTTTGGCTTGATACCGCAAAAGCCGATGATCTGCTTGCGCCAGCGATGGACGATGGCATTGCGATACACCAGCCGCAGGAAAATAGCCGGCGTGTCCATGGTCACCAGCAGGTCGGCCGAGCGCCCTTCGAGCAGGCCATCCCACAGATCGTCATGATCGTGATAGCGAAAGGTGAAATGCGGCAGAAAGACCCGGTCAACAAATCCCTTGACCAGCGCCGGCTCGCCGCCCCACCACATCGGGAAAGCGAAAACCAGATGATCGCAGCGGTCGAGCAAACGGGCCGCATGTTCCAGATCAGGCTCCCATTTCTGTGGCTTCACATAGCCACGGTGCAGGACGGGGTCAAAGGCCATGTCGCGCAATACCAGCCGGTCTACAGTGGCGGTGGCCGGGCAGCTTGCGGCATAGTGATCGAGCAGGGCGGCAGATAGTCGATCGCTATCAGGGTGACCGTCGATCAACAGACAGCGCATGTTTGTTCCTCTCTTTGGTCAAAAACAAAAAAGGGCGGCTCCGTCGAACCGCCCCTTGAAATTCACTGCCTTAAAGGCCTAGCCTTCGGCCGGAGCCATTGCCGGCGGAACCGGAGGGTCGTTGTCGGCGACTTCGGTGAGCGAGCCACCCATCGCTTCGCACTCGCCCGCTTCGGTATATTTCCAGGCATTGCCCTGATAGTCGAGGACGGCGGTTCCGGCGCAGCTCGTGCCTTCGCCAGCAGCGCAATCATTCTCACCCGCTTTGGCGATACCGAAGCATTTTTCCTTGTCCGTAGCAGCGACTTCGGTCACTTCGGCGGTTGTTGCTTCTGCATTTTCGCTGGTCGCTTCACTGGCTCCGCCGGAACAGGCGGACAGAGCAGCCGCCGCGATCAGCGCGGATGCTGCTGCCCCAAGTTTGTTAGCTTTCGTCATGAGATTCTCCCGATTTAGGTCTTTGAAAATAGGCTGCCATCCTGCACAGCTATGGGTAGATTCGAACAGGACGGACCAATGGTTACACGATCACCAGAAAAAGACAAAATCGGGGCCGTAAAATCTGGTCTCGAACCAAGGAGCGGGCATTTGCATGGCTGATCGCTTTTCCTTTTCGATCGCCGCAACCGACGGCAAGGCACGAACCGGCACCATTCATATGCAGCGGGGCGATATTCGCACGCCCGCGTTCATGCCGGTGGGCACGGCGGCTACGGTCAAGGCGATGAAACCGGAAACGGTGCGGGCGACGGGCGCGGATATCATTCTCGGCAACACCTATCATCTGATGTTGCGCCCCGGAGCGGAGCGGGTGGCGCGGCTTGGCGGCCTGCACAGGTTCATGAACTGGGATCGCCCGATCCTCACCGACAGCGGCGGCTATCAGGTGATGAGCCTGTCCGACCTGACCAAGCTCAGCGAGGACGGCGTGGAGTTCCAGAGCCATCTCGACGGATCGCGTCATATGTTGACTCCGGAACGATCGATGGAGATTCAGCGGCTGCTTGGCAGCGATATCGTTATGGCCTTCGACGAATGCACCAAGAACGGCGCGACGCGCGAGGAAGCGCTGGCCTCGATGGAGCGGTCAATGCGCTGGGCCAAGCGGTCGCGGGACGGATTCGATAGCGGCGAAGAGCATGCGGCGAGAGCGGCCTTGTTCGGGATTCAGCAGGGATCGCTGGACAAGGAAATGCGGGCGGCATCGGCAGAGGCTTTAATCGACATCGGTTTTGACGGCTATGCCATCGGCGGCCTCGCCGTCGGCGAAGGGCAGGAGGCGATGTTCGATGTGCTCGACTATGCGCCGGGGCAATTGCCTGCCGACAAGCCGCGCTATCTGATGGGTGTCGGCAAGCCTGACGATCTGGTCGGCGCGGTGGAGCGCGGCGTCGACATGTTCGATTGCGTGCTGCCGAGCCGCTCCGGTAGGAACGGGCAGGCGTTCACAGCGCGGGGCGCGAACAATATCCGCAATGCCAAATTTGCCGAGGATCTGGCGCCGCTCGATGAGACTTGCGAATGCTCTGTCTGCGAAAATTACAGCCGCGCCTATCTGCATCATCTGATCCGGGCGAAGGAGATATTGGGGGCGATGCTGATGACCGAGCATAATATTGCTTATTATCAGGCGCTGATGGCTGGCATGCGAGCGGCGATTGCGGAGGGGCAGTTTGCTGAATTTTCGACAAAGTTTCGCAGCGAATATTTGCGATAGGGTTCAGGTGCATTTCGGCGTCATGCCAGCGAAGGCTGGCATCCAGACCAAAGTTACGGCAACAAGCGCAATTGGATTGGACCCCAGCCTCCGCTGGGGTGACATATTCATAATTTATCCTTTGGATGCGGTGCATGAATAGCGGCCTACCAGCAAAGACCACTCTCAAAGACGCGCTGGACCGCGCCAGCGCCCATGCGCCCTATCTTGGCATGGCGATGCAGGTACAGCCCGAGCTGACCGAATTGCTCGCTGCAGACAATCTGGATGCGGCGCTCGACTATAGCCGCAGCATTGGTGAGAGCGCGGACAATGTCCGGCAAAAATTGCGCCGGGAGAAACGGGCTTTGGCGCTGACCCTTGCGATCGGTGACCTGGCCGGACGCCTGACGCTGACCGATGTCATCACCCGGCTATCGGATTTTGCCGATCGGGCGCTGGATGAGGCGCTCGCCGATATTTATGCAACCCGCTATCCCGATGCACCGCTGGAAGGCTTTGCGGTTATTGGTTTGGGCAAGCACGGCAGCCGTGAACTCAATTATTCTTCGGATATCGATCCGATCTTCATCTACGATCCTGACAAAATTCCTGTGCGCGGCCGGGAAGAACCAAGCGATGCCGCACGCCGAATCGGTCAGCAGCTGGTGGAAGCACTCAACAGCCGTGATGCCGACGGCTATGTGTTTCGGGTCGACATGCGGCTCAGGCCGTCACCGGAGGTGAGCCCGGTGGCACTGCCGGTCGAAGCGGCGATCAGCTATTATGAATCGAGTGCACTGGCGTGGGAGCAGGCGGCCTATATCCGCTCCCGGGCCGCCGCTGGTGATCAGATATTGGGAAGCTATTTTCTCGAAACGATCAATCCGTTCATCTGGCGCCGGTCGCTGGATTATGGAGCGATCAAGAATATCGGGTCGGTTACTGCGCAAATCCGCGACCATTATGCCGCGGGGCAGAAATTCGGGCCGGGCTTTGACCTGAAGCGCGGACGCGGCGGTATCCGGGAGACGGAATTTTACGCCCAGATGCACCAGCTGATATTTGGCGGCCGGCAGCCGGACTTGCGGGTTCCGGCGACCCGCGATGCGCTGGCGGCGCTGGCCCAAGCTGGCCGGATTGATCGCGACAAGGCGAATGTGCTTAGCGAGTCCTATGAACTCTACAGAGTCATCGAGCACCGGTTGCAGATGGTCAATGACCAGCAAACCCACAGCTTGCCGGATACCACAGAGGCGCTCGACCGCGTGGCGCGGCTGCATGGGCTGAACAATGGACAGGCATTGCTCGGTCTGCTCGCCCCCCATGTGGAAGCCGTCGGCCGGATTTATGACGATCTGATCGAACCCGAGGACAGCGCGCGCTTGCCGGTAGATGAGGCGAAATTGATCACTCTGTTTGCGGAAAAGAAACTGCTGGAAGCCGATGCCTTTGTTCAGGCGATCAAGCGCTGGCGAAGCGGCAAGGTAACGGCCTTGCGGTCGGCGGCAGCCCAGGAATCCTTCGAAGCGATATTGCCGGATCTGGTCGACGTAATTGCAACGGCACCAAATTCGACAAAGGCGCTGGCCCGGCTGGACAGCTTGATCGACAAATTGCCGACCGCGATCAATTTCTTTCGAATATTGGAAGCGCGGCCGGGGCTGCTGGAAAAGCTCGGCCAGATTCTGAGCCATGCCCCGGTTTTGGCTGATGCCTTGTCGCGGCGGGCGGAGCTGTTCGATGGTCTGATCGACGCGACCGCGCTCGACCTGCCGCCATCGGTCGCGGAGCTGGCCGAACAATTTGCCCGGACCGAGCCGGGGGATGATTATCAGATGCTGCTCGACCGGGTGCGCGTGCGAGTAGGCGAAAAACGCTTCGCGCTTGGCGTCCAGCTTATCGAAGGCCAGCATGACGCGCTGGAAATCTCGGCTGGCTATGCCCGGGTTGCCGAAGCGGCGATTCAGGTGCTGACCGATGCCACCATTGCAGAGTTTGAGGACGTGCATGGGAAAATTCCCGGTGGCAGGTTGCTGATACTGGCGCTCGGTCGACTGGGCGGAGCGGCACTGACCCATGCGTCCGACCTCGATCTGATTTTCCTGTTCTCTGGCGATCATAGTGCGGAATCCGATGGTCGGCGTCCGCTCGGCGGCACCCAATATTTCAACCGGTTGACGGCGCGGATCGTGACGGCCCTGTCGGTGCCGACCGCTGCCGGTCCTCTCTATGAAGTCGATACAAGGCTGCGGCCCTCCGGGACGCAGGGGCCGCTGGCGGTGACACTGGAGAGTTTTGGCAAATATCAGCGGGAAAGTGCCTGGACCTGGGAGCATATGGCCCTGACGCGCGCCAGGCCGGTTTATGGCGATGATGACTTGCGCGAACAATTGCAGGGCCAGATATGCGAGATTCTGAAGAAGGATCGCGATCCGGAAGAATTGCGCAAGGCGGTTCGAAAAATGCGGCTGGATATCGTCGAGCATAAACCGCCGAAAGGACCGCTCGATACCAAGCTGATGGAAGGCGGGCTGGTCGACTGGGAGTTTATCATCCATTTCCTGCAGTTGAAAACCGGTGAAGCGCTGCACCCGCAATTGGGCAAGGCGGTTCGCGCTTTGGTCGCCGCTGGCCATCTTGGCGAAGACATGATTGCCGCGCACGAACTGATGACGCGTTTGCTGGTGGCCTTGCGGCTGATGTCGCCGGACTGCGACTTTCCACCGGAAACCAGCCGGGCCTTGATCGCCAAAGCGGCGGGACAGGAGAGCTGGGATGCCCTTCTGGGCGGCTATGATCGAGCACGGCAATGCGTTATTGACGAGTGGAATCGGCACCTGCGGCCGGACCCCGATGAAATTTTAGGAGATATAATATGATCGATGTGGGCGACAAAATTCCGGATATGGAACTGGTGGCGCCGGATGGCAGCCCTGTAAAAATTTCCGATTATGCCGGCAAGAAGCTGGTGCTGTTTTTCTATCCGAAAGCCAGTACGCCCGGTTGCACGACAGAATCGAAAGACTTTTCGGCGCTGTTGCCGGAATTTGAAAAGGCCGGTGCCGCAGTCCTGGGCATGTCCGCAGATTCGCCAAAAAGGCAGCAAAATTTTATCACCAAGCAGGAACTGACGGTTGATATCGCATCGGACGAAAGCACCGATTTTCTTGAGAAGATCGGGGTCTGGGCGGAAAAGAAGATGTATGGCAAAACCTATATGGGGATCATCCGCTCGACCTTTCTGATCGGACCCGACGGGACCGTCCTGAAGGCCTGGCCGAAGGTCAAGGTGAAGGGGCACGCAGAAGAGGTGCTGGCTGCGGTACAGGCGGCATAACACCGTCGCCATGACCGAACAACCCAGTGTTGGCGCAGCAGTATTGCGTGTGCTTCAAACCGCCGATCCGGTCGCCAAGGTGATGGCCGCGCGGCATGCGGCCCGGCAATGGCGGTTGGGGCGGTTGGCCCACGATTTTTCCGTTACAATGCCGACTGTCCCGGCGCGGCCCGAACATCCGGTCTTGCTCAGACCCCGCGATATGCCGCGACGCGGCACGGGCACATCGGTGCCGAGACGGATCGCTCTGATCCATGCGCTCGCGCATATAGAATTTGTCGCGATTGATCTTGCCTTTGACATGATCGGGCGCTTTGGAGCACAATTTCCACGGGAATTTACCGATGACTGGATGCGCGTTGGTTCTGAAGAGGCGATGCATTTTGCCCTGCTCGACAGACGGCTACGGGCGATGGACAGTTCCTACGGCGCGCTGCCCGCTCATGATGGGCTTTGGGACAGCGCAAAAAACACGGCCCATGATGCTTCGGCGCGTCTGGCGATTGTTCCAATGGTGCTCGAAGCCCGGGGCCTGGATGTTACCCTGCAAACGGTTGAGCGCTTCAAACGACAGGGGGATGCCCTGACGGCAAAAGTGCTGAGCCGAATCTATCAAGATGAAATTAAACATGTTTTTTACGGAACGAAATGGTTCGAATATAGCTGCAAAAGCCACAATCGATCACCGCATGATCATTGGAAGGAGCTCGTAAAAATCCATTTCAAAGGCGGGTTGAAGCCTCCATTCAACGACTCAGCGCGCCAAGCAGCCGGTCTGACCCGTGAATATTATTATGGTGTTGAATAATTAACCGGAATGAATTTACATCACCCCTCGATCAACAAACGGTCGGCGGGGGCAAAGGTTCCAAAAAATTTTCAAGCCATGGATTGCATGGGTCGCTAGTAAAGGTTCGATCATTTTATGAACGAAAACATAATCACTTTATTTCGTAAATCTGTGAGCAAGATCACAGCCATTGCAATCCTCGGTTCAGCAATGATCTTTTCCACCGCAGCCTCTGCTGAAGCAGCTGCAGATTCAAGCATCCCGGTTGATGTATTGAAGAGCCAGGCAGCGGAAAGCGCCCTCGGCGAAGCGGATCCCGCATTCAGAATGATTTTCAACAACTGGGCCGGTCAAGGCAAGCAGGAAGCGGTCAAGCTGACCATTCCTTCGCGCAAGCCTGTAAAAGACTTCACCTTGACCAGTTCTTACGGCTTTCGTGCCGATCCTTTCAAGGGTCGCCGGGCCAATCACAAAGGCCTCGATATGGCCGGACCAATTGGTACCCCAATTTATGCCACCGCTGACGGCATTGTTGGTCGTGCACAATGGCTGGGCGGCTATGGCAATTATGTCGAAATCAACCATGGCAACGGCATCCAGACCCGTTATGGCCATATGTCCCGGCTCAACGTCGATTCCAATGCCCGCGTCAAGAGCGGCGACCTGATCGGCTTCATGGGTTCCACCGGTCGTTCCACCGGCAGCCATCTGCACTATGAAGTGCGCATCGCAGGCGAAGCGGTCAATCCCATCCCGTTCATGCAATCCAATGATTTCCTGATTGCGCAGAAGCTGAATTCCGGCGTTGCATTGGGCGGCCCAGCCGAATAAGACGGACTTTACACCTTTGGGAGAGGGTGCATGAAGGAGCGGTTCGAGCTTAAGGCTTGCCGCTCCTTTTGTTTATCCCTATCTTAAGGCTATGAACCAAGCCAGCGCATCGATCGAACAGGATATCATCCTGACCCCCAATGCCGCAAAACGCGTGGCTGTCATCGCCGGGAAACAGGGCCGGGCCGCCATATTGCGGCTGGCCGTAGAAGGCGGAGGATGTTCCGGCTTCCAATATCGCTTTGGTCTCGCCGACTCTATTGAAGATGATGATATCGCCGTGCATGAATCCGGCGTTACCCTGATCGTTGACGAAGTCAGCCTCGATCTGGTGCGCGGAAGCGCTGTCGATTTTGTCGAATCACTGGGCGGCAGCGCCTTTCAGGTGACCAACCCTAATGCGGCTTCGGGTTGTGGCTGCGGCTCCAGCTTTTCCGTTTGATCGCTTCGTAACAGTCCGTTAGCACTCAGCTTTCGAACTGCGCTTGCCGTCCCGACGCGTATTTCGACAGGATCAGAACCAACCGAAAGACGCTGACCATGCGCATCGCCAGCTATAATATCAACGGTATCAAGGCGCGCTTGCCGCGCCTGCTGGAATGGCTTGAAGAGACCAAGCCTGACGTCGCCTGCTTGCAGGAAATCAAGACCCAGGACGAGGGGTTCCCCGCCGATAAATTCGAAGAAATCGGCTATGGCGCGATCTGGCACGGGCAAAAGAGTTTCAATGGCGTAGCCATATTGGCCCGCTATCAGGTACCGGAAGAGGTCAAGCGCGGCCTGGATGGTGAACCGGAAGATGAGCACAGCCGGTATATCGAAGCCAATATCACCGACAAGAACGGTCAAAAAATTCGGGTTTCGAGCATTTATCTGCCCAATGGCAACCCGCATCCCGGACCGAAATTTGATTTCAAGCTGCGCTGGATGAAGCGGTTGCGCGAGCGCGCAGCCGAAATCTGGGCAGAGGAAGTGCCGGCGGTGCTGGCGGGCGACTATAATGTCATCCCGCGCGACAATGATGTCTATTCGGTCAAGGCGATGCAGGATGATGCGCTGATGCAGCCGGAAAGCCGGCAAGGCTATCGTCGCATCCTGAACGATGGCTGGACCGACGCACTGGGCGTAACCTATCCGGCAGGCAATGTCTGGACCTACTGGGACTATCGTAGCGGCGGCTGGCAGCGCGATCAGGGATTTCGGATTGATCATTTGCTGCTCAGCCCGTTGGCGGCAGACGCCCTGAAAAGCTGCGGCGTCGACAAGGAGCACCGGGGGCGGGAGAAGGCCAGCGATCATACACCGGCCTGGGTCGAGCTGAATATGTGATCGAACTATGGGCGATCGATCATCAATCGGTTGCAGGGATCGCCTTTTCGTAGATCAGATATTCCCGGTTTATTTGTGCGCCAATCGCATCGGCAATCGCCACCATTCCCTGATTATCTTCTAGAATCCAGCCGATTTCCGCATATCGCGTACCGAAATCAGCAACCGCATCCCGGCGGATATACTCAATCATCATGAAGGCCAGCTGGCTCGCCAGGCGGGTGTTGTGCAATTCCTTTTTGACCCCCATCAAAGGCACACGCATCGACTGCGCCTTGGGGAATTTCAGCCACCAGAGCAGTTTCGCCCAGCCGAAAGGCCACAGCGAACCGTTGAGGTCGCGGATCACTTCATTCATGTTGGGAAGGGTCATCATGAAGGCGACCGGCTCGCCATCGAATTCGGCGATCCGGATCAAGGCCTCTTGTACCACCGGTTTCAGACTTTTGCCGGCGTGATCGATTTCATGGTCTGTCATTGGCACAAAGCCCCAGTTGCCCGACCACGCATCGTTCAGAAGCCCCATGATGATTGCCGCATCCCGGTCGAAATGTTTCTTGTCGACCTTGCGGATCTGCAACTGCTGCTTGCGTTCACCCGAGGCGACGATGCGGTTGATCAGTTCCGGAAAGCCGTCTTTTACCGGCAAGTCATAGGTAACCAGACGCTTTGCGACGGTATAGCCGAGATTCTCGATCCAGCCCTGATAGTCGGCGTTGTGATGCCCCATCATGATCATAGGACTCTGGTCGTGCCCCTTGGTCAGAAGACCGGGTTCTTCCCAGACCGACATGCTGATCGGCGCAAGCACGCGCGTCATGCCCTGATCTTTCAGCCAAGCTTCGGCGGCATGGATCAGCGCGTGCATCGATGCTTCGTCGCTTGCCTCCATCATGCCCCAATTGCCGGTTCCCGGCCCCATACCCTGTTCCGGTGGCTGCTGCAGTGCAAGTTCATCGATATGCGCGCTGATCCGGCCGACCACCCGCCCGTTACGCAGCGCCAGAAAAAACTGCACCTTGGCATGCTCGAAAAACGGATTTTTGCCCGGCGTGATCAGTTTGGCCACTTCGGCCTTCAGCGGTGGAACCCATTTCGGGTCAGCGGCATTGAGTTTGTAAGCAATGTCAATAAACTGCTTGGTCTGGGCCTTGGTAGTAACAGGCTGAATCACTATATCCTGACCGGCCGCCATATTATATCCTTCTGTATTTGCGGCTGGCTGTGGCGTTAATCGCGGCGCAATGTCAAGGGCAAGGGCGTCGCTGCTGTCTTCCCCTTGCCATGATGTCGCCACGTTATGTTGCTCTAGGCGGTCCAACAATTATGCAGGTGTTTATGAGTTCGACAACCATCTCTTCGAAAAATGTGCCGATAGCAGAGCCAGACTCGCGCCGGGGCTCGGCCGCTGTTGCTGTTCCTGAGGACAATGAGCTGATCAGGACCGCAGCCAAGGTGACCCGCGACCTCAACGCACCCAAGCCTGCGATCTATTGGGCTGATTTTCTGGCGTCGGTTGCAATTGGCTACGGCTCCCTTATCGGGGCGATCATCAGTCCGTCGGTCGTGCTCGCCGTTGTGTTCGGCTTGATTGCCATCTTGGCGCTGTACCGCGCAGGCAGCTTCATCCACGAATTGACCCATGTCCGTCGCAACGCGCTACCCGGCTTTCATTTCGCCTGGAACGCCTTGTTCGGGGTACCGATGATGATCCCGTCCTTCATGTATGAAGGCATTCACAGTATTCATCACCGGACCAAAAAATATGGCACGGTGGAAGACCCCGAATATCTGCCGCTCGCATTGATGAAGCCTTGGTCGGTTCCGCTGTTCGTGATCGTCGCAGCGCTGGCCCCGGTTGCGCTGCTGTTCCGCTATGCTGTTTTATCGCCGCTCTCCGCGATCATTCCGCCGCTGCGGAAACTGGTGGTCGAGCGTTATTCCGGGCTGATCATCAATCCAGAATTTCGCCGCAAAGCACCAGAGGGAGACCTAAGACGTCGCTGGCTGGCCTGCGAGATCGGGGCAAGCCTCTGGGCCATCGCTCTGTTGACGATGGTTGCGACCGACGTCATTCCGATGCGCGCCTTTCTGATTTTTCTGGGCGTGATGTCAGGCAGCGTTGTGTTGAACCAGATCCGCACTCTGGTGGCGCATCTGTGGGAGAATGACGGTCATGAAATGAGCGTGACCGCGCAGTATCTCGACAGTGTCAATGTCCCGCCACCTTCGACCTTGCCGGCCTTGTGGGCACCGGTGGGACTGCGCTATCATGCGCTGCACCATCTGCTGCCGGGCGTCCCTTACCATAGTCTGGGGGAAGCCCACCGGCGGCTGGCTGCTGAATTTCCCGCGGGGTCCAGCTTCTATCGGGCGAATCATGACAGTCTATGGACCCTGACCAAAGGGCTTGTTCGCGGCAGCGCCGGCAGAAACTGAAGCGGCTATTCCTCGGTCCGGATCAGCACGGTTTCGCCGATCAGGAAAAACAGCAGAAACGGTGCCCAAGCCGCCAGTAGCGCTGGATAAGCACCTATATTGCCCATCGCCAAAGCGAAATTGTCGGCGACAAAATAGGCAAAGCCCAGCGCCATTCCGATCACCGCTCTGATAAACAATTGTCCGGAACGGGCCAGGCCGAAGGCCGCGACGGCGCCCAGCAATGGCATGAGGATCGATGACATTGGTCCGGAAATCTTGTGCCACCAGCCGGCCTCGAGGCTCATCGTCGGGCGACCCGCTTGCTCGAGTTCACCGATCGCGCTGCGCAAGTCAAAAATTGACAGGCTATCAGCATCGACGTTGCTCAGCGTGAACTGATCCGGCCGGATAGTTTTCCCGACCAACAATTCGGGGGTTTTTTCTTCGGTACCGCTGCTGACATCGAATCGCGTCACATTGGTGAGCAGCCAGCCGGACCCGGTGAACCGCGCCTCGTCTCCCTGCATCAGGCTATTCAGTTCATTTTCGGTGCGATTGAAAATTGTAACGCCTTGCAGCCTGACCGTATCGCCTCGACCGATCACCGTGCGCGCGTTGATCAGATCATTGCCATCCCTGACCCAGACATTGGTGCGTATGTTGCTCTCGGCCGGAATCGGGCCATATTCAACTTTCTCCCATTGCGTCAAACGGGCGGTCGCGGGGGCGACCAGCGTTTCGTTGAACACAAAAGACAGCAAAGCAACGCCCATGCTGGCAACAATCAGGGGTGCGAGAATCTGATGGGCGGAAAGGCCGCCGGCCTTCATCGAGATGACTTCGCTATTCTGGTTCAGTGTGGCGAGTGTAATTATCGTTCCCAGCAGCACTGAAAATGGCAGAAAACGAGCGACAAGTTGCGGTGCCCGCAGCGAAACATAGGTCCAGAGTTCGGCCTCGCCATTGCCCGCCTGGGCCAGAATTTTACCGCTCTCGCCCAGCAGGTCGAGCGCTTGCAGCACCAGCACAAGCAGCGCCAGCACCGCCAGCGTGCGGATGATGAACATTTTCGCCATATAGATGGCCAGTGTGCGGGAAGGGAAAAAATCCATGTCGGGCTATTCCTTCACCAGCGCGCGTTTGCGATTGAAACTGAGCAACCCTTTGAAGACGCCACCGAATTTGGAAAACGCCTTTTCCAGCGCCCCGATCGGCTGGCCACCAGGGACATGGGCGGCAACATGATACATCCAGATGATCAGCGCGGCGAACAGGCAGAAGGGCAGCCAAAGGGCTATGATCGGGTCAACCAGACCCAGGGACCCGATATCCTCGCCATATTCGTTGACCTTGTGATAGGTCACGATCATCACGATCGACAGGAAGACGCCGAGGGCCGATGTCGAGCGTTTCGGCGGCACCGCCAGCGCCACAGCCAGCAGCGGCATCAGCAGCATCATCATTACCTCGACCATGCGGAAATGGAAATTGGACCGGCTTTCGTTGCGTTCGGTCACCGGACGTTTTGCGTCGAGGCCGACCCGCACGAGTTCGGGTATCGTATATTCCAGGTTCTTGCCGCCCCGCGATCGGAACGATCCGATGTTGGGCAAATCAATCGGCAGGTCATGATTGCTGAAACTCAAAATCCGCGGCTTCTCGTAATTCGGGGCATCGTGGACCAGCACTCCGTCGGTCAGCCGCAGGATGATCGTGTCCGGATCGTCGGTTGCCAGAAATTGACCCTGTTTCGCCGTGACCGAGACGGTTTGGTCTTTCTTGTTTTCCGCCCGGACGAAAATCCCGCTCAATTTGGTGCCATTGTCCCGGCTTTCCTCGATCCGCAGTGTCATCCGACTGCCGAGATTGGTGAATTCGCCGACCTTGATCGACGCGCCGAGCGCACCCGACCGCAATTCAAAGCGCAGTTCTTCGTAATAATAGCGCGACAGCGGCTGAATGAAGCCGACCAACGCCAGATTGACCAGCATCAATGCCACAGCGAACATATAGGGTACCCGCAGCAGTCGCCCGTAGCCCTGGCCAACGGCGCGGAAAACATCAAGTTCGGAACTGAGCGCGAGTTGCCGGAAGGCCAGCAAGATGCCGAGCAGCAAGCCGATCGGAATGCCCAGGGAAAGATATTCCGGAATCAGGTTGGCCAACATCCGCCATACGACGCTGACCGGTCCGCCTTCCGCCGCAACAAAATCAAACAGGCGGAGCATTTTTTCCAGCACCAGCAGCATCGCGGCAATCACCAGCGTACTGAAGAGCGGCACAGCAATCAATTTTGCCAGATAGCGGTCGGTGGAAGTCAGCAGTTTCAACTTGTTGTCGCCCTATCACCATGTTTTCGCCGCAAATCAAATCCATACCTCTTGGGGAGATCGGGGGCTGATTCTTGTCCGCGCCGGAGTATTGGCGCGGGTATAACGACTAGGAGCTATTACGTCATGTTGAAATTTGCGGCTTCCATCGCATTATCGACCACTATTCTGCTATCTGCTGCGCCCGCATATGCCGGTGGCCGGGAGATACCCAATGACATGCGTCGGTGCCAGTCGGGCAAAGGTCCGGCTGTGAAGGTGCAAATACAAGGCCTGAAGGAAGCGACCGGCAAGGTGCGTGTCCAGAGTTACCGCGGCACCAAGGACGAATGGCTGAAAAGTGGCGCATGGCTCAATCGTATCGAAGTGCCGGTCAACGCGACCAATATGACCTTCTGTCTGCCGTTCAGCGAGGCGGGTGAATATGCGATTGCTGTCCGCCATGATCTGAACGGGAATGGCAAGACCGATCTTAGCAGCGACGGCGGTGGTATGTCGAACAATCCGAGCATCAGCATCTTCAACCTCGGCAAGCCGAGCTACAAGAAAACCAAATTTGCGATCGGCAATGAGGTTAAATCCATCAGCATCACCATGAAATATATGTGATGCACCGGACATCCGGGACAATTTAGGGCTATTTCATGGCAAATGTGGCACTTCTTTCCAATCCGAATTCAACCGGAAATCGGGCGATCTTGCCAGAAGTGCGGTCTTATTGCGTCAAGAACAGTGACGTTTTTCACTATGAAGTGGATCATGTCGATGAAATTGCCAAGGCATTGGAAACCATTGCCCGGGTAAAGCCGAAAGTGCTGGTTATCAATGGCGGCGACGGGACCGTGCAAGCGGCGCTTACCGAATTGTATCAGGGCGGCCATTTCGGCGATAACCCTCCGCCGGTTGCCGTGCTGCCGAATGGCAAGACCAATTTGATCGCTCTTGATCTTGGCTCCGAGGGCAATCCGCTCAAGGCGCTGGAACGAATTGTTGAACTGGCCAAGCATGACCTGCACGAACATCTGGTGTCCCGCGAACTGATCGCGCTGTCCGATGGCGGCAAGGACAGCAAGGTCGTGCTCGGCATGTTTCTGGGCGGCGCCGGCCTGTCGGAGTTCATTCTCTATTGTCGTCATAAAATCTATCCGCTGGGATTGCCGAATGCCGCCGCGCATGTGCTGACGGTTTTTGCCGCGCTTGCATCGGTGCTGTTTGGCATAAAGGGGAAATTCCTTCCCAAGCGGTCGACGCCCATCAAGATATCGCTGATCCGCGATGGCCAGTTTCAGGGCAATTTTGCGGTGCTGATCGTCACCACCCTGGAGCGGTTGCTGCTGATGAAGCGATCGATGCGGAACCAGAATGCGATTGGCCGTATGCAGTTTCTGGCCATTGATCAGCGCGCTGGCGCCATCGTCCGGTTTCTCCTTTCGGTGATTTTTGGCCGGCTGGGCAAAAATGTGCAGAAGGGCATCCATCTCGAACGCGGCGACATGATCCGGATCGAAGGCGAAGGCAGCAATGTGCTGATGGACGGCGAATTATTCTCCGCCCAGCCCGGACAGCCGATCGTGCTGAAATCCACCAAGGCGGTGTCCTTCCTTCGGCTGGCCGCTTGAGCTAAGGCGTTTCGCGTGAGCGAACTCAAGACATTGATAACCCAAGAATTGGCGCAACCGGTCGACTCGCGGGTTGCCGTCTTTGCCGCGTCGATTGCCGCGCAATATGACGAGGCATCGCGGGCGGTGCTATTCTATGGCTCTTGCCTGCGAACCACGGAACTCGACGGGCAGATGCTCGATTTTTATTTGATCGTTTCAAGCTATGAAGCGGCTTACGGGAAAAGCTGGCTCGTGGGCGCTAACAAGCGACTGCCGCCCAATGTGTTTCCGGCCGAGCATGACGGACTGATTGCCAAGGTGGCGGTCCTCAGCGAGAAAGATTTTTACCGGCTGAACCGGATCGGCGCCAGTGCGGTCAGCGTATGGGCGCGATTTGCGCAACCGTCCCGGTTGGTCTGGCAGGCGGATGAAGCGGCGCAGGCGCAAGCGGTCGACGCGATTGCGGGCGCCGCAGTTACCCTCTTCGATATGACCTTTCCGATGATGGACATCGGTACGGAATATACGATAACGGATCTCTGGAAACGGGGCTTTGAGCTTACCTATGGCGCGGAATTGCGCGCCGAGCGGAAGGACCGTTCGGATTCGGTCGTCGATGCTGATCCCGCTCGCTACGCGCGTTTTGGACCTGCGGTCGTCGCGGCAATTGCAGAACGCGATAAAGCCCGGGGCAAAAGACTCAAAATTGTCGCTTCTCGCGACGCGGTTGAAAAAAGATGGCGGCAGTTGCGGCGAAATGGCAAGATATTGACGCTCGCCAGACTGGCAAAGGCGTCCGCCACTTATGCTGGCGGGATCGATTATCTAGCCTGGAAGATAAACCGCCATGCCGGGACCGACTATGTGATCCGGCCCTGGCAGCGCAAATGGCCGATTCTCGGCGCACTGGTGATGCTGCCGCGATTGATCATGGGTGGAGCGATCAAGTGACGCCATTCAACTAAATAGGTCCGTCATCCTGTAAATAGGTCCGTCATCCTGAACTTGTTTCAGGACCTCAGGCGTCTGAACCGGAAGATGGTGGCAAGAGTGACTAGGTCCTGAAACAAGTTCAGGATGACGAGATACTACCGATCCTTATAATCGGGTTTGCGCTTGGCGAAAAAAGCCTTCGCCGCCTCCCGGCTGTCTTCGGTCATCGACAGCATTACCTGTTGCCGGTCTTCAATGGCGAGCGCCGCTTCGAAACTCTGCGCGTCAATATTGCGGTTTAAGGCATCCTTGGAAAGGCGCAGACCCATCGGCGCCGTGTCGAGCATTTCCTCGGCCAGCGAAAGACCGTTTGAGAGAAGCTTTTCCTCGTCCACCATTTCGCTGATCAGGCCGTATTTCTCGGCCCGCTCGGCGTGGATGAAGCGACCGGTCAGGATCAGTTCCGACGCAATCGAGGCACCGACCATGCGCGGCAGGAAATAGCTCGACCCCATATCGCAGCCGCCAAGGCCGATCTTGATATAGGCGGCATTCATTTTCAGGCTCGGTGCGCCATAACGGATGTCGCTGGCGAGCAGCAGCGAGAAGCCACCGCCGCAGGCCGCCCCTTGGGCCAGCGCGATAATCGGCTGCGGGCATTGCCGCATCAATTGCATGACCGTGGCTATGGAGCGCTGGGTGCGCCAAACATGTTGAACCTGTCCCTGCGAGCCATCATTTTTCCAGCCGCCGATATCGAGACCCGCGCAAAAGGCGCGGCCTTCCGCCCGGAAAATCACCACCCGAACATCGAGGCGTTTCTGGAGTCCGCGAAAATAATCCTGCAGCGCGAAGATCATTTCCTCGTTCATAGTGTTCAGTTTGTCGGGCCGGTTGAGCGTTAGAATCTCGATTGCGCCGCGTTGTTCGAGGAGGATGGAGTTGGCCATGACTGTCTTCCGCTATTGACAAATTGTACGTAGTTACATATTTGTAGTTACAAATGGAGTGGCGCTGGGATCAACGCAAGGCGGTTGCCAACAAGGCGAAACATGGAGTTTCGTTCGAACTAGCAGCTCTGGTTTTTGCTGATCCTCTGCACTTAAGTCAACTGGACTCCCATCCCGATGGCAACCGCTGGCAAACAATCGGTCGAGTCAGCACGGCAACGCTTTTGGTGGTTCATACCTATTTCGACGATGAAAGCGGTGGCAGAATTATCAGCGCCAGAAAAGCGACCGCATATGAGAGACATGCTTATGAAGAAGGAATCTAAAAAGCTCGCCTCCAAGTTGGAGAACGAACTGGCCGCACTGGATGCGATGCGGGACGAGGATATCGATCTTTCCGATGCACCAGAGGTGACCGAATGGTCGGCTGCCAGGCGGGGTAAATTCTATCGACCGGTGAAGGAGCAAGTGACCTTGCGGCTGGATGCGGATGTGCTGCACTGGTTCAGGCAGTCAGGTAGCGGTTATCAAACCCGGATCAACGCTGCGCTCAGGCGATTTGTGGAAGCTGCGGATCGCAAGGCAGGATAGGTTTGGTGGCCCTAACTAACGGAGCCATAAGTGGAAATTGCGACCAGCCCTGCCAGCAAAAATGCTATGACCGCAAATACGATATAGACCAATATAGCCAGCATCAAAAATGTACCTGACTGATTGTCGAATCGCCACGCCAGCCACAATGGCCAGGGGAGCATTATGATGGCGGCGGCTCGCTGGCCAAAAATCAGACCAGCGACAATCGCCAAAACCGGAATGAATAAAACCGCCATAATCCAGTGCCACCGCAAAGGATTAAGCGGGGGCATTACTAGATAGCCCCAACCGCCTTGCCTGCCGCTTCAAACATCCCCAAAATCTGGTCGACTTGTTCGCTCGTATGTTCCGCGCAAAGCGAGCATCGGAGCAATGTCATATTGGCCGGCGTTGCTGGCGGTCTGGCAAGGTTCACATATAGCCCTTCCGCGAGCAAAGCCTGCCACATCATTGCGCCTTTCTCAAGATCGGGCATGATCACGGCGATGATCGCGCTTTGCGCTTCCGGCGTACCGAGCGTGAAGCCGAGATCGCGCAGGCCCTGGTGCAGTTTCTTGCTATTCTCCCACAGATGCGCCCGCTTGTTGCCGCTGTGCATCAGCTTGCGGATCGACGTGCTCGCCGTCGCCATTACGCTGGGCGGCAGGCTGGCGGTGAACACATAGGGGCGGCAAACCAGTCGCAATATCTCGAATTTGGGATGGTTGGAGACGCAGAATCCGCCGACCGTGCCGACACTCTTGCTGAAAGTGCCGATGATGAAATCGACATCGTCGATAACGCCCTGCGCTTCGCTGACACCACGGCCATTTTCGCCGATAAAGCCCATTGAGTGCGCTTCGTCGACCAGCACCATGGCGCCGTTTTCCTTGCAGACGCGGACCATTTCCTTGAGCGGGGCAACGTCGCCCATCATCGAATAGACACCCTCGAGGACGACCAGCTTGCCGGCTTCAGCGGGCAGGCGTTTCAGCCGTTTTTCCAAGGCTTCGACATCATTGTGGCGGAAGGCGACAATCTCGGCATTGCCCATCGCGCAGCCATCATAGATGGAAGCATGGCTGTCGGTGTCGAGAATGACATAGTCGCCCTTGCCAGCGAGCGTGGAGATGATCCCCAGGTTCGCCTGATAACCGGTGGAAAAGACCATCGCGTGGTCCATCGCGTAAAATTCCTTGAGCGCGTCCTCGCAATCGCGGTGCAGGCTGTAGGTGCCGTTGAGCACCCGGCTGCCGGTGGTGCCGGAGCCAAATTCTGCCAGCGCTTTCAGGCCTGCCTGACGCACATCATCGTCAAAGGTCATGCCCATATAATTATAGGTGCCGAGGAGGATGGTTTCCTTGCCGTTGCAGATCGCAACGGTTGGCGAGAGGACTTCCTCCATCACCAGCGAAAACGGGTCTTTGACCCCGGTCGCGAGGAGATTTTCGCGCTCCTGGATAAGGGGATCGAATTTACTGAGTAGATCGGTCATTGTTTACTTCCGTTCGTGCTGAGCCTGTCAACGTGCGAAACACCCGCTCGTGCGACCCTTCGACTGGCTCAGGGCGAACGGGTGTCGGGCTCTAGCCGTCCGTCAACTTTGCAACGGCATCGGCGAGCTGGCCGACGGTTTCGATCTCGGCCTGCATGTTCATGGTGATGATGATATCAAATTCATCCTCGACGGCGGCGACAAAGTCCATCACCGTCAGGCTGTCCCATTCGAGATCGCCCTGAAAAGTCGTGGCCGCCGACAGCGCGACGCCCTTATTATTGAACGGCCCGATCAATTCGCTGATCTTCGCCATGATTTCTTCGCGATTTGCCATATAATGCTTTCCTAGTGTCATTGGCCAAATAGCCTTGCTTGACCTTTGCCAAGGGATGCGCCCCATTGGCAAGCGAATAAGGCGCAAAAGCGGCATCAGCTTGCCCAAATGCGTCGATTGTGTCACCTTCTCAAGAGCCTGGGGGGAAACATATGGCGGAAGACAGAAAATGGCCGGATGATGCGGTTTATGCGCTGCGGACGACCCAGCAGCATCATGTCCAGCTGAGCATGATGGCCGATCATAAGGCCAATATGCTGATCGGTGCCACGTTCATCGTATTCACTCTGGCCATCGGACAGAGCAAGACCGGCGACCTGTCCATTCCGCTGTTGATCCTGGCAATTGCCGCCTTTGCGTCCGCTGGCCTGGCGGCGATCGCGGTCATGCCGGCGTTCACCCCGCGCAAAGATGGGCCAACCAACATGCTGTTTTTCGGCGGGTTTAGCAGCCTGTCGGAAGAGGAATTCGTCGAACGCCTGCTCAGCGAGGAGTTCCAGACCCAGGAATCGGTTTACCGCGCGATGTTGCGCGACATCTATCAGATGGGGACTATATTGGGCCGCAAGAAATACCGGTTTCTCGGATGGGCCTATCGCGTTTTTCTGATCGGTTTGACGCTGACCTTCATCACGTATACTTACGAGCAATTCGCCGGGCCAATCCTCTGAACTCCATCACATCCAGTCGTTCTGGCGATACCAGTTTGCGGTATCCTTGAGTCCTTGAAGCGTATCGATCTGCGCTTGCCATAGCTGCGTTGGCAGACGCCTCTGCGGATCGATCGTCCAGTCGTCATGGCAAAAATAGTTGACCCGGTCTGCGGTCAGCTTGGCCTTGTCGCCGCGCGCCAAGCGATCAGCCATGGCGCCCAGGCGAAGGAGGGATTTGGGCACGCCAACTGCAGCAACGCGTTTGCCCATTGCCGAACCGATCGCCTTGGCAAAACTCTCCTGTGTCCAGCCGCCCGGCTTGCCGTCATCGACCTCGAAAATCTGGGCTGTAAAATCTTCCTGTTCGGGCAACAGTGCCAGCAGCGCGCGGCACAGGTCATGGACATGAATAACCGACAAGCGGCCGTCGGCATCGGGGGGCATGGTAACAAACCCAAGTCTGGCCATTTTGAACAGATCCAGAAACTCGCCGTCGCCAGGTCCGTAGACCGCGGGCGGACGGATGATCGTCCAGTCGAGTCCGCTGGTCGCGACAATTTTTTCGGCCTTGGCCTTGGTCTCGCCGTAGATCGACAGCTGCGGCTGGGTCGCGGCAAGGGAGGAGACGTGGATGAAGCGTTTGGTACCGGCTTGCTTGGCGGCTTCGACGATCGCCAGAGTGCCATCGATATTGCCGGCTTCGAACCCGCGTCTGTCCGGGGCATTGACGACGCCAGCAATGTGCAAAGTCATATCCGCACCGTTGCACAACTTGGCGAGACTGTTCGTCTCGTCCAGCGCACCGCGTACCCATGTGACACCCGGGCGGTCATCCTGCCTGCGACGTGTCAATGCGCGCACGGCATATCCCTGCTGCACCGACAGATCGAGCATCCGGCTACCGACAAAACCGGTTGCGCCGGTGATCGCGATTGTTTTTTGAACGGATCCAGCCATGGTGACTAGACCAGCACCATCTGGTTCCGGTGAACGACTGCGCTGCGTGGGGCATAGCCTAGCAATGCTTCCAGTTCCGAACTGCGGCGACCGATGATCTTGGCACAATCGAGCGCGTCATATTCGGCCAGTCCGCGGGCGATGGTCAGCCCGTCTGCGTCGTTGATCTCGATCACATCGCTGCGCTCAAATTGCCCGTCGATCGTGATGATGCCGGCTGCGAGCAAGCTGCCGCCCGATTGCAGGGCTGCTACCGCTCCGGCGTCGATCGTGATTGTCCCCGCCGAGGTAAGTCGCCCGCCGAGCCAGGATTTGCGGGCACTGGCACCGTCACCAGCCTTGAACATTGTGCCGACATTGGTGAGGGCATAGCGTTCCAGCGGATGCTCTTCGCGTCCCGAGATGATAGACAGCTCAATGCCGGCAAGATTGGCAATTTTTGCCGCTTCCAGCTTCGACGTCATCCCGCCCGACCCCAGTCCGGAGGAAGAACTGCCGTCCGCCATGGCAAGGATCGAATCATCAACGGTTTCGACGATGCCGATAAATTGTCCGTGGGTTTCGACGTCCGGTCTGCGGTCATAGAGACCGTCGATATCGGATAGCAGCAGCACCCGATCGGCCCCGGCTGCCTGAGCGACACGCGCAGCGAGCCGGTCGTTGTCGCCAAAACGAATCTCGTCGGTGGCGACGCTGTCATTTTCGTTGATCACGGCGATGGCGCGATGCTCGAGCAGTTTTTCGAGCGTGGCGGTGGCGTTAAGATAGCGCTTGCGGTCTTCCAGATCATCGAGCGTGAGCAGCATCTGGGCGGCGGTGATCTGATGCTCTGCCAGAAGCTCCGACCACAGGCTGCTCAAGGCGATCTGGCCGACCGAAGCCGCTGCCTGGGCGTCCGCCAGACTGGCGCGCCCGCCATGGTCAAGGCCGAGCTTGCGCGCACCGAGGGCGATCGAGCCTGAGGAAACGATGATGACATTGTCGCCCGCCTGATGGCGTTTGGCGATATCGGCAACCAGCGTTTTCAGCCAGGCCCGGCGGGCTTGCCCGTCCTCGCCCACAAGCAGGGAAGAGCCGACCTTGACGACAATCGTCTCCCGCTTTGCGGCAGTCACAGCGGCGACCAGTCCTTGGCTTTATCCTCTTCATCAGGTGATTGTGTTGGCTGGCCTTTGCGTTCGATTGAACTGTTTTCGCCGACCGCTTCGAGGATTTTGTCGAGCGCCGCGTCCAGTCCTTCGCCAGTGGCACCCGAAACCGGCAGGACATGTTCGGCCCCGGCGGCGCGCAATTGATCGGCGATGTCAGCCATCAGCTCGTCATCCAGCAAATCTGCTTTGTTCAGCGCCAGTATCTGCGGTTTCTCGGACAGTCCGCCGCCATATTTCTCCAGTTCCTTGCTCACCGTTTTCCAGGCTTTCACCGGATCATCACCGGTCGCGTCGATGAGATGCAGCAATATCTTGCACCGCTCGATATGGCCCAGAAAGCGGTCGCCAATGCCCGCTCCGTCGGCTGCCCCCTCGATCAGGCCGGGTATGTCGGCAAGCACGAATTCACGGCCCTTGTGCCGGACCACGCCGAGCTGCGGATGGATGGTGGTGAACGGATAGGCGCCGACCTTGGCACCGGCGTTGGTCACCTTGTTGATCAGCGTCGATTTGCCGGCATTGGGGAGACCAACCAGGCCCGCATCGGCAATCAGTTTGAGCCGCAACCAGACACCCGCTTCTTCACCAAGTTCGCCGGGTTGGTGCTGGCGCGGAGCGCGGTTGGTCGAGCTTTTATAGCTGGCATTGCCGCGTCCGCCAATTCCGCCTTCGAGGAAGGTCGCGCGCTGGCCCTCCTGAGTGAAATCGAGCAGCACATGCTCCTTGTCTTCCGACAATATCTGCGTGCCTACGGGCACCCGGATGACCAGATCCTCGCCGCCAGCGCCGGTCCGGTTGCGGCCAGCCCCGCCCCTGCCGCGCGGGGCCTTGAAATGCTGGGCATAGCGGAAGTCGATCAGCGTGTTGAGGCCTTCGACCGCCAGAAAGACGATATCGCCGCCCTTGCCGCCGTTGCCGCCGTCGGGTCCGCCATATTGAATATATTTTTCGCGCCGGAAACTGACAGCGCCAGGCCCGCCCTGACCAGAGCTGACATAGATTTTGGCTTGATCCAAGAAATGCATGTTGCAGCATTTAGGGATTTGATGCGGGAAAGGCTAGGCTTTGCTACAATATAAAGACATTGCCCGAATCTATTGATCCAGAAGACAGACTAGATGCTCAGGCCGCCATCCACCGCAAAGGCAGCGCCGGTGGCGAATTTGCTCTCGTCGGAGGCCAGATAAACGATCAGATGCGCAATATCATCCGGCTCGCCCATATGCCCGACAGGCTGGGCCAATTGGAAGGACTTTTCGGTTTCGGCGGGATTGGGCGTTCCGTCGATCACGCTGCGCACATTCGGCGTCATGATCGTGCCGGGCAGAACGGCGTTCACCCTGACACCGTTTTTCTCGCGCGCGCAGTATAGCGCGATGGATTTGGTGAGCATCGGAATCGCGGCCTTGGCGCTGTTATAGGCAACCAGATCGGCGCTGGCGTTGATCGCGGCGGCGGAAGAGAAGTTGATGATCGAACCGCCAGTCTTGCTCATCAAGGGCAGCGCCGCCTTGCAGCCCAGAAAAATCGAGTCGACATCGACAGTGTAGCAACGCCGGAAATCTTCATAGCTTACGTCTGCGATTGAGCCGAACACGGTGACCGCGGCATTGTTCACCAGCACGTCAAGTCTGCCATAAGCCGACTCGACATGGGCAATTACCTCGGTCCAGCGGTCGGGATTGGTGACATCCTGTTCCAGGAAATCGACATTGGCACCCAGTTCCGCCGCAGTCGCTACCCCGGCTTCCGCATTGTGATCGGTGATCAGCACCCTGGCACCTTCCTCGGAGAGGCGCCGCGCCGAGGCCTTGCCGAGCCCCATCGCGCCGCCGGTCAGCAATATGATCTTGTCCTGCACCCGTCCCATCAATATTCCTTGTCCCGGCCTGCGCCGCCATTCTGTTTCGTCAGATTATTCTGCGGCTTGCAGCTGTTCCATCTCGGCGACGCGCGGATCGTTCGGATAGACCCACTCGTCGCCGATGACCTGCTCGACGGCCAGGTCTTCGGGCACGCGGTTGAGTCCGATCATCTTGTCGCAATTCTGGTGAAAGCTGTAGATGCGGGCTTCCTGATAGCTCAGCGGGACGCTCTTGAAGCCATCGCTTTCCATCGATTTCTGGATCATCTCGCCAAATTGCGTATCCTCGAGGATGATCGGCGACATGTCGCGGCCATTGGGCTTGCTTTCGTCGGGTACCGTCCACAGATCCGGCGCCGGTCCGTCGCCCCAGTCCATCGCCATGGTCACCAGTTCCAGCCGGGTGGTGTTGAGCGAGGTGGGCCAGAAGATCAACGGCGGAACGAAATAATTGCTCAGCGGCGATACCCAGTTGGGGAACATCGTGTAGCTCTGCGTGCAGGTCCGGCCGAATTCACCGACCCCTTCGATCTCCTGCCAGTTGGGCGGACTGTCGATGGCCCGGACATGCTCGCGGTCGGTCTGTTCCGGTGCAGGGGCCAGCATCCGGGCGTGGCCGTTCGGATAGAGAGTGTTCACATTGCGCTTGCTGTCCACCAGCGGGGAGACGGTCTCCGGATGGATGAAGGGAACATGATAGACCTCCATATTGGCCTCCATCGCCACCTTCCAGTTGCACTTCAGATCGAAGCTGTGCCGCGCCGCCAGTCTGATCTTGTCAAAGCGGAACTCTTTCCATTCATCCCAGACCGGCCCCAGCCATTGCTTGAGCGGCATCGCCTCTTCATCGAAATTCACGAAAATCAGATTGCCCAGCCTCTCGCATTTGACCGGAATCAGGCTGCGGCAGGACATGTCGAAATCCGGGCCGAAATCCTGCTTTTCCGGGACACCGACGAGACTGCCATCGGTCTTGTAGGTCCAGTTGTGATAACCGCACATCAGGCGGGGTGACTTGCCCTTTTCTTCGGTGACCACCGGTGCGCCGCGGTGGCGGCAGGTGTTGTAAAAGGCGCGCACCTCGCCGTCCATGCCGTGGACGATGACGATCGGATCGCCGACCTGTTCCCATTTCATGAAGCATCCCGGCTCCGGCACTTCATCGATATGGGCGGCGAACAGCCAGCTTTTCTTCCACAGATATTGCTGTTCGAGGTCGTAATATTCCTGGCTGGTATAGCGTCCGGCTGGCAGGTCGGGGAGATGGGGAAAGCCCTGGGGTGGTGCGATACGAGACGCTTCCCATTCCATCAGGTGCTTCATTTGCTCGATATAGGCAGGATCCATCGGCATCCATATTCTCCTTCTCCGCCGGGTTGGTCGCATGAGGGGAAGGGCAAGTCGATTGGCAAATATGATAGACGGGAAGCCATTCTGCAGGCGAAGCAACGGCGGGCGATGTCAGATAACATTGAAGGAAAAGCGGAATAGGAGTGGCTTGCGCTGTCAGAAATTCGTGATGCTGGAATTTTGCTAATATGACTTTTCTTATTGCGAGTAATGTCTATCAATATATCTAAATTGAATTATTATTAAAATATTAAATAAATAGAGAGGGATGTATGCGGTTAACCAAGTTGGAACTTCAGAATTTCAGGTGTTATACAACTCCCTTCAAGATTGATTTTGCTGATATAACTGGAATCGTTGGTAAGAATGACGCAGGAAAATCGACCATACTTGACGCTTTGGCGATATTTTTTGGTGAACAAAAGATGGACCAGAATGATGCGAGTAAGGGTGGCGACAATAAAAATGTTAGAATAACTTGTCATTTTGATGATCTTCCAGATCAAATAGTCATCGATGCAAACTTTGAGACCAATTTGAAGTCCGAGTTCCTTCTGATGGAAGATGGCTCACTGTCGATAACGAAAGTTTATAACGGCTCATTGGTTCAGCCAAAAGAGACTCTGATTGCAGCGAATGCTTGGCATCCATCAAATAATGGATTGTCCGATTTGCATACTTTGAAACGCGTTGAACTGATCAAGAGAGCAAACGATCTAAGCGTAGATTTGTTAGGCGTGAATAAGGCTGCCAACTCGCCCATTAGACGAGCGATTTGGGATAGCGCGGAATTGCAGTTTGAAAATGCTGAAATTTCGATGCAAGAAGAAGGAGGAAAGCAGATTTGGGCAGCAATGTTGCCCTATTTACCTACTTTCGCTCTATTCAAGTCCGACCGGAGCAGTTCAGACCAAGATCCAGAAGCTCAAGACCCTTTGAAGGCAGCCATAAAAGATGCATTAAAGGAGGTTGAGCCTGCGTTGCTAGAAATTACGGAGCGTGTTAAGGCGGAGGTTCAGCAAATAGCTGATCTGACCGTAGCCAAAATTAGAGAAATGGATCCCTCGCTGGCCGAAACGCTCAATCCAATTATCACTACAAAAAAATGGGATTCTCTATTTCAGACCAACATCGTCGGTGAGCAAGGAATCCCGCTTAACAAGCGAGGGAGCGGGATCAGGCGATTGGTACTGCTAAATTTTTTTCGAGCCAAAGCAGAGGCGGCGGCGATTGAAGGCAACTCTCGAAATATTATTTATGCGATTGAGGAGCCTGAAACGAGTCAGCACCCTCGAAATCAAAGAATCTTGCTTTCTGCACTCAACGATTTAGCAAGTGCGGATGGAAGGCAAGTCCTAGTTACCACGCACACGCCAATGCTTGCCAGAGCTCTACCGGAAGGGAGCCTGAGATTTATCGACGAGGACTCCTCAGGCGCTAAACTTCTGATTTGCGGCGGCGACGAGAATAAGAAAATTGCGGATTCACTCGGCGTTCTTCCTGACCATAATGTCAAAGTCTTTATCGGCGTTGAAGGGAAGCATGATATCGCCTTTCTAAAAGGCGCGAGCAGGATTCTTGGTGTCGCCAACGATATTCCCGACCTTGAGGCAGCAGAAATTTCTGGCCAATTGATATTTTTCCCTTTGGGTGGCAGCAATCTAGCGTTGTGGACTTCAAGATTGAAGGAATTGAACAGACCAGAACTCCATTTTTACGATCGAGACGATGCCCCGCCTGCTCCGCCGAAATACAAACCGTATATGGATGCAATAAACTCTCGAGATGGATGCTCGGCGATCTGCACCAACAAGAGAGAATTAGAAAACTATTTACATGTCGATGCTGTATCGGAGACTTATCAGGAACTTGAGATTAATATTGAACTACCGGCGGCATTTGCAGATTTTGATGATGTTCCTGAAATAGTAGCGAAGGCTGTCCATACGGTAAAAGGCGAGGGGGAGTGGCGTGAGGAGGATGACAAATGGTCCAAAAGTAAGGCTAGCCAAGCGAAAACTAATCTAAATGGTTTGGCTATTCATAGAATGACCGTCCAACGGTTTGCAGAAACCGACCCTAGTAACGAACTGATCAGCTGGCTGACATCTATAAACGACGCACTAGAGAAAACTTATTGAGGTTCTTGAAACTCTAAGCTGCGCTCACCCTGACCGGTATCGCGCTTTGGAGGGCCTGTCCAGTAATCGGATCGATATTGCTGTCGTCGGTCAGCAGGCGGTTGGTCGACCCTCCCTTGCTCATCACCTCATCCTTGCCCGCCTCGCTGTCGCCAAACGCGTGGCTCATCGAGATGACACCGGGGCGGACCTTGTCGTCTGCCCTCGCCAGACCGAAAATCGAGGCGGTGGGTGAGGTGATTTCGATGATCGCGCCGTCTTCGATACCCGCTGCGGCGAGGTCACCCGGATTGAAAAAGGCCGGGTTGGTTGGCATTTTCTCGATCAGCTTCGGGAATGTATGACCATTGCTGTTGTAACGGTGCTTGGACCGGCGCGAAATCAGGCGGAAATCGAAGCCTTCGGTCGCCGGATCATTGGCCGCATATTCGGTCAGCTGCTGCGGCATTGCGCCAGCGTTGAGATCGAATTTCTCCTGGGCCTCGGGATCGGCCGGACCGACTACGGGGTGAAGCTCATCATAGGTGATCGCCGCGCCCTTGCGATCGAGCGCCGCCGCATCGGCCTTGGCCTTGCTGGGCCGCAGCAGCGAGCCTTCCGAAATCAGATCGAGCACGGTCGCCTTGTCGGGGCATTCGTCCATCGATACCGGGCCGCCGGGAAAATTCATTTCGATGCCCATATGCTTGGCCAGCCACCAGAGCATTTCATATTCGTCCATCGTGTCGCCGGGCGGCGGCACCATCGCTTCTGTATAATGGGCATAAGCTTCCTCGGTGAAGGCATCCGACACATTGTTGATGTCCTCGCGCTCCAGACACATACTTGGCGCCAGAATCATGTCCGCGCGTTTGGCGCTGGCCGACATCCACGGATCAACCTGGATGAACAGTTCGCATTCGTCGAGCGCGCGGCGGACCTTCTGCTGATCCGGGAAGGCGATTTCGGGATTGCCGCCGATCGAGATCAGCGCCCTGATCTGGCCTTCGCCCGGCGTCAGGATTTCATCGGCCAGCACGTTGCATGGCATTTCCTTGCCGAGCAAGCCGAGTCCGCGAATACGGGATTTGGCAAAGCCCTCACCAAAGGTCGGCATTTTCGGCGCGACTTGTGCCTTTTTCGGTCCGCCCATCAATGGATTGAAAACCATCGGCGCGGACACCCGCTCGCCTTCCTGATTGAACCGGGCGCAGAGGATGTTGAGTGACGCCACAAGATATTCGGTCAGTGTCCCGTTGCCGGCCATTTCCGGACCGGTGCCGGTGACAACGCGGCCCTTGTTGGCGCCTGCGAACATCCGGGCGGCGGCAATCAGCTGATCCTTGTCGACACCGGCGCGTTTTGCGGCAATGTCGGGGGTCATTGGCTTTACGGATGCTTCCAACTCTTCCAGACCATCGACATGGGCTGCGACGAAATTCTGGTCGTACAGCTTCTCTTCGAAGATCACATTGAGCATGCCGGCGAGCAGGGCAGGGTCCTCGCCCGGCTTGACCGGCAGATAGATGTCCGCCAATTTGCCCATCTCGCTCACCCGCGGATCGGCAACGATCACCTTCAGGCCGCGCTCCTTGGCATCGCGCAGGCCGCGCGAAGGCGAGGCTGTCGGCATGCCACCGGAATAGTGGGATACAATCGGATTGTTGCCGACAAACATGGCCACATCAGAATCTCTGAAGGCGTTGCCACCCCCCATCCACATGCCATAGCGGGCGGTCGTGAACACCTTGGCCGGCTGGTCGACGGTGACGCTGGTATACCAGTTGCGCGAGCCGATGCCCTGAGCGAAGGCATAGGAAGTGCCAAGTACGGCGCTGTTCTGGAAGGCATTGGTGCCGCAATAGACGGCGATGCTGTGGGGGCCGTGTTCTTCTACCATTTTCTTCATCCGCTCACCGGCGAGCTTCAGCGCATCGGCGGTGGCAATATCCTTGAAGCTGCCATCGGGTTGGCGAATCTTGCTGGTGATCATCCGGTCGGGAAGATTGTGCATGTCCGGCAGTTGGCGGCCCTTGATGCAGGTATAGCCGTGGAACAGATGGTCTTGCTTGTCACCGCGTACGGAGACAATCTTGTCATCTTCCACTTCCACCACCATCGCACAGCTGGCGTGACAAAAGCGGCAAAAACTGCGTTTGGTTTCGACGGACATGAATCTCTCCTATTTTAGGAGATGTCTAGGCGCGGCTGAGATTGCAGGCGACTGGCAAAAATGCTCGGAAGGAGTGAATTCTGGTACCGGCTCAGGATTTCGCCTGTGCACACCATGAACGCATCCAAAATTAGCCGCTATTGCGCAGCGCCGTCGCAATGGCGTTTAGCGACAATTGAATGCCTTCGCCAATCCGCGGGTCATCTTCTCCGGCGCGCAGGCGCTTCATCAGTTCGATCTGCAGATGGTTGAGCGGCTCGATATAGGGCAAGCGCAACTCGATGCTGTTGAACAGCGAGGGGCTCTTCGCCAGCAGATGCGGCTGTTCGGTAATCTCCAGCAATATATCGCGGGTCTGATACCAGCCGGAGCGGATCCGGCTGAAAAAGGCCTGACCCATCTCCTGATCCTCGACCAGTCCGGCATAGCGGGCGGCGATGCCCATATCGGACTTGGCCAGGACCATCTCCATATTCGACAGAGTTGCCTGAAAAAACGGCCAGCTCTGCGCCATCTCCTTCAGCTTCGCCTTGTCATCAAAAGCTGTGAGCGCCTGACCTACGCCGTACCAGCCGGGCAGCATCACGCGCGCCTGCGCCCAACTAAATACCCAGGGAATGGCGCGCAGATCCTCGATCTTGTCGCTTTTTGTGCGGCTAGCCGGGCGCGAACCGATTTTGAGCTTGGCGATCTCGGTCAGCGGCGTCATTTGCCGGAAAAAAGTGCGGAAGGCGTCGTCGCTATAGACCAGATCGCGATATTCGGTGAACGCGACTTGCGAGATTTCGTCCATTGCCGTCGCGAAATCGGCCTGCACGGCGACATCGGTGCGGTCGGGTTCGAGCGAATTGATCAGCACCGCGGACGTCATCGCTTCCAGATTGGCTTCTGCTCCATCCTCTGTGCCATATTTTGCGGCGATCACTTCACCCTGTTCAGTGATCCGGATGCGGCCGGCGACGGTGCCCTTGGGCTGCGCCTTGATCGCGCCGAAAGCCGACCCGCCACCGCGACCCACTGCACCGCCGCGTCCGTGGAACAGCTGCATTTTTATGCCGGCCTCGGCGAAAATCGGCGTCAGGGCGTCGCTTGCCTTGAACAGGCTCCAGGTTGAGGTCAGATAGCCGCCATCCTTGTTGCTGTCCGAATAGCCGATCATCACTTCCTGATGGCCACGCGCCTTATTCAGCGCATGCATTTCCGAGATGGCGAAGAAATCGGTCATGACCTGCGGCGCATTTTCCAGATCGGCAACCGTCTCAAACAGGGGTACAGCCATTATCGGGCACGACGGTGCTGCCTCATCATCGGTTGGCGCGTGATAGAGTCCAGTTTCCATCAGCAGGACATAGACTTCCAATATGTCGGAAACGCTCTCGCCGTTGCTGATATTATAGTTGGTGATGACGTCGGGGCCATATTTCCGATGTGCTTCGGCGGCAGCGCGAATGATCGACAATTCCTTGGCGGTTTCTTCGCTATAGGCGATCCATGGACTGGCCAGCGGTCGGTTGTTGGCCAGCTCTGCTCGCAACAGCTCGACACGGGCTGCTTCGTCGAGTGCCAGATAATCCGGTTCAACGCCCGCTTGCTTCAGCAGTTCAGCGATGACCCGTTCGTGCACGCGGCTGTTCTGGCGCATGTCGAGCGTGGCGAGGTGGAAGCCGAATAGTTCGACGGTCCGGATTAGCCGGCCCAGCGCCCCGGACGTCGCGAACACTCCTTTGCCGGAAGATTTGAGGCCATGGGCAAGGATCAGCAGTTCCGCACGCAGCTGTTGTGGATTATCATAAGGCTTGGCTGCGATGGTGGATGCGCGGCCGGGTACATGGTCGCATAGTTTCAGATGGGTCGCCGACAGCCGTGCATAGATTCCCGACAGCGCCCTGCGATAGGGTTCGTCCTTGCGGCTCGGCGCATCGTCGCCGCTGGTCTCCGCCAGTTCGAGTACGCTGTCCGGCACATCAGCAAGTTCGGTCGAGATCGAGAGTTCGGCGCCAAGCGCATGCACGCAGGCCAGATAATAGCCGATCACCGTTTCGGCGGCGCGCGAAAGCGCTTCGTTCATGGCATGGGCGTCGACAAAGGGATTGCCGTCCCGGTCGCCACCAATCCAGCTGTTGAGCTTCAGGAAACTGGGCAGGCGCGCGCCCAATATCCGTTCCCATTTGGCATAGAGCCGCGGCAGAACGGGAAGGAATACGTCCTTCATGTAGCTTTGCGAAATTTGCACCTCGTCGGTGACGAACAATCGTTCCCGGCGCAGCGGACGGGTCTGCCAGAGCAAGGCAATCTGACGCATGATCGCAGCGTCGAGCATATCGCCTTGGGGCGTTTCCGCTTCGCCCTCGTCCTTCATCAGCAATAGTTCGGCGATCCGGGACTTGTGATCAATGATGCTCTTGCGCCTGACTTCCGTCGGATGGGCGGTCAGTACGGGGGCAATCAGCGCCTCGTCGAGCAGGTCCAGTATCGCCCGCCGATCAACCCCCTCGCTGGCGAGCAGTTCGATCGCCTCGACCACCGTGGCGCCCTTTTCGGCAGCCACGCCCTGGCGATCTTCGGCGAGATTGGCGAGCAGCGAAAACAACATGAAACCCCGGACAAAGGCCAATGTTTCATCGAGCGACAGCGCGTCGAGACCGGGGTCAATCGCGTCGGCATCTGCCAGACCGCGGTGCCGGTCAACGCTGGTTGAGCGGATATATTCCGTGCGCTTGTACAACTCCTCCCCGCCATAGGACCGAATGACATCACCAAGCAATTTGCCGAGATATTTGATGTCTGGATTTTGGCGGACGATGAGGGATTGGGTCATGCGGATATGCTGCACTGCAGCGTCGCAGGGGTCAAGAAATTCTGGGTGTTTGTGATATAAACATCTGGTGTTATACTGTCATAATACACTTGGAATGAGGGTGGATCATATGCTGGGCAATGCAAATTCGGGAGCCATGATGGCAAAGCAGGAGAATCGGTTTGACTTTGGTGCATTGGTAGACTTGCTGATAATCTTGGCGGTGTTGATCATCGTCAAGCAATCGGTTTTGCCATTCAGCTATCTTTACGCAGGGCCCGCATCGACATTCTCGGCGATGGTTTTTGCGACCGCGCTTCTGCGGCGCAGGGGATTGGGATGGAAAGATCTCGGGTTCCGCTGGCCGGAAAACTGGTGGAAAACCATAGGCCTGACGGTGCTCACGATGGTCGCTTTCATCGTTGCGACTCAAACGATGCAGCTGTTCGCCGATGCGTTTTTCGAGGATGTTGGCGTGAGCGGGCGGTTTGATCATATCGAAGGCAATCTGGCAGCCTATATCGGGATCATGTTGCTGGTCTGGACCCATGGTTCGTTTTTTGAAGAACTATTGTTCCGCGCGTTTGTCATTGACCGGACGAGCAATGCTTTCGGCGGCGGCTGGATAGCTGACATTACCGCCGCCCTGTTTTCCGCCATATTTTTCGGATATCGGCACTATTATTATCAAGGCATGCATGGCGCCTTGATTACCGGAGCAGGGGGTTTCGCCTTTGCGATGCTATATCTTTGGTTTGGGCGCAAAAACATCATGCCACTCATTTTCGCGCATGGGATTTTCAATAGTCTGGGGCAGACTTTCCGATTCCTTGGTATCCGGGATTGAGCAAGCTTTAGCGGCTTAGCTTTCCAGCTCGATATCCCAGTAGAGCCAGTCGTGCCACGTATCGTGAAGAAAATTGGGCGGGAAAGCCCGACCATGCTCCTGCAGGTGCCAGCTGGTCGGCTTGATCGGACGATTGGCGAGCTGCATATGCGCCTCTTGTGGAGTCCTGCCGCCTTTTTTGAGATTGCAGGGCAGGCACGCCGTGGCGACATTCTCCCAGGTCGTCCGGCCCTTCTGGCGGCGGGGAATAACATGGTCAAAGGTCAGGTTGTTCGGCGATCCGCAATATTGGCATTCGAACTTGTCGCGCAAAAACAGGTTGAAGCGGGTAAAGGCCGGATATTCGGACGGCTTGATATATTTCTTGAGCGCAATCACCGACGGGATTTTCATGTCGAGATTGGGACTGTGCACTTCGCGCTCATAGCTGGAGACGATATCGACCCGGTCGAGAAACACAGCCTTGATCGCGGTTTGCCAAGGCCACAGGCTGAGCGGATAATAAGACAGTGGTGTATAGTCGGCGTTGAGGACGAGCGAGGGGCAGCTTTCCGGATGCCTCAGCAAGTCGGGGTGATACATAAGCACTGGCTCCCTTGTCCTTTACTGTCCGCTCTTTATGCCTAAGAACATGACATGACTATTACACAAACAACATTATCCGGCTTATGACGTCAAGTGTGCAGTTAAATCCAGATATTGTAGTGCGTTTTGCCCCTAGCCCCAATGGATTGTTGCATTTGGGCCACGCCTATGCGGCGATGGTGGCGCATGATTTCGCCAAGGCAAGAGGCGGTAGGTTTCTGCTCCGGATCGAGGATATCGATAGCGGCCGCACCCGGCCCGAATTTGTCACGGCGATACTGGAAGATCTGCGCTGGCTCGGCCTGTTCTGGGATGGGGATGTGATTTTTCAGTCCGATAGGCTGGACAGCTACGCGGCGGCAGCGGACCGGCTCAAGGCCAAGCGTCTGTTATATCCGTGTTTCTGCAGCCGTTCCGACATGCGCCAAATGCAGGATGATGATCGGCAGCCGGAGGGGCCGGATGGTCCGATCTATGCCGGAACATGCCGGCATCTGGATCCGGCACTGGCGAAGAAACGAATCGCAACGGAGGCGCACAGCTGGCGGCTTGATATCGCCAGGGCACTTGCGATTACCGGGCCGCTGGAGTGGACGGATGAACGGCACGGCGCGCAATCAAGCCATCCGGAGTGGCTGGGCGATGTCGTGCTGGTACCAAAGGAAACGCCAGTAGCCTACCATCTGGCGGTAACGGTCGACGATGCGCGCGATGGTATCACCCATGTGGTGCGCGGCGACGATCTATTTGCATCCACGCATATCCACCGGCTTTTGCAGGCCTTGCTGGATTTGCCGACTCCGGTTTACTTTCATCACCGGTTGTTGCTTGATGAAACCGGTGCGAAGCTCTCGAAAAGCAGGGATTCTGCCTCTTTGTCCGTATTGCGCTCGGCTGGCCGTAGCGGGTATGGGTTGTTGCAAGATTTTCGGCAGGGTATCTTCCCGGTTGGAATCTCACTCTCCCAAGGGTAAGGTGCTTTTATGAGCTATATTTTGATATTGATGATTGTCGCAGCGGCTGGTGCCGTCGTTTATGCCCTTGTGCGCGGCCTGATCGCCTTCGCCAATATGGAACCGGGTGACGTTGATGCCGAAGGCATTACCGCGTCACACAAGAAACAGAATGAAATGATGTTTGCGCGTGTGAAATATCAGGCGATAGCGATCATTCTGGTGGTTATATTGCTCGCCGTGGCAGGCGGCCAGAGCTAGACCGCTTCCCTTATGGTCAAGCTCAACAAGATTTACACGAAAACGGGCGATGACGGTACGACCGGTCTGGTCGATGGATCGCGCATTGCCAAAAATGATCCGCGCATGGCGGCGATTGGCGATGTCGATGAACTGAACAGCGCGCTGGGTGTCGCGATTTGCGAAATTACCGATGATGCGCTGGTTCAGGAACTGCGCATGGTCCAGAATGACCTGTTTGACCTTGGTGCGGATCTGGCGACGCCAGCCAAAGCGGGTGATGATTTTGCCCCTTTAGAAATGACACTGCGCATCGTGCCAGCGCAGGTGGAGCGGTTGGAAAGCAAGATCGATGCCGCCACCGCCGAGCTTGATCCGCTCACCAGTTTCATTTTGCCCGGCGGCGCAAAATCCGCTGCTGCCGTGCATCTGGCCCGGGCTATAGCCCGGCGAGCCGAACGGACATGTGTTGCCGCTGCCCAAGAGATGCCGCTCAATCCCCACGCATTGGCCTATATCAACCGCCTTTCAGATTATTTGTTCGTTCTCGGACGAGCACTTAACAGCGGCGGCAAGGACGATATATTATGGGTACCGGGAGGGTCGCGCTAGCTAGCGAAAGCGCCATTCTTGAAAAATATTTGCAACCAACTGGCGCGAATATACGTTGTTGACCTAAATATCGTTCGCTCTATGTTCTGAAATGCACTTGAGCTTCCACCGGAGTAGGATTGATCGCCAGCCAACCACAAAGCCCGTTCACGCCTTTGGCTAACGCAGATAATCGTTCTCGTGCAAGCATATTGCTCGATCGTTTCCGGGACGTGCGATGCCACTCACTGCGCTTGGCCGACGGCTTGAGCGACGCGGATGCTACCGCGCAGTCGATGGATGACGCGTCCCCGACAAAATGGCATCTGGCCCACACCAGCTGGTTTTTTGAAACGTTCCTGCTCCGCGATCATGTCGCGGACTATCGCCTGTTCGACGACGACTATCCCTATTTGTTCAACAGCTATTATGAGGCCGAAGGGGCGAGGCACGCCCGGCCAGAGCGCGGCCTTTTGACCCGCCCGTCGCTGACCGACGTGGAAAAATACCGCAACCATGTCGATGGCGCTATGGCCGAGGCGATGGAAGGGTTTGACCAGGAATTGCTCGACCTGGTCGAGCTCGGTCTCCATCATGAACAGCAGCATCAGGAATTGTTGCTGACTGATATTCTCCATCTCTTCTCGCGCAACCCTTTAAAGCCTGCCTATTCCGGCAAGGTGCCCGCTCGCACCGCAGAGGCTGGCCCAATGCAATGGATCGAAGGACCCACCGGTGTTCACCAGATCGGCCATGAGGGTACCGACTTTGCTTTTGATTGCGAAGGGCCGCGCCATGATATGCTGCTGCATCCCCATGCCCTTGCCAATCGACCGGTGACCAACGGCGAATGGCTCGCGTTTATCGAAGACGGCGGTTACCGTGATTCCCGCCATTGGTTGTCCGATGGCTGGGCGTGGGTCCAGCGAGAACATATCGACGCTCCATTGTACTGGAACCGCACTGTCGACCAGAATTGGGCGGAATTTGGATTGGCCGGCAATCACAGTCTCGACCGTTCCGCACCAGTCAAGCATATCAGCCTATACGAGGCCGATGCCTATGCAAGCTGGGCCGGTGCCCGCCTGCCGACCGAAGCGGAATGGGAAGTGGCTGCCGAGCAGGGATTGCCAAATATCGGTTCTGTTTGGGAATGGACCGGCAGCGCCTACCGACCCTATCCGGGCTTCAAACCCGCAGCCGGCGCGGTCGGCGAATATAATGGCAAGTTCATGTCCGGGCAGTTTGTTCTGAAGGGCGGCAGCATCGCCACCTCGCCGAACCACAGCCGGTCGAGTTACCGCAATTTCTTCTACCCCCAACAGCGCTGGCAGTTCACCGGATTGCGGCTCGCAAAAGACCTTTAGGATCAAGGATTTCTGTCATGGATATGACCACCACCCTCATCGATCATACATTCCGGAAAGACGTGCGGCGCTGCTTCGACCAGCGGGCCTATGCGCTTCCCGCACGCTGGCTCTATGATCGGCGCGGATCGGAATTGTTCGAGGATATTACTGGGTTGCCGGAATATTATCCCACCCGCACCGAGACCAAACTGTTGCAGGACCATGGTGCTGACTTTGCCGAAGCGATAGGCAAGGGCCGGGCGGTAATCGAATTTGGCTCGGGCAGCTCGGTCAAAACACCGCATCTGCTGCGCGCCGTCGAGCCCGCTGCCTATGTGCCAATCGATATCTCCGGCGAGTTTCTTGAACATAGCGCCGCGATTTTGCAGGATGATTTTCCCGATCTGCCGATCCACCCGGTTGAAGCGGATTTCATGACACGGGTCGAACTGCCGGACGCGGTGGCGGACTTGCCCAAGCTTGGTTTTTTTCCCGGCTCGACAATCGGCAATATGATCGCGAGAACGTCGGTGGACCTGCTCCGGTTCATGCGCGAAACACTGGGCATCGGTTCGCAGTTGCTGATCGGCATGGACCGGATCAAGGACCGACAGGTGCTGATCGATGCCTATGACGACAGCGCCGGCGTTACTGCCCAGTTTTCGCTCAATTTGCTCGACCGGATCAACCGCGAGCTGGATGGCGATATTCCAGTGGAAAAATTCCGTCATGTTGCAGTGTGGAATGATGACTATGCCCGGGTCGAAATCTATCTGGAGGTGCAGGACGATGTGACATTCTCGATTGATGGAACCAAGCACAGCCTGTCCAGTGGCCAGCGGATCCATATAGAGAATAGTCATAAGTTCGGTTTGCGCGACGCCCGGTTGATGCTACGCGCGGGTGGCTGGACACCGCTCTGCGACTGGAGCGATGAACAGGATTATTTTACGCTCATTCTGGCCGAAGCGCACCCTTACAAGCACGCGCCCTGATACTCAGTCTTTAGTCAAAATGGCCGTTGGCGACTTGCGATATTTTGCGCGCCACGTGGTAATCCATTCGTAGGAACCGCGACACTCAGGCATGGCGCTGGCATCCGTCAGGCGAAACATGTCTCCGTCCCAGACATAATTTTCCGCGCTGCCGCAATCGCCAAGTCCGCGCCCCTTGCCATAGCTGCTCAATGTCTGATCTTGCTCATTCCAGCCCGCGTTGACCAGCAGGGGATCGGTGCCTTCACCGCCCCAACTGGGCTGACGGTCAAACTTGGCGGGGGCAAAAGTCCAGCCGCTGGGGCCGTCTTCGTGTTCGATATATTCTCCAACATAAGGTGCGCTGGAAAAATTATAGGCCCCCGAGCCGCACGAAATCAGCACTAGCGCCCGGAACCTATTGCCACGCCTGCCAAGCGGATAGACTTGATCCTCGACCAGTCCGTAACGCTCGTCTTTGCATCGCGAATCCTCGACCAGCGCGATGATGGCGCTGGTTTCGGGGACCCGCTCGGCAGCGTCCCACCGGTCGACCGTGATCATTGGTATATCGGTTGCAACAGCTTGAAAGGTCCGCGTCCCTTTGGCGACCAACGCCGTATTGGTTCCGGCGCGATCCTGTTTCTGATCGATATAACGCAAGGCGGCCGATGAACCCGCAAGCGAGATCCGGGCGATATTTTCACCCTTGGGGCCCTTTAAGGCGAGCCGTTTGCCTTTGATGATGGCTGTCGCCACTTTTTTGGCATCCTCGCCCACAATCTCAATCGGATAATCGCCTTGCACAATCGGACCGGTATCGACCAGTTGGCCATCCACGATCATCTGATAGCGATCCATATCCTTGGGCTCGAACGAAATGTGGATCTTGAAAATATCGTCGCTGGCTGCGGTTCGGATGATCGAAACCGGGCCATCCCAGTCACCATAGTCCGCGCCACCCGCTTCCGGCTCCAACGAGACCGCTTGGCAATTGCCGCCATTGTCGCAGCCGACCGCCCAGTCGCCAAAGGTCTGGATGTCGCCTGGCTGCGCTGCTGGCATGGTGGCGGCAGCGGCTATGGTCGCAAATATTCCGGCGATGAAACTGATAGGGGGCATAATTGCAATCTAGCCAGTTTGCCAGACAATCGCTAGTGGCTTGTTCAATCACGGCGAACAGCGCGAAAGGCATTGGAATGAAAGCAATTGGCATTATCGGATCGGGGCAAATGGGTGCCGGCATCGCACAGGTTTCGGCGCAGGCAGGCTATCACGTCTATCTTTCCGATGTCAGCATGGAGATCGCCGAAAGCGGTAAGTCCGGCATCGCCAAGCAACTGGCACGGCTGGTCGAAAAGGAAAAAATCGATCAGCAGGCTGCCGAAACCGCGCTCGGCCGGATTGAACCGATCGTCCAGCTCGACCCGATGGCCAATGCCGATATCATCATCGAGGCAGCCACCGAGCGGGAAGAGGTAAAGCGCCAGATTTTTGCCGCAGCATCCGAGGTGCTAGGGCATCAGGCAATCCTGGCCAGCAATACATCATCGATATCGATCACCCGGCTGGCGCAGGCGGTCAAGGATCCGTCGCGCTTTGTTGGCGTGCATTTTTTCAATCCGGTGCCGCTTATGGGGCTGGTCGAAGTCATTCGCGGATTGGCCACCAGCGACCAGACCGCGGTGATGGCAAGCGACTTTGCCAAGGCGGTCGGCAAGATTCCGGTGATGGCCAAGGATTCACCCTGTTTCGTCGTCAACCGGATCCTGTTGCCGATGCTCAACGAAGCCTTCTTCGTGCTCGGCGAAGGCACAGCGTCAATGGAAGATATCGATCGCGGTGTGCAGCTTGGTCTCGGTCATCCGATGGGCCCGTTGACGCTGGCTGATCTGATTGGTCTCGATACACTGCTGGAAATCTTGCGGGTGCTGCAAAATGATTTCGGTGACCCCAAATATCGCCCGGCGCCGATCCTGATGAAATATGTCGAGGCCGGCTGGCTGGGTCGCAAGACCGGCAAGGGTTTCTACGACTATTCGGGCGAAGTGCCGGTTCCGACGATGTGAGCGGATTTGATCCCCGGACCCTGGCTTTTTATCAGGAATCGGCCGACCACTATGTCGACGACCATCCGCGCGATGTAGCGAGTCATATTCCGGCCTTTCTTGATCGTCTACCACCCGCCGGAGCGATCTTGGAATTGGGCTGTGGCGGCGGCGTTGATGCCGCCTATATGGAAGAGCGTGGTTTCGCGGTGGAGGCCACGGATGGCGTGGTTGCGATGGCAGCCAAGGCGGAGCAGCGCCTGAAACATCCGGTACGGGTCATGCGCTTTCACGAACTCGATGCGGTTGAGCGCTACGACGCCGTCGTAGCGACCGCTTCGCTGTTGCATGTGCCGAAGCCCGAGTTACCTGATGTTCTGGCCAGAATTTGGCGCGCGCTGAAGCCCGGCGGACGGCATGTTGCGACTTATAAGACGGGCCATGCAGCAGGTTGGGATGATCATCAGCGTTATTACAACTATCTTTCGGTGGAAGAATTGGAGGCATGTTATAAACAAGCTGGCCAATGGACCGGTTTAGAAATAACGGCGTCTATGGAAAAAGGCTTTTTTAGCGGGCCAGGTCGATGGCTAAGCATCCAAGTGCAGAAATAGAAGCGGAAAGAACAGCAGATATGACGGACATCAGAGACTTCGTAATCGACATCCCGAAGACCGCATTGGACGATCTCGACATTCGCTTGCGGCATGTGCGCTGGCCCGATCCGGAGCCGGTGGATGACTGGTCCCAGGGCATTCCGCTCGACTATGTCAAAACCATCGTCGATCATTGGCGGACCAGCTATGACTGGAAACGCTGCCAGAATGCGCTCAACCAATATTCGCATCATCTGACCGAGATCGACGGCGTTGATATCCACTTCATGCATATTCGCTCACCGGAACCCGATGCACGACCGCTGATCATGACCCACGGATGGCCAGGATCGATCGTCGAGTTCATGGATGTGATCGGCCCGCTGACCGACCCGGTGGCGCACGGCGGCGAGGCGAAGGATGCCTACCATCTGGTGGTGCCGTCGCTGCCGGGCTACGGATTTTCCGGCAAGCCGACCACCACCGGCTGGGGCATCGAGAAAATTGCAAAGGCCTGGGATACGCTGATGATGCGGCTCGGCTATGATCGCTACTTCGCACAGGGTGGGGACTGGGGCGGGATGGTCACCTCCGTCATCGGCGCGCAGAATCTCGGGCGATGTGGCGGCATTCATATCAATCTGGTCATTGTCGGGCCGCCTTCGGAAGAGATTATGAACAACCCGACCCCGGAAGAGCAGGCATCACTTGCCCATTTCGCGGTCTACCAGTCGCAGGGTGCGGGCTATGCGGAAATCCAGCGCACCCGGCCGCAGACGATTGGCTATGGCCTGGCCGATTCTCCGGTCGGACAAATGGCCTGGATCATGGAAAAATTCCAGGGCTGGTCGGACGATGCCAAAGCTCCGGATGATAATTTCGATTGTGACCATTTGCTCGACAATGTCATGATCTACTGGCTCAACAACGCCGGTGCGTCCTCGGCGCGGCTGTACCGCGAAAGCTTTGGCGCGCCCAATATTGATCCGGTCGAGATCCCGTCGGGGTGCAGCATATTCCCCAACGAGATCATCACCCCCTCGCGCCGCTGGGCCGAGCAACGGTTCAAGAATTTGCACCACTGGGGCGAACCGGAACGCGGCGGCCATTTCGCGGCGATGGAAGTGCCCGAACTGTTTGTGCAGGAAGTGCGTGCCTGTTTTGCGGGGATGGAGCTTTAAGTCTGTGTCTGCACCGGCGCGGCTTCCAAGTCGGTGGACAGATTAAGTCCGATTGCACCCACCAATATCAGTCCAATAAAACCGATTTGCATCATGCTGAGTGACTGCCGGAATACTAGCCAGCCAATGACGGTGATCAGGCAAATGCCCGCACCGGACCAAATCGCGTAGGCGACGCCGACCGGTATTTTGACAAGCGCGATCGACAGGAACCAGAAGGATACCCAATAAGCGAGCATCGCGCCGCCGGCAAAAGCCATTTTGGTAAATCCTGCCGACGCTTTGAGCATGCTCGTTCCTGCCACTTCAAACAATATAGCGATGCCAAGAAATATCCAGATTTTCATGTGCTATGTTCCTCTTGCTGCTGTTCCATCCACGAGGGCAGTGGTCCGATATCATGTCCGGCTTGCCGCGCCACCGTCGTTGCTTGCCAGACGAACGCCCAGACGTCCGAAGAAAAACCCGGATCAACCTGATCCTCCCACTCGGGCATGGCTTCATATAACCTGGCGGTGCCTTCCCACATTTCCGGGGTCGCGACCTTGCTGAAGGGCTCCAGCAGTGTGAACCATTCGCGGACGAAGGCCAGCGCCTGCTCGCTATCCGGTGGCATCGGCAGTGCGGCTTCGATCCGGCTGCTTAGCTCTTTCCACTGGTCACGATAGGCTTCGCTGCTAAATTCCGGCAGGATCGGCGCGGCATTTGCGAGCCAGTCCGCCTGCTCCTCTGGCGTGTAATAGCGATCAATCACTTGCTTCCAATTGTCTTCGGTCATGGTCTTTTCTCCGTCTTTGATCAGCGAACAGAGGGTCGCAGCATCGAGAGGTTCGCCGCTTTCGATGCGAGACAAGGCGGTTGCGAGATTATTTTGCGCCACGGCTATTTCTTCCGCCTGCGCCGACAGGATGCCGAGCTGGCCGCGCAGCAATTGCGCCAGATCAAGCGGCTTGTTGTCGAATAATCTGCCAATTTGAGCCAGACTCAGTCCGGCCTTTTTGAGCGTGACGATCTGGTGGATGCGTTCAAGCTGCGCGGGACTATAGACCCGTCGCCCGGAGCTGGTGCGCAGCGGCGACAACAGCCCGCGCGCCTCGTAGAAGCGCAAGGCACGGCTGGTCAGACCGGTACGGCGTACAACTTCGTTTATGGTCAGCGAATCATCCATATTTCCGGTATAGTGCTTGACGTTGGGTCAACTTCAAGCGGTTAATTGTGGTCGCTGGACAGACCCCTTGCTTTGCGCCATTCACGCCCTATGGGCGGACTAATTTTCAGACGGCTGATGACGGCGATCCCGACGCTGCTGGTGATCATATTGGCGTCCTTCTTCCTGATGCGGCTGGCGCCTGGCGGACCATTTGACGGAGAACGGCCTCTGGATCCGGCGACGCAGGCGGCGCTGCAACAGGCTTATGGTCTTGATCGGCCTTTGTGGGAGCAGGCGTGGCTCTATATTTCACGGCTGGTACAGGGAGATTTCGGACCATCATTGGTCTACCGCGATTTTACCGTTTCGGAGCTGATTGCGCAGGGTCTCCCCATTTCTCTGACTCTGGGCGGGTTGGCGATACTGCTGGCCCTGCTGATCGGCGTGACGGCTGGTCTTTTTGCTGCGGTTCGAGCGGGAAAGGCCACCGACAAGACCATCATGATGCTGGCGACGGTCGCTACCGCGCTGCCCACCTTTGTCACCGGACCGGCGTTGGCGTTGTTTTTTGGATTGTGGCTGGGATTGCTGCCGGTATCGGGCACGGGTGAAGGCGGTGCCTGGCTGATCATGCCGGTCGTGGCGCTGGCGCTGCCGGTGTCGGGAGCGATCGCCAAACTGACGCGGGCTGGACTGGCCAGCGTGCTCAAGCAGGATCATATCCGCTCGGCACGGGCGCGAGGTCTGTCTGAGACAAAAATCATGTTAAAACATGGACTTAGAACAGCCATGGTGCCGGTTGCGAGCTATCTCGGCCCGGCCGCAGCGGGCCTTTTGACCGGGGCGGTCGTGGTCGAAACTGTCTTCGGCCTACCGGGCCTCGGGCGCTATTTCGTTCAGGGCGCGCTCAATCGTGATTATCCGCTCGTGCTCGGAGTGGTCACGCTTTATGCGGCGCTGATCATCCTGTTCAACCTGTTTGCCGACCTGATCTACGGCTGGCTTGATCCCAGAATGCGGGATGGGTGATATGTGCTGAAAACCCACCTTGCCCTTTTTCTGGTTCTGGTCACTGTGGCGCTGGCTTTGGTGCTCCCGTTCCTGCTGCCGTGGAGCTATGACCAGATTGACTGGAACGCCGTCCGCGCACCGGCGTTCAGCGGATCACATTTGTTTGGTACCGATGAAATCGGCCGCGACCGTCTCGCCCGACTGGCAGCCGGAACCCGGATCACGCTGATGGTTGCGATTGCTGCGGCGCTGGTTTCCTTGATCGTCGGCATTGCCTGGGGCGCAACCGCAGGCTGGATCGGCGGCAGGGTCGACGAGGTGATGATGCGCATCGTCGACGGCCTCTACGCGCTACCATTCATGTTCATCGTTATACTGCTGATGGTGGTGTTCGGGCGCTCGATCCTGCTGGTTTTCGTCGGCATCGGCCTGGTCGAATGGCTGACCATGGCGCGGGTGGTGCGCGGGCAGGTGATGGCACTGAAACAGCGCACCTTCATTCTGGCTGCCGAGGCGGCAGGGACGCCGTCCATAACGATCATGCTGCGCCATATATTGCCCAATATCGCCGGTGTCGCGCTGGCCTATCTGATGCTGACCGTGCCGCAGGTGGTGATGGTCGAGAGCTTCCTCTCCTTCCTCGGACTGGGCGTACAGGAACCGCTGACCTCGCTCGGCATCTTGGTCAAGGAAGGCGCCGACGACATGGATATGACGCCGCTGGGTCTGGCGTTACCGGGTGGCCTGTTGGTGATGATATTGGTCTGCCTGACGATCGAAGGCGAGCGGCTGAGAGACCGCTTCTCATGAGTCTCTATACCATCCGGAATCTGGCAGTGGATATCGCTGGCAATCGGTTGGTCGAGGAGGTCAGCCTGACCGTCGAGGCGGGTCAGTGCACCGCCATAATCGGTGCTTCCGGTTCCGGGAAAAGCCTGACGTGCCTGACGCCTTTTGGCCTGACGCCGGGAGTCGCTTCGGGCACGATGCTATTGGACGGGATTGATCTGGGGAACGCCGATGCCGTCAGAATTCGTGATGCACGCCGTCGGCTCACCGGATTCATATTCCAGCAGCCCCTCACCGCGCTGACGCCGCATCTGACGGTCGGTGCCCAATTGCAGGAGGCGACGATGCAGGCCGGTGCCGCCCGGCCAGCGCGGCGGGAACTGGCGCTTAAGCTGGAGCGCGTTGGCCTGTCCCGCGCCGATGAGCGGCTCGACCAGTTTCCGCACCGGCTGTCGGGTGGCGAACGCCAGCGGGTGATGATTGCGGCGGCCATAGCGCATAACCCGAAATTGCTGATCGCCGACGAACCGACCAGCGCGCTGGACGCATCCTTGCGCGCCGAGATCATGGATCTGCTCGACGAACTACGCGCCGAGCAGCGGCTAGGATTGCTGCTGGTCAGCCATGATCTGGCCTCGGTCGAGGGCCATGCCGATCAACTGGTGGTGATGGACAAGGGCCGGGTGGTGGAGAGCGGTCCGGCTAGCGACGTTATTGCCGATCCCAAGCAAGATTATACGCGCCGTCTGATCGCCGCCACGCCGCGTCTTGACGAGCCAGGGCCGAAGTTGTCCCAGCCCGGTGAAGTGTTGCTGGAAACCCATCTTATGGGGGTGGAATTTGCTCGTCCCGGCTGGCGGCGTGGAAAGCTGCAGGCGCTGGCGGATGCCAACATTGTCGTGCGGCAAGGCGAGGCTTTGGCGATTGTCGGCGGCTCGGGGTCCGGGAAATCTACCCTTGGGCGGGCGATTGCCGGTATTGGCCCGGTAAGCCAAGGCGAAATATTCTGGGACGGGTTACCGCTTCCGGAGCGCCGCAAGCGCAGTCTGGCAATGCGCCGGTTGATCCAGCCGGTGTTTCAGGATCCGGTCGCGAGTCTTGATCCGCAATGGCGGGTGCTGGACATTGTCACCGAACCGCTACGCAATCTGCGACCTGACTTGACGAGGGTGGAACGCGAGGAATTGGCGCAGCAAGCCCTGTCCGAGGTTGATCTGGCGGATGATTTTCTGATCCGGATTCCGGTGAGTCTGTCCGGCGGTCAAGCACAGCGGGTAGCGATTGCGCGGGCGATCATTGCCGCTCCCCGGCTATTGGTGCTGGATGAGGCGACATCGGCGCTCGATCCGCTGGTCGGAGCGGGCATTCTTGAGCTGCTTGGTCGGCTGCAGGTCGAGAATGGATTGAGTCTGCTGTTCATCACCCATGACATCGCCGCCGCGCGCCGCCTGTGTCACCGGATTGCCGTGATGGAAGATGGGAGAATCGTTGAGACCGGTGACATGCAGACGGTCGTTGAAAACTCCCGGCATCCGGCGACGCGAAAGCTGATCGCCGCAAGCTAGAAAAAAGGGCTGCTCGATGGTCCGAGCAGCCCTCTTTTTCAGCGCGATTTTTGTGAATTTAGAACGAAACGCCGAGAGTGAAGACGATGGCGCTATCGGTGAAGTTGTTGATCGATTGCGCGTTGGTGTCAGTATAGGCGAGACTGGCCGTCAGATTGTCGGTGATCGCGAAATCCACACCCAACATCCAGTCGACATAGTCGTTGACGCCAAAGACGCCTGCCGGATTGCCGAGAGACCCTTCATTCAGTCCAATATTGGCGTTCACGGTGATCGGCGTGTTCGGAATTCCGGCTGAAGCACCGGTATAGATATAGACATTGTCTGAATTGCCAAGACTGTCCTGGCTCCAAGCATAGGCAATGCCGCTGGTGATCTCAACCGGACCGAGAGAGCCGGATACCGAAGCATAAGGCTCGAAATAGTCGCTCGGTCCCGCGATGCCGCCTTCACCGTTCGGGTAGATATAGTAGAGCAGACCGACGTCGAGGGTCAGGCCTGACGTAACTTCACCAGACCAGCCACCGTAAACGTCGAGTTCGGTATGGCCATAAGTCGGGCTATCTTCGATGGAAGACCCCCATGTGCCGATATAAAAACCGCTTTCATGGGCGACATCAATGCCGCCCTGAATGGCGATGTCGCCATCCGAAAAGGAGAGGCCGCGAAAACGATAATCTGACGTTACGGCGGCGTTGCCTGAAATGGTGATGCCGTTGGAAGATTCTGCTTCCTGAGCAAATGCGGGTGCTGCCGCTGTGGACAGCAAGATCGCCGAAAGGCCGACGATGGTTGATTTGGCGTTTCTGCCAAGAATAGTTTTACCGGACGTGCGCATAGAAATCCCTTTCTCGTTGATGCGTATCGCCCCTCCTGATTTTGTCATGGCTGTCTTTTTATTGCGCCAGATGCCCCGAACGCGAACAGTCTCTAAACATGCAAGGGAAAGCTGCTCTATATTATTGCGCTGCACAAGAAAGAAAACGACAGGAAAGGTGACATAGTTCAGGAATGTTGCACTTGCGCCACAGGGCGCCATTGGACCGCTTAAAATTTAGGCGAATTTATTTTCGAGTGACTAATAAAGCGTCATCGGCGCCCTGAACATTGGTCTCGGCGGTTCGATAGCGGCGCCTCATCTCATTCGCTTTTGGCCGATTCTGCTCCATCGACTCCCGGTTTCGAACGGGTTTCGAGCTTGATGCTTTCGTCCTTCGGCATTGACTTGATATGGATGTCGCGCTGCGGAAACGGAATCTCTACGCCATGTTCCTTGAACAGATCCCAGACCCTTTTCAGGATGGCTGCCTTGAAATTGCCGACGCCCGATTGTGGATCCTTGATCCAGCAGCGGATTTCAAAATTGACGCTGCTGTCCCCAAATTCGAGCATCCAGACGACAGGTTTGGGGTGGTTGAGCACGCGCGGCACGTCGACGCAGGCTTGCTTCATCAAATCGATCGCCTGATCCATGTCGGTGTCGTAAGACACACCGACCGGGATGCTGATCCGGACATTGGGGTTGGAGTAGGACCAGTTTTCCACTTCCCGCGTCATCAGGTCTTCATTCGGGATCAGATGTTCCTTGCCTTCACGGGTGAGGACCGAGACCGCGCGGACACCGATCTTGTTGACCCAGCCAAAACTGTCGCCGACCGCGATTACGTCGCCCGGCTTGATTGAACGGTCCATCAACAGGATGATCCCGGCGAACAGATTGCCGATCGTCTTCTGCATGCCGAAGCCGATGGCAAGGCCGAACGCACCCGAAAAGACGGCCAGAGCGGTAAGATCAATCCCGAGCAGGTCGAGGCCAAGGACAAAGGCTCCGGCCAATATGACCACGGTTGCCAATTTCTGACCCAGTACCTTTTGCGCACCGTCCAGCTCGCTGTTGCCGATAATATAAGACACAAGCTTCATCAGCACGCGGGCCACCGCGAGCAGCATGACGGCGGTGATCGCTACGGTCACGATCCAGAGCAGCGAGATTCTTCTGGCGCCGATATTGAAGCCGACCTTGTCCATGGCTTCGCTGATCGGCTCGATTCCGCCCACCAGTCCCGAACCGATGCTCACGAAAAGGGCGAGCCCGATGAGGGTCCCCAGCCAGTCCGGCATCCGCACGCCGCGGATCAGGTCATTGGCAAAGAGGCCGACGGTGATCGCGATAGTCAGAGCAAAGACGACCTGTGCAATGAGATGCCAAGGGTATAGGGCCAGAAAAATTCCGCACAGAATGAATGTGGTTGCGCGCCGGGTCATGTCGCGGATGCGGCGACCGGCCAGTTCGCTCTCATAGCCGGCCCGAACTTCCCAGAGGTGGCGTAGCTTGGGACCGATATATTTGCTAAGATACCAGCCAGCGGTCAGCGACAGCATGACCAATCCGGCGGCAATCGCGCCTTCGATATACTGGACGTTACGAGGAATATCGGGAGCCAGAGATTCCACATATTTGAGGGCATCATCGATCATGACTTGGCACTGTGGTAATGTTCAAAAGCTTTGGCAAGGTCGGCGATCAAATCATCCGGGTCTTCCAGACCGATATGGAGCCGCACAAGTGTGCCGCTTGCGGTCCATTCCGTCGCAGTGCGATGTTTGCCCGGGTCAACGGGCAGCGCCAGGCTTTCAAATCCGCCCCAGCTATAACCGATGCCGAACAGCGTCAGCGCATCGATGAACGCGGCGCGGGATTGGTTGTCACCGTCTTTCAGTTCGAAAGAAAAGAGGCCAGAGGACCCCGTGAAGTCACGTTTCCATATTTTGTGACCGGGGCAGTCGGGCAGGGCAGGGTGGAGCACGAGGCCCACTTCCGGGCGCTGCTTCAGCCAGTGTGCGATTTTCAATGCACTGGCTTCATGCTGCCGCAGCCGGACTTCCAATGTCCTGAGTCCGCGCGCGGCGAGATAAGCATCATCCGGAGAGACCACCTGGCCCAGTTGCTGGGCGGTGCGCCGGAGGTGTGTCCAGTAGCCATCGTGCGTGGTAACCGCGCCCATCATCACGTCGCTATGCCCGACGATATATTTGGTGGCGGCGGTTATCGCGATATCAACGCCATGTTCCAGCGCCGGGAAAAACCGCGAGGTCGCCCAGGTATTGTCGAGCAGCGTGACCAGCCCTGCAGCGTGAGCCGCCTTGCAGATAGCTGGCACATCCTGAACCTCGAAGCTCAGGCTGCCGGGGCTTTCCATCAACACGGCCTTGGTCTTTGCGCTGAACAGACCGGCGATGTCGGACCCGATCATCGGATCATAATAACGGGCCGTGACACCCATGCGTTTCAGAAATGTATCTGCAAAACTGCGGCTGGGATCATAGCTGCTGTCGGTCAGCAGCAGTTCGTCGCCCGGTTGCAGTACGGCGAGCAGCGAACAGGAAATGGCGGCAACACCGGAGGGATACAACATCGTCCCAGCTGCGCCGGGCTCCATTTCGGTCAGCGCGTCGGCAAGAGACCATTGAGTCGGAGATCCGCGGCGACCGTAGAAAAATTTCCCGTCATCGTTAGATTTCAGCCCTTCCCGGAGGTGAGCGACATTGTCATAAAGATGGGTACTGCCACGCCAGACCGGCGGGTTGACGACAGCGCCGGTCCAAATTTTTCGACGACCACCGGTAACGACCTGGGTCGCGGGGTTTTTTGAACCAGAGTCGTTATTGGCCAACTATAGTTCCAGCAGCGCCATCATCTTCAGGCGGTTTCTTTCGGTGTGTCCGCATCGGCGCCCCATTCGGCCCAACTGCCGTCATAGAGAGCGGTCTTCTCTGCGCCCGCGAGCGCCGCAGCAAAGGATACAACCGCTGCCGTCATACCGGAACCACAGGTCGTGACCAGCGGTTTGGATAGATCCACGCCAGCGTCGCTGAAGATGGTCTTGATCTCGTCGCTGTCTTTCCAGGTACCGTCTGCGTTGAAAAAGCTGCTGTGCGGAATATTGGTCGAGCCAGGTATGTGGCCGGACGCTGCATTGCCGCGCGGGTCCGGTGTTTCACCGCTGAAGCGGTCGGCAGGCCGCGCGTCGACAACCTGTTCATCCTTGCTGTGCAGATTGGCCAGCATATCCGCCTTGGTGCGGACGTCCTTGTCGTCTTTCCAGACCGTGAAATGCCGGTGCCGTAAAGCTTCCTTGCCGGTTTCCAGCGGCCGGCCCTCGGCCTTCCACTTGGCGATGCCGCCATCGAGAATGGCGACTTCGTGGGCACCAAAAATCGTCAGCATCCACCACGCGCGTGCGGCGCTCTTCATCGGGCTGTCATCGTAGAGAACCACGCGGCTGCCATCGCCGAGGCCGAGGGATTGCATCCGGCTGGCAAATTTTTCCGCCGGCGGCAGCATATTGTCGATCGGATTATTGCTGTCAGTCAATTCACCGAGGTCCATGAAAACAGCACCGGGAATGTGGCCCGCCTCATATTCTGCTGACGGATTGCGTCCGGCGTCAGGCATGAATTTTGTCGCATCGACGATGCGTAAATCCGACGCGCCCAATTCGTTCGCCAGCCAGTCGGTCGATACCAGCAATTCCATATTCAGCTCCTCATGCCCGCAATTATTTGCACTGTTCGTACCGCCGTTTAGCGATTCGATTTCCAGCCGTCGAGGCTATAACGCATTCCCCAACGAATCCACCGCTTATGTGGTTATTGGGTCATTCAATTCTTCTGCATTTGATCAAGAAAGCTTTTGGCTTGGTTGCGGATGTCGTTTTTGGTGTTCGGGTCCATGCCCTCCCAAGTGCGGTATGGCATTGCCAGCCGACGATTATCGCCCAGCTTTTCCTGATTGCGATCGAGAAAATCCCAATAGAGGGCGTTGAATGGACAGGCGTTTTGGCCGATGCGCTGTTTGACATCATAGCGGCAATGCTGACAGTAATCCGACATCTTGTTGATATAATTGCCTGACGAGGCATAGGGTTTGGAAGCAATGATACCGCCATCGGCAAACTGGCTCATGCCCAGTGTGTTGGGTAGCTCCACCCATTCATAGGCGTCGGCATAAACTTCCAGATACCATTGATGTACCGCCTGCGGCCGGAGGCCGGCAATCAGGGCAAAATTCCCGGTTATCATCAACCGCTGGATATGATGTGCGTAGGCCAGATCGAGCGTCTGCCCAATCGTTTCGGCCAGACAATGCATATCGGTTTTACCCGAATAGTAGAAATCTGGCAGCGGTCTCTGGGCCTGCAAGAAATTACGATCGACATAATCCGGACCCTCGCGCCAATAGATGCCGCGCACATACTCCCGCCACCCGATGATTTGCCGGATGAAGCCTTCCGCGGCGTTTAGCGGCACGTCTCCATCATGATAGCGCTGCTCAACCTCTTCGCAGAGGTCGAGCGGGTCGAGCAAGCCAGAATTGATGTAGGGCGAGAGGATCGAGTGCCACAGAAACGGCTGTCCGCTGAGCAGGGCGTCTTGATAGTCTCCGAACTGAGGCAGGGCTTCATCAAGAAATTTGCGTTTTTGCCGCATCGCTTCTTCGTGGGTTACAGCAAAATGGAAATGATCAAGTGACCCCGGATAGTCGGCAAATGTATCCGAGACCAGCGCCAGAACTTCGCGCGTTATATCATCGGGGCGGAACCTTATCGGCTGCGGTATCGCAAGATCGCCCTTTGCCGGCTTGCGATTATCATTGTCATAATTCCATTTGCCGCCTTCAGGTTTGCCATTCTCATCTAGTAACAAGCCAGTCTTGCGGCGCATTTCCCGATAAAAATACTCCATCCGGAGCTGCTTTTTCCCGTCTGCCCAGTCGGCAAAATCCTGATGCGTCGCGACAAAGCGATGGTCCGGGCAAATAGTGACCGGGATGCCGAATTTCTGTTCCCAGTTCTCGATCATCGCCATGACCCGCCACTCGCCAGCCTCGGTAATCCGGATGCTTTCGATGCTATGCCTTTCCAGCGCCCGCACGATCTCACCGGAGAAACTGCCGCTATTATCCGGATCGGACCAAGCGATATAGTCAACCGACCATCCGCGCTCTTCGAGCGCTTTTGCGTGATGACGCATGGCTGAGAATATATAGGCGATTTTGGCCTTGTGATGCCGAACATAGGCTGTTTCTTCACCCACCTCCATCATCAGGAGCACGCATTCGCAGGGGTTTTGCGCCTCCAGCGAGGAGATGTGGATGGAGAGTTGGTCGCCCAATATCGGTATGAGGATTTTTTCAGACATTTTTCGATTATCACATCATCGGCCTGCATTTGGCGATCTGTGCTTTTGGGCAGTATGATAATTGCAGCGGCTGATGACATCGGCTGCGGGCTGTTCTAAACGATCACGATGACCGATGATGAATCCGAAAAACTGACACCAAGATTTCTGGGTCGGGACAGTTCCATACCAACCTCGCCCGAGACGGCAGAGCTGGATTATGTGCCGAACCCGCGACCGCGCGATTTGTATCTGGCCCGCTTTGCTGTGCCGGAATTCACTTCGCTTTGTCCAGTCACCGGTCAGCCGGATTTTGCCCATCTGGTAATCGACTATGCGCCCGATCAGACCATCGTCGAATCGAAATCGCTCAAGCTGTTTCTGGGCTCGTTTCGCAACCATGCGGCCTTCCATGAAGATTGCACGGTGGGAATCGGTCGGCGGCTGTTCGACGAAATGCAGCCCAGATGGCTGCGTATCGGGGGCTATTGGTATCCGCGCGGCGGGATTCCGATCGACGTGTTCTGGCAGTCTGGCGAACCGCCAGCCGGATTATGGGTTCCGGAACAAGGTGTTGCGCCTTATCGGGGCCGGGGCTGAACGGGGGTTTGTGCGCTCATCCGCTTTTGACTTTGCAACGTCACAAACAAACCCTAGTGTAAGCCCATGGGTCAGCAACATCAGCATAGTATTGCCATCGCGGCATCCGATATCGATTTCATGGGGCATGTGAACAACGCCAACTACCTCACATGGGTGCAGGATGCAGTTGTCGCCCACTGGCAGAAATTCGCTCCATCCGAAGCGGTCGCTGCCCACCTCTGGGTCGCGATCAAGCATGAGATCACCTACCGCAAGCCGGCTTTTCTGGATGACGATGTGATCGCAGAGGTGTTGCTGGAAAAAGTACACGGCGCCCGGGCGTTCTACAGCACCATCATCAAGCGGGGCGAAGAAGTGCTCGCCGAGGTCCAGTCCAGCTGGTGTTGCGTGGACGCGGACACGCTGCGCCCGACCCGTCTGGCGAAAGATATCGTCGCCCGCTTTTTCGGTTAGGCGCTGATCATCGCATCAGGCCGCCGATCAGATTGCGGACAAAGCGTCCGGCAACCGGCCCGGCAAGATCGGTAACCACGGAACCGACGGCAGAGGTTACGCCTGACTGCACCGGATTTGCCCGGGATTTTTTACCCAGCATCGTTGTCGCGGCCATACCGGCAGCAGATCCTGCAGCGACCTTGGCGCCGCGACTAAAGGCTTTTTCCCATATGCTTTTGCTCTTGCGGGGCTGTTTTCCGACCTCTTCCCTACCCTTTTCCTCGACTTCCTGCGCGGTTGCGGTCGCATCGATCACCTTTTGCACCAATATTTCCTCGGCACTGTTCCGGTCGATCTCCTCATCATATTTGCCGTCATAGGGCGAGATCGAGTTGATGATCGCGCGTTCCTTGGGCGACACCGGGCCCAGTCGCGACCGGGGTGGCTTGATCAGGGTCCGCTGGACGATCGACGGCGCCCCGTCTTCGAGCAGGGTCGAGACCAGCGCCTCGCCCACGCGCAATTCGGTAATCGCCTGCTCGACATCCAGATCGGGATTGATCCGAAACGTATCGGCGGCCGCCTTGATCGCTTTCTTGTCGCGCGGGGTGAAGGCGCGCAGCGCGTGCTGCACCCGGTTGCCGAGCTGCCCTGCAACCTCTTGCGGAATGTCGATCGGGTTCTGGGTCACGAAAAAGACGCCGACGCCCTTGGACCGGATCAGGCGCACGACCTGTTCGATCTTGTCTTCCAGCGCTTTGGGGGCGTCATCGAACAGCAAATGCGCCTCATCGAAAAAGAAGACCAGCTTCGGTTTAGCCGGATCGCCGACTTCCGGCAGGGTTTCAAACAGTTCGGCGAGCAGCCACAGCAGAAAGGTGGCGTAGAGTTTCGGGCTGCGCATCAGCTGGTCGGCGGCCAGTATGTTGATATAGCCGCGCCCCTGCTCGTCGCATTTGATGAAATCATCAATCTCCAGCGCCGGTTCGCCAAAAAACTGGCCGGCCCCCTGGCTGTCGAGCTGCAGCAACTGGCGCTGGATCGTACCGACGCTGGCCTTGGTGACATTGCCGTATTTCGCCGAAAGTTGCTTGGCGTTTTCCGCCGTATAGGCGAGCATCGACTGCAGATCGTCGAGGTTCAGCAGCAGCAATCCCTCTTCGTCGGCAAACCGGAATACGATATTGAGTACACCTTCCTGGGTGTCATTCAAATCCATCAGGCGCGCTAGCAATAGCGGCCCCATTTCGGTGATGGTGGTGCGGATCGGATGGCCCTGCTTGCCATAAAGGTCCCAGAATATCGCCGGATTGTCGGAGTAAGCATAATCGCTCATCCCCAATTCCCTGGCGCGTTCTTCCAGCTTGTCGGCATGTTTGAATTGTGGGGAACCGGCCATCGAAACGCCTGCGAGGTCGCCTTTTACGTCGGCGACAAAGACCGGTACGCCATTGGCGGAAAAGCTTTCCGCCAGTCCCTGCAGGGTGACGGTCTTGCCGGTGCCGGTGGCCCCGGCAATCAGGCCATGCCGGTTCGCACGGGACAGGTTCAGGCTCTGCCGCTCGCGGCCGCCCAGTCCGAGAAAAATTTCTGTTGCGTCAGCCACTGGCGGCTCCCCTTGTTCCCGTATCCATCAAACACGATAGCTTGACGCAAAAAAAAGGCTGGCGTCAAGCGCCAGCCCTTCTCTGTTACATGAGCTTAAGGCGCGCTTAGCTGTCCTGCAGTCGAACCGCGACAAATTGTGGATCGCGCGCACCGCGACGAATTTGCAGAAGCACGGCTTCACGATTGGACCGTTTTGCGTTGCTTATCGCGCTGTCCAAATCAGCGGCGCTGTTCACCGGTTGGCGGTTGACGCTGGTGATCACAAAGCCGCGTTTGATACCCTTTTGACCCGCGTCGCTGTTCGGATTGACTGTTGAAACGACGACGCCTTTTTGCGTCGATGCAACGCCGATCTGCCGGGCGATTTGTGGTGTCAGATCGACAACCGACAATCCCAGCGCCTCGGCGGTCGCTTGCGCACTCGCTCCATTGTCATTCTGGCCCATTGCATTGTCTTCGGCATCCGGGTCGAACGAATTGCTGGCCAGTTCTTCTTCAGATGGCCGTGTACCCAGCTTGGCACTGACCTTCATGGTTTTGCCATTGCGAACCAGTTCGATCGGAACATCGGTGCCAATCGGCAGATTGGCGACGAGGTAGGACAAGGTCTGGTCAGGTGTTACGGTCTTGCCGTTCACCTTGGTGATCACGTCACCGGCCTGGATTCCGGCTTTTTGTGCCGCTTCGCCCGGTTCAACCCGCTGGACAAATTCACCCTGGTTCTTTTCCAGGCCAAGCGAGTCCGCAAGATCTTCCGAAAGCGCGCTGATCTGAACGCCGAGATATCCGCGTTCGATTTTTTGGCCTTTTTTCAGCGTTTCGACAATCGGGGCAGCAACTTCGGCCGGGATGGCAAAACCAATGCCGACATTGCCGCCGGTTGGCGAGATGATCGCATTGTTGATGCCAATGACATTGCCGTTGAGATCGAACATTGGCCCGCCGCTATTGCCGCGATTGATCGACGCATCGGTCTGCAAGAAACTGTCATAGGCACCCTGTCCGGTTCTCCGGTGAATGGCCGACACAATGCCGGTCGTCACAGTGCCGCCAAGACCAAAGGGATTGCCGATCGCTATAATCCAGTCGCCAACGCGGGCAGCAGCGCTGTCACCGAATTTGACGAACGGCAGCGGCTTGTTGGCCTTGATCTTGAGCACGGCGATATCCGATGCCGGATCGCGGCCGACGAGTTCGGCCTCATATTCGGTGCGGTCCGGCATGATCACGGTAATCGATTCAATGGTTGCATTGCGGTCACCCGGGGCAACGACATGGTTATTGGTGACGACATAGCCATCGGCCGAAATGATGAACCCTGATCCGAGAGACTGTGCTTCGCGGGTTTGTTCACCGCCGCCGCCGCGATTACCGAACAGGCCGTCAAAAGGGGTTCCGGCAAACGGGTTATTGTTGCTCACGCGAACGCGCTGAGTGGTGGAGATGTTGACCACGGCAGGCTGCAATTGTTCGGTCAGGTCGGCAAAGCTCATTGGCGCACCTGCGCGCGGCGCAAGGTTCCGTATTACCGCGCTGTCGTTGGCGGCGGTTTGGGCGCCAGCCGGGCCAATCCCGGCCAAGGTGGCTGCACTACCGGCCAAAAGCAAAGCTGTTGAAATTCCGTAAGCGTAACGCACTGTCATTTTCCTCTCAAATTCCTGGCGGAGCAAATATCAGGTCACCCGTCAGATCCGTTCCAATTCTCCAAATTATTGGCGCAATTTTCATGAACGGAAATTGAATATTAGCATATTTGTTCCCCGATAATAATCGCAGAACTGCGGGACATTCCCGATCCAGACCTATTTGGGTGCGGCAAAGCCCTTTCGCAACCCGGGAATCGCCCTTTGGTCGAAAAAAAACGGCCTCGTGCAGAAAAACGACAATTGTAGTCGTTTCACTGGCAATCGCGACTAATTGCCCCGGAACTGGCGCAGATATTCGTTGTCGGGCGAGAGTACGAATGAACTCTGTGGATCATCCGGACCGCCACCCTGGAAGGTCGTTTCATAACTCTTCATGGCGCGGTAGAAATCATAGAAGTCGGCATCCTTGCCAAAGCTTTCAGCATAGGTCCGGGCGGCGCTGGCGTCGGCTTCGGCACGAATGATCTGCGCCTGCTTTGCCCCTTGTGCCCGAATCGTCCGCGCTTCCTGATCGCGTGCCGTACGCATTCTCTGATAGGCGCTGTCGAGCGGTGTGCCGTCCGGCAAATCGGCGCGCTTGATGCGCACGTCGACGATTTCAGCGCCATATTGCCGCGCAACCCGGTTGAGGCCTGCCTGGATATTGTCCATCACTTGGCCGCGTTCCGGGCTGAGCAAGGCGGCAAACGGTCGCTTGCCGAGTTCATTTCGTAGCGCCGAGCCGAGGATTGGCCGCAGTTCATCCGACACGCGTTCTTCGCTGCCGGCTGCGATATACATGCGCAGCGGATCGGTGATCCGGAACCGCGCAAAGGCGTCGACTTGCAGTCTTAGCTGGTCGGTGGACAGCACTTGTTGCTGTTCCATCTCGACGTCACGGATACGCTTGTCGATCCAGACGATCTGTTCAAAAAACGGAATTTTGGCGATCAGGCCGGCGCCGGTTTCGCCAAAGGCTTCGCCAGCCTGGTAGCGGTTGACGATTCGCTTGGGCTCGCCAAGCTGGACAACTACGCCTTGCCGGGTTTCCGGCACGATGACGATGGTGTTGAGCAAGATGAACAGCCCGGCGAGGATGATCACGCCAAGCGCGACAGGATTTTTAAAAATCTGTCCCATTATTTGCCCTCCGGCGTTGTAATCACGGGTTGCTGCGCGCGTTTCTTCAGTTCGGGCAAGGCCAGATAGGGCGTTACGCCTCTCGCCTCGATGACCGTCTTGTCGACCTTGGACAATACGCGTTCCATTGTTTCATAATACATGCGCTGCCGGGTGACCCTCGGAGCCAGCCGATATTCTTCATAGACCTTGTCAAAGGCGGCAGATTCACCTTGCGCCTGAGCGGTGAGCTGTTGCGCATAAGCCCGGGCTTCATTGAGATAGGTCTGCGCTGTCTGCTGAGCGGCGGACACTTCTTTAAACGCATCGTTCACGGCAGCGGGTGGGTCGGCCTTTTTGATGGCGATACCGCGAATGACAACGCCAGCGCCGTAACCATCCAGCAATTGTTGCATATTCTGTTCGACCTGCTGTTCGATTTCCGTCCGTTGGGAGCCGATCGTATCGTCCAGCGTGAAATTGGCTACCGCAGCCCGCATCGCGGCTTCGGCGACTTCCTTGATGGTTTCTTCCGGCTCGGCAATCTGGAACAGGAATAATTCGGGCGCCTTGATGTTCCAGCGCACCGAATAGGCAAGGTCGACGATATTCTGGTCGCCGGTCAGGATCAGCTTTTCAGACTCTCCCTCCGGGATGTCGATCGTCCGGATGTCCTCGACGTCAAGCTTGACCACTTGCTCCAGTGGCGTGGGAAGAGAAAAGTGAAGGCCCGGTTGCAGGGTCCGTGAATAGGAGCCGAGGAAGGTAACCACGCCGCGTTCCTGAGGGCTGACGCGGTGGATGCTGGTCAGCAATACCCAGAGAATAATAAAGGCGATCGCCATGAGCGGCCACCAGGATCGGCCGCCCGGACGCTTCGGGATACCGCCTCTGAAACCGCCGCCGGTGCCTCTTTTGAACAATTCTTCCAGAGAGCTGGCGCCCTTGCGTCCGCCACCGGAAGACCCGCCTGGAGGGTTGCCCCAAGGGTTGCGTGGGCCGCCGCCATTGCCGCTACCACCATCGTTGCCGCTGTCGCCATTATTGCCCCAGGGGCCGACCATGTTCAAAATTGCGCCCAAAATCGATTTGCGACGCGCTCCGCCGTCAATATTTTTATCCATCGTTCCTTTATAGGTAGCGCGCCGCCAGAAAAACAGTGTCAATCCGAGAAAAGTGTAACTATGTCGATCCGATGACCGATATTTCCTCCATCGAAGCAGCGCTCGAAGGCGTTGCCAAAGGGCGTTTCAGCGCCGTAAAATTCACACAAGGCCGGATCACTCTGGTGCTCAACGTCGGCGGTCTCGACGTGCGCGATCGCGGCCAGATCGAGATCGCGGTGAAAAGCAAGTTGCTCGAATTGGACGGTGTCGAGACAGTCGATATCGCCATGACCGCCGAAAAGGTCGAGCGGCGTCTGATCGCGGTGGCCAGCGGCAAGGGCGGGGTTGGCAAGTCGACACTGTCCGCCAATCTGGCGATTGCGATGCAGCGGATGGGCCGCAAGGTCGGGATGGTGGATGCCGATATATATGGTCCGTCGCAGCCGCGCCTGCTGCACTGCGAAGGCCAGCGACCGGAAGCCGAAGGCAAGCAGCTGATCCCGGTGCCGAATGATTATGATGTGCCGGTGTTGTCGATGGGCCATCTGGCGAAACCCGGACAGGCGATTGCCTGGCGCGGTCCGATGGCGGGCAAGGCGCTTGAACAATTGATCGACGCCCATTGGGGCGATGTCGAGGAACTGATCGTCGATATGCCGCCGGGCACCGGCGACGTGCAGCTTTCGATGATGCAGAATCACAAGCCGGTCGGCGCAGTGATCGTATCGACGCCACAGGATCTGGCGCTGATGGATGCGACCCGGGCGGTGGACCTGTTCAATCAGGCGAAGATTCCAATCATCGGCATGGTCGAGAATATGGCGGGCTATCAATGTCCGCACTGTGGTGAGGTCAGCGATCCGTTTGGTGCCGGCGGCGCCGAAGCCGCCGCGAAGACCATGGGCATGCCGTTTCTTGGCAGAATCCCGCTCGACATCGAAATCCGCAAGTCCAGCGATGGCGGCACGCCGCCGGCCTGTACAGACGGGGTGCAGGGACAGGCGTTCCTTGATATTGCCAAAAAACTCGCGACATGGTTGGACAATCAATAGTCGAAAGGAACGGCATCATGCTGCTGGAAAGCGATCAGGATATAGCCGCATTGCTGACATCGACCAGGCGGATCGCCTTGGTCGGCGCGTCGGCCAAGCCCGGGCGGGCGAGCAACGAGATATTCCGCTTTCTGCTGGAGCAGGGCTATGATGTCGTGCCGGTCAATCCCCTTCTCGCCGGACAAACCTTGCACGGTGTCCCGGTCGTAGCCTCGCTAGAAGAAATTGAGGGTACCATCGATATGGTCGACATTTTCCGCAATAGCGCAGCCGCCGCAGATGCCGTCGACGAAGCCATTGCTGTGGGTGCCAAATCGGTCTGGATGCAGCTGGGTGTGATCAACGAAGCGGCGGCCCAGCGGGCGATTGCTGCGGGGTTGAAAGTCGTGATGGATCGTTGCCCAAAAATCGAAATGCCCCGTCTGGGCCTGCTAAAGAACGCCCATGGTGGCTGAACCGGACATCGATCAGCCTGATGATGCTCGCACTGGATTGAATCGCCGCAAATTCCTGATTGGCGGTGGTGCGGTCGGCGGGCTTGTCGTCGCCTGGGCGCTTTGGCCGCGCAGCTATGAACCCAATGTCGCCGCCACCGAGAATGAGCAGATCTTTGGCGCTTTTCTCAAAATATCTGAAGATGGGCAGGTCACCGTGGTCGTGCCGCAAAGCGAAATGGGGCAGGGCGTCTACACTGTCCTCCCGCAAATCCTGGCCGACGAACTGGGTGCCGACTGGCGCACGGTTGCGGTGGAACCGGCGCCGATCAACCCGCTGTACAGCAACGGTCTGCTGGCCGAGCAGTGGGCGGTTTCCCTTATGCCCGCCGGTGCCGAGAAATTGGCCGACAATGCTGCGGTCCGATGGATTGCGCAGAGTGTCGCGGTCCGCGAACAGTTTATAGTGACTGCCGATTCCACCTCAATCCCTGCTTTCGCGGGAAGTTTTCGGGAAGCGGGTGCGGCGGCGCGGGTTTTGCTGACCAAGGCTGCGGCTGCGAAATGGGATGTCGCCTGGGAAAGCTGCACGGTCGAAAATGGGATCATCTCGAGCGGGGAGAAGAAACTGCGGTTCGGCGAACTGATCCGCGATGCGGCCAATGAGACGCTGCCCGATCCGGTGCCGCTCCGACCGGCTGGTGCCGGCAAATTGATCGGGCAGGACGTCACGCGTCTCGACCTGCCCAGCAAACTGGATGGTTCCGCCAATTTTGCCGGTGATATCCGCCTGCCGGACATGGTCTTTGCGGCGATAAGGCAAGGCCCGATTGGCGACACCAGGCTGAAATCGTTCAACCGCGCAGGGGCCAGCAAGATCACCGGCTTTATCGATGTGGTCCAACACGACAAATGGATCGCTGCGGTCGCAACCAACTGGTGGGCGGCCAATCGGGCGCTGGACAAAATGAGTCCGGTTTTCGAGACCAAGGGATTTCTCGCCGATAGCGACAAGATCGACGCCGCCTTGCGCGAGGCACTCGATGAGGGGTCGGGGACACGCTTTGTGACGCGCGGTGATACCAAAGGCCTGTTCGACAAGGATAATGGCTTTCAGGCGCGCTACCATGCCGATGCGGCATTGCATGCGCCGATTGAAACGCGAACGGCTACGGCAGAATATAAGGATGGCGGTCTGGAACTGTGGATGGCCACGCAGGCACCAGTCGCAGCGGTCCAGGCAGCGGCGAGAATGCTCAACATCGCTCAGGACCGGGTGACGCTATATCCGATGCTGAGCGGCGGATCTTTCGACCGCAATCTCGACAATGATATCGCTGGCCAGGTTGCCCTGATGGCAAAGCAAATGGGACGCCCTGTGCAACTGGTCTGGTCCCGCGCCGAAGATTTGATGCACGATCATTACCGGGCCCCGAGCCAGGCCCGGCTGGATGCGGCCATGGCCAAGGCCGGGCGCATCACGGCGCTGCAGATCAAGATCGCCGCGCCGCCCTCCGCCCGCGAACAGGTCAAACGGCTGTTCGACGGCATGGACAATGTCGCAGCGATGCGCTCCTCGATCGGTGAAGCCGATATCAAGGCCGTCGCCGGACTCGAAGTGCCCTATGATATTCCCAATCTGACCGTCGATCATCACCCGGCTTTCGTGGGGGTACCGACCGGCAACTGGCGCAGCAACGCCCATAGCAGCAATGTTTTCTTTCTGGAATCGTTCATCGATGAGCTGGCAGCGAAGGCCGCGATCGAACCTTTGTCGTTCCGGATGCAGATGATGAACAACCAGCCGAGACTGGCGCGTTGCCTGACCGGTGTAGCCGCGATGGCCGGCTGGGATGGCGGGCTGGAACAAAGCGGTCAAGGGATCGCTTGTCACAGCATGCGCGGCGGCCATATTGCCGTTATCACAAGCGCCAGCCGGGGGGGAAGCGGCCTTGAAGTGCGTCGCATTTCGGCGACGGTCGATATCGGCCGGATCATCCATCCCGACATTGCCCGGCAGCAGATCGAAGGCGGCATAATCTTCGGACTGGCGATGGCATTGGGTAGTGCGACCCGATTTGAGAAGGGGCTGCCAACGGCAAAGCGTCTGCGCGACCTGTCGCTGCCGCGGCTGGCTGAAATTCCGCCGATCCAGATCGAATTTATCAGAAGCGAGGAAGAGCCGGCAGGCTATGAAGAGCTTGGTGTGCCAGCGGTTGCGCCAGCGGTTGCCAATGCGCTATTCTCGGCAACCGGCGTCCGCCTTCGGCAATTGCCACTTTTCGGGGAAGTATCATAAGTCATGCGTGAAACGGGACCATTGCCAACCGATCATCCGCCGGTGGCGGCGAAGAAGATCGGCGTCTTGCTGGTCAATCTGGGCACACCCGATGCGCCGGACAAGCAAGCCGTAAAACGCTATCTCAAGGAGTTTCTGTCGGACAAGCGGGTGGTCGAGATTCCCTCAATCATCTGGCAGCCGCTATTGCGCGGCGTCATTCTCAACACACGACCGGCAAAATCCGCCGAAGCCTATAGCCTGGTCTGGACCGAAGACGGGTCGCCGCTGGCATTCTACACCCGCAAACAGGCGGAAAAGCTTGCCGATACAATTGATGGCGTGATGGTCGACTGGGCGATGCGCTACGGCAATCCAAGCATCAAGAGCCGGCTGGATGTGATGAAAGCCGCCGGATGCGACCGCATCTTGATCGCGCCGCTCTATCCGCAATATAGCGGTGCCACCACCGCCAGCGTCCATGATGCGGTGTTCGACGCGATTGCCGCGATGCGCTGGCAACCGGCGATCCGGCTGCTCCCGGCCTATCATGATGACCCCGCCTATATCGATGCGCTGGCCATCAGCCTGGAGCGCGACATTGCCGCGCTGGATTTTGAGCCGGATGCGATCGTCGCCAGTTTTCACGGCATGCCGCAACGCACGCTGGAACTGGGCGATCCCTATCACTGCCACTGTCAAAAGACCGCTCGCCTGCTCTCCGAGAGGATGGGCAAGGAACTGGTCGTGGCATTCCAGTCGCGCTTTGGCCGGGCGAAATGGCTGGGCCCGCCAACCGACGAAGTGCTGGAGGCGCTGCCGGGGCAGGGAAAGAAGAATATCGCGATATTTGCACCGGGATTTTCAAGTGACTGTCTGGAAACCTGCGAGGAACTGGCGATCAGGGGCAAGGAACAGTTTGAAGCCGGCGGCGGCGAAAAATTTGCCTATCTCCCCTGCCTGAATGACAGTGATATCAGCATCGCTATGCTGGACAAGCTGATACGGCGGGAATTGTCCGGGTGGATCTAGAACGTTCCGAAATCTTTCACCCGCCGGTCAAGCGCAGCATCACGATTGCCGGGCATCAAACATCGATTTCGCTTGAGCCTTTGTTCTGGGAAATGCTGAAAACCGCCTCGGATCGTCGCGGGCTGCCGCTCAACGCATTGGTCGCCCGGATAGACGTCGAGCGGATCGCCGCGGCCCGGCCGCCGGGCCTCGCGACCGCTATCCGCCTGTGGCTCGCCAATGATATGCTTGGAAAAACCGCTCAAGCCGACTAAGGGACGCCCATGAACGCTACCCTTCTTGTCATGGCAGGCGGTGCGATGGGTGCGGCGGGACGCTATCATCTCGGCCGACTTGTCTTTCACCTTGCTCCTGTGGGTTACCCCATTGGAACCTTGCTGGCCAACATGACCGGCGGCCTTCTTATGGGTGTGCTGGCCGGTGTGCTGGCCCGCAGCAATTTTGTCGATGAGCCGTGGCGGCTGTTGCTTGGCGTTGGCCTGCTTGGTGGTTTTACAACTTTTTCGGCCTTTAGTTTGGAAGTTCTCAATATGATCGAGCGCAGTGAATGGGGCATCGCAATCTTATATGCCTTGGTCTCCGTCGTCGGTTCCGTGCTGGCCGTGTTTGCCGGCCTGATGGCAGTGAGGGCACTGGCATGAGCGGCTTTGATCCCACCGCCGAAAGCGGCTCCGAGGAAGAAACGCCGCAGGGCTCGACCAAAGAACAGATGCAGACGCTGAAGACGCTGGATGTCCGGCAATTCACGGTTTCTGCCGATGACGACGATATCCGGGTCGATCGCTGGTTCAAGCGGCACATGGACGACGTGCCGTTCAACATCGTTTCGCGCTGGGCGCGGACCGGGCAATTGCGGGTCGATGGCAAAAGAGTGGCGCCGGGCGATCGCTTGCAGGCCGGGCAGGTATTGCGGGTGCCCCCGCAGGAAATCGAACGGCCGGGGCGCGTTGCCAAAGCCAAGACCGATCTGTCGCAGGACCAGATCGATTTTGCCCGGGAACTGGTCATTCACAAGGACAAATCGGCGATTGTCGTCAACAAGCCTCCCGGACTGGCAACACAGGGCGGCAGCAAGACCACGACCCATCTTGATGGCCTGCTCGACGCGCTGACCTTTGATGCCAAGTCACGACCCAAGCTGGTCCACCGGCTCGACAAGGATACCAGCGGGGTGATCCTGCTGGCGCGCTCACCGGGGGCTGCGGCCTTTTTCTCCAAACGTTTTTCCGGTCGCGATGTCCGCAAAGTTTACTGGGCGCTCGTCATGGGCGTGCCGGAAATCGCCGATGGCGTCATCGACTTGCCGCTGTCCAAGCAACCGGGCTCCGGCGGCGAAAAAATGCACGTCGATGAAGAGAATGGCCAATCGGCAAAATCGCGCTACCGGATCATCGAACGGGCGGGCAACCGCGCCTGCTGGGTTGAATTGCAGCCGCATACCGGGCGTACGCATCAGCTGCGTGTGCATATGGCGGCGATCGGCCATCCGATTGTCGGTGACGGCAAATATGGCGGCAAGGATGCGTTTCTGACCGGCACGATCAGTCGCAAGATGCATTTGCACGCAAGGCGTCTGCGGATCGAGCATCCCGACGGCCACAATCTTGACGTGACCGCGGATCTGCCGACCCATTTTGCCGAATCCATCGATAATCTCGGGCTCGACCTGATTCTGGGCGACCTGCCGCTCGACGAGAAGAAGCCGGGCGGAAAATTGGTGCGGAAACAGCAGGCCAAGGCGCATGCCAAGATGATTCGCAAGGACAAGCGCGGCGAGCGCCGTGGTCGCGGCGAGATTGATGGCAAGCCGGTGAAGGCGGGCAAGCCGACCAAGCGGGAACGGCCCAATGCCGGCAAGGCAACCCACAAGAAAAACATGCCGCACAAGGCCAAGGTCAAGCAGGCGCTGCGCAAGAAGCCCAAATAATGCATCCCAATCCCGCCTTTCGCTGGCCCAAATCTGCCAATGATCATCATGACGCGGACGAGCGGGCTGCGCTCGAGGCAATGATTGCCGAAATCGGGTTCGGAATGGTGTTTGCCGAGACGCCGGATGGACCGCGCGTTGCCCATGTGCCGCTATTCTCGACCGGCGACGGCGCGCTGCAATTTCATTTGTCGCGCGGCAACGCGTTGACCAGGCATATTGCCACCAAGACGGCACTGTGCGTGATCAATGGCCCCGACGCCTATATCAGCCCCGACTGGTATGGCCTCGACGATCAGGTTCCGACATGGAATTATCTGACCCTGGAATTGGAAGGCAAGGTTCGCCAGATGGCGCGTGAGGGCCTGATTGGCCTGCTGGATGATGTGACGGCACAGAACGAAGCGAAGCTGCTGCCCAAAACGCTTTGGCATCGGGCCAAGATGGATGCGTCAAAGTTTGACAAGATGGTCGACGCAATTGTCGGCTTCGAGATGGAAATATTGGCTTGGCGTCCCACCGCCAAGCTCGGCCAGAACAAACCAGCCGCCGCCCGCAAACAAGCCGCAGCTGCGCTTGATGCCACGGGTCGCCGCGCGATGGCCCATATGATGCAGGAGTTCGGAGAGATATGACCAACAAGCTTGCCCTGTTCGATTGCGACGGCACAATGGTCGATAGTCAGGCCAATATCTGCGCCTCGATGGATCAGGCGTTTGAAAAGCACGGGCTGGTTGCGCCCGATCATCATCTGGTGCGGCGGATCGTCGGCCTCAGCCTGATCGAGGCCGTCTCGCAATTGCTGCCCGAAGGGGATGCCGAGACTGTTGCTGCGGTGACCCAATCCTACAAGGATGGTTTCTTCGAATTACGCGAAGCGGGCGGAGTGCACGAGCCACTCTACGACGGACTGCTCGAGACACTGGAACAATTGGAAGCATCTGGCTGGGTTCTGGGTGTGGCCACCGGCAAGTCGGATCGCGGTCTCCGCCATGTGCTGGAAACCCATGGTCTTGGTAATCGCTTTGTCACGCTGCAGACGGCAGACCGGCACCCATCGAAGCCGCATCCGGCGATGGTCGAACTGGCGATGGCCGAAGCGGGAGCGGCGCCGGAAACCACGGCGATGATTGGCGATACCAGCTTCGATATGGCGATGGCGGTCAACGCCAAAGTGCGCGCCGTGGGGGTCGACTGGGGCTATCATGACGAGCATGAACTGATCGCTGCCGGAGCCGAAATCGTTGCGGCGACGATGGCCGACCTGAACGGAATATTGAACCGATGACCGAGCCGATTGAAGAACAACTCGAATATGTGCCCGACCCGGTGAAAGAAAAGCAGGCCAAGGCGGTTCATTTCACCGTCAGTATGATCCGCCTGCTCGGTGTCGTACTGGTCATGCTGGGACTTGCCATCGTGCTCGACCGCTTGCCCCCGGTTCCGCCGCCCGCTGGCTATGTGCTGATTGCGCTCGGGCTGGCACAAATGTGGGTCGCACCGGTCTGGATCATCCGCAAATATATTCGGGCCCGGGTGGCAGAAGAAGAAATCGCCAAGACGGCAGCCGGCAGGGACGCGCCGTGAAGCGATTCTATAAGGACGTATCGGTATCGCCGGTCGGCGACGCATTCGCCATCTTGCTCGACGGGCGTCCGATGAAAACGCCGCAGCGCAATGCGCTGGCGGTTCCGGTATCTGCTCTGGCCGATGCGATTGCCGCGGAATGGGCGGCGCAAGGTGACAATATCATACCCGCGTCGATGCCATTGACCGCACTGGCGCAAGGCGCGCTGGATCAGGTCGACAACGAGCGGGACCGGATTGTCGGCCGGATCGCCGCCTTTGCCGACAGCGACATGCTCTATTATCGCGCAGACGAGGGCCAGCAGGCGCTGATCGATCATCAGGCAAAGCATTGGGACCCGCTGCTGGACTGGGCGCGGCAACATTATGACGTCGGTTTCAATCTGGTCTACGGGATCCGATATGAAGCGCAGCCGCAAGAAACGATCGAGCGCCTGGCCGCGACGGTTGAGGCGCAGGATGATTTTACCGTGGCCGCGATGCTGTCGCTTGTCGGCCTGTCCGGCTCGCTGATCGCGACGCTGGGTCTGGTTGAACAGACGCACGATACCGAAACGCTGTGGCCGTTGGTCAATCTGGAGGAGCTTTGGCAGGAACAGCAGTGGGGCCGCGATGATCAGGCGTTTGCGGCGCGAGAGATCAAACGTGCCGAGTTCGAGGCGGCGGCCCGTTTTCTCGACCTGGCCCGCCGTTAGTTTTTCCCTTTGTCAGTATTTTCCGTTACAGGGCTGAAACTGTAACGGAGACTGCATGACAACCGAATCCACCTTATGCGACACCCCCGCCCAAGCGGTGGCGTTGCTGGAAAAACTCTACGCCGAACAGATCGAAATCACGGCTGCCCGATTCCGCCGCTATGCGACCGCCAAGCTGGCGAAGGATGACCGCCAGCAAGGCCTTTATCCGCAGATCAGTGTACAAATTCCCGCCGATCAGGCGACCGAAACCAGCCATCTGGCGTCCGGTCATCTCGCCGATATCAATACCTATCGCACGACGATCACCGAACCGAAGCTTTATCGCACCTATCTGCTCGACCAGCTGCAACGCATCGCCACGACCTTCACCGCCAAAATCCGGGTAGAACTTTCCGATACACCGATTCCGCTGGCCTTTGCGCTGGAGGATGCCGGCGCTGGTCTTGATCGCGCGAAGAAGGAAAAGCTGCCCAATTATTTCCACACGCCGAATCTGGTCAAGACCAATGACGAGATTGTCGATGGCGGCCAGATTTTCCAGGGTGAGGAAGCCTCTGCGCTGGCGCTGTTCACCGCCGAGCGGGTCGATTATTCGCTGCACCGGATCCGCCATTATTGCGCCACCGACCCAGAGCATTTCCAACCGTTCATCCTGTTCACCAACTATCAGCGCTATGTCGATGAATTTATCGAACATGGTCTGGCAGAACTGAAAGCCGGCAAAGCCAGCATGCTGGTCGAACCGGGCAACCGGATCACCGGCAAGGACGGCAAGCCCTCTGCCCCGCCAATCGCAAAACCGCCGCAGATGCCGGCCTATCATCTGGTCCGTAGCGACGGACGACCGGGGGTTACCCTGGTCAATATCGGCGTCGGCCCGAGCAATGCCAAGACGATCACCGACCATCTCGCGGTGCTGCGCCCGCATGTCTGGCTGATGATCGGCCATTGCGGTGCGCTGCGCCGGACCCAGCGGCTTGGCGACTATGTCCTCGCCCACGCCTATCTGCGCGACGACAATGTGCTCGATGACGTGCTGCCACCCAGCATCCCGCTGCCGACGATCGCCGAAGTGCAACTGGCGCTGACCCAGGCGGTGCAGGAAGAGACGGGCATCGACAAGTCCAAGCTCAAGCAGCAATTGCGCACCGGCACCGTGGTCACCACCGGCGACCGCAACTGGGAGCTGCGCTTCGAACAGATTGCCAGGCGGCTCAACCAATCCCGCGCCATCGCCATCGATATGGAATCGGCGACGGTCGCCGCCAACGGCTATCGCTACCGCGTGCCCTACGGGACGTTGCTTTGTGCTTCCGACAAGCCGCTGCACGGCGAGATCAAGCTGCCCGGCATGGCCGATGCCTTCTATCAGGAACGGGTTGGTCAGCATCTCGCGATCGGCCTGCGCGCCATCGACCTGCTGGCGATAGAGGCGGATGCGGGGACGCTGCATAGCCGGAAGCTGCGGAGTTTTGGTGAGCCGTTGTTTCGGTAGCTGATCCTATAGTGTTTTGAGGATGGGGCTCAATCCTCCCCGCTTGCGGGGAGGTGGCAGCCGGAACGGCTGACGGAGGGGGTGTGCCCCAAGCGCTGCGCTTAGACGCACGCCCCCTCCACCACGCTTTGCGCGGTCCCCCTCCCCGCGAGCGGGGAGGATTTGGGTGGGGGCGGAATTGCAGCAAAGTATCGTATATGTTACCAACTGCCGTGAGAGTCGAACAATATGCGGCCAGAGCGCTCTGGTCGGACTACAGGAAACGGAAAAGGCAAGAAGGCTAGCCATGGTATTGACCCGCAGTTTTAAGGACACCGTAAAGGCCCGTGCGGAACGCGATCCGGCCTTCCGGATCGGCCTGTTTCAGGAGGCGATGAACGCCTTCATGGATGGCGATGTTGAAACCGGAAAGATCGTTCTGCGCGACTATGTCAATGCAACGGTTGGGTTTGAAAAACTCGGCAAGGAACTCGACAAAAACCCCAAGAATCTGATGCGGATGTTAAGCGCCAAAGGCAATCCGCGCACCGACAATCTCTTTGCGCTATTGGCGCATTTGAAAGCGCAGGAGAATGTCAGTTTGAGGTTTGACAGAACGGAATAGGCAAGTTTTGAAAATGAAAAAATACCCGGTTTCAAAATCACCATTTACCAAAGAATATAATGATTCTCGAGATAGGTTTGAGCACACAATAAAAACATCGTCGTGCTGAACCAAACCGGCTTCGAGCTGAACCGCCTGATTCAGCAGAGCAGCAAATTGCGTATATGGGCGCGGTCGCGGCTGTGGGCACAAGTGCTTGTCGCGATGGTGACTGGCGTGGCGACCGGCACATTGCTTGGGCCGGCAGCGGGTTTGGTCCAGCCGAAAACGGCTGGCATGATCGGTGACTGGCTGGCGCTGCCCGGGCAGCTTTTCCTTGGCCTGATCGCGATTGTCCTGGTGCCCCTGGTATTTTCGTCGATCGTCAGCGGCCTCGCCGGGGTGCCCTCGAATGAGGCCATGCGCAAGCTGGGGGTGCGCCTGGGCCTGTTCATCGTCTCGACCACATTTCTGGCGGCCTGGATTGGTATCTCTTTGGCGCAGCTGTTCGAACCGGGAATCGGCCTGGACCTGCCGGTCGACAAGGCGCCGCTGCCAGCAGGGACTGTTCAGAGCTTCGACCTGACACGGCTGCCGGACATGGTTGCCGGGGTGCTGCCGACCAATCCGGCGGCATCGGTGATTCAGGGCGATTTGCTGGCGATCGTGATCCTTGCGGTGCTGGCCGGTGTGGCTGCCACCCAGGTTCAACGGGAGAAAGCGGCACCGTTCCTCGCCCTGCTCGATTCGCTGATGTCGATTTCGATGACCATCGTAAAATGGGCGATGCTGTTGTCGCCGCTCGCCGTGTTCGGACTGATGGCGCAGCTGATGATCCAGATCGGACTGGACTCGCTGCTCGGCCTGCTTAGCTATGTCGGTACCGTCCTGCTGGGATTGGTGCTTCTCTTTGTCATCTACGCGATATCCTTGCGATTGATCGCCGGACTTGGCTTCCGTTCCTTCCTTTCCGTGGCGGGCCCCAATCTGTTGCTCGCCTTTTCCACGTCCAGCTCCTCGGCGGTCATGCCCAGCACGATCCAGACGGCGCGGCAATTCCATGTGCCGGACGACGTCGCGCATCTGGTGGTTCCGCTTGGCGCCACGATGAACATGGCGGGCACGGCGCTGTATCAAAGCGTCGCGATTCTCTTTCTGGCGCAAATATCGGGCGTCGATCTGAGCATGAGCGAGACCGTTTTGCTGGTCGGTACGCTGGTCGCCTCATCGATTGGCGCACCGGGCACCCCCGGCGTCAGCATCGCCATATTGGCGAGCGTCGCTGCGGGATTCGGCATTCCGGCCACCGGGCTGGTCATCATCTTGGGCGTAGACCGGCTTCTCGACATGTCGAGGACGGTGGTCAATGTGACCGGCGATATTACCGCTGCGGTCATTATGAAAAATGCGCTCGCTTGAGTTAGCGCGACTCATCGATTTCGCTGTGACCCTGCCGGGGAAAGTTATTGATCCTTGATCAGATCATGGATGAAACGCAGTTTCTCGGAAATCCGCGATGACAGGACAAACGGATAATAGTCCCGGTTACCCATCGACCGGTTCATCGCATTCATCGCGACCGTGATCGGAACCCAATGGTCGAGCAGCTGTTCATGGTCAGACACGTGATACGGGTCGGCCAATTGAATGAGCGGGGGTGCTCCGATTTCCGAAGGCTGTGGGTTCAGGCCATAGGCAAAGGCGGTTTCCAGACCGCTGACCATATGCAGATAATGGGCCCATGTTTCCGCGAAATCCTCCCAGGGGTGCGCAGTGGCGTAAGCGCTGACGAAGGACTTTTGCCAGTCCGCCGCCGGGCCATTGTCATAATATGTCCCCAGGGCTTCCGAATAGTCGCGCCGTTCATCGCCGAAAAGGTCGCGGAACCGGTCGATCACGCCCGGTTTGTCGACCAGCTGATCCCAGTAATAATGACCCACTTCATGCCGGAAATGGCCAATCAATGTGCGATAGGGCTCACCCATCATCGTGCGATTCTTCTCCCGGATTGCATCGTCGGCCTCGGCGATGTTGATGGTGATCAGGCCATTGTCATGCCCGGTCATGACGCGCTTTTTCTCGCCGTTTGGCAGCAGCCGATCGCCCAGCAATTCGAATCGAAGGGATCCTTGCGAGACATCGGGGTCCGCCGCCAGCGGCAGGTTCAATTTGATCAGCGCATAAAATAGCCGGCGTTTGGCACGCTCCAGCCTGTTCCATTGTCGCCGCTTTTCCAGATCGGAAATGTCAGGAATCTTGGTGGTGTGGAAACAGCTCTGACATAATGAGCGTTCGCTGACATTGTCGCACAGCCAGTTGCATCCGATCAGGTCCCGGTTTGCACAAAGCGAATATCCAAGCGTCCCGATCGTCGCACCAGCATCGGCTGCCGGGAACGCCAGCATTTCATCCTGCGACGGCGAATAGGCCAGATTTGCGGAACACGCCAGGCATGTCGCATTGTTGAAATGGACTTGGTTCCCGCAATCGAGGCATAAAAATCTGCGCAAAACAATCGGCCTTTTTGGTAAGAAGATAGGATATTCCAAGCATATCGGCCATCAAACGCACTGGAGCAGCGTTCGTTCCGCTACACACCCAACTTGCTATCCCCGACCGCGCAGATGGCGGCAGATGCGGCCCGGATTCTTCTCGGCTAAACCCCCAGCGCCGCCGCCGCTTCCCGGATCCGCTTCGCTTCCGCGCCATCATTCTTGAACGCTTTGAGGCCCCGATCCAGCGCCTGTTTCGCCTGCACGGTCTGCCCCAATTGCATGCGGCTGCGGATCAGCATGATCCAGCCGTTGGCGTCCTTGGGATTGGCCTGCAGCCGCTTGTCGAGACCGTCGACCATATTGGCGATCATCGCTTCCTGTTGGCCGGGCGGCAGGGCGGCGGCTTCTTTCATCTGTTGGCTGCTGGGGCCGGGAATTGCGGCGGTGGCGACGGCCGGTCCGTCGGTCGAGATACCGCCGGTCGGCGCAGCGGCCGCAACCTTGGCGAGGCGGTCGGCAACATCAATGCCTTCCTTCTCCGCAACCTGTCCGATTACCCGGCGGATATCAGCGGCATAGGGCGCGTCGGCGGGCGTGTCGGCGAGCAGCGCGAACCAGTCATTGATCGCGCCCTTGTGATCGCCGGATATGTCCTTCTGCACCGCCAGGAAATAGCGCGCGCGCGCATCCTTGGCATCATGTTTCAGCGCATTGCGAAAGGCAGCGGCAGCATCTGGCGGGACTTGCGTGCCATCGCTCGCCATCACCAGCGCCTCGCCCAGCATCGACCAATATTCCGCATTGTCGGGATCGAGCGTGGTCGCCCGCTTCATCGCGGTCGCCGATTCGGCGAATTTCTGCGTTTCAAAATAGCTCCACCCCAGCATTCGCCAGCTTTCCGCGTCGTCGGGGTTTTCCTGCAGCTTTTTCTCCAGCCCGGCGATGACTTCATCGACGCTGGGCGCCGCTTCGCTTTCGGTTCCGGCAACCGGCATGGTCGCAGCGTCCTCGGCATTCATGCTGCGGTAGATCTGCACCGCGATCGCCCCGAGCGCCAGTAAAGCTGCGAGAATCAAAGCGATACGGCTGATATTCATCGATGAAGCGGCTTTTGCCATGGTCAATCCCCAAGCTGTTTTGTGTCACGATAGTCCCGCGCAGGGATACGGACCCCGCTGCTAGCTGACAAGCGCCTAGATCACTGTGACATTTTGCACTGGCAATGAAGGGGCTTTTTGGTAAGATACTGCCAAAGTTCAATCTTTTGGGTCGCGCTACAGCCGGACAGATAGTTCAACCGGATCGCTTAACGTATGAGGGTGCGTTGGTCGGGGGGAAGCTAAAAGGGGAAGCGAGCGCGTGTCGGACAAGTTCAGAGTAGTCATTATCGGGTCCGGACCAGCGGGCATGAGTGCCGCTGGGCGTGCCGCACAGCTGAAGCTGAAGCATGTGTTGCTGGAAAAAACCGATCATCTTTCCGACACCATCTATAAATATCAAAAGGGCAAGCATGTCATGGCGACGCCGAGCCAACTGGTGCTGCGCTCTGATATGGATTTTGACGCGGGCAAGCGCGAGGCGATTCTCGAGACATGGGATGCGCAAACCGCCAGCCACGGCGTCAATGTCATGTACAAGGCCGAACCGGTGAAGATCGAGGGTGATGAAGGCAATTTCACCATCACCCTGAAAAACGGCGAGACGGTGCAGACCGAGACGATCGTGATGGCGATTGGTACCCAGGGCAATCCCAACCTTTTGCGTTGCCCCGGCGGTGACAACAAGCTGGTGCAATATCAACTCGACGATCCCGGTGAATATTATGACGAGCATATCACCGTGATCGGATCGGGTGATGCGGGTATCGAGAATGCACTTGGTCTCGCCGCCGACGCGGCGCAGAATAATGTCGTCACGATTCTCAACCGCTCGGCGGATTTTGCCCGCGCCAAGAAGGCCAATGTCAAGCTGCTGATGGAAGCGGGCGAACAGGGCAAGATCATCGTCCGCAACGAGACCACCCCGGCCGAGGTCAGGGATGGTGAACTGGTGCTGGAAACCCGCGATGGTCAGGAAACCATAAAATGCGACCGGATCATCGCTCGTATGGGCAGCGCCCCGCCGCGCAAATTCGTCGAGGAATGCGGCATCGAATTTACCAGCGACGACCGTGAGGCCTATCCCAAACTGTCGCCAGCGTTCGAGAGCACCAAGAAGGGCATCTATGTCATTGGCGCGCTCGCCGGCTATCCGTTGATCAAGCACTGCATGAACCAGGGCTATGACGTGATCGAATATATCAACGGCAATACTGACCTCAAGCCTGCCGATGAACCGATCCTCGAAGCGAAATTCGGCGACTTGCCCGGAAGCCGGTCGGTTGATGAATGGCTCGAATTTTTTCGTTCCAATGTGACCATTCTCAACGACCTGTCTCCGCTGCAGATGCGCGAATTCATGCTCGACAGCGAGCCGCAAAGCTATGAACGGGGCGAAGTGATTTTCGAGAAAAATGATCCGGGAAGCTCGCTGTTTGCCATTGCTCAGGGTTCGGTTGCAGTGGAAATCAATGCCGATGACCCGTCGATCACCGTGCCGATCGAGCAGGGTTCGATCTTCGGCGAGGTTGGCCTGATTTCCGGTCGACGGCGCGGCGCTACGATCAAGGCGGCGGAAGATGTCATCGTGGTTGAAATTTCGCGCACCGCGGCGCTCAAATTGCAGGCGTCGGTCCCGGCGGCAAAACGCCGGATCACCCAGATTTCGACCGAGCGGCAATTGCTGCAGATGTTCGGGTCCGGCCTGACCAAGGAAGATATTGCCGAAGTCGTCGAATCCAGCGAGATCATCAATGTCCGGGCCGGAGAGACGATTATCGAGGAAGGCGGCGAGGGCAATGACATTTATGTCATCCGGGTCGGCTCGATGGTGGTCGAGAAACAGATTGGCGGCAAGCCGGTGTTTCTGTCCTATCTGCCGGCCGGCTCCTATGTCGGTGAAATGACCCTGATCGCTGGCGGCTATCGCACCGCGACGGTGAAGGCAGCGATCAAGTCGGAAGTCATCAAGATTAGCGGCGATGCCTTCAAGAAAGTGCTCGATGCCCATCCCGACCTGATGCGCAAGGCGAAGAAGGAAATGGCCGAGCGGCAAGATATCAACGCCTTTGTCGAAGCGAAAAAGGACAGTTTCTCGGGCATTGTCGACATGTATTCGGGGATCGCCAATTTCCTCGTCGAGAATGGCATCGGCGAAGCCACCGACGTGCTGCTGATCGATGAAAATCTGTGCGTCGGCTGCGACAATTGCGAGAAGGCCTGCGCCGACAGCCATGAGGGCCTGTCGCGGCTCGACCGCGAAGCAGGGCGCACTTATGCCCATCTGCACGTGCCGACCAGCTGCCGCCACTGCGAGCATCCGCATTGCATGTCCGACTGTCCGCCCGATGCGATTCACCGTGGCCCCGATGGCGAGGTGTTTATCGACGACAGCTGCATCGGCTGCGGCAATTGCCAGCGCTACTGCCCCTATGGCGTGATCCGCATGGACAAGGTGCCGCCGAAGAAGCCGGGGCTGCTCAGCTGGCTGTTCTTCGGCGCCGGGCCGGGGCCGGGCGAGCCCGACAAGGCCTGGGCCAAGAAGCACAGCGACCCCGCGGTGGAGAAGCCCAAGAAGGCGATCAAGTGCGACATGTGCGCCGGGATCAAGGGCGGTCCGGCCTGCGTGCGCGCCTGTCCGACCGGGGCGGCGATCCGCGTGGCACCGGAAGAATTTCTCACCGTCGCCAAGCTTGAAGCGGAGGATGTATGAGCCTGTCTCGTTCCGTTCAATCCGTTGGTCATCCTGCCGTTCGTGCTGAGCTTGTCGAAGCATGGCGTCTTGCCAGCTGTCCTTCGACAGGCTCAGGACGAACGGCGGGGAGAAACGCCGAATCACTTCCAGCAGGGGGACCCGTCTAATGGCCAGCAACGCCATCACCGCCCCGCCCGCCCGCAAGAAGGTCGCGATGCATGACGGTTTCCTGAAACATGCCGGCTACCGCTGGCTGAAGATTTCATCGGCGCTCATGCTGATCTGCATCGTCAGCTATATCTTCATCGACGTCTCGCCGCGCCACAATGGCGGCAGCTGGTATGGCTATACGCTGGGCACCATCGGCGCGCTGCTGATTCTCTGGCTGACCATGCTGGGCGTGCGCAAGCGGGCGATGACGCCGGGCCAATGGTCGCTCAAGGCCTGGACATCGGCGCATATCTATCTCGGGCTGAGCCTGATCGTCATCGGCACGCTGCACACCGGCTTCCAGCTCGGCTGGAACATCCACACCGCTGCCTATATATTCATGATGATCGTGATCATTTCCGGCATCGTCGGCATCTATTTCTATGCAACCATTCCCAAGGCGCTGTCCGACAATCGCGACGAGATGACCGAGACGGAAATGCTCGAAAATCTGCGGTCGCTCGACCGGCAATTGCACGAGGCGGCGCAGCCCCTGTCGGCGGAACATGCCACTCTGGTGCTGCAGTCGCTCGAGCAGGATCCGTTCGGCGGCGGCTTCTTCCAGCGGATTTCCGGTCGCTATCCGGATTGCGCCACCCGGCAGGCGCAGGCGGACCTGCGCCGCGAGCGCGCCTATCAGCCGAAAATGGGCGGCGATGATCCGCTCGACAAGGTCGATGCCCTGCTCGAGAAAAAGGAAGCGACGCTGGCCCGGGTTCGCCGCCATCTCAAGCTCAAGGCGATGCTGCAGGTCTGGCTGTTCATCCATGTGCCGATGACCTTCGCTCTGATCGCCTCGCTGACCGCGCATATCATCAGCGTGTTTTTCTACTGGTAGGATGGAGAGCCCAGCATGACCTTCATCGTCCGCCAGATAGCGACCACCGCCGACGGCCGGGAAATTATCCGGTCCAACCCGTTCCCTGCCGATGAGATCGGCATTGGTCGCAGCACCACGAATGCGATCCACCTGCCCGATCTTGCGGTCAATCCGGACCATGCCACGATTCGCAAGCGCGACGACGGCCAGATCATTGTCGAAAGCAGCTCCGGCCAGAATTTCACGCTCGATGGCAAGCACCGGATTTCGGTGACGATCAATCCGTCTGCCGGCGCAGAACTGGGCTTCGGCGGCCATGTCATTATCGTCAGCGAAGAGGGCGATGATATCGTCCTGACGGTCAAGCGGGTCGAGGCCCTGTCCGATTCCGCCGAAATCCGCAGCGAATCGACACTCTACACGCTCAAGGGGCTGCTTCCGGGCAAACGGCTCAGCGCTTGGGGTTTCATCGCGCTGGTGCTCGCCGCGTTTCTGGTATGGCCGATCTATACATGGGCAACCTGGCGCGGGGTTGAGGAACGGCCCGACCAGTTTTACGCCGACACCATGTGGTCGTCCGGCCCGCTGAGCAGTGCGCATCATGCGCTGGAGAAAGATTGTCAGGCCTGTCACGTCGATGCGTTTGTCACGGTGACGGACAACACTTGTCTCACCTGTCATGAAGAGGACGCGCATGACCATGCGGCGAAACCGCGTCTGCTGACCGCACGCGGCGGACCGGAAGGGTTGGAGGTGATTGGCGCGACCTTTGCGGCGGCCTTCAACAAGCCGCCGGGCAGGTGTGTCGAATGTCACAGCGAGCATGAAGGCAGCGGTGCTATGGAACCGACGGCGCAAAAATTCTGCGCGGATTGCCATGATGGGATGGATAGGCGCTTGACCGATACAAAACTGGAAAATGCATCGGACTTTGGCATATCCCATCCGCAGTTCCGGCCGGCCGTGCTGGTGACCCCGGGAGGCAAAAACCCGCCGCGCAAGCGTGTCTCGCTTGATCAGAAGCCCACCGAAAATAATGGCCTCAAATTCCCCCATGATGTGCATTTGTCAAAGACCGGCGGTGTCGCGCAAATGGGTCGGCGACTGTCGACAACCTATGGCTTCGGCGATTCGCTGGTTTGCAAGGATTGTCACACAGCCGATCCGAAGGGTGTGCGGTTTGAACCGGTCGATATGAAGGAAGACTGCAGCATGTGCCACAGCCTGGCGTTCGACGAGATCGGCGGCACTGTGAGGACGTTGCGGCACGGCGAACCGGCAATGGTCCAAGCCGATCTCAGAGCTTATTATCGCTCCACCCGCCCGACCCGGCCGATCAATCTCGGCGGTATGAAGCGGCGGCGTCCGGGGACGGACAACGAGGCTCGGGTCGCCAGCGATTATGCCCGCGCCGTCCAGTTCCGCCCGAGCCGCGCCAATATGGCGATCAGCCAGGTCTTCTCGCGCGGCGGCGCCTGCTATGACTGCCATGGCGTCACCCCGCCGACCGCCCGTGGCCGGGTAGATTATGGCATCATGCCAGTGACCCAGACCGATCGCTATATGCACAATGGCTGGTTCAGCCATGAGGCGCATAACGACGAAAAATGCACCAGCTGCCACAACGCACCGGCATCCAAGAGCGCCGAAGATCTGCTGTTGCCCGGGATCAAGACCTGCCGCGAATGTCATGGCGGCGAATTCCAGAAAGCGTCGGATGTGCCCTCGACCTGTGCGATGTGCCATGACTATCACGCCGATGATGGCGCGCCCTGGCTGATCAGGGAAGAACAGAAAGACAAACAGCAAAAGCCGGATAAAAAGATTGCGCGTCGATAGCGCAACCGGCCCAAGGGGAGAGCGTCCATGCTAATGGCGCAGATTACCGATATTCATCTGGGGTTTGACCCGGACAATCCGGCGGAATTCAACCGCAAGCGGCTCGATCAGGCGATCAAGACGATTTGCGCGATGACGCCGCAGCCCGATCTGCTACTGGCCACCGGCGATCTCGTCGATCGCGGTGATCAGGAAAGCTACCGCCGGCTGGAAAATGCCTTGTCCGTCGTCCCGTTCCCGGTGCACATGTGCATGGGCAATCACGATCTGCGGGCACCGTTCCGCAAACAGTTCCCCAAGGTGCCGACGGCGGACGGCTTCGTCCAATATGAGGTCGATACGCCGGCGCTCCGCTTGCTGATTCTCGATACTTTGGAAGAGGGCCGGCATGGCGGCGCCTTCTGCGAAACCCGCGCGGCCTGGCTTGCGGCAAGACTGACGGAGAAAACCGACAAGCCGACGATCCTGATCCTGCACCATCCGCCGGTGGAAAGCGGCATCGAGTGGATGACCACCCACCCGGACGAGCCATGGGTGACCCGGCTCGCGGATACGGTTGCCGGGCATGATCAGGTCAAGGGTATGATCACCGGCCATTTGCATCGCAATATTTCAACCTGGTGGGGCGATATCAGTCTGGCGGTTTGCGCCTCGACCGCGCCGCAGGTCGCTCTCGATCTAAAGCCCATTGATCCCGACCATCCCGATGGCCGCAACATGATTGTCGCCGACCCGCCAGCGATTGCCCTGCATTATTGGAATGGCCGTCAGCTGGTCAGTCATTTCGAAAATGCAGAGGAACATGTCATGCTGGCCCGCTATGACGAGACTCTGCAGCCGCTGGTGCGCGCGCTGCTCGACGAGCGACCGGAATAGCCCTTCGCGGCGATGTTGTTCATCGACCGGAAAGCGTCGTTCGTCTAAAATTTGATTTCCACAGCAACCTTTTTTGCGTTTCCGCTCCGCTTTGGCTAGACACAGGGCAATTGCGCCTCGCGCGCATTTTCAGCGATCGGCGACGCCGGCTCGATATTTGGAGAACTAGTAATGCGATTCACCCTTTCCACCCGCAAATTTTTTCTGGGCGTGTCCAGCGCCGCGCTGTTCGGCGCGACCGCCACACCCGCTCTGGCCGACGATCATGGAAAAAAAATGACAACAGCGGAATTGAACAAGATGAGCGCGATGCGAGCGGCACCAGCCGAAGCCACCGAGAATAGCATCCTCCAGTCCTGGACCGGCCCCTATGACGGCGTTCCCCCGTGGGATGAAGTCAAGGTCGCGGATTTCCCGCAGGCTTTTCAGGTCACGATGGACAAGATCCAGGCCGAGGTGAACGCGATCCGCGACAATCCGGCACCGGCAACCTTTGAAAATTTCACCGTGCCGATGGAACTGGTTGGCAATGAAGCCAATAATCTCTTCTCGATCTGGGGCGTCCATAGCAGCAACCTCTCGAACGAAGAGGTCCGCGAAATCCAGGGCGAATGGCTACCGAAAGTCTCCGCCTTCTTCGACCAGCTGACGCTCGATCCGAAATTGCTCGCCAAGACCAAGGCGGTATACGACAACCGCGAGACCGCCGGCCTCGATGCCAAGCAGATGCGGCTGGTCGAGCGCAATTACGAGCAGCTGGTCCGCGACGGCGCGCTGCTCGGTGACGCCGACAAAGCGCAGCTGATCGCCTATAATACCGAATTGTCGAAGGCGTTTAACGACTTCTCCAACAAGGTATTGGCCGATGAGGAAACCTTCATCTTCCTGACCGACGAAGCCGATCTCGCCGGCCTGCCGGACAGTTTTGTCGCCTCGCTTGCAGAAGCAGCGGAAGAGCAGGGCAAGACCGGCTGGGCGCTGAAAAACACCCGCTCGGTGATGCAGCCCTTCCTGGAAAACAGCACCCGCCGCGACCTGCGCGAGCAGGTCTATACCGCCTATGTCAACCGCGGCGACAATGGCGGCGAGAATGACACCAACGCGACGATCGCGAAGATCCTGAAGCTGCGCGCGGACCGCGCCAAGCTGCTCGGCTTCGAGACCCACGCCCATTACCGCATGGCAGACACGATGGCGAAGGAACCGGACGCGGCGATGGACCTGATGATGCAGGTCTGGCCAGCCGCCGTCGCCCGGGTGAAGGAAGAGGTCGCCGACATGCAGGCGATTGCCGACGCTGAAGGCGCCGGCATCACCATCGCGCCGTGGGACTATCGCTATTATGCCGAGAAGGTGCGCAAGGAAAAATATGATCTCGATTCCGCCGAGATCAAACCCTATTTCCAGCTCGACAAGATGATGGATGCCCTGTTCGACGCAGCGGGCAAGCTCTACGGGCTGACCTTCACCGAAACCACCGGCAGCATCCCGGTCTTCGATCCGGAAGTCCGCACCTTTGAAGTCAAGCGCGGCGACAAGGTGATCGGCGTCCAGTATTTCGACAATTACGCTCGTCAGGGCAAGCGCTCGGGCGCGTGGATGACCACCTACAAGGACAAGTACAAGCTGGGCGGCCAGAACAATTATTCCGCCACTTCGAACAACAATAATTTCGTCAAGGGCGGCGACGGCGAGCCGACGCTGATCAGCCTCGACGATGCGCAGACGCTGTTCCACGAATTCGGTCACGCGCTGCACTATCTCAACTATGACATCACCTATCCCGGCCTCGGCGGCACGCCGCGCGATTTCGTCGAATATCCGAGCCAGGTGAACGAGAACTGGCTGATGACGCCCTATATCCTGTCCAACTATGCGCTCCACTACAAGACCGGCGAGCCGATCCCGAAGGAGCTGGTCGACAAGATCCAGGCCTCCAAGACCTTCAACGAGGGCTTTTCGACGGTGGAATATCTGTCTTCGGCGATTGTCGACATGAAGCTGCACAACCGCGAGACCCCGGTCACCGACCCGGACAAGTTCGAGCGCGAAACGCTGACCGAAATCGGCATGCCGAAAGAAATCGTGATGCGGCACCGGCTGCCGCAGTTCAACCATCTGTTCTCGTCCGACGCCTATTCGGCCGGCTATTACAGCTATCTCTGGTCGGAAACGATGGACGCCGACACCTGGGCCGCGTTTGAAGAAGCGGGCAGCCCGTGGGACAAGACAACCGCCGAGCGCTTCCGCACGATCCTGCTGTCGACCGGCAACGAGACCGACCGCAAGGAAGCCTACCGCAAATTCCGCGGCCGCGATCCGGAGGTTAAATATATCCTGAAGAAGCGCGGGTTCCCGGTACCGGGAGAGAGCGCCGATGCGGCCAAGGGCGGTAAGGATGGGGCGACCAAATAGGCCTGCCGCTATCGGGATGAAATATGAAAAGGGGAGTGCGGTTGTGCTCCCCTTTTTATGACTTCGGTGGGTACGTATTCGGGTGATGAAAATGAGCAGCATTTTTGGCAGTAAGTTTTTACTTCGCTATTAGTTGTAGTCGTTAGTTGCACCTGTGGCGAACATTCAGCCGCTCCGTGACGGCCTGATTGACACTGATCTTTGATCTGCGCTTTTTCGGAATTTCGATGAGTAGATTTAGAAATTCGTCCACGTTAAGTTTTCCATCAGTTTCTTTGGCGCAAACTCTCGGTCGTGCGGCTTCGACCTGATTTCGCCAAGTATCCAAAGCTCCTTTTGCTTCACCATTAAGAACATGAAACTCTTTCATAAAAACAGCAGAGGCACCCTGTTCCTTCATGCGCCCTGCGTCTAAGTGTCTGACCCGAAACTAAGTTGGGTGATATCAGCAGGTTAGCTTGACGGCTATCCGATTCGTTGATTCAGTGGGTTTTGCAACAAACTTCTGGAGACCAACGATGTGGACCGATACCACCCGTGT
>Ga0210011_1000169_pt1 | contig 80013 bp, 79 predicted proteins | sample CryGeymeta201502_FD_183972 | JGI IMG/M metagenome (GOLD analysis project Ga0210011, IMG submission 183972) | Groundwater microbial communities from Crystal Geyser aquifers in Utah, USA - Crystal Geyser metaG 2015-02 (SPAdes) (version 2) | ecosystem: Environmental > Aquatic > Deep subsurface >...
TGATGTTAAATGCTTTATTGGCTTCATAAAAACTAGTCCAATCATCACCGAGTTTTTTAATAATGGATTGTGTGGATTGATTAGGTAAGGCGTTGTATAATTTTGGGTATTTCATGCGAACATATTTGTCAGCACTTTGCCAATTAATTTCCCAATGTCCATTGAAAAAATGTTGACGAATATAATAATTGGCACAATTATAAATAGCCTTTGTTAATAAACAAGCCGATTTATATTTTGAATAATCCGAATGACCTTTTTTAATTAATATTTTTTCAGTACGTAATGCCATAGTTCTCCTAAAAGTAGACTTCAATTATCACTTTTTTTATGCAAGAAGTCAATAAGTATTAGAAAACAAAATTGGGATACCAAAAAGAAAGCGAAATTCACCTCCCCCCAAACTGCTACGCAGCTATGGACGGAGTGCTCTTTCTCAATATCGATAGAATTTTGGTATTAATCTAAATAATGCATTAATTTTTTTCTCAAAAGCTGTGTTATTGAAGTCACTATTTAAAAACAAATCTATGGCTTGATAAATATAGCTTAGTAGTACAAATAAATTAATTGTAATGATATGGTGAAGTAGTGTTGGTGCAAAAAAAGAATTTTTACTAAGCAAGTATTGTAAGGTTACAGAAAAAACAATGAAAAGTGCTACTATTGCAAGTGAGAAAAACTTCTTGGTTAAATCAATTAATCTATTGGCTTTAATTTGTAAATTAATCATTATGTTTACGCCCAAAAACAGAGAATAGCTCATTAAATTCGTTTTCTGAATATTCTTTGTCTGAAAGTCCTAGATTGGGTGATTTTAATCTTTCAATCCAGTATTGCTTAGATTGCTCATTATCTATCTTGTTGAAATCCATTGTTGCATAACCTTCATAAATGATCGAAGAAATCATATCTTGGTAAGAAGGAATCCCTCTGAATCCAATAGAAGTAATGTTATTGCCAGCAAAAAGGGATTTGTTTTCGATTGAACTATTTAATCCAAATTTAATGTAATTATTAATGGCCTCCTGATAGTTTTTATCTAATACGTTTTGTATTGCACTTTGTGTGGCTTCGTAAGGTGAAGATTGGTAGTAAGCATAATAAATAATGAGTTTTACTGCAGTATTAATGCTAATATTATTGTTTTTAATAATTTCAAATATTTTTGGTTGATTTTTTTGAGCAATTTTTGAATTAGCATTATATATTGTTGCGAATAATTGATAAGAATTTTCATGATTTCCTTTAAAATTGATTGAAAATAATTCACTAAATATAGGATCTGAGAGATGAATGCTTGAACCAGCATAAGCATTAATTAAGATATCTAATTTTTCGTTATCTTTATTGCTAGTATAGGTAGGTGCATTTTGTGGAATGTAATCGTACTGAATATTATTAATTAATATATGTTTGTTCTTAGTGCTTTCGTTTGCACTGTCTAAATGATAAAGATTGAATACGAAAGTAAGTGTTAGTAGTGTAATAATAATATTTAAGAAGTATCCAGTAAATAGGAAAAGTAAATGATTAATAATGTTTTTTCTGTCCTTTAATTTGAATAATGAGTATGCAAAAATAGATGAAAGAAGTAATATAAGAAGGGTTAATATTAAAGTATCTTTTTCGGAAAGAAAAACAATTTCAGCTAAATAAGGAGGTATTGGATGGAATATGGCATATATTTTGGTGTAAATAATATTATGAGTTAGAAAAGGTAATAGTAAAAATCCTAAAAAATAACTGACATTAATGCGTTCTTTTGATTTAAAAACAAGTAAAAATAAAAAAGCAAAAAACACGAAAAATATTGAGTAATTTTTATTAAAATTTGGAAGATATTGAGTTAGTTCCATTGTGGAAAAGTCAATATCTTGAAAAGAATCAGTGCCACTTATGCAGATAATGATGAGATCGCATACAAAAAATAATGATATCGCGTAAAGTATGGAAAAAAACAATAAATAAAGAATCCAATGTATTTTAATGACGGGTATTAATTTAAATAAATGGTTTATTTTTTTTTCTATTGAATAATTATTGAAATCACTCGTGGTAAATGCAGTAATAAATCCACTAATGAAGAGTAATATTGGAATTAAGGTTAGTGTGAGTAAGTAATCAAAAGGAGATCTGCTTGCTTTTATAATAGCTTCGAAAGGGGTTTTTTCAAATAATGATAAATTATCATATTGCATTATTGAATAATAAATAAAGGAAAAAAAAGTAATAAATAATAGGGGAAGGGTTTTTCTAAAAATATCTTCCTGTCTGGTAAATTTTTGTGATTTTTCAATTGTCATATTATGAATATTCCTTTGGATAAAATGTTTTTGGGCTTGGTTAGTATCTAACTAACATTATAGTAAAAGCAATATAAGTCAAGTAAAAAATACAGTGTTAAATTAAATATTATTTTTTAGTCGCAATAATTATCTTGTGCTTTTTTAAACATTTATTTTGCCTAAAAGATTTGATATAGGTTTTTACAGAAAAGTTTTTGGCAATAAGTTTATTGATAATCAGTTCTGTTTCCAGAGGATGTTTATTAAAGCTGAAATCATTGTATACGAATTGGCCGCTAGGCTTTAACACTCTTGCTAGTTCATTAATTTGATTATCAAAAATAGGAAAATGCATAACGAAACAAGAAATAATGGAATCAACACTATTATCAGCTAATTCGATTTTATTTTCTTTATTAAAAACTTGAAATTGATACTTAAAGCATAGATTAGGTTGCTTTAATTTTGCAAAAGATATGGAATTTACTGCAAAGTCTAGGCCGTAATAATGTTTGATGCCATAATTGCTTTCAATGCAATTAAGTAAAAACCCTCCCCCACAGCCAAAGTCAATGATGTGTTCTCGATTATATGAAGTGATAACTGATAATAAATGACGACTTATGTTTTTGGAATATTGGTAATCAATAGCTTCAGTATCTAATTTAACTCTAATTTCCGACAAGGAGATTGTATCCTCAATAGATAGCTTGTGTGCTAAATTGGGTATATAAATGATATCCATATAGCGATAATATTTTTTATCATTTATGAATATTTCTTTGTTGCCTTTCTTATCTAATATGAATAGGTTTTTGTATTGATACATTTATTTCTCCCAAAAAAAACATAATTAAATTATACAGTATATTTAAATTTAATAAAGTATATTTGAAATAAAATATATTTACTTTTTCTTAAAAATAACTTACAATAACATATTGTTGATTAAGAGGTTGCTATGGTAAAATTCATAAAGAAAAAAACAATCTTATGTTTAGTTGAAATATTTTTGATTATAAATGTATTTGAATTTATGGATTTAGATGAAGTAGCGAATCCTGCTAGCCGAGATAATTTGGCTTTTCGTATGGCCGCAAAATAAAAAAGGTTTGTAAGTGATGAAAGTCAATAAAGAGAACTATACTAAATATGTATTAGTGGATAAAATAGGTTGTTTTTAATTTTTAATGAGAGTTTTTATTATTTTGTGAGGTGTAAATGTATTTATTTAGATTACTATTAAAGTTAAAAAATATTATTATTATAAATATTTATATATTTTTTGTAAAATCAGTTAATGGGTATAAGACAAGACTGAATTATAGGAAAATTGGCTTCATATATGCTGTTGATAAAAAAATGTTATATATGATGAAAATATTAATTAAAGATGGTGTTGAACCAAACATGTGGGGTGACTATGCAATAAAAAATGCAGTTAAGAATAATAATGTTTTAATGGTAAAATTACTGTTGAAGGAATTAATTGTGAATCCTTCTGCAACTGAAAATTTTGCAGTGAGATTTGCATTTAAAAATGGAAGTAAGGAAATTCTTGAAATGTTAATTGCTGATGATAGAGTATTAAGTACATTGCCTAGTGACGACTATCAATTGTATAATAAGTTAGTTTTATCTAAAAAATTGCTTAATTTTTAATAAGGATATTGTTTTTAGTTAAAACTGGATTAAAATGTACTATATATTAATTTAAAAGAGGCGTTAATTAGAAATGACTAACTTAGAATACGAAAAAATGGATTTCTATCATGGTTCAGGAGAGGATTTTGACGAATTTAGCCAAAAATTAATAGGTTCAAATTTTAAATCTTCGAAAGCTTTTTACTTTACTAATAATACATCTTTTGAAAAAGTGATAACAGGTAGTGGAGTAAAATTATACGAAGATGGTTATAGTGCGGGAGCTTATGCGAAGAATAATATAGACGGTCATCCAGTTATTTATATTTGCAATCTAATATTGAGTAATCCCATGACTATTGATTATATTGTAGATGTTTTTTACCTAAACAAGGAAGATCCTTTTGTTGGAAATCATCCTCAAGATTTTTTAGATGAAAATATAGATAACTTATTGAATATTTGTAAAGAAAAAGGTTTTGATTCAATAATTTTAGACCAAAAATATTATTCAGAAGAAAATGAGATAACAATTGTTGTTCTAGACGCCAAACAAATTAAATTTAAGTTTTTGCAAAATAAAAATCAAATAGAGCTTTTCTTGAATAAGAAAAGTATGTTATTAACTAATAATTCAAAGAGAAATAAAAGAATAATAAGTTAATAACTTTACTTTCATCATTAATTTAATTGTGAAATAAAATAATTTTCTAAGATAAAAAGTATTAAATAATTTTTATTTGAAGGCATTGGATGTGATTTAATTGCCTCAATATACAAATCTTTGTTTGTAGATATATATTCCTCAATAACTAATGAAAATAATTCAAAATTTGGCATACTATAGCCCTTGTATACATCTAATGTATTGCGTTCTGTGCCATAAGTGAGTGTTGAGAAATCTTGACTAATAAAGGAATAAATTTCTTCAATAAAAATTTCGGTATTTCCATTTTGATTAAAATGTTCTGGATTAGCAGATAAATGAGCTAGAAGATAACTTATGAAAAGTTTTGTCGAAGAATCATATTGAAATAAAAAGTTTTTTAACATTTTACTGATTTCAAGTTGGGTTTTATCGTAAAAATCACAAGATTTATTTATAGGTAATTTAAAAAAAATCTTATCTTCATCAAGATTCAATGTAATGCTTTTAGGTTTATCTTCTAAATTATTGTAATAAATACTGTGAATATTTTGGATATCGGAAATGTTAAAATTAAGAAATTTCATTCTTTCACTAATTTGATTTATCATTATTGCCTCTAAATGTTTGTTGAATTAATTAAATGAACATTAATAGATTTTTAATAGGCTTGTCAAGGCTTATTTTTCTTAAGATGGGAAAGGTTGAGTATATGACCAGTATTATAATCTCTTATATTGATGATTGATTGCTTAGGAATATCTTGTGCAACTGAAATTTCACCTTCCTGAATAAGGTAAAAATTCCATAATGGTTTTGTAAATTCAACTAATTCCTCTCCACTTAATGAACAAATGACATTAAAAAACTTTTCTGCTTCTTTTAGTGAGATATTAAAAACTTCAGCAACCTCAAAGTGATCAACTAAATAGTCTTCATTGGCAAAACCACAAAAAAATGCATCGTCTGGAAATATATTATTTTCATTTATCATATTAGTAGAGACTTCTAATATGACGATATCCTGATTTTGTGTAAAAAGCTCAGAGTTTAAATTATTGGAGCTTTCATGTTTTGATAAATAAATTGTTTTTTCTGGAGGTCTAATAGCCATTTCACCATGAATAAATCCACATTTTGATGTTAATAATCCATGTTGTAAAATAGATTTAGCAGCACTTATTGTTGTTGCATGGAATAAAGTAGGATAGCTATACTTTAAGGAAGGCAGTAAGCTGATGTTTTCGAAGAGTTCAGGGAACTCTTTTTGGGTAATTAAATGCTGCATTATCTACGTTTAAATTTCATTGACAATTTAGGATCTGGTTCAGTGCTTAATTTTTCTACACCTTCAACGGCTAAATTTGTAGCAATTAATACCCCAGTAGGATCATAGCTATCAGTCTTGGAAATGTGTTTTATAGCGTTAACAGCCATTGTCTTATTTTCTTGTATGTGTTGTATTAAATCAATATATAAGGTATCAACTAATGCTTTTGCGTATGTGCCAGAAAAATCCATAGAATTGCTTTTTTTGCAAAAATCTCTTATTGTTTCTGCTGAAATAGTTTTTGCCTTTAGTATTAATGTTGAACTATCATGTTTCATTATATTATCAACAACAGTATTGGCAACAACCAAAACTCCGTTTGCATCATATCCATCATTTTTTGCAGTATCTTTTAAAATTGAAACACATTCACTAATTGTATCTTTTTTCGCTATATTAAGCGCATCACTAACGAGATTAAGTAAGTAGTGGTAATCAGTGCCATCGGGCGATAACATACCTGTTTTTTGTGCGAATGTATTTAATATTTTTTTTGATTTATCTTCCATAATGTTTTCCTTAAATTGCTTACATAATTGCATTATAACATAACTATAAATAAGTCGCTTTCATATTTTCTATATATTTTTCAAAATTAGATAAATACCAATCAGTTGCTGTTTCTAGTGTGGATTCTTTAAATGAAGGCTTAAATCCAGACTCTGTTGCAATGTAGAAAACTGGGTTGATAGTGGTCGTTTCATCTTCATTGTTGTGTTCTTTAATGTTTGCGGGAAACCTAAATCTAAGGTTTTGTCCTGTGTCATAAATAATCTCATTCATAAAGAGAGCACCTACAACATCACATAATGGAATATGGACTATTGAGTCTTCTACTAAGGCTTTAATATCTCCTGTACTGTATTTTTTGTCATTAGGTTGGTCTAACGCGCATTGAGTAACTAATATAAGCCCTTTCTCAATAGATGTGAGATCAATATCTGATATTGCTGAATAACTTGTCATATAATCTCCCATACATTCAAATTGTTCAGAAATAAATATAGGTTGATCTTCTTTTTCTAATAATAATCGTGCAAGTTCATGAGAGCTAAGTTGTTTTTTCACTAAATATTTCCTTTTAAATTATTCTTAATTATATTAATGTAAGGCTAGTTAAAAGTAAAGTATTTTTTTAAGAATTTAATATAGAGCCTTCAAGTATGGTAATAAGCTCATGCTTTGATAAGGAAGGATTTCCAGCAGTATTTTTGGATACGTTTTGGATCTGATTATAAAGTAAGTTGATTTTGTCAATAAGTTCTTTTTTACTCATTATTTTATTTGCTTTTATATAATAATGAGAAGATTCTTTATATTCTTTGAAATTAATAATTACTTTTCCTGCAAGTCTACCAACTCTACGAATAGCAAAATCAGCTTCATCTTTGTTGGAGAATTGAAAGAGTTGTGTTGTGCTCTTAATATTTACTTTTTGCCTTAAATTTTTTTTCTTCTTCCATATTTGAAAAACGCATGGTACATCATACTCTTGACCTTCATGGATAAATGAGTTTTGAGGTGTATTCTCCTCAAATACTAAATGAAGCTGTAAGTCAATTTTATTCTGCAAGCTTTCCTTTTTAAAGGTTTTTGGTAAAATAAATGCAATATAGTCTGAATACTGAGCTGAATTATTAATGAATTTAAGTGCTAAAGAAGAGTTTTTTCCAAAAGGTGGGTTTCCAATAGTGAATATAGGTTTTTTTGTATCAAAAAAATTTTTAGTTATAGAAAAGAAGTCTTTTTTTAAGATAGAGTCTTTTTTAGGTTGCAAATCTATTGAAATAGAGTGCGAAGTAAATAAATCACTGAAACTGCCAGTGCCTGCGCTAGGCTCAAAAAGTAAAAAGTTGGATAATATATATTTTTTCTCTAATACTTGATAATAATAAAGAGCTATATTGCTTTTTGTATAAAATTGGTCTAATTTTTTTGCATCACTCATTCAATAAGCCTCTTACTTTATAATTAATGTAATCTAAGAAAAAAATAAATCAATAGTAATGTTAATGTGATGATTATCTTGGCATAAAATATACTTAATAATAATTGACAAAACAGGTAAAATAGTTTACAGTGATGAAAATTATTATAAAGTAAACGACATTAAAAGTCGTTTTTTTGTATAACAATTCATAAATACAAATAACCTTTGGAGAGATAAATAAATGATGAGAAATAAATTATTAAAAATATTAAGTGCAGCAGTAATGTTAGTGACTACAGCAACTTCTCAAGCTTCTGAAATTGGTGCTGAATATCAGACTTATAAAAGTGGTGATGGAAAAAACTTTTTTGCTGACTTTGATTTAAAATATGGTTTAAAGGTTAATGTAGGGTTTTCAAATATTAAATTAGAGGGAGATCAGCAAGTAAGAGCAATAGCACGGATGAAATATTTAGAGTATGGCGTAGGGTATAACTACAACTTGGTAAAAGGTATAGATGTTTATGCTAATATAAGTAAAGGAAAAATAACGTTTGATGATAACAGTATTGTTGTTGTAAGTGGTGAGGAAAAGGCAGTTATTGCAGCAAATGATATAAAGGGGTATGAATACAAACTTGGTGTTAAATATAGATTTTTAAAAGACTATGAAATAGATATAAAAGGAAAAGTAATTGATTATAAAAATATGGATTCAGTAGAGACATTTTTAGTAACAACTTCATATTATTTGACAAAATCTTTTAAAATTAATGCAACATATGCTGATAATTCTTTTGTAAATGAGTCTTCGTATAATGTTGGACTTTCATATAATTTTTAATAAACAAATAAAAGTATTTAAGGTTAAAAATTTCTGCATATGCTTTTTTATTTAAATTAGGAAAAACAATGGTATTTTTAAAACAAGTGATTTTGGTGATAATATTATTTTCAATAGGAATAAATTCAGTAAAAAGTGAGGAAAATTCTAACACTAATACTGCTTGTTTTAAATCCATAAAAGATGAAAAAATAGACAAGGTAAAAGAATGTCTAATAAATCTACCAGAGGAAAATACAAAAGAAAGGGCGAAGTATGAGGCATTCATTGCACATAAAAGCAATAAGATAGAACGCGCTGAAGGATATTATATTGATTTTTTAAAGCAAAATGAGGATGAGGAAAATGAGATATATTTCTCAATATTACTTTCTCAACTCTATATTGTTCGAAATGATTTTTATTTAGCTATGAAATATTTATCTAAAGCAAATATATTGAATGAAAAAAATTCAACATTAAATGATGTTGAGTTAAATAGAGCTAAAATAAAAATAGGTATTTTAGATACATTTAATTATTTGGAGATAAATGACCAATTAATTAAAGATTATGAAAATGTAATTGAGATGTTAGAAGCAATAAATAGTGGTGAATCAAATAAAATAAAATCAGACGTATTATATAAAATATCTATTCTTTATTTTAAAGAAAATAATTATTTAAAGGCAAAAAAATATGCAAAAGAAGCCTTAAGTATAGCTGATAAGGAAAATTACTTATTTGGTGTTGCTCATGGTTATATGGCTGAGGCATACGTAAGTTTACTAGAGGAAAAAGATAATAAAGATTACGCTGAAGATTTAATTAATAGCGCAGAAGAAATATTTATTATTTTAGACTTACAAGAAAAAAATAGTTTTAATATTAATGTATTAAAAATAAAGGTAAATTTAAAGGCAAAAGATTACATTAAAGCGAGTAAAAAACTTCAGGAAATGGAAGATTTTTTTAAGAAAAGAATTAATGTTAATAAAAATCTACAAGAAATTTATAATTTAAGTTTTCAACTTTATCAAAGCATTGATAATAAAGTAAAAGCAATAGAATATAAATTAAAGGAAATTAATATAAGAAAAGAGATAATGGAAGCGCAAGACACAGATGTTATTGTTCAGTTTAAATCTGAATTCATTAATAATGAACAGGTGAGAAAAGCGAACGATTTAGAGAGAGAAATTTTAGTAAAGGAGAGAGAGTCACAAAAAGAGAGAGAATATAGTGAGACTAATAGTGAAATAATATATGTGGTGCTGTCATTTTTAATTATTGTAATGTTAGTTGGTCTATACTATGTTGTGAGATCTATTAGGGTTGAAGTGTTAGAAAATAAAGCGGAAAGACGTGAAGAAAAAAGTGATTCTTTTACTATGATTTCTTTTGAAATAGAAGACTTCGAAACTAAATTAAAAAATTTGGAGGATAAGTATGTAAATCAATTTTGCCTATATATAGAAAATGCGATTAAAGGTAATTTAAGGAAAGGTGATTTACTAATAAAAATAGAAGGTAAGTTAGTGATTATTGCCAGAGCAACAATGGAAGAAGCCCCATTTATATCAGAAAGGATAAAAGGTCATTTATCTAGAAATAAAATGATTAATAATAATATTTATTTTGCAGAGATCCCATTAGATAACAAAGGAAATAACGACCTAGACTTAATGTATAAGCAAGTAAGAATGGAAATTGCCTCAAAAATATTAAAGGCAAAGAAATAACAGAATGCTCTAGAAAATATTTTAGAGCAAATTTTCTCTAAGCTTGTTGGCGTTGAATAAATCTAAGTCAAAAGTAACTTCACTATCATAAATATTTTTATTTTCCATTATAAAGTTAATTAAATTATTAATATATATATTAATTGATTCGGCTTCTAACAGTAAAAAGTGTTTAAGTAGTTTTAAATTATCAATATTCCAGTATTCACAACCACTACTTTCTGCGAAAGTGGCATAAAGTGTTCTTTCAAAAATACCTTTTTCATTAATGAAACGATCAAAGTCAACATTGCTTTCAATTAAGATTTTGGCAATATCAAATTTCTTTTCTAAAGATTTATGGTTTTTATATGCAATAAATTGGTCAAGAAATAATATTTCAAATGGATTTTTATTTTCAGCATTATAAATATTAAGTGTTGCACCTTTTTCAATAAGAAACTTAACTCCCTCAGTATGCAGTCCACGAACTTGCATATGTAATAGTGTATTTCCAAAGCTATTGGGTTGATCAAGACCTATTGAGTCATAAAGTCTATGAAAGTGTATAACTTCATCAAAACGCTTAGACAATATATTGTCATCAAACATAAATCCATTATCAATCAAGATATCAAAAAATGAATTCATTTTATTTATAATGGCGTCTTTATTTTTGTAAAATTCAGTAAGGTCAAACTCTGTTGTTGTTATTTCAAGTTCATTACATAGTATTTCGGGGTAATGCTTAAATATTTCAGTTACCATACATTCTGGTAGATCATAGGGGTCATCAATTTCTGTATATAATTCTTCAAAGCGACTAACATCTAAATCTTTAATATATTCCTTTAATTTCTCTGTTTGTTGTAGTAAATCCATTTTAATGTCCCTTTTTTTGCAATTTAATTACAATATAATTTAAAAATAAAAAAAATCAATAAATAAAGAGTTTTTTTTAAAAAAGATTGCTTATTTGCGTGAAGTATCATATAATAATTTAAGTACTGCCATATAATAACTTAATTACTTTCAAGGGGGGATTTTATGAGAATATCACAAAAAATATTATTGCTAATAGCAACAATATTATTTTCGTCTGCCTATCTAACAGCAAGTGAGTACCCATTGGAAGATTTTTATTTAAAGGGAAATATTGAAAAGATAATTAATGGCAATGATAATCCCACTAATAAGAAATATAAATTAGAAAAATATAGGGAAGAAATTAAAAATACACCAATAGATTTTCAAATAATGTACTATAAATATCTTCACAATATATATTATAAAGAATACAATCGAACTAAGTCAATGGAGCTTGCAGATATATTAATTGAAATATTCGAAATAAAAAAAGACAGAAAAGGTATTGCTGAGTACTCTATAAAAAAAGCAGAAGATTTAATGGGGTATGAGAATGGTAGAGCGGAGTTTATTATTGAAGAAGCTTTGAAAACAGCTATAGATTTAAATGATGATAATTTAATTATTTTTGCTAACTCTAATTTGGCAAGTGTAAAAAGCGCAATGGGTTTCCACTTTGAAGCATTAGATATTTTAAATAACGCTGAACTATTTCTAACAGAAAAAGTTAATTCAGAACAGAAGATTGAACTATTTTCTGAAATTGCTTTCGTTTATGATACGATGAAAAATTTTAAGAAAGCCAAACTATATTATATAAAGGTTATTGATGTATATGATAATGAAAAATACCCTATTGATGAAGGCTATATATATGCATTATCAAATCTTGCAGACTTAGCTGAGAGTGATATAGAAATAACTGAAATTAATGAAAGTATAGAAAAAATAAAAAAAGAAATAAAAGATGATTATCTTATTTTTTATGCCAACCAAATCTATGCAAAAACAAATGTAAAAAATAAAGATGCTCTTAATATTATTGATGGTGTTATTCACTATTTTCAAAAAGTAGGAAATAAGTCAGAAGAACTAATTTCTCAAAAAATAAAATTAGATATACTCTCATATCAAAACAAAAGTAAAGAAATTATTGAATTAATCAATAAAATGAATCAGGTTGAAGTAAAAAAAATTAATCATGAGAAAATAAATGAGCTTAACATTATTAAATATAAACATCTTGCGCTAGCCTACAAAGATTTAAAGGATCTAAAACGTGCTTATGAAAATTATGTATATTATGAAGAAAAGTATAAAGAAAGTTATAGCGAAAACTTTACTAAAACAATTAGAGACTTAAAAATATTTTTTAACGTAATTGAAAAAGAAGAGGAAGTAGATAAATTAAGAAGAGAGGCCGAAGGTAGAAAAAATAAAATAATTATGGATAAGGTAATTATTGAAGATAAGGAAAGAGTAATATATGGAATGTATATAATATTAATAATAATTATACTAATTACGCTTGTTATTATCTTTGGTTATAAAAAAATAACAAGAACATCAAGGGTTGATGATTTAACGCAAGTATTAAATAGAATGACGATTACTGATTTGGCAAAAAAAATGTTTGACAATGAAAATGAGCCATTAAGTGTTACTTTAATGGATATTGACTTTTTTAAAAAGATAAATGATCATTATGGGCATAATGTAGGTGACGAAGTATTAAGAGAAGTGTCAAGAGTAATGAAAGAGGCATTAGGCAACAATTCTTATGGTGGGAGATATGGCGGTGAGGAATTTTTGATAGTATCAAAATTAAACCACAACGAAGCTTGTGAACTTGCAGAAGTAATTAGAAAAAAAATTCAAGATATACGTATAAATGAATACCCAGAAATGCGCCTTTCAGCAAGTTTTGGAGTTTCTTGTAGGGAAAAAAACTGTGTTTATAAAAGTGTTGAGGATTTAATTAAGAAATCTGATGAAAGATTATATATGGCTAAGGGAAATGGAAGAAATAAAGTAGTGTGTAATTCGTGATAGGTGTATTAAAAATGTGCGATAAAACATTTGAATTTGTAGTAAATTAGTGCTATAGTGAAGGTAATTTTTAAGGGAGACTATTGATGTATAAATTGATGAAAAGAATATTGATTTCATTAATAGTAAGTGTATGTGTATTAAATTCAGTTCAAGCAACAGAACAAATTAAAGAGAAAATAAAAACGATATTAACATCAAATCAAACAGATTCTGAAAAGGTAAGCCTTTTGGAAGAATATCGCACATCTGTAAAAAAAGAATCAGAAGATCTAAAATTGGAATACTATAAATTTTTACATAATTATTACTACGAAGAGTACAAAGAAGAACAGGCAGTTATTCTTGCAGATGAAATAATTGAAATCTATGAAAAAAATGAAGACTTTGAAAATGCTGCGACATACTATATTAAAAAAGCAGAAGATTTACCGAAGTCAAAAGTTAAGGAAGCCGAAGAATTAGCAGAGAAGGCAATTGATATAGCAAAACGCATAAACAATAATAATTTATTGCTATTTGCCTATATAAATAAAGCGGGATTATTAACAGACCAAAACAAATATGTGGAGTCTTTAAAAATACTACAAATGGCAGAGGTATTAATTGAATATAATAATATAAAAGACTTAACATTGAAAAGAGAGTTATTCTCAGAAATATCATTTATAGAGAAAAAAATTGGAAATATTGATAGGGCAAAAAAATATAATGCAAAAGTAATTGAAATGAAAAGAATGGAAAATGTTTTTGATTATAATTATTTTGTATTATTAAAAAATAGAATGGAATATTATTTAAGCAAAAAAGAAAAAGAAGACTTAATTAAATCATTAATAAAATTAAGTAATGAAAATAAAAAAATGAAGTTTAAAGTGGACATAATGATAGCTGAAATTAATTTTTCATTAAATAATAAAATTAATGAATTAGAAAATATAGAGAAATTAATAAATTTTGAAAGTATAGTAAAAAGTACTGATCAAAATAATGATATTTATGATAAACCAAAATTGTATTTACTTAAAATTAAGGTGCTGAACTCATTGAATATGAACAAAGAAGCTCTTGATTTTTTCAAAAATAATAAAGATATAATTAATGATAAAATTGGAAATTATTTATTCTTAATGTACAATGAAATTGGCGATACAGAGAACGCATTAAAGGAACTTATTATTTATGATGAAAAACAAAAAAAAGAAAATATTGATAAGATAAAAAATTCAATAAATGATATAAAAGAAATGCTTGAAGAAGTAGCAGAGAACAAATCTAAAATACTTAAAAACTCAATGGAAATTATGGAAGAAAAAACAATAAATAATATAGAGAGTGAAAAGAAAGTAAGTAAAAATACTATAATGTTTTTGTTATTAATAATGATATTGATTTTATTAATAATAAACATTTTTTATATATCATTTAATGCATTAAGAAAAAAGAGAAAGATGTTTATTGTTGATTCTTCAACTAGTATTTTGAGTAAAAATGCCATTTATGATTTGGCAAAAAAAGAATATGTTAAAATAAACAAAACAGTAACACTAATGATTATTGAGATAGTGGAAGATAAAAAAAATTGTGAAAATAATGAAAATATTGTTATTGTAAAGGCAGTAAAAATAATAAAAAAAATAATTAGGAAAGAAGATAATTTTGGAATTGGAGATGGGAAAAAATTAATTTTAATGTTAAATAATAACAAAAGAGAAATAGAACAAATAGGTACAAGAATTGAAAAAGAACTAAATAGTGCTTATATAGAGGTAAAAGTAAATATAAATATTTATCAAAAAAATAACACAAAAAAAATAAGTTTTGAAGATTTTGTTAAAAATATATAAAAAAAACACATAAATGTGTTTTTTTATATAAACAATATTACTAAGCTAAATATTTTTTATTTTCTTCACGATCTTTGGCTAATTTGATTTCTTCACGATCTTTGGCTAATTTGATTTCTTCACGATCTTTGGCTAATTTGATTTCTTCACGATCTTTGGCTAATTTGATTTCTTCACGATCTTTAGCTAATTCAAAAGTCTTGATAGTCCCTCTAGCAACTTCCAAAGTCTTGATTGTGCCACGCTCTAAAGTTTTGATAGTACCTCTTTCTAAGTTCTGTTCATCACGAACCGTAGCCACTTCCAAAGTCTTGATAGTGCCACGCTCTAAAGTTTTGATAGTGCCTCTTTCGAAGTCCTGTTCTGCTGCATAAATCGATGTAGTTGTTAATACTGCAAAAGCTAATAAAATGGTTTTTTTCATATACTTATCTCCTTGTAAAATGTAATAGCATATATATAATAATATACATTTTGTATATTATTATACAATGGAGAAAAAGTGTGCTAAAATAAAAGTTTAAAAAATCCTATTAAATAAAGGGATATAAAAATTATTTTTTTTAAAAAGTATTGACAGGAGTTATTGGATTTTTAATTAAAAAAAACGCAAAAATAATTAATATTATAGGCTTTATATTATATATATGTTAATTTAATGAGAAAATAAAAAAACCTACTTAAAAGTAGGTTTAAAAATAAGAATTGTATTTTTATTAAAAAAATCTAATTTTTCTTTAGACTAGGATCAGTTTGTTCTAATTTTGAAAATATCGCTTTCTCAAGTGACTTAAATTCGTTTTCATAAAAATCAAGAGAAGGCTTATAGAGATAAACAGTTTCCGAAAGATTATAGATTTCTTTTAGATGGGAAAATCCTTTGCTAATGTATTTGCAATAGGATTCAAACAGATCATATATGTCTTGATAGTGATAAACATGGACTGAATTAGCATTATCTTGTGAGTACTTAATATCTTCAAGTATAAAATTAATTTCTTTTTTTGCATCTGTTAAATTAGAATAGAGTATTATTTTACTTCTGTAATCTATTTCTAAAGAGAATTCGCTAAAATAATCCTCATAATTTTCAATTAAAAACTTCATTTCTTTAATAAAGTGATTTTGAAGACTTTTAATGTCATTAAACAAAGGTTGGATATCAAAATAAAATGCTGATCCCTCGTGTATTGTTTTAACAAAGCAGATCTCGCTGGATTCCTTAATTGAATCCATATACCCAAGAAAGTTTACAATAACCTTTTTTTGAAAATCATGGTTGTTGAAAAAATCTAGATTAATAGTTGAGATCATTTTTTTATCCTTTATGTAAAGTTAATAATAATTATAACATAAGGCTAACATTAATCAAGGCTGAATTAGATAAATTGTATATTTAAAACTCAAAATCACATTCTTTTTTAATAATAGATATTTGTTTTTCTGAACCAATAAGGCTAAATTTGAACGGATATTCAACCCATTGTTTATCAAATGTTCTAATGTAAAAGTATTTGTATCTTGCCATTAAATCAAGTAATATTTCCATAGAGTAAGCTGTATTAATACTAGTGTCCAGAATGAATAATTTTTTTTCATTAACTGAATAAGGCTTTAATTTTATTCTTATTTCATCTCTCTTACTTTTCTTTGAATTGTAAAAATCAAGATCAGCAATAAGTTCACCCTTATTTTCAATATCAACACTTGATTTAAACTCAAAGAACACATCTTTTTTGTTTTCGCTAGTTTGTATATTAAAGGTAAAGAAAGCACCATCAGGATTAAAAACACCTGCTGTACAACGTAATCCTGCGTCATTCAATATTGTAATTCCATCTTTCCAGTAATTTGTATCTTTAGCATGTACATTGAATGCAAGTAAGCAGATTAGTAACATAATTTTTTTCATAAAAAATCCTTGTGAATATAAATGGTTCCTTAATACAATATATACAAAAAATAAAGTTTTTCAAGGTTTTTTAAAAATTGTTGACAAAATTATTTTAAAAGTATATTGTTGTATAATAATAAATAGGAGTTTGTATGATAAAAAAAATAAAAGAAAATTTTTTAAAAAAAAGCATATTAAATAAGTGTTTGTATATATCTAGTGCAATGTTATTTTCTTCAGTGTTTATGTTAATTGGTTTAATAATTTTCTGGGGAAGTTCTAGTTTGAAAGTAAATGAGTATACGTTAAGTAATGGCGAAAAAACAATTATTTTTCAAGAAATGTCTCATGTAGCAGAAACAGAATTCTATAAAGAGATTGGAAGTAGGTTGGAAAAATATAGAAAAGAAGGATTTAAATTTGCTTACGAGCAAGTCCTTGTAAATACAGAGGAAGAAGCAAGAGAAATTAGTGAATTAACCAATATGGATACAAAAATATATGATAAATTAGGGCAAATTCTGGAACTTGATAATCAAAGTAATCATATGGGTATTGTGAAAGAAGGGGATCTTAATGCTGATATATCTGGTGAAGATCTGGTTATGGCCTTAAAGAAAGTAAAGGGAAAAGAAGATAATTCATTAGAGGGGGCGCAAATAATTAATACATTATGGACTGAAGACCCATCAGAATTGAGGAAATATATTTTAAAAGTATTGTTTAGAGCAGCAGTTATTGTTTCTGTTTCTCATGCTGATTCTGTTATTGATAATGGTAACTATATGCAGACTGTGCTATTGCATAGTAGGAATAAAGTTCTGCATGATAAAGTAAAAGCTTTTAATGCTAATAAACTTGTTATTCATTATGGCGCATTTCACTACAAGGGTTTTTTTGAATTATTGAAACTAGAAGATCCAAGCTGGAAAGTAATTAAGGTGGAAGAACTAGTTGTATTTTAAGAAAGTATTTTATAGAAAAGGCAGTAACTATAATAAGTTACTGCCTTTTATATATATCTAAAAGATAAGGAATGCACCAACTAAACCCAATAATGTTGCTCCTTTAAGTATTGGGTTGTTTTTTGTTTTCTTGTTAACAAAACAAGTATGAAATGCTACACCTCCTAGAACAAGAACTTTAAAGATAGGCCATAATCCACCTGTAAGAAGACCAATACCTAATAAAGATAGAATAATGGTTGTTGGGGAAATAGGGAGTTTTCGACTTACCTCTCCTATTACTGGGGTAAATTTAATATTATGATCAAAGGTTTTTTTTGTTGCTTTTGCAATAGCTAATACGGGTAGTTTCTTGTTCATTAATTTTCCTTCACAATAATTTTTTTAAAATTCTGCGCCTTATGTTGGGTTACTTAATAGAGTGTTATACTCTTCTAGATTAATTCAAGGCAATTATAGCATAGATTGATAAATAGTCAATAAAATTTAGTCATAATAATTGGCTGTGCAATTTAGCTTTAAATTAAAAATTTCTTTACCAATAGGTAATTGAAGTTTTTCATCACGTTTGAGGTTGCCTGCACGAATGTAATGAAAAAGCTTAATAGCAAGTTCAGTGGAAAGTTTATTAAAGTCTGATTTTGTATTAACAGTATTGTTATTTAGATTGAGGTAGCTAGTGTATTTTAAAACATCACCAAAATCAAAATCTGAAAGTTCTTGAAAATTATCATTTTCAAGTCGTGTAGTTATTTTTTTAAAAGTATATTCTTCGTCAATAGGAAGATCTTCTTTTATCGATTCAACCAATGGGCGAAGAGATAAATTAAAGTAAAGTGTTTTAGCAAGTTTTATGTCATTAAAGTGTGGGTCTTGAATAGTAATGTTGATAGATTTGGTTGCTGAGTCAATCATGACAGAAGATAAACTCAGGATCGTTGAAATAATAACAGTAAAATCATGAAGATTTTCTTGATGCTTTATTTTTTTTAAATGTTTGCGAGACATTTCTCCAAGAAGTAAGCTATTTGTAGAATAGCAGTAGTAATAATTTTCTTTCATCAATTTTATTCCTTGAAATTAATTTAATATTGTGATATATTGTATTGATTAAATTAGCACATATATGTTAAAAGTAAACTACATAATAGGAAATAAAATGAATAAAACAATGAATTCAGTAAATGAAAAAACAAAGATAGTAGGCGAGAACAGAATGCAATTGCTTTTATTTAAACTTCCTAATATGTCTCAAAAGTTTGGCATTAACGTATTTAAAGTAAGAGAAATTTTAAAATGCCCTAAATTAACAAGACTTGCAGGCTCTAATCCTTTAGTGAAAGGTATTGCAAGTATTCGAGGTGTAACTATCCCTGTTATTGACCTTTCTGAATCAATTGGATTTAGCAAATTTGAAGATATTACTAATGCGATGGTAATTGTGACTGAGTATAACTCTTCTGTTCAAGGGTTTGTTGTAAGTAGTGTTGAGAATATTGAAAACGTATCTTGGGAAAATGTTGAGGCACCTCCTATAACATTGGGAAAAAAACACAGTTTGACTGGTGTTGCTAAAGTGAAAAATGAGTTAATTAACATTATTGATGTTGAGGATATTTTATCAAGAATATCACCAAAGTTTAAGAAGTATGCAGAAGATAACTTTGACACAGGTTTAGAAAGTATAAAATCAGATACACTGCATAATAAAATATTAATTATAGATGATTCTATGGTTGCGAGAAAGCAACTAGTAAGAGCAATAAGTACAATGGGATTTGAAGTAGTTCAATTTAATAATGGAAAAGAAGCTCTTGAACACGTTAACTCATTAAAGGAAAATAATAAGATAGAGTTAAAAGATCATTATGATTTAATTATATCTGACGTTGAAATGCCACAAATGGATGGTTATACATTTGTGGCAGAAGTTAGAGCCTTAAAGCAAGATATTAAAATTATATTACATACGTCACTAAGTGGTGTCTTTAATCAGAGTCTAGTCAATAAAGTTGGTGCAAATAGTTTTGTATCCAAGTTTGATCCCCAAGTATTGGGGGAAGAAATTAAAAAAATGCTAAATAAATAATTAATATGATAAAAAAACAACAATATTGTTGTTTTTTTTGTGTTATATTATTTTTTAACTTCAATATCCCATTTAATTGAAAAATTATTTCGTAAATTAAGTGGTATTTTGCTGTAAAATGATGGAGTGTCTGAATTCAACTCGAATACCTGTAAATCATAAAGAGAGGAATTAGGTTCTTGAATAATTCTTATTTTTAATGGAAATGAAGTTGGGGAGTCCTTGATAATATTATTTAGTGTTAGAATTATTTCGTTTTCTTTTTCAACATAATCATATTCAATTAATAAGTTTGTTTTTTCTTTTTTTAGAAATATTTTATTATTTTTGAATGCACGAATATAATATTCCCCAAAAGAGTATGTGCCATTATTTGATAAAAACTGATTATTGTATTTAGGATCTTTTTCAATTAAATCAACTTGTCTTTCAATAATTGTGGAGCTATCGTCATTATAAGTGCTGCCTTGAAAATTGAATACTTCTGAATGATAGTAGTCAATTGGATCAAGCTCGAAAAATCCTAAATTTGTTACCTTGGCTGATAAAAATGGGGAATTATTAACATTTTCATTCATAGTAAAAAATGTAATGAATGAATTACTGCTGTTATTAATAAGATTGACGAATTTTTCTCCCTCATCAAGATCTGAAAATTGTCTTTTATAAACACATAAGTTATTAACGAAATTTTTAGGATTTTCTCTTGTCGGAACAATTTGTGAGTGGTATGTAAAATTTTTCTTAATTTCTTCTGGCACTTCTAGAATAATAGGTACTTTGGTAGAATAAGAAGGAGTATTTACATCTGTCTTGTTGAATTGATTTCCGTTAAAAATACCTATCATATCTCCATTCTCATAACATTCAAAGTATACTGCAGGTAATAACTTGTTATAATTACTGAAAATCATACTTTTAGAATTGTTTTTAAAATCATAGTTTGATACACCGATCAAAGGTGTTTCAGAATAATATTGCTTTCCTTTAATAATCTTTTGACTAAATTCTTCTCCTATTTTATAAAATTTATCTTTATAAGATTGTTTTATTTTAAATAAGCTTACTGGGTTTTGATTAGAAAGATATTCTTTAAAAATATTATTTAACTCAGGAATAATATAAATAAGCTCTTTTGAATATGTGAAACCTGTAAAATTTTCCTTTTCAATTTTTTGGGTGTAAAATGGGATGACTGATTTATTAAATAATATAGAATCATTCATGTTAAAATATTCTTTTTGTATAGAGTATGAATTTTGTAAATCACCACTAAGGTTTTTAATAAGAGGTATCGTTGTTAAAAAGAATTCTTGTGCTTTAACTTGTTCTTCATCTAGTATTTCAGCACTAAGGTTAAGGCCAAGTAATAGAGTTAATAATAGTGTTGTAAACTTAATCATAATTTTCCCCATTTTAATTTTCCATAAATGATTATTTTTATGTAAAAAAACTAAGTTATTTCAAATATTATTTTAATAATTTAAAAGACAAAAATAATATAATTACAAAATAACTTAATTACGGGATAAGTCAATCATTTTTAAAGGGTAGATAATTGTTCTTTTTGTTTTACTTCTACCGCCTTAATAACTTCATCAAGGCAATAAATAAATAATTCAACCTCATCACCATAGCCTTGTTCAGCACCAGATTTTGAAAATCCTTGGCACATTGCTGTGAAATGATTACTAGCTTCTAGAGTGGTCGCTGTTGGAGGTATTTTAGGTAATGTATCCTGCGTTGAGTAATTAGTGTTGGTAGAGCAAGCTGTACTAATTAATGAAATTAAAAGTAGTAATAATAGTGTTTTGTTTTGCATAAAGATATTCCTTATAGTAATAAAATTAAAGTAATTGATTGTGTATTGTTAAAAGTTCATCTCTGTGTTTTGTTATATTGTGACGGCATTGTAGTTCTAAATGTATAATTCCATACTCTGAGTGATATATATTTTTCATAGAAAGTAATTTGTTATAAAATTCAATAGTGCCTTTATTAAAATCCGCATCAGAAAATGACTGGTATTCTTTTCTAATGCTATCTCTTTTTAGTAGAAATTGATGATATGGTAGTGCCAAGTATGACATATCGACATCAAATAGTATCTTGGTTTCATCATTATAGGGAATATGATGTGTGGTACCAATAATCATATCTGTTGCTGAATCAATATCAATTTTCATTTTCAATGCCATTTCAGGGTAATTGCTTTTAAAAAAAGAGTGAAGGAAGTTGGCACTAAGTTTTTCATTGGATGATGCAGTATTTATATTAAAGGGAAAATATACAACATCATGAAATAGCCAAGCAATTTCTTGACTAATGCTAAATGTATAATCCATTTTTTCAGCCAATTGAAAGCCATCAAGAATATGTTGCCAGTTATGGTAATGGCGATAATCTTGATTATAATAATTAATAAGCTTATTTATAATTTCAGGATGGTTATTAGAGAAGTAGCTGTTTTTAATTATTTGATTACTCATTTTTTTTTTAGATAAAAATGTTGTTTTATATAAATAAATTAAACAATTTAATCTATCTCCTTTATTTGATTAGGTATTAATTAAAAGATAATTATTGGTAAATATAATAGCAGAAAACAAATTTATAAACAAGATTTTTAAAGATTTTTTTCAATTTTATTTTGAATAAAAACAATACTATCTTCCAGAGAAGATGTATCAATATTGTTTACAAAGCTTTCATTATTTTCTTTTAAAAACTTAAGTTTATTTTTAATGCATTTTTTTGTTTTAAGTTCTTTGTCATTGAAGAAGTCTTCATGAAGATCATAGTATATATTAATGAACTTAACATTAGAATTTAAGATCCCAAAATCAGATAAGTCAAGTGTTTTCATAGTCCTGACTTTTTCAATAGATTTTATATTGCTTTCTTTATCAAATGTAAAAGTTTTTCTTGGGATAAAATTTAAAAAGTAAACCATAATATTTTTATTATTTTTGTGAGACAAAATCCGTATAGCCTCACCCGTTAAATTATTGTAGGCATTTTGAAAGTTTTTATTAATGCTTGAAATAGGTGCTTTTACCATTATGACAACGGAAGATTTATTGTTAACTTTGTTTTTTACGATTAGGTCGCAAGAAATTGTTTTTCCATAGCCATCTTCTATTTTGCTTTCTTCTCTGTCTGTATCTGTTTTAATGTGATAGATACTTTTTCTTAGGTTTTTAGGTTTTATTCCATTTTTTATAATATTTTTTAATGACTCATGTAGTACATCAGTTCTATCTGAGGATCTTGTGGCAGTTTCATTAACGAAGCTATCATAAACAACTTTATTTAATGGAACTATAATATCTTGCGAGATACTGTTGTATTCCTCATTATAACTTTTATCCATTGTTTATAAATCCTTTTAATTGTTTTGATGTAAATGTGTAGTATGTGTTTTTTCCAGGCCAAGCCTTTCCTTCACTTTCAAGAAAACCAAGAAATTCAGAAGAAGATAAACCATCTCTAACTTTACCAAGAACCAAAGGGTCAGATGATTCAATACAGTATCCAGAGGTAATTAAGAATTTTTTATTAATTTGTTGAATACTAAGGTCTAATTTTTTATTAGTCATAATAGGTAAAAGTAGGTAAAATGAGTTATCCTTTATGCCAAACCCTTGTTTTCTTCCATAACCATACCAAGCTTCATACTTGTCAGTCTTACCTTTATCTCTTTGGTTCAATTCATCTTTAACAGAAGTAAGGTAATTATAAGCCATAGGATATTTATCAGATAAAGTAGTTTCAGAGATTATATCGCCATTTAAATATGGATAAATAATGACTGAATTTTCTTCTTGCTTTGTTAACTTATAGCAATTAATGCAAAGTGCTTTTTCAATTAAATATTCATTTCCATTGTGTAGCTTGATATAAAAATCTTCTTTTTCTTCTGGCTCTTTTATGATATATATTTGATCTCTTAGCGTGGCAATACTAGAAGTAAATGAAAGTTTTGAGAAGTCAGATTTAGAGATCAATGATTCAGTATCTTTTTTATTAAATAACCACTTATTGTTATCTAAAGAGGATTTATTGATTGATAGGAATGTTTCCCCTATTTCATTCGAGTAATTAACTGTTTTGCTTTCTTCATTTTTGATTAAAAAAATTGAGGTGTAAGTTCTTGCATTTTCAAAAATTAATTTTTCTTTAAAATCAATGATACTAACAATATTATTAAGAATAATACTTCTTAATTTTTTTGCTGAATTGTTTGTAATATAGCTGTTTGGGACAATAAATGAGAATCTTTTTGAAGTTAGAGTGAACTTTTCAATAAAAGCATAAAAAATATCAATATTACCATTTTGGCAAGATATAAAAGAGTGTCTTAATTTAAGCAAATAATTTTCATCTAAATTTCTTGTTCTTATATAAGGTGGATTACCAATAACTAAATCGAAATCATTATATTTATGAAAAAGAGCATCAGCAACGAAAACCTGACTAGTATTAATATTGGTGATCCCTTTTTTTTCAAAAAAAACATTTAATATTAATTTTAATTCTTCAATGGTTTTTTCATTAATGTCACTTGCAATAACCTTATTTTCAAACCAGTCTTTTAATTCCTCTGGTGTTAGATTGAATTTATTTTCCATAAAATGAATGAGTGAAAATAGAAAGACGCCATGACCCACAGAAGGCTCTAAAATAATTTCTTGAAGGTTTGGATTGATAATATTAGAAATGTAGTCTGATATGTATTTTGGGGTATATATAACGCCATCTTCCTTATTTTTGACACACTCACCTTTATCAAATAATAAAACAAGTTGATATATATCTATTTTATTTTCTATAAAGTCATTAATCGCCTTAATGTGTTCCATACTATCTCCTTTCAGATCGGCATTGTATTTGATAATTAGATAAAAGTAAAGAATTATTTATTTTTATTTATTTACGATTAATGTTATCATTTTTTAAATATATATCAATAGAGGAATGTATTTTTTCAGGATATAAAAAAATTGTAAAAAAAGACCAAATTTTTTATAAATTTGGTCTTTTTTTTGTTAGGACTACTAAGCTTCTTTTTCTTCTAGTAGTTTAATTTTATGCGTCTTTTTCATAACATCATATTCTTCTGGAACGTCAAATCCATTTGGGTATTCATTGGATATGGTAATGTCCTCTCCTGTCATAATACGTGCTATTTGATCACTTTCAATTGTATCGAATAACATAAGTGCTTTTGCAAATTCTCTAAGCAATACTTTATTATCACTTAATGTTTTTGCTGCAACAACATAGTTTCTAAGCAATATTTCTTCCATTGTTTTTTTATCATTTTCCGAAATACCATTGTTATTATTATTGTCTTTATAACCAAGTGTTAATAAGCTTGAGCTATTTAATCCGAAGTGTTTAATCATTTTCTCAGCTTCTTGTGTTGCTCTCGCAAAATCATTACTCGCGCCAGTAGAGACTTCGTTCTCACCAACAACAAGCTCTTCTGCAATACGCCCACCATACAGAGCAGAGATATTAGCCTCAATTTCTTTTTTAGAAATACTATAGCTTTCTTCTTCAGGGACATATACGGTAACGCCTAATGAACGTCCACGAGGAATAATAGACACCTTATGAACCTTCATATGTTGTGAATCAGAAAATTTGGATACAATAACATGACCTGCTTCATGATATGCTGTATTCCATTTCTCTTTAATACTCATTTCAATAGGAAGTTTATGACCCATAACAAGTTTTGATTGTGCTTCTTCAAAATCCTCTGAATCTATTGTTGTTTTGTTTTTGCGACCTGCCAGTAATGCTGCTTCATTAACAAGGTTTTTCAATGAAGCTCCAGAGAATCCACTTGTATGGTGTGCAATAAAGTTAAGATCAATATCATTTGAAGCTTTAACCTTGCCAACAAAGTATTTTAGCAACTCTAATCTTCCTTTATATTTAGGTAAAGGAATGGTTATTTCACGGTCAAAACGACCAGCACGAATTAATGCAGGATCTAATTTGTCTGGAAAGTTAGTTGCTCCAATGACAAGGATGTTATCATCGCTTGTGTCAAAACCATCAAGTTCGACAAGTAAACCATTTAATGTGCGATCATTATCACTTGAGTTTAAATTTGATCCTCGTTTCTGTCCTACACCATCAATTTCATCAATAAAGATAATGGCTGGTTGGTTTTCACGAGCAGCCTTAAATAAGGCTTTGATATTTCCTGCGCCTTGTCCTTGTAGTTGACCAGCAAACTCAGAACCATTAGTGTAAAAGAAGTTATAATTGGTTTCATTTGCAATGGCTTTTGCGAGAAGTGTTTTTCCGACTCCTGGTGCGCCATCTATCAAAATACCGCGAGGAGTCTCACCACCCAAACTATTAGTTCCCACTTTGTTATTAAGTAGCTCAATAACCTCAGAGATCTCATCTTTGATTTCTTCAATGCCTTTTACATCGTCCAATGATACATTAGGTTTTGTCGCAATAGGCTTAAAATCTTTTTGTTGTAAAAAGCCATTTTTACTTTTACTAATTTTAGACATAATAAAGAAAATAGATAAAAGAATGAGCAATGTAATAACATACGGTGTGAAATTAAATGGAGTGCCTTTATTAATTTCATTAAATTTAATTTCATACTCACTTAAAAGAGATTTTAATTCACCAGTATCTCCTGTTGATAAATGTTCAACAGTGTTTTCTTTGCTAATTTTAATATTGCTTACGTCACTGTCAATAGATATTTCAACATAAGATACATTATTTGATTTAATATCAGTAATTAAATCAGAGTAAAGATAGGTGTTTGGAGCGCCCAATTGTTGTTCTGGTAAAGTAAAGTATGTGAAGGATAAAAAAAGAATAGTGGTTAAAAACAATGATGTTGTGCCAAAATTTGTATTACTAACTTTTAGTAAATTTTGAATGGCATCTTTGTAGATGGTTTTATTGTGTGTATTAAAATGTTGTGAGATCCCAACATTGCTATCATTATTGTATTGTTCATAAGTTTTGAAAACAACCTGAATTATAGAAATAATCACAGCGATAAATAAGAGGAATACTGCAAAGACTGTATATAGGATTAAAGAAGGGTAATTAAAATTAATATCACTGTTTACAACTTGTATATTATTGTTAAATAGTAATGTTTTGATCTCCTTTTCATCAGAAAGTTTAGTAATAGGGTAAATATATTTTTCCCCTCTGACTTCTATATAGAATAAATTATCATCTTTGATTATTTTATTAATTTCATTCTTTTCAACAAATGACGATAATTGTTCCAATGGAACACTATCATTAGATACAGTTGGTAATATAGCTAAGTTGAATAAAATTAAAGCTGCAAAAGATATAAGTATATATTTGAATGCGCTTTTTAAAAGTCCTTGGTTCGTCATGTATGAAGCTCTCCTGATTAATTTTTATAAATTGTATATGATTTGGATCAAAATATCAAGTTTTTTTTAATTAAAATTAATAAAATAGGTATAGTCAATATATTTAATAATAATGCTTGATTAAATAATAACAATTTGTTAGCATAATAAAAAAAGGAGTGAATAATGTTAACAATGTTTATTTTGGGATTTAATGAAAAGAAAAATAACCTTAAATATGAAATCAATAATATAGATAAGGTCTTTGAAATAATAAAAGGTTATGGAAAATATACAGGCTCTATAAGTCCAGAAAATATTAATGTTTTTAGGCAATATATAATGAAGTTAATGAATAGTAAGCATGTTAGTCAAGACGTAAAGGAAATATTGGGTGGTATATTGGATTTCGTTATTCAAGTTCAGAAAAGAAAAACAGGTCTATATTGGTATTGATAACTAAAGTTGTAAAAAAAATCCCTTTTGGGATTTTTTTAATATATTTGTAAAAAAGTATTTTAATATAGAAGTGTTTGTCTAGTTTGACTATCTTTATTAAGTTTGCTAAGATGATCAATATCATATTCGCTAACAAATTCACTATTTTCTTCAATAATGCTTTGTTCAATAAACTCTTCTAAATGCTGACAAGCTAAAGCTGAATCAACTAAATCATGCTCAATAACAAGAACAGCTCGATAATTTTTGCCTCTAAAAAGCATATTATCTTCAACTGTAGATGTAAATCCGCCTTCCGCTAATTGTTCAGATAGTAAATGTGCTAGGTCTTTTCTCATATTGTTCTCCATATTATTAGTAATTATAATTATTATATAAAAATATATAATAAAAGTCAAGTAAAAAAATATATATAAGAAAAATAATTAATATTTATAAAACGCTTGATTTTAAGGCTTTATTGATGTATTATTTTTAGTTGAAGTCCCATAATAAACTAAAATTATTGAGGTAAAAAAATATGTTAAAAAAAGTTAAGGTATTAGTGGTTGATGATAAACAGGGTTTCTTACCTGATTTTGGTGCTTTACCAGCAGAAAAATTCATAATTGATGGTTGCATTAATTATAATGTTTTTTCTCCATCTGGTGAAATTGTAATGTTAACTAGTAAACAAGTTAGGGAGGTTGTGTAATTATGTATAATAAGATTTTTTCAATAGTGATGGTGGTTGCATTCGCATTATTCGTATTTTTAACAAATAAGTTTAATAAAAAAACCAAAAATGATGAAGATGTAGAAGTTAATCTTGAAGAACAGTTGAATAAAAATACAGAAGAAGGTAGTGATTTAACTGGTAAAGTTAGTGAAAATAATGAAGAATTAATAGAAGAAGAAATAAAAGTTTCGAATACTAAAACAATGAATGTTGACTTAAGCCATATTATTAATAAAGCACCAAAGTTTGATAGTGTGAAACTGGAAGATGTTGATGGCTTATCTGAAAAAATAATTGGTATTTTGAAATCACAAAAAATTCATTCAAAAGAAGATGCTGATTTAAAAACAGATGATGAATTGTTATCAATTAAAGGTATTGGTAAAAAAACATTGGCGTTATTAAGAAAAAAATAAAAATTAAATTTAAGAGCCTATAACATTGTTGTGGGCTTTTTTAAAAGAAGGGTAAGAGTATTAATGAATAAAATGTTATCGAAAAAAGTCGCAACACTTATTCTATTTTTAGAAGGTTTTGTATCAGTATCAATCCAAATGCTTGTAATGCGTCAATTAGTACCATTTGTCGGGACTTCACATGTGGTTACTTCACTCGTAATAGGTATATTTTTGGCTTCACTTTCTCTTGGTTATGTAGTAGGAGGTAGAGTAAAAGAAAATCATATTCAGTGCTTACTAAGGAATACAACGATAGCTATATTTTTTATAGGTTTTGGATTAGCATACATTACAATGTCAACGGTATTTAATTTTCTAAGTGATGTCTTTAATCAACCCGTCATTGAGGTTTCAATATATTTATTGTTTTTCTTGTCACCGATTGTATTCTTATTGGGGCAAACGGTACCATTGCTGACAAATTTTTATAAAAGTAGTACTGTTTCTGAAACAGCAGGTAATGCATTTGCTATGAATACAGTAGGTTCGGTATTGGGAAGTATTGTTACTGCATTATTTTTATTTCAGTATTTTGGGGTAGCTAATACAATAATTATTGATATGATATTATTGTTTGTAGTGTGTTTCTTATTTATGAATAATAAGCAGTATATTAAATATGGTACATTTATTATAAGTCTTATTTTTGGGGCATTTATTTATAATACAGGCTATGAGAGAAGTAATTTTATTCTAACTAATGTATATACAAATTATGAGGTAATTGAGGAAGAAGCACTTACTGTATTTAGGATGAATGATAGTAGCTCAAGTGCTATTTATAAAGATGGTAAAAGTTGGAAATATATAGAATATGTGAAGGCAATATTATTTGGAAGAGGAAACCAAGAATTAAGAGACTCTGATATATTAGTGTTGGGTGCTGGTGGGTTTACATTGTCTATGGCAGATGACCTTCCTAAAAATAACTACACATATGTTGATATTGATCCAGACATTAAGAAAGTGGCAGAAGAGTATTTCTTAAAAGAACCAATAAAGGGTAATTTTGTGGCAGAAGATGCGAGATTGTTTGTAAGAAAATCAGATAAAAAATATGATGCAGTATTAGTTGATCTTTATTCCAATAAAACAACAATACCTTGGCATGTATTAACAACGGAATTTATTAAAGATGTTAGAAATACAACAAAAGAAGGTGGTATTGTAGTTTTTAATATTATTTCAGGTGGTTTTTTTGATGATGAATATGGTAGGGCAATTTATAATACAATTAATGTAAATTTTCCATATTGCCATAGTTTTCCATTTAATTATAGAAATGAAAGAACGAACATATTGTACTCTTGTAAAAACATAAGAGAAGATAAAAAGAAGATATATATAGATAATATATCCAATTCTATATCTGAGGAGTTATCGACAGGAAATTAAAACAATAATTTTAGCAAAAAAAAGAGACAATAGTCTCTTTTTTTTAAAAAAATAAAATGTATTACTTGAATTTAACCTTACTTCTAATAATTGAATTAAGATTAGCAGAAATGACTTCGACACCTTTATTAACTTCGTTATTTGCGGCTTCTATTTTTTTTGCTAATAGTTCTCTTTTCGCAATAGCCTCTGGAAGATTAGCCTCATCTTTAAGTTTACTTTCTTTATCTCTAATAATATTCTCCATAACCTTAACTCGTCTTAATAGATCAGTTAATTCTTCTTTTTCTGAGCTGCTTTCAATTGTGTTTTTTATTTTTTGAATATTTTCATTAATATATTCTTGGGTCTCATTATAATCTTTTGTCATTTCTGTAAGTAATGTTTCTTTTCCTTTTTGCTCAAGGAAGGAGTTTACTGTTACTTGCGCCTTATTGACTTCTTGATTAATATCAAATTTTTCTTTCATTGCTGATTGTTTTAATGCATCAATGACTACTTTTGCAGTATTTGCCTCTGGGTTTTCATTTTTAAAATCGCGGATTTCCTTATTTAAGTCCCTTAATATGCTGTTTGCCTCAGTAACTGTAAAAAATTTAGAATGTATAATATTTCCATTATCAATGGTAGAAAATTGAACAGTGTGTTTGTCTTCATCCTTGCCAATAAAGTCATAAGTGATGGCAAATGATATATCATATGCATTGGATTGAAAAACAAGTTTGAAGTCAGATATAATTTCGTTAATCTTCTTATTATGTAGTTCTGGAAAATTTTCAACTTCAAAACTAGAATATTCTCTTTCATCTCTTTTGTGTAATTCTATATAGCTAAAATCGTTAACTGTTTTAAGTTTTAAATTATTGATGTTGCCTTTTGTTTTTTTCATTGGAGTATCCATTATTGATTTCCTCTTTTTTTTGATTCAATATATTTATTGTATCATATTTTTTTAAAAAAAATGAAGAAAATAATTGATTTTTATTTTTTTACATGCTATTATTTAGATAATGAAAATAAAAAGGAAAGACTAATAATGTTTAATACAAATACTTTTATAATAAGAAGAATAAATCTAAGGCGAATACCCTAGATTTATTAGGGTTGCCTAAAAGCAACCCAAGTTAAACATTATATTTAACCCTTGGAGTTGCTAAAACTTCAAGGGTTTTTTTATACCTTTGTGAAAAGTAAAAAAACAAACATTATTTTGAAAAAATAAATATATAAACTTGCTTAAAATAAATATAAGTCATTGATTTAATTAAAAAAAAATAAAAAAAAACTATTGACAATAAATTGAAAGCCTGTATAATATAATATATAAAGTGTTAACAAGCGCCATTAGCTCAGTTGGTTAGAGCACTCGACTCATAATCGAGGGGTCGTAGGTTCAAGTCCTACATGGCGCACCATATTTAATATAAATAATATATTTGGATGCATAGCTCAGTTGGATAGAGCAACAGCCTTCTAAGCTGTGGGTCGTAGGTTCGAATCCTACTGTGTTCACCATTTTTAATAAGCGCCATTAGCTCAGTTGGTTAGAGCACTCGACTCATAATCGAGGGGTCGTAGGTTCAAGTCCTACATGGCGCACCATATTTAGTATAAATGATATATTTGGATGCATAGCTCAGTTGGATAGAGCAACAGCCTTCTAAGCTGTGGGTCGTAGGTTCGAATCCTACTGTGTTCACCATTTTTAATAAGCGCCATTAGCTCAGTTGGTTAGAGCACTCGACTCATAATCGAGGGGTCGTAGGTTCAAGTCCTACATGGCGCACCATATTTAGTATAAATGATATATTTGGATGCATAGCTCAGTTGGATAGAGCAACGGTTTCCTAAACCGTAGGTCGTAGGTTCGAATCCTATTGTGTTCACCATTTTTAATAAGCGCCATTAGCTCAGTTGGTTAGAGCACTCGACTCATAATCGAGGGGTCGTAGGTTCAAGTCCTACATGGCGCACCATATTTAATATAAATAATATATTTGGATGCATAGCTCAGTTGGATAGAGCAACAGCCTTCTAAGCTGTGGGTCGTAGGTTCGAATCCTACTGTGTTCACCATTTTTAATAAGCGCCATTAGCTCAGTTGGTTAGAGCACTCGACTCATAATTGAGGTGTCGTAGGTTCAAGTCCTACATGGCGCACCATATTTAGTATAATATTTTTAAATTCATAATAACTAAATTATAATTAAATAATACTTGATCTTTATCTTTATTTGACTATAATTAAGTTAATATTAAAAGTAAATTTAATATTATCAATGGATATGTAGCTCAATTGGATAGAGCAATGTTTTTTAAAAAAAACATAGGTTGTGGGTTCGACTCCTACTATATCCGCAAAACCCTCAATATATAGCTATTTAATATAAAAAAGTATTGATTATTATTAAATCTAATGATATAATAATCAAAATATTTATTAATTAAAAGGGGTTAAAAATGTCTACAAAAAAGAAAATAGGAATGGTACTGGGTGGAATTATAGTATTTTACCTATTTATTGTCACACCAATAGTAATGTGGGTTTTCTCAAATGAGCCTGATACATTTGATGTAAGTGCTGTAACACAAGAGATGTCAACTAAAAATGGTAAACCAGTTGTTTTTGGATCTCACATACTCGCAACAACAATAAAAATGTCCGATGTATTACTTGGTAAAACAGGTGGATATATGAGTAATGATGTATTATTTCCACTAACAGTAATGGATAATATCCCCAGTTGGGAATTAGGTGTCGTTGAAATTGAGCGTGTAGTATCATTAACACTTAGGAAAGATTTTAGTCGTTCTCAATCACAAAGTGTTGAAAATAAATCGTTAGTGACAGCACAAACTGCATTTAATAATAATCATGCTGAATGGGTATTTCCAAGCGCTGAGTCAAAATTTGAGGAAGGTCGCGTAGCATTAAGTGTATATATGGATCAAATAGCTGATAGTTCACTGCCTGATATTCAATTTTATGCAAGAGCGGATAATTTAGCAAATTTACTAAGTGAATTTAGTAGTAAGCTTGGATCATTATCTCAAAACTTGAGCGCTTCTACAATGCAAGGGACAATTAGAGAAAATACAGATTTAGCTAATGATGCTTCTGCAACACAATCAACAGTAACAACAAAAAAGAAATATGAAAAAACACCTTGGAGCCAAATAGATAATGTATTCTATGAAGCAAGAGGTCAATCTTGGGCAATGTTACATATTTTAAAAGCAGTTAAGTTGGACTTCAAAGATGTCTTGGATAAAAAGAATGCACATCCAAGTTTAGACCAGATAATTAAAGAACTTGAAGACACACAAAAACCAGTAAACTCAATTATCATTATGAATGGTGACGGTTTTGGTATTTTAGCAAATCACTCATTAGTTATGGCAAACTATATTTCAAGAGCAAATGCAGCAATTATTAATATGGTTGATTTATTGAAACAAGGTTAGTTAATGTGTCAATCACCCACGCCTAAAGGAATGGGCTTGAAAAAGTCAACAAATTAAGGTGAGAACGTAAGATTATGGTTGACCCGACTCAGTGTTTGCATTTTCGCATTCACTACGTTAAATAAGAATATATAGTGAGTTCGGAATGCCACTCCAGTTCCACAAACTCAGGTTCTACGTTAAACAGTGACTTTTGGGTAAGAAGCAGTGCGTAGTTCAATAAACCTTATTTAACATTGTCAAGGAGTATTTTTTTCCTCGCAAGAGGTGTCCCGTTATGAGAAATTTAACCAAAAGGAATAATATGCAACGAGTGTTAGTGTTAGACCAGTATAAAATATTGGAGATAGAAGAAAGCGCGTATAACAATATTTACTTTGTGGGAGACATACATGGTATGTTTCATCTACTCGAAGATGAATTAGTTAAAGTAGGCTTTGATAAAAATAAGGATTTATTAATCGCAACGGGAGATTTAGTAGATAGGGGGAAAAACTCTATCCAATCCTTAGATTACTTAAATGAGAAATGGTTTGTTTCTGTATTTGGAAATCATGATTATAAGTTCATGAATATACCTGATAATAGTTATATGGGTATTTTCCCACCTCAAGAACAATTTGATAGGGAAATTAGTAATAAAGATATTATTGATCTAAAAAAAACATTTAGTGATAAATTGTATGCAGGAATACAAGTAAATTTAAATTCAGGTGAAAAAATTGGTGTTGTGCATGCAGATGTGCCAAGTGGTGAAACTTGGAGTAACTTTAAATGCAAGATTAGTTCAGGAGATTTAGAGTCAATTGAGTGCGCTATTTGGAGTAGAAAAGTTGCTAAAATGTGCTTATTAAAGATAAATTTGGATAATAATTCTCTAACAGAGGAAGATTATAATCGCTTCTTAATAGATAATAGAATGCATGAGTTTAATAATAATATTAAATATGGAGAGATATATTCATTAGATCATTTGCGAAATTGGATAGAGGAAACTCAACGTAATAGTTATGTTCATGATGTAAAATATATAATCCACGGTCATAGTATTATTTCTAGAAAAGATGAGATAGTGCGCTTTGCAAATAGAATTTATATTGACTCAGGCGCATTCTTAACTGAATCATACAGGTATCAAGATAGAAATGGTGTGATTGAATTATATATTCCAGAAACTGATAATGATTTCGGATTAACTTTACTTAATTTAAAAAACATATAAAAAAGTCTTTATATTATTGCAAAAATGATTTTCTGTAATATAGTGGATTGAGATCCAGTATAAATATAGGGAATAAATAAATGATAGGAAAAATAAAGGAAAGAATAAAAAAGCTACTTTCATTTAAAGATGAGAGTGGCTTTTTTATTGTAGAAGATGAGGTTATAAATTCAGTAAAATGCATTTTGTTGTCTGAAAAATTACAAATTAATGCAATGAGAAATGCTGTTCTTGAAGGAAATAAGTATTATAAAATAAATTTAAGTCAGTTTTATTTTACAAAATATACAACTAAAGGCAATGATCACTATATACAAAAAATAAAAAATTATCTTGTTCAAAGCTCTCTACTCCCTTATGAAGATTTGAAATTATATTCAAATATGGAATTAGTGTTGTTGGCAGTAAGGAATATTGATATTAAAGAACTCAATAAGAATAGAGTGGAAAAATTTATTATTGAATTCACTAGCATTATTGAAAAATTTAAATTAAATGATAGTAATGCAGTCAATTTATTGGATAAAGAGTCAACAAAACTATTTGATCAATATGTTGACTCATTTAATATTGCTAATAAAAAAATAGAATTACATTTAAGTTAATTTAATTAATAAGTTTTTTAAATAAATATGAAATCTCTTTTGTAGAAAACAATAGCGTTATGATAAGTATAATGATGTGGTGTGTAGCAAGGCCATAAAAAAGACCTGTAAAGCCATAATTTTCACTACCTAAATAAAGGCAAAGTGGGAGAATAAGGAAGCTTCTTAGTGTATTAATAAAAAGGACAAGATTATGTCTATTAGTTACGTTTAAATAATATGAATAAACATTTTGAGTACTTTGAAAAAGAAAACAAATAATCATTATATTAAGATAAAGTGCTGCAACATCTTGTGCTGCTTGAGATAGCGAGAAAATAGATATGATATCTCTTGAAAAAACAAGAAAAGTACAAGACATTAACATTGTAATAAAAAAGTTTAATTTAAGAGAATATGCTAATCCCTCTCTTTGTCTTTTTACATTAGAGTGGTTTTGTCCAGCAAATATAAGTAAAGAGCTTCCAATGGCAATTGAAAAAATAACTAATATTTTTTCAATTCTAAATCCAACACCATACCCAGAGATGACCTCTACACCAAAATCATTTACAAAAATAACAGTTATCATAATGGTTAGTGGATTAAGAATTTGATTAAAAATAGCAGAAGGTAATAATCTTGTATAATGACTAAGGTCTGTCTTTTTTGAACGTGTCGAGTATCCTAATTTGAAAAAAACCATATAATTAATATAAAAGAAAGATATAAACCAAGATAATGAGGTAGCAATGGCAGCACCTTTTGCGCCTAGATCAAAATAAAAAATAAATAAAGGATCAAAGCCTATATTTAACAGAGAGATCAATAAAAATGTTTTTGTTAAGACCCTAACATTTCCTTTGCTTCTTAAAAATGCTCCTAGACAAATATTTGAGAGGCAAAAAATAAAACCTAACAAATGATAAACAGTGTAGTCAATAGATTGTTGAAGAATATTAGTGTTAATGCCAGTCAGCAACAAAATGTCTTTGGTGAAATAAATGGCTAAAGCCACAAGAATGATTGCTGTAATAATAATATATCGATCAATGTAGTTTGAATAATAAATAAGGTCTGTTTTATTTTCTTTATATTTATGGGAAAGAAATACAGTTTTTGCATATGAGGCACCAAAAAACAATGCAACAAAGGTAAAAACAAAAGGATTTGCATAAGTAGCAGCAGCAAGATCACTCTCACCATAGAAGCTTAAAAAATAGCTATCAACAAGTCCTAATATAAGAAGCGATACAAGACCTCCTAAATTATCTACAAAAAGCTTATTAATTAAAGGTGATACTTTATTTTGTTGTGTTAGATCTAGCAATGATTTTCTCCTAATTTAGATAATATAATATAACACAGTTATTATATTTTTACAATTATTAAATTAGAAAAGCCCATATTAATATATAGGCAAATGATTGATAATATAATTGATTTCTTTATTAGAAAACAAGTTCTTTCTCTTCATCAATGTGAAAATCACAATCTTGGAATAAATCAGAGCCTATGACATTAAAATTAATGTCATCACATTCCTTGCTAGAACAATAACTTTCAAATTCTGAAAGACGATTTAAATTAAGTTCTTCTGCTAAGTCATTTAATTCATTATAGATAGCTAACATTTCTGCGTCCATATTTTGTTCCTCAGTTTTTAAATGTACAATAATTATACGTACTGTATAATTAAAAGTCAATATTAAATTGAACGAGATTTAAAAAAAATCACTTTATTAGTAAATATTGACTTATTTTAAAAACAAAGTACTCTAATTATGTAACAAGAAAAGACTAAAAAGTGGAGAAAAAAATGCAAGAAGATTTCAATGTTAAAGACATTTATGAAGTAATTCCAAAAGAAGTAATTAAGTCAATTTTTAATGGCTATAATTTGGATTTAATTAATGGTAAAAGCGCATTATTCCATTGGTGTAGAGTTATGGAGAATGCATTAGTTATCAGTGAGTACAATAAGGCAAATAAAAAAGTTATTATCGCTTTTTCTTTTTTTCATAAATCAAAAAGAGAGAATGAAGAATTTGACCAAAATGAATCTAAAAACAGTGCTCTTTTCTTAGAATACTTCGAGGAAGATATTAATTTAACAGAAGAAGAGTTCATTCTAGCGCATAAAGCCTGCTTAGAGTATGATTTGGGGTTAATACCAGAAGATAAAACAATTGCGACTTGTTGGGATGGCGAAAAATTAGATTCTATGAGGATTGGGTTATATCCTGATAGTAAAAAAATGATAACAGACTGCGCCAAAAATACAGGAATTATAACTTGGGCAATGAAAAGAAGTTTGTCTCAAAATATTTCACCTTGGATAAATGAACTAATAAAAGATATTAATGATTGCTCTTAAATTCTTCTCGAACTCGATCTATAATATTTTGATTACTTAAAAATGAGAAAGCAATGAGACCTTTATTGTTTTCTTTGTCAAACGTATAACTAATTAAAATATCTTTTCCAAAAATAGTAAAAGGATTTGCTTCTTTATTATCACTATATACCTTATCAATTAATTCCATTTTAGTATTGCTACTGAAATCTAAATTATTGTAGTCAATGTGATCTAAGAAAATTTGAACAAACGGATCAATAATAGATAATGAGTTAAGGTTTTGATTAATATAGGCTCTTAATACTTCAACGTGTTCTGTATTTTCTAGTTTTAATGGTAGGTTATTTTTAGTGATATTGGTTAAAAAATAATTTTCTATTTTATTTTTAAGTAAATTTATATCATTTTTTGAACTAAACTCATAAACAATAGTATCCCCAGAGACACTAGGGATAAGTTGTATACTTAGTTTAAAAAAATCATAAGGTGAGTAATAAGTTGTCTTTAATGTATCGCTCTCTAATAAGTTAGATGTTTTTTCAAAAGATATATAGTAATCACTAATGTCATTTTTTGTTAAAAATTGTTCCTGAAAAAGGAGCACTAATAAACTTGGGTGACTATAAAGTATTGATTTTTTTGGAATTTTATTGCTAAAAAAGAAAGCTTGCTCTCCTAAATTAATAGTATTTTCATATTTATTTTTATAGTCACCAACAAAGAAGTTAGTCGTAACATATCCATTTTTATTATAAGAGGGTGGTGTATAACAGTTTACACCATTTTTAAAATCATTTGAAATAGATTTTTTGTCAATAAGTGAGTCATTCTTTAAAAATTCTAAATTATAGTCAATTTCATTATAAGGAAGGCAAAGATCTTCTGCACTTGAAGAAGGTGTTGTTAATAATCCGATAGTAAATAATGTGCTAATAAAAAATTTCAATTAAAAACTCCTGAGTTTATTAAGGTATTAAAGCATTTAAAAAAATAAAATCAATAAATGAATATTGATTTTATTTAAAATTAAAAAAGATTAAATTTTAGGTTTTCGTTTATATTCTTTTTGATTAGATAATAATGCTTGCGAAGAATATAGTATAGAAAAAACATCTTCATTAGCATTCGTTTTTAATCCAAAGTGTCTTTTTAAAGAAGTGAATTTATTTTTAATAAAATTAACAACTTTATTCATATATGAATCATGATTAAACTTATTTTCAGCATAAAAACAAATTTTCTCTTCTGTTAATTTTAGACGATCATTTTTGTTATTATAATTTAACTCAGGATAGCGCTTTTTAACATCTTCATAATCTTTTTCTTCATATTTATTAGCCACTTTTTCTAAGAAAGATTGCTTATTTTTACCCAAAATAAGATCTAACCCAACATGACCTATTACCTCATGTGTAATGACATTGGATAATTTTTTTGCACTATGGATTTGATTTAAATTAAGATAAACGGTATTGTTTTTTCTGTCGTAAATTGCGTCTTCTCGTTGTTGAAATAAGTTTTGGTTTTGACTGAAATTAATATTAATAAAAGGCTTGTATTTTTCTTGAAAATTAACTATTTTTTTTACTATTTCGTTGGTTTTATCAAGAGATATAAGTTTTTGTTGTTCAAGTGAGCGTCTTGCGCACATATTGTTGTCATATAATGAGTAATCTCCATTATTACTAATGGCTGATTTAATATTGTTTTCATTAAATACAATATAATGTAATGTATCTTCATCCAATGTATCAAAATTCCAAGATTTATTAGAATCATAAGCATCAAGAATAACGCCATCAAAAATAGTTGAAATGGCATTATTAAAAATAATTAACAATTCTGGTTCACTATCAATTTTTGATTGTTTGAAAATATCATAAAGATTGACACTGCCGTCATCGTTGACGCTGATAAGTGCCTCACCATTTTCATCGCTGTTTGTTTCAATTTTTCTAAAGAAGTCTTCAACAATATTAAGTAAATAATCACCTTCGGCTAAGTTTAGGCAGGCTCCCTTAATAGTATCATAAAGTTCCTTTTGCTCAGTATTGTCAGATTCTTCAAAAAAACAAAAAACTCCATCACCAAGTATTTCATCTTCCTCATCTTCCCAATTAATCATATCGCTTTCAACCATAAGATGCTTTATTTTAGAAGATATTTCTTCCAAATTAACATCGACTTCAAAATCATATTCATTAAGTTCAATAAGATCATAAATAACATTATAAGCTTCGGAACTAGACTCCTCAAAAAGTTCTGAGAAAGAAGATTGGACTTCCATCATTAAGGATTCTTCTGATAAAGAATTTATAATGTCTCCATTATTAATTTCTTGTAAGTATGAAGCTGTTTTTCCTATAAATTCTTGTAAATTATAAAATAAGGAGTCGTTATCATATTTGAATTGCCTAATATCATCATTTTCAGCAAAAACTTTCGTTGCACTATCATCAATCGTGTAATAAACGGGTCTTTCCATTTTAATGTAAACAGGAGTGATCCAACCTTCATTCTTAATAATACTTCGTGTAATAATTTCCTTAACAAAATCTTCAATAAGTAGAAATTCATTGTCTTTTGATAAGCTTTTGGCAAGCTCTGTCCATTCACCGTTTTTTATTGCACAAGCTGACTCCAAAGATATGAAGCCGTCTTCAAGGATCTCATTGAGTTCTTCTTGTGAGATCCCCAAGTATAGATCACATTCTTCGTCTGCATTAAATAAATGTTGCATTTTTTCAGACAATCGATCTATTCTTCCTCCCAAATCGGCAGATTTATAACTTCCATCTTTTTTTAGTTGTGCTGTTGCATAATTAGCACTAACATCTTTGGCACAACTGGAAGTATAAAATCCTTTTCCAACCCACCAGTCGTCATTGGATTTATTAAAATCAATGACATTAAAAGACTCTGAGGTGCTTCCATGAAATCCTATTATTGGTGTGCCGTCTGGTGCAAAAGCTTTATTGTTTTTCATCCAATCTTTAAAATTAATATTTTCATCAATAATTCTTTTTTTGTTAAGGATAAATAATTCACTAGAATACATGATATGCTCCAAATTATTTAATTTTAAGGTGAGAATGAGATGTTACTTTAACTTCAATATTTTTATCAAGAAGTAATTTGTCACTTAATGAGTTTGGATTAATAAAACCAGTGTTCTCAAAAAGCTTAGTATTAGTATCTTTCATTTCCGCAATATAATCTACGGCATCCGTAATATCACGTAAGTTAGACACTGATTTAATGACAGAAGGTTCTTCTGATAAAGTTTCGAAGCGATAGCTGCGACCTTCATTAATGGCTCTTTGAACACCGTATTTCATTCCAGTAGAAAAGCCACGGTCAATACCAATAATGCTGTCTTTATTGTGAGCATAGTCAAGACCTTTATTAATGCCTAAATCCCTGTCAAATTGAAGCGTATCATTAAGACATTGAGTATATAGTAAATGAGAAGCAGAAGGGGCATATCCTTGGTGGGCAAGTTTATGAATAAGTGCCTTGGCATAATGAACATTATTATTTACATCTCCCGCAAAAGGAGATTCAAGGATGATTCTTTTGAATTCACCATTTTCATTATGTTGTGGATTAAAATTTCTACTTTCAAAAACTTCATTTTTAGGGGAGAAGTGATAGTCCAACTTATATGTATAATGCTGTAATACTTCCTTTTGACTTTCAAAAAATTGAACTGCTTCAGTAACATCTTTTAGGGAATCAACAGCTCTTTTAACCATATTTTTATCACTTAGTGTTTTGAATTTAATCTGCAAACCATGCTCTGATAGTTCTGATATATTTTTTAGCATATCTTCATTGAAGCCTAAATCAAGATAGACATGAGCTTCTTTTGCATCATGCTTCCAAGCACTAGATATTTTGTCAAAAATCTGCTTTTCAGTTTTATCTTGAGTATTGAACATTTGTGAGTAAATTAAATCACCATTAAAAGGAGAATTTCCCTGCTCAAAGTGTTCTTTGTGAATGAGTCCGTGATGAACTGCTTTACGTGCATATAGTCGTTGTTCTTCTAATTTATCTACATCATTTAAATCTATTCTTGTTACTGTCACAATAAGAGCCATAATATTATCCTTTTATATTGTTCTTTATTTCATTATATCATAAAAAAAATAAAAAAAAGATTATTGTGTGATTTTAATACAAAATCAATTATATTGTTAATTAATAAGTGGTTTTTAAAAAAAATACATAACATTTTAGATAAATACAATGTTTGTTAAAACAAAATATAATAATGAAAAATAGATTAAGTCAAAGATTTAGCTATAAATATTATAACTAAATAACGGTAAAATTGCAATAATTCCATTAAATAAAATTTAAAAAAATACATATTATAATAATAAAAATTGACATAAAATAAATATATGATAATAAATTAATAGGAACATAATAATATATAAATAAAATGGAATAGAAGGCAAACATGGAAGATATCGCAATTTTTTTAAACAATAATGGATTAAGTATTTTAAATACTAATTTGTTCGGATTATATTTGCCGCTACTAGTATCTATTATTATATTAATATTTTCAGACAAGAAATCACTATTCTCAAAAGAAAATAATATTATGGTATTAATTTCTATTGTAGGTTGTATATTATCAAGCTTTATAATTAATTGGTATTTGAATTTAATAAGTGATGGATCTGAAAAGATAGTTAATCAAATACAAATAATGAATGTATTTCCTATTTTATATCTTTTGCTCAATACACTAAAAAGTCGAAGGGATAATAAATATAATTTTTCTGCATTGTGGTTATTCTCATTTCTACCATTATGGTTGGCAGATAGTGCCGCTGCCAGCATTATTTATGATGCAAAAATATTATTTGATTCAGGTATAGGTGGCGCAGGTATATTAGATGGATTATTTTTATGTCCAGCAGAGGTGTGCTTATTTGCATACATTATACAAAAAGTAAAATCAACCAAATATAATGAAATTAATATTTTTACGGGAAAAAGCATTAAGGCATAATGATAGAGAAGTATATCAATACTTATATAAATATGGTTAAAAAATAAAGAGCATTTGCTCTTTATTTTTGCTTATTTAGAACTACTGTGAAACTAAGTAACTGTTGGCTAAAATGATATTATCTGCACAACCTTTGTAATCTTCTTGAAAGGGTAAAGTGTTTTTAATAATATTTTCACAACTGATTAAGTTAAATGCATATTTTTCCTCTAAAAAAGAGATTTTATCATCATTTTTCATAGAGTTAATATAGTCTGTTAACATAGGTCGGGTATTCTGACTGATAGAAACTTCTTTAATAGAAGTGTCATTAATAGCCATAATATCAACAAACCCAACTACCGAAACGACTAAAAATATACTCTTTAAAATTAAACTCATTTGCTTATTCCTCTGTCTTGATTTCCATTTTATTATAGCAATAAACGCTGAAATAGTCAACTTTTTTCACAAAGAAAATGAAGATAATTGTAATAAAAAATTATATTATAATATAATTATTAAAGAAAATTTGGCAAGAAAAATAGTGTTTGTTTTTATATATTTATTGAAAAAATATACAAAAACTTATATATTTTTTTTAAAAAACAACCATATTATTAAAATATGGTTGTTTTTTTGAAGAATTTTTTTATAGAAAAAATAAGTAATTATTGGTATCTATATTTTTTTACTCCATAATTAATGCCTGTTCTACTTCCTAAGAAAATTTGAAACTCAGCAAGAATTTTATATTCAGCATCATAATTATGTATATTGGAAAAGCTAATCTCAGGTGTTAACTTAAAAAACAACCATTTTTGTGGCAACTGATGTCTATATCTAATGTTGCCCCAATAACGAATAATATCAACATCATCATTGGTTTCACTCACTGCACCAATGTTGTATTTTAATGAGCTTTTTTCATTAATATTATAAAAGTATGAGTAATTACTAAAAAACTCCCATTGTTCTTGTTTTAAATATTGCAATTTATATGAGGCTTGTAGATAGTTATGTTCAGGAAGTGAGTAAATAAAGTCTAAATTACTTGAAGTTCCAAGACCTTCCTCTTTATAATAAAAGAAATCTTGCTTCATAAGAAGATCAAAGTCAGTACTAAATTGCTTGGTTCTATATATTTCAGATTTAACAAATGTATTGAGGGGAGAGCCAAATCTAACGCCAACTCTGTGTTTTCTAGTCCATTTACCTTTATCAACTTCATACATAAGTCCACTACTTAATTGATCCTTACTATCATGAGTAAGGATAGAAGGCTCATCTGATAGTGTATTGTTTTCATCGTTAATATCTAAAAATATATTTAAGTTTTTTTGGATATTAGGTAAATGATATTTTAATTTCATTTTAATTCTATAATCCATTCCCTCTTTACTGCTATATGAATTACCTAAGTCTAGAATGCCATAGCTTCGATTAATTTCAGAATTATCCTTATCTTCTTCTTTTGTAAGTAAGTCATCAACGTAGGTGGCGCTTCCACTAATGAGATTGGACATTTCTTTGTGATATTTTTCAACAATGACAATATTTTTGTCATAAAATGTATTAATTGATTTTTTTTCCTCAGCATGTAATTGAGTATTGCATAACATTAGCGTTATTAATGTATATATATTTTTTTTCATTAGCTTTTTGACAAAAAAATTCCATCATTTATAAAAGGGGGAACTGTTTTGTACTTCTCCTATATTGGTTGATTGAAATAAGTATTGGCAATTCTACATAAACCAATCAGTAATATGTAAAATATTTAATTTTTGGTTGCAATATTTGAGTTGGGATATAATACTTCATAATTATCAAGAATCACTTGATTTATCTTTCTATATTGCTTGACATTTTTTAATCCAAATCGATTAATTAAAATTTCACTAGTAAAATCATTGTCTTTAATAATGTCCTCTTCTGTAAAGCCTTTTTTTACAAGTTTGTCAAGATATAGCCCCATTTGTTCATGCATCTTTAGTATCATTTCTGTATTTTTTAATGATAACTCTCTGCTTACAACGAGAGATGATAAATGTTTAATCATAAGCGAATTACCATTATCAATCTTTTCATCAGAAAGTAAATCCCATTTCTCAGAAAGATTATCAATAAACTGCACAAAGGAAAGTGTAGGTTTTAAATTAAATTCACCAAGAGTTAAAGCATAAGATTGCTCTGGAGAGTGATTGTGTTTTGTGATACCATCTATAATTTGTTGTAAAATATTTTTTTCAAAAAATGCCATATTTTCTAAGACTTGGTTACTCTCTTTTTCATATATTTCATTAATAAGTAATACTGGATTTCTATTAAGCATAAAGTTTTTAATGAAAATCCCACCAATATTGCGAATATTAGAATTCAGCTTATCTATATCTAGGCAGTTATCATTCGAAATTGTAGAAGTATTGAATCGATAATTTATTTTTTCAAGCAAGGTAATGGTTGCATTAGCCTCCAATCTAACACCACCAAAGCCAGAAATATTTTTTCCAGAATAAGCAAGAATATTAAGTCCAGCTCTCAATTCTTCATTAGTGAATTTATCAGAGAGATTACTATCATTTCTACTACTGGATACCTCACCAAAATAAAATATTTCAAAATCAAACTTAATAGAGTTAATTAATTTTTCAATATCACCTTTGTTAAGGTTAATCGTATTAACCATGTTGTTATTTAATTCTTTTGCTAGAGTATGAATTTCTTTATTATCTGAATAATTAGCGTCTTTCTCATCTATGCAAGAAGGATTTATTTTTTTCATGGTTTCTGATAGGGCTAATGGCAATCTTTTGTTTATTCCTTTAATACACTGATCTTGATATTTAAATTTCTTTATACCATTTTTTTTATACATTTCAGATTTTATAATACTTCCAGCGCCTTCTGAATAGGATTTTGGCGTTGAGTAATGTGCAAATACATCATATAGGTGTTCAAATATTTTATCTGTTTTTTTTAAGTTTTTTTTATTCAAAATTGAGTTATTAGAGTATTCACTTAGTATTGATAATGAGCTAAGTGTGTGCCTAAATATGCTCTCTCCATCAATTTTAGTTCCTTTTGAACGTGTGGAAAAGTTAAGAGCAAATTTTTTGCTTTTTTCTGAATACATAAAGAAATCATAGAGGCCGCCACCTTTACCCATAAAAGTGATGTTTGAACGATCAATTGTAAAAGGGGATGATATTAATGAAGATTTATTTATTTCAATAGCCAAGTTTTTAACAAAATCCCTATTGTTTTGGCTTTTTTTAAATAATTTTTGAATATCATCTTGAGTGTATTCAGCGGCTTCCAAAAAGGTATTTATGGTACCAATAGCTTCTTTTTCCTGCCACTTATTTGTGGTATTTAAATATTTGAAAATATCTTCATTAAGTAGTTTTTTTATCGTAGCGTATTTATCACTAAATAAAATAGGTTTGTAAAGTTGATTAATATCAAAACCATTTACATATGCTTTGGTTATATTTTCGCATAAATTATCACAAGTTTCTTTATCTATGATGATTTTATTTTCCACAATATCAATAGCTATTTGCTTAGATATATCTTGCACACTTGATATTTTATTTAACAAATTGAGCTTTTCGCACAAATCAAGAAATGCTGATTGAATTTCTTTTTCTTGAAATGATATACCTAATGTATCTTCTAGGTGACTAATTTGAATTTTTAAGTAATCATTGAGTGATATATCATCGCTTTTATAACCCTTATTAATAAGTTTATTAATGAAGAAATCATTTATCATGATTTCTAACTGTTGTTTTATAATTTCATTGTTTGCACTCATTGTGAATATAGTCCTTAATATTATAATCATATTGTATCATAAAAAATAAATATCTAGGAGTATAAAAATAAAAAAAAGACTTATTAGATAAGTCTTTTATGTTTTGAGTAAAAAAACCATAATTAAGAAGATTGATGAAAGAAAATCAACTCTCTTCTGTGTTTTGATATTAGTTTTTTCTTTTTAATTACTCGTCTACGCATAAACTTCTTCCTCATAGTATAAGTTTTTGTATGTTTCGCTCATTTCTTTTTCAACTAATGCAACTTCATTCATGTATTCAATGTCTTCGCACATTGACTTTGAAATATCGTTACTTAACTTTGCAACAGATTTGCCATCGCAGCTTACCATTTTTAAAACAATTTGTAATGGCTTAATACCTACATCATTTGTGAGGTTTGTTCCAATACCAAAGTATGTAGTAAGTCTATTGTAAAAATATTTAAGTAAGTCAAATGATTTAGGGATATCAAGCCCATCACTAAAAACAGAATCCTTACTTAGTGGGTTAATATCAAAGAAATTATAATGTTTAATGACTTTATCTCCCCACTCTTTTGGACAACCAGAATCTTGACGCATCCCTTGATAACTTTCAGTAAGCTCTCGATTAAATGAGACAAAGAAAGGATTCATGCCTAGTACATCTGATAATGCAATACCAAGTTTGTTTTTGCCGTATTCTTTTTGCCACATTTTAAACGCATATTCTTGGCTATGTTTAATGCCAACAACGGCCTGCATTGCCTGTAAAACCTCATGAGCCATTGTGCCAGAAGGAACTAGTCCATATGTTTTTGCAACCAAAACATTACTGCTTGTTTTAATGTTATCGGGCAGTTGAGTTCTCAACATATCAAAACAGCGGATCTGATAGTTTACATCAAGAAATCTACGTCTGGTGCCAAATTCTATCATATTAAAAGCGTTTTGTAAATACAAAGGTTGTGCTTTGACATAATTAATTTTATCTTGTAATCTTTCCATTCCATTATTGATGAATTTTTCAACGCCACCATTTTTACAAGATTCAATAACAGAATGAATACCATTAATAATAGATAATACGTATACTTCAAATAAAATATTGAAATACCAATCATCGGTTTCGATATCAACATGAAGTGTAATTCCGTCAGAATCAGCGCGTGTTGCTATTTTATCTCGATTAAGGGAGAAAGTTTTAAGGGAGTTAAGGTAGTCATCTTTAAATACAAGTTCATTATTAATTTCAATATCTCTTAAAAAATCAATTTCATCGGGTTGGAATTTTAGAGAGCATAGCATATCTAATTGAGCATCAACTAATGTCTTATATTGTGCAAGCGGAATATCATTTCTGTTTTTGAATTTGAATTTGGTTTTTAATGTCTTGAAATAATGAAATACTAATTGTTGCATAGTGAACTTATAAAAATCTGTATCCAATAAAGAAAATATGAGACAGTTATTTAATAAGTATGTGGTAGCTTCTGATTCTATTGTTAATTTATTTAATTCATTCATATATCACCTCGTATTGTTATTATAAATTAAGAATAACACACTAAGTTGAATAAGTCAACTTAGTAAATTAAATAAATTGATAAAAATTGCACTTGCAACATAAACAATAATATGATAATATATTCCCAATAAATTTGTGGAGAAAAAAATGATCATTTCAAAAAAAAAGATAGATGAAATGCATACGCAAGAATTACTTGTAGATAAAGGCGGTAATTCATTGATTAGTGAATTTTGTTATTACATATTAAATTACTTATACCTGTTTGATTTAAAAATAAAAAAAATAAATAACAAATTAATTATTTCAAATCACTGTGAGATCAACATTGTTGATTTAGATAATATTATTGGATTTAAAGTAGAGCTTGAAGAATATGGTAGAATAAAAATAGTTATTGAAGAAAAAGGAATTGATATTCGCAAAATGATTGCGTCTAATTGTAGACCTAATAACCTAAAATCAGTTGACATTAGGAAAGTGGTATTAATTGCAATGGAAGGAATAATTGAATGCTATCTCTTAGAGAAAAATAGCTACTCAATTTAAATGATTTTATAGAGGTAAACTTATATGGCAAATAATAATATTCAAGAAAAGTTGAAAGATAGGTTATTTCGGTCGGAAATTTTTACTGAAATAACGAAAGCGGGAGAAAAATTGAATGAAAAAAGTAATATAAATGATGAAAGCCTACTTACTATAGTAAATGTGTGTGTAAAAAATACGGACTTAGGATTTAAGTTTTTTAACTTAGAGATATCATTAATTAACGACACTTTATTCTTAGAAATAGAAGATATGGTATTACAATTATTGATTGAGGATATTGAGTGCATAAATACTTATTGTAGAAAACATCCTACCTCTGATAAAACATACAATGAGGTATCATTCGTATATAGGGGAGGTAAACATCTTATGGTATTGGAAAGCTACCAAATATACCTTTTAGATGGTAGAATGTTTGAATTATCTGTCGCTGAAAAAAATAATATATTATTGTTTTTAATCATAGAAACATTAAAGTTATATCATAAAAAAAAGAAACAAATGATTATTTAATAAGAAACTAAATTACTTTATACAGAAAGTATACTAAATTAATATAGGTAAAAAAATGAATAACAATAGAATTAAAGAATGTATAATAAGTCTGGGAAAAAAACTATGTTATGAGGACTTTTTGTTTTTCAGACATAAAGAATACACAGTAAAAGAAGTGGAAGAAATGAATGTGGATATATCCAATATAATAAATTATGGCATAATTCACAGTCAAACAGGAATGAATATATTTGGTATAAAAATTAATGTTGCTAATGGAAAATTAATGATAGAAGAAGATAAAAGGGTTAAAATTATCAATATAGATGATATAATCGAGTTCGAGATAAACAATTATAATATAGGGATATATGAAAAAGAAAGATTTTTAAACATCGAAATTGAACAAGAATATGTAGATTATGCAAATTGTGAGTTTAAAAAAGAGGAAGATCGAACAAAGGAAATTAGAGTAATTTTGTCGGAAAGTGGATTGAAAAAAGTACTAAAAGCTATTTTTATTAGGATAATTATGAATAATGAAAAAAGAAAGTTAAAATTAATTTAATGATATGTTGTAAACAGAGTTATTGACATACATTTTAATTGTATTATCAATACTGTATAGTGACATATTTGAATGAATATTGTCATCTTCTATTACTCTTTTATGTTGATTATTAAAAGCATTGAAGAGTACAATTAATTCTCCTTCATTGGGAATAAACACAATAACACCTTGATCATTAACTGTAAAATTTACTCCACTAGATTCGTTATTTTCTTGATAAAAAACGTTATATTCAGTAAATAGATTATTAAATTTAAACCCAATAGTGATATAAGAATGCCCTTCTTGATAAGATACAATTAAGATATTTTTTTCATATTTTGCATTTATAATATTTTTGCCATCAAGTTCTGGAATTTTTACAACAGGCATAGTGTCTTTATCATGCACAAGATAGAAAAACGACTTTCCAAGTGTATTTTGAAAAAATGTGTTATAAAAAAATGAGCAAGCATAAGGCATAATTGTGTAATTCTGTTTCACCGTTAGAGTTTCTATTCCATAGTTAAGTAACTCTAAGTTTAGAAAGTTGTCTTCTAATTTTGCATATAAATTATTGTTAAAAACAAACAACTCTTCTGCTTCTATTTGTGGGTACACTCTTTTCTCTTTAGTAATTAAGTTAAAACTTTCTATTTTAAAATTATTGACTTTAAAAATAAGTGGCTCATCTTTTTGATTAAAAAGAATAGTTTTTTTACCTGCTGTTAAGGAAGTATATTCATTATTAAAGTAGGTTCCATTAAGATAACTAATAACACTAGATCTAAATCCATTATAAATAAAATTGATATTCTCATTAATTGTCTCTTTTTTAGTAAAAACTACTTTTTTTTGTGAAGATAGAATGAGTTTTTCTGCACTAATATAGAATTTTCCAAGCTGTGAAGGTGGTTCTAGTCGAAGTCCTTTTTCAAAAATATCTAAAAACCAAGTATAGTAATTTTGTGGAATAAGACTGAAGTTTCTAACTGTTTTTGGGTAAACAACTTCTTTATTAAATATAGAGATGTTTTTTTTTGCTCGATAACTTAATGTATTTTCAATATCCTTATTTTTGTACAACTTCCATCTCCCCATATAAGGATGGATTCCAAGCAGTAACTTAACAGATAAAAGCCCAAAACTAAACCAATCACTTAGTTCTGAAAAATTATTATTGATGACTTGATGATCTTTTGCATAATCTTGCAGTGCAGTGGCTGGATAATTTTTTGTTTTGTAGCTGTCAACGTCTATAAAGAAAACATTGAGATCCTTGTCAACTAAAATATTGGAGTCATTAATATCAACAATGAGGCAATTATCCTTATGTATACTACTAATTATTTCCTTGGTTTTTTCAATAATACTAACGATTTGTTCTGGTGTTATACCATTAGACTTTTGGTAGTCAGTAGTAATAATTCTTGAAAGTTGGCAAGTATTGTAAACAGGCTTCATTGTGTAGCCAATTGGCTCATTATTTTTATTGAAGATAAGTTTCTCAGGTTTAATAACATTCGTGTTTTTGATAGCAGTTAACTCTTTGAATTTTCCAGTAGGGATCATATTACTTTGTTTGTGATAAATTTTAAATGCCATATTATTTTGAATATAAACTGTTCCTTCACCGCCAGATATTGAATTTTGTTCTTCAAGAGTAAACTCTTGATTTTCTACATATACTTTCATAATGATTTCTCCAACTCAAAAAACGAAAAACCTGCAATACCAATATCGTCTTGATGATTAACACCAACTTTTAAAATATTTTTCTTCCACATACTATATCGTCTTTGTATAAATTCGCCTTTAAGATTTTTAAACGAAATAAAATCAATTAAATGTTGTTTCGCAACTTTAGGATCAACACTACAACTTAATAGACCATCAGTGGATAAAAAGAAATATTCAAGTGAATGTAAATCAATGCAATGATAAATAATTTTTTCAAAAATTTCTTCATTATTTACGCAAACAATATTTTCATTATTGATAATTGTTGTTTCTAAACTAAGTGATACTTTTGCATCAGTATATGCTTTAAGTCTGCTTGGATTATTATAGTAATTGCCATAAAATACTTTTTCTTCTTGATAATGATAAGTTTTTATAGTTGTAGCATTCTTTGTTTTATATGCAATAATTCCGTCACCAATAATGAAATAATGAATTTGTTCTTCATATATGAATGCAAATAATAATGTTGCATCAAGAGTTGATTCAGACAATAAAAGATTCTTAATATGAATGAGTGATTGTTTAAAAACATTAATAAGTGAGTTTTTATTAACAATAATATTGCTATAATTTTTAGTAATGAAATTTTTAGCATTAATAGCAATAATTCTAGACCCAATATCAGTATTAGCACTATCAGAACAACCATCACTTACAATAATGAAAGGGATTTCCTGATGATTGATAACAATATAATCTTCACAGATTTTATGGTTTTTACCAATTGATAAAACTGAGTCTACATAATACATATTATATCCTTGCAAATTAAAAACTTGGTAATGTTTTAGATATAGTTCCTGCACCCAAAGATTGGCTTTGCAAACTAATTGATTTTGAAATAAAGCTCGCTAATTTAGAAAGAGTTTCTGTTGAGGCATTTTCGATTGATAAAAATTCATCAAAATTAACTGTTTTATTAAAATCTTTAAGATATTTTTTAAAACTAGAATCATTTACATTAACTCCAATAAGGAATGTTTGTAAGGACTCAAGGGATTCAGTATTTCTGAAAGATTTAAACTTGTCTGCAACATCTTGTGCGCTATGATGACTACGGTTATCACCACCGTCAGTAATAATATAAAGCACACCATTAACTTTAAACTCTTGTTCTGTTAATACACTGCCATAATGTTCAGTCGCCTCAATAGCATCGATACAGGCATCATAAAGAGAGGTCGCGCCAGTAGGTGACTGGATCTGTTTGTAATCTTCTGGTTTAATTAGCATAAGTGTTTTAAAGCCATGTTCTTCAAAAAGTTGATTATTGAAGGTAGTTAAGCGGATCATTAAATTTTCTGCTCGACCTGAATTATTGCAAGTGTCAATAATTGTTTCAATGCATTGTTTAAGGTCTTTTTCATAATTATATACGCTACCACTCATATCCAGTGCAAGTGTAACTAATGTGTATTCGCTTGAAGTTAAATCATCAACATCAACTGCTGAGAAAGTAAAGTCACTTTGTGTTATCATGTTTTTCATATATTTCTCCAATTTTTTTAAAAGGAGTGTTAGCACTCCTTGTAAGTTATAATATTATAATGGTAAAACGATTTCATTGTTAACAAAGGTGATATCTGTTGTTTTAATACAACGCATCCCACGAGCCTTTAGGTCTTTAATAAAGTCAATTCCATGTTGCTCAAACCCAGTAACAGAAGAACTTGTATCTTCAAGTAAAATAAGTTTTTTAATATTTTCTTCACCAAAATTATCGGCCAATTGCGTAACAGTCCTATTAACACAATGACTTAATGCCTGTCCAGTAAGCAAAATCAAATCTGCTTCTTTAAATCTTTTTATAAGACGATTATTAAGGGTAGTTGTAGGATCTTTAGGATCAGCAACTTCCGCAAAGAACGCACCATAATGTTCAGTGTAAGGATTATGCCCTTTTGTTACAGGTGCATAACGGTTCTTCATTGTTCTTTCCCAGTCAAGTAAGCTATCCATAACAGGCTTAATAATTCCGTAGCCAGTAGTACCTACGATACAATGGTAAGGCCAAATGCATAATGGGAATAAACCTTGCTTTTCAAGAGATTCTGTGTACTCAATCATACGTTGAGTAATTGAAGTGTCGATAGGCTTCCAAACACCATTTTTAATATCAGTAGAAGAAATAATGGTAAATTCTTGAGGATTTTTACCTTCCTGATTAATCCAAAACATAGCGTGTGCAACATCGTATTGTTGATGAGTATCAAGTGTAACAGTAATTCCAGTAATGTTTTTCTTATGTTTGCTAATGAAGTTTCCTAATCTAATAGAGTCTTCCCAAGATCCTGTGACAGGAAGTCCACTTTTAAAAGGATTTGTTGGATCTCCACTCATACTAGCGCGAATATCCAATGGAATATCAATAAAGTCAATTTGTGGGTCAATAATAAGTAGTTGAATGTTTTTCATAATGTGTCTCCAATGTTTAATTTATATTAAGTTGATTTATTCAACTTAATTATTTAATTACATATTAGTTGATTTATTAAACTAAGTCAAGTGTTTTTTTATAAATAATTCATATATTTTATCAATAACAACTAAATCATTGTTTTAATTTAATAATAAAATAATTGACACGAGATGTAATTTTCTGCTAAAATAAGAATAAAGATAATTGAGGTAAAAATAATGAATGTAATTGATATTAATCAAGCCAAAGAAAGAATAGCAATAAAAAAAAGAATTACAATTCTTAAAGATAAAATAGAAAAACTGGATAAAACTATAGAAGTATTCAGTGAGATGAATAGAGATAATTTTCAAGAACTATATTCCCCCTCAATCATCACCCTCATTAATAATAATCAATTTATTATATCTCAAAGCAAAAGAAATCTTGCCTTAGACATTCTAGAAATAGCAAAAAAAAATAATTCCATGATATCATATAAGGAGAGCTTAATAATAGCAGAGTATTTATTAATTGGGAATAAAAAAATAGAAAAAAAATCATTTTACCGTTTTATTGAATTTAAAATAATAATAAATAATTCAAGATACATTGAAAAATAAAAAACCAATATTTTTTATAGAAAAAATCACTTTATTGTTTTAAGACAATAATAAATAATTAAAAATACCTTGAAAAATAAAATAAAAAATATACAATCATAGATATTATGAGAGGGAAAAATAAATGACACTCGAAGAAGTAAACAAAATTAGAGAATTATTACTAGAACATGATTTTCGCGAACTTAAACCATCAGAGGATTTTGAGGTAATAAGTGAAGAATACTTAACAGCGAAACAAATAGCAAGAAAGCTCGAAGTTAAGCTTGATCAAAAAACAATGAATGAGGCACTAAGTGCATTTGGATTCAAACAGTGGGTTGAAGGTAGCTCTGTGCCAAGTAATCCTGAAAATAGTGCATTCATTATAAAGTCAATAGAGAGTGAGGAAGGTGATTCTAAGGATTATTACATTCAGCCTGTATGGGAGTTATCTGTAGTTGAAGAATTAGATTCGTTAATGAATGAAAGTGCTGAGTTTAGAAAGCAAAAAGAAGAAGTTATTAAAAAGAACAAAAAAATAAAAAATGCAAAATTGCAATTTTTTAGTAAAGATAGTGATTTCGTTGCAATATCAATGAAAAAAACTGGATTTAATTTGAAAAAAGATTTTATTGTATCAATAGGATTTGCTGTTGTAAAAGATGGGGAAGTTATTCAAACAGGTGAAATGTTGGTTGATGATGATTTAGACCAAGAAAAAACAGATAGGTACCTTGAAATTGATGATATTTATGAAAAATCTTCTTATAATTTTATAAAAATAAAACTTCCTACAATGCCTGATTGTAATTATGCAAATAAGTTTGTATCGAGAAGAAATGTACTTAAAATAATTTATAAATTAGTTAGAAATCAAGATATTGTATGGCATAGTGCTGAATTGAATGCACCATTTTTACAACAACTATTTAGAAATGAATCAGATATACCATTAAGACATTGCTATGATGAGATAATATCTTCTGAGAATTGTATTCGTGAAGCATTTGAATGGTTAGAGCCAAAAGAAAGTGACCGTTTATTCGATATATCTAATAGACATGAAATAAAAAGAAGAGAAAAAGGAGCATTGGCAGACGCATTATTAATCGCCAATATAACATTATATCTAAGAGATAAAATAAGTAAATTCCAGAAAAAATAAAAAAGTTTTTATTTTTTTAAGCTCTTGTAATTTTGTACTTAATATCAATCTTTTTAAAAATATCAAATATTGATTCTAGTTCTTTTTCAAAATCACTAACACCATGACTGGCCTCAATTCTATAAAAAGGCACTTCTGAATTGCTTTTATCAAAAAATAAAATATAAATGATGTTTTCAGCCTCAACATAAATAATGTGACTATGTATGTCATCTCTTTTATTATAATTAAATACACCATTAATAAGGGACATAAGTACTTCATTATGAAAACAATCCCAACCTATTTGAATAGCATTAGTAATAGTGTTAGGTGGAAGAAGGATAGTTTTTTTAACAGAAATTTGCTGATCAATAAATAAGTCTGCAAATTTAGAGTAAATAGTTTCATAATCTTGTTCTATGTGCTTAAAACTATTTTTAATAACAAGATTAAGGTCTTCTCTAGGATCAAACTCTATAATGCCTATAATGAACTTAAGTCCATCTTTCTCTTCAGTACTATATTCTTCAATAACATTTTGTGTAATAATTGAATTTTCAGAAAAATCACGAGTAATTAACATATCTTTTTTAAGTCCATTTATTTCTTTATACTTTTTAAATAATTGGGATAGATCAATAAGCGAGTCATGTATTCTTAATCCTGAGACATATTGAGTTTTTATTTTTTTAGATAGTATATACTCAATATCTAAACTTAATTTATCTAATCTATTATTAAAATAATCATTTCTTCTTATAAAATCAATATTTGTAATGCTTTGATATCCTATAAGGATAAGTGGGATTGCAATAACTAAGTGCTGTTTATTATTATCTAAAGAATACTCAATAGTATCCAATAGTTGATTTAAAAATAAATCAAAATAACTGAAATCATAATTTTGTGATAAAAAAACATTGACATAATCAATAAATTCATTTGACTTATGTTTTAGTAGGAACTCAATTTTATCTTGTAAATATTCTCTATTTTGCTTATTATTATACTCTAAGTATAGTTTTACTCCTTTGACAATCTCAGTTAGTAATACTTCCTCATTTTCATGTATTATCATAAAAAAATCCTTTTCACTCGCAATTAAAATTAGTATATATTTAAAAAACTAATAAATCAATGCTTGTAAAAATAAAAAAAATGTTATAATGAATAAATAAATAAGAGGCTAAGGGTTAATTATGGACGAAATGATTGAGAAAAAACAAAAAGATGATGCATTAAGGGCAACCATTATTAGTTTAATAAAAAAATATAGAGTTAATAAGGGGGATTACTTTTTATTTGAAGAAAAAGATAATGAAGATGTAACAAATATTTACATATGTCAAATGTTATCTTCAAAAGATAAATTATTAATAGATCAAAATAACCTAATAAAATCAGATGCAATAGATATTATTGGAAAAGCAAATATTGATTTAAAGAGTTTTGAAAAAATATTTGATATGTTCGGCCAAAGAAATCAAGATTTGTTAAATGGGGAGAGCACAGCACTCCGTGGCAGTCTGATCTATAATGAACAAAGTAATGATAGTAAAGTAGTTGCAACCCAAGTAATGAAATTAACTCGTGCTCAATGCGTATTAGCAGTTAATGCAGCAAACAAGATAAATCAAGACAATACAATTAAGCAAACAAATCAGGCAAAACCATTAGTTGCAAACAAAAACACTAATAAAGTTTAGTAAAAAGTGAATAACTACACCCTAAATGATTTGGCTTCTTATTGAAGCCAAATTCTCAAGTGTTATTGCTAAAAGTTGAATAATAAATGATAAAAAGCAATTATATTGGATTATTTTTTATAAAATAATATAAAAAAACAAAGTAATATAAAAAAATATTGCAAGATAAAAATTTTTATAAAAATATCATTTTTTTTTATTATTATACTTGCAAATTAATAAAGATCTGATATATATAATAGTATAGCAACGAAATTGAAGTATTTTTTTACCTTGCTAACAACAATATTTTTTGTTGTCTCCCTATATAACGACTGCCTAATGGCAGTCTTTTTTTTAAAAAAAATAATAAAAACTTGACTATATTAATATAAATGGTTATTATTAAAAAAATTAAATAAGGAGGCAATAATGTTTAGAAATACAAATGTAACTTTCGGTTCGGTATCAAAATTATTCCATTGGGTAACAGTGGGATTATTTTGCTACTTATTTTATCTGGCACTCACAATGGTTGGTATGGAATCAAACCAAGAAAAATGGGATTTATACGCAGAGCATAAGCAATTTGGTGTATTGCTCGGAATTATTGTGTTAATGCGAATTATGTGGAAGTTAATAAATGAGACTCCACAGCAACAAGCGGGAACAGAGGCTTGGAAAATATTTTTAGCAAAAATAACTCATTTTGCATTATATGTAATTATGTTTGGATTTCCATTAAGTGGAATGGTGATGTCAATGGCTGGAAATCACCCAATTGTATTTTTTGGATATACAATCCCTAATATTATTGGTGAAAATAAAGCATATGGAAATTTAGCTCATAATGTACATTCTGCACTAGAATATATCACTTATGGTGTTGTTGGATTCCATGTTATCGGTGCGCTCTATCATCACTTTATTGTAAAAGACAATGTGTTAAAAAGAATGTTGCCATTCGGGAAATAATTTTAACTAACATGATTGAAAAAGTCCTTAAAATATAATATTTTGAGGACTTTTTTTTAACTATAATTAAAAAATATTATAATTATTTCTTTGAAATAATAAGCTCAACTCTGCGATCAAAGAAAAACTCTTCATAACCTACATCTTCAGAGGATGCTGATTCCCCTTTGTTGTCTTCCTGTATATGTCCACGAGGAACATTAAGTTCTCTTAGTATGGCTGCAACACTATTAATTCTTTGAAGTGATAGCTGTGCGTTGTAGGCTTTATCACCACGAGCATCTGAGAACCCTCTTAGTGTATAGATAAGGTCGCTATGGTCATTTAAGCTTAATACGATATTTTGAAGATAATTAATTTGCTTTGTTGATAAAGTTGCACTTGCTGTTTTAAAATAGAATGATTGTGTTAGTTGATCAGACTGTAGTTTGTCATTTATCATTTTTTTAAATTGAGCTAATTTAGCTTGGGTTTCTGGATCATTTATATATTGTATATTATTTTTATCTTGCGCTTTGACAAGATTAAAAACGGAAATGATACCACCTGAAATACTATCATGAATTCCCATAACATATTTATCTCCTTCAAGAGTAGTGTAGTCTTGTTTATTATCTTCTGCTTGAACAGAAGTTGAAGCTAGCATAATTGCCATTATGATTATTTTTTTCATTTTAAAATTCCTTTGTGTTAACTAAATATATATATATATAAAAAATATCATAATTTTGGCTAAATACAATTATTTTTTTAAAATATGAAAAAAAACAATGTGAAAAAAAATTTTTTTTTGATAAATAAATAAGTAAATATGAATAAAAAATCCACAAATAAGACTTTTATATCTATAATTACTATTATTTTAAGGTAAAAATCAATAATTAGTTTGACATTTATAATTTTCAAAGTATAAATACAATTAAAGGGCTAACAAATGAAGTTCAAACTAAATATAGTATGGATTGGGTTTGTAAGATAAGGCGTCATTGGACGCAGACGAATTATACATAGTGATCAGTTTTGATCAATTATTGAGATTCGAAATAATTCTTATAATAAAGGGGAAAAAAATGAATAAGAAGCAACTAGCAGCAGTATTAGCTGAGAGACAAGGATTAAAAAAGTCTGAAGTATTGGATTTATTGAATGAGTTAGTTAATGTTGTAGACGAGGAACTTGCAAAAGGAAACAAAGTAAGGTACTCAGGGATCGGAACATTCTTTTCAAAAGTAAGAGCGTCAAGCAAAGGGAGAAACCCTCAAACAGGTAAACCTTTGGATTTGGAATCAAAAGTAGTGCCAAGATTTAAATTTTCAGAAAGACTTAAGCGCACAACAAAAGTTATTTAATAGTAGGACACTCACACCTAAAAGAATAGACTTGAAAAAGTAAGTAAATAAAGGTGATAAGGCAAGATTATAGTTAACCAGAATCAGTGTTTTGCATTATGGAATTAACTAAGTTAAGTAAGAATCTACACTGATTTAGGGATACTATTTTAGTCCCACAAACTCAGAATATATGTAAAAAAATAAAAATGGGTATTACGCTCATTTTTATTTTTTACCCAAAAATTGTTAATTATAATGGGAGAAAAATAGTGAGTATTAATGTTAGAGAAGAAATAAAAAAAGCTTCAAAATTTAAAAATAATGATAAAAAATTATTACTTGGTCGAAGGATAGAACAGGGAATAAAAGTTAATTTAGCTGAAAATGTAGATAGATTATGTAATGTTAGTGATATAATGTCAGAAGGGTTTGATATATTTAATGCAGGAATAGAAGGAACTATTAGTGTAAAAGTAAATAATGTTGCCCATAAAATCCCTGTAAGAAGAAGACCTCTGGGTAAAAATAAGGAAGGGGAAATTGAATTTCAATATTATGCATTTTTAGAAAATAATGGCGAAAAAATTGAACTTGATTTATCATATGTAAAAACTAATATTGGTATTAAGGCGAATAAGGAAAAATTTGAAGTAACAAGATCGGAAATGTTCTATAAGAGAGAGAAAATTATAGATCAGTCATTGCCAAATGAGTTATGCTTAGATAATATAATAGGTTTGGAAAATAATTTTGAAAAAATAATGCTACTATCAAAAAGACGCAGTGAGTTACAGAAGAAAATATGGAGGCTTGAAGAGACAATTAAAACAAGTAATGCAATCAGTTATCAAGCAAAAGAACTTAAAAGGACACCTTCTCATATAGCTAATATAGAGCAGCTTTTTTATATGAAGGCGCAAAGAGATGATACCATTGTTGAAATAAGAAATGTAGAATCATTAATTCAAAAGGAAGAGTCACAAACATCAAGATTTATGCATGCAGCGCTCAACGTACTGTCAGCAGAAAATTTAGAGTTAATTAGCAAAAAAATAAAATAAATAAAAATATGTTTAGTAATGCAGCAGTGAGTTATTGTTGCTATTGACAAAAATAAAATAAAATATATCATAATAAAATATGCAATAAATAGGAGAAATACAATGATTAAAGGTATAAAAAACATGAGTAATATGACTGGTATGATAAAGCAGGCACAAAAAGCTCAGCAAGAATTAAAGAAAGTTCAATCTGAATTTAAGAATAAAGTTTTTGAAGAAAAGTATGCGCAAGATAATATTACGATTAAAATGGATGGTGATTTTTCAGTAAAAGATATTAAGATTAACCCTAGCTTTGTAGATAAAGATGATATGGAGATGTTGGAAGAGTCTATTGCTTATGCAGTTAATAAAATGCATATTAAAGTTGATGAATATCGTGCAACAAAATTAAACACAATTACGGCTGGAATGTCAGGTTCTGGTATTGATCTTGGTAAAATTTTAGGTTAATGCTCTATTTTTAATATAAATAGAATATTGATGTAAATAATGACTCACTAAAAATGGGCTTAAATAGAAATATTTAAGCCCATTTTAGATTTACAAGATATTGATATAATAAAAATATAAAATTTATTATTAATATTTTCATTATAAATTAAATGCTATTAAGTTTAATATTTCCTTTTGCAATACAACAGCAAGGCAATATTGAATCTTCTGTCAAATCTATGATATGTTCTGTGAAGTATTCAACGTTAGACATTCCTTCAATGACTCTTAACTCACAAACCCCGCAAACCCCCATTAGACAGCCATATTTAACCGCTAAACCTTTTCTTTCCATTGCAATCAATAAACTGAAATTGTTTTCTTGATCAATCACTTCTTTTTTATCATCAAGCTCGATACTTATTTCGCTCATAAATTTACCTTTATTTTTTTAATAAAAAACCACAAACAAAATTGTGGTTTTTTATATTTAGTTCACTAATATAAAACCTTAATTTAAAAAACCCATTGATATTTAATTTGGAAACCCTTTGCATCAATTAAGTCACTATCTAAATACTGATTGTATGAAAATAGGAAGCTACTTTTGTTTTTTAAATGTAATGCAAATCCAGCACCATAAGAAAAACCTGATTCTGAAATGTTATTTCTAGTTTTATTAGCAGATCCGTTAGTGAAATTCGGATTTCCACACTCAGTTTCATTACCTGTAATGGCGCATTCATCACTTCCATCAAGAATAGTCGATACAGGTCTATTATCAATAAAGTCATAGGAAGTATGCTTAAATGAAGCATAGGTGTAACCCACCTTGGCAAAAAGACTAAATCTTTCATGCAATGGAACTGTCAATTTGAAATCAGCAGTGACCATTCCCTTACTTTCGAATTGTGTTTCATATGCCTTAGATTGAACATCACTGAAATCAGTATCTTCAAATCCAACGGTACCTTCATTTCTGGTTCTAAATGTATCATATTTTACACTTTGAGTTTCAGCAGACATTGGTAAGAAACCTGTAATTTGAAATGCAATATTTTCAGTAATGTTATAACCACCACCTACTGAGAAAAATGTGTAATCTTCTGCTTCAAAATTATCTGGAACTTCAACAGAAATCATAGCGCCACCAAATTCAGCATAAGATGTGCCTGCTCTGCCATTATTTTGAGTGTCATTTGCATATGCAGAGCCAGTAAAAGCTAGTGCGGAAATAATCGCCAATCCTAATAGTTTCTTATTCATTTTTTTATAACTCCTTAAAGTATTTGTTTTGTATTTATATAATCTTAAAATTTTATTTTTTAATAATCGTTTTTTTTACAATAGCGCATTTTATTTATAAGTCAATAATGCTTAAAAATCAAGTTTTTTATTTTTAATTGTAAGTGAATACAAGTGAGTCATTTTTTACACCTATTTTAACTTTGCCTCCATTAGATAAACTACCAAAAAGTAATTCATAAGACAATACTTGTTTAATATTATCATTAATGGCTCTTTCCATAGGTCTGGCACCCATATTACGATTATACCCTTTATTCATAAGCCATTTTTTTGCAGAAGGAGTTAATGTTAATTTAACATCTCTTTCTTTGATCTGATCTTCAAGTTCTAAAATAAACTTATCAACAATTTTAAGAACAATATCTTCACTTAAGAAATCGAAGGTAATGACAGCGCTTAATCTATTTCTAAATTCAGGAGTGAATAATTGATTTAATACAGCAGTATCAACAGAAGCAACCTTTTTATCATCAGAATTAAAGCCAATATTTTTTTTCTCAAGAGAAGAAGCACCTGCATTTGAAGTTAATATAATGATAGTATTCCTAAATGAAACCTTGCGTCCTTTTGAATCGGTTAAAAAACCATTATCCAAAACTTGTAGTAATGTGTTGTATATTTTCTTATTTGCCTTTTCAATTTCGTCAAAAAGAACAATACTGTAAGGTGACTCTTCAACAGCATCAGTTAGTTGACCACCTTCTTCGTGACCTACATATCCTGGTGGAGTACCAATTAATTTAGAAATAGTGTGTTCCTCAGAATACTCAGACATATCAAATCGATGTACTTTCATCCCAAGTTCCTCACCCAACTGCAGTGTAATTTCAGTTTTGCCGACTCCTGTGGGGCCTAAAAACAAAAATGAGCCATAAGGTTTCTTCGGATTACTAAGCCCTGCTTTGGCAGTAAGAACAGCCTTTGTAACAGCACTAACAGCACGATCTTGACCTAAAATATTTTTCATTAGTGATTGTTCAAGTGATTTTAATTTCTTTAAGTTTTCTTTATCATTAACTAAATTTAAATTTGCCTGTTGAGAGACAACCTCATAAATATCAGAAACTTGAACAGCAACCCCCTTTTTCTGACCACTTGAATAGAGAGCACCTGCTTCATCCAGTAAGTCAAGAGCCTTGTCTGGGAATTTACGTTTATGTAAATAACGAGAGCTTAAACTAATGATTGCTTCAAGCGTGTCAACTGGGAATAGTACTTTATGATGTTCTTCAAAATTAATGCTGACTTGCTTAATAATATCTAGTGTCAATTCCTCAGAAGTTTCTTCAATAGTAACTTTTTGGAATCGTCTTGCAAGTCCTTTGTCAGTAGTAAAAATCTTATTGTATTCGTCTAAGCCAATTGTTCCTATACATTTAAAAACTCCTTTTTCAATAGCAGGTTGAAGCAATCCAGATAAGTCTAGTCCTTGACCACCACCACTGCCAGTATTTAGTATTTGCTGCATATTATCAATAAAAACAATATTTTTAGGGTTAGATTCAAGTTCTGAAATAATACTATTCATACGTTTTTCAAAATCACCTCGATATTTAGTTCCGCTAATTAACTTGGAGATATTGAGAGACCAAACAATAGAGTCCTTTAGTGAATCAGGAACTTTTCCGTTAACAATATTCGCAACTAATTGCTCAATAACGGCTGTTTTACCAACACCATGTTCTCCAACTAAAATAGGGTTATTCTTATGTTTTCTAAGTAGGATTTTTTCAATATTTTTAATTTCCTGAACTCGCCCAATAATGTTCTGTTTTTTTGATTTATTTTGATAAAATAAATTTAAATTTTCAGCAAAATTACATAATTTAATATCATTCTTTTGTTCAGTCTCATCAGTTGCAAGATGCTCATTACTTTCTGATGGTAACTCTCTTGAAGATTCTTTGTTGGTGTATTTTTCTTGAATATTAAGCTTTTCCTGCATATGTTTTGAGCAAATGCTATTAATTTCAATAACGAATTTTTGATATTCATAATTTTTATCTTTTGATCTCATAGAGCACTCAAATGCAAGATTTTGAATATTGATAATAGGTTTTAACTCTTGTTGATCACTGCGATTTAATGTAAATAAGCATAGAATTAAATCATAAGGTTCAATTAATGCATGGCTTTCATCAAGTTTATTGCGTTTAACTAATGAGAGCTTTTTATCATAGTATCCTGAAATTTCATTTAGGAATTTAATTAAAATTACTGAGAAATCAATGTCATTAGATTGGTTAACTTCAAGATCACTTTCTTTTGTTTGTTCGTTGATCTCTTTTTTTAATAAAGATTTTAACTTACGAATGTCAACATCCATTTTGGTTAATAAGCTTTCTATTTTTGGACTTCTTAGTGAAGAAAGGAAAAATTGTTGCATTGTTAATATTTTTCGTTTTTCAGCCTTTGCGGTATCTTTTGCTAATTTTAAAATGTTTTTGCTCTCATTGTTTAAATATCTCATGTATGTGTACACTCCCAATTATATAAGGATTTCTAATCCTCTTACTTATAGTAGAGTATAACAACAAAAAACAATAACTTCAAGAAAAAAAACATTTTTTTCATTATTTAATGGAAAAAATTAACTTTTTATAAATATTTTTTGATAAAGTAGTGCTAAGTTAATCGCATCATCTACTCCTGAGTGAGCTTTTCCTATAAAATCAAGACCTTCTTTTTTTAACGCCAGTGTTAATGAGGGTTTACTGGAAGAATCAAAGTAGTGTAATTGATACAATGTGCTGATATTTAAAAACTCTATAAATGGGAGTGAAATATTTTTACTATTGCATTCATTAAATAAAACAATGTCATCCCTTCCCCAAGAAGCATAGATTGCATTTTTACCACCAAAATTTTTAATCATAGACGCGATAACTTCATTAAGTGGTCGTCCTTGCTTCTTAATAATACTGGGTGTTATGCCGTTAACACTTGTGCAGTAGTCTGAAACAACATCTTTGTCTGGTTTTACATAATACTGTGCAGCGTTAGTTATTTTATTTGTTTTTAAATCGAATTTAGCCAATCCAATTTCAATAATTTCGCCATAAGGCTTATCTTCCCAACAGCACATTTCAAGATCAAAAAATATAATTTTAGAAGTATTCATTATTTTTTTTGGTAAAATTTTTTATTTATATAGAAAATAAATAATCCTACCTTCTCCTTTTTTGTTATTTGTTCAATAATAACCTGTAATGAAAAAAAAATCTACAAGAATGTAGATTTTTTTTAATAAATAATATTAATTATTTTTTAATGAACAATCAGTAGAAGGTATTTCGATATCACTTTGCTTCTTCATAAGTATACTCATAACATCACTTTTATTGCTAAGAGTAGCGAGTTGCTTTTCTACTTTCTCTGATAAAACTTGTCTTAGTAACTCTTGTGCATCTTCAAGAATAAACTTGGAAGGATTACGAGAGAATGCATTTAAGCTATCTTCAAGAGTTTTATATTCAGGCTCTTCCATTGTTCTAATAGAAGTTAGTATAGCATCATAGTTTTTTTGGATAAAAGGTAATCCTAGTTTTTTATTTAACTCTTTAAATTCAACAAGCACTTTTTCATAAAAAGGAATATAATAATCTTTATGATAGGTAGTCTTAGAAGAGAACTCGCTCTTACCTTGAATAGCTTCCCACATCTTACCCACAGTATCCTTAATGTCATTTTCAGAGCGGGTGAATTGTAATGCACCAATTCGCTCTTCAATGTCTGATAAATATGTGTTAACAGTCCCTTTAACAGTAGATAAGATAGTGTCAATAGCCCTTAATGTATCTGGATTCATGTTTTTCTGCTTATCAATACTGTTTTGTATTTTATATGCTTTAGCAATAAATTCCATTTTAGTTTCAATTGAAGATTTTTCCTCTAATGTCATTTTTTTAGTATTTAAAAACTGTGCATTATTAGTTTTAGCCGCATTATACTGTTCAGTAGTAAAGCTGTTCTTAGTAATTTCCAAAACCTTTTCTTGTAAAGATTCAAAGTTAGGAATAGCAGCAGATAACTGATTTACCATTGTATTATACTTACTTTTTTCATCTTCAAGCACTTCTTGTAAATTGTCCTTTAAGTTTTTATGCATATAAGGTGTTGTTAAAAAATCAACAATAGCCATTCTTTTAGAAATAGTAACAAATTTCCCTATAATTTCATCACGCTTACGTTCAAGCATCTCATCATCAATAGAATTTAAGACTTCCTTCATTGCTGGTGATAATTTTTTAGCTTTACCTTGAATATCAACTTCAAAAACTGCCATACAGTCAATAGCATCAAAGTCATTTAAGCTCTTAACCTTAGATAAATATTTTTTAACATTATCTTTACCAAATAAAGTATTTAAAATAAATTCTTCATCAGGTCTTGCCTCAATAAAAGACCCAGGAGGCAAAGAACGTAACTGCCACTTAGTATATTTTGGATCACAAGCATTCAAAATAATAGGAGATAAATTAATATTACCTTCAGCATCAACTCTTCTTGAAGAATAACTTTCCATTTGTTTTTGACTATAACTATTTATCTTAGCTTCACCAATTTCAACTTCCATATGCTGTCTATTAATATTTCTATAACTTGTCGTTTCAAGTGTATTGGCATAAATATTTAATGCAGAAGTGAAGTGCTTTTGTTTTGCATAAGAATTGTAATGCTTACGCATTAAACGTTGTCCAATTAACAAGCCTTCAATCATACAGTCGCCTTTTTTATTGACATTATTATGTAGCTCTTTTGTATAGATATCCTTTAAATTATAAGCTTGTTTGTATGCAAAAACTTTATCAGCAATAACTTCAATACGATCAATAGGTAAACCAGTAATATAGCTAACACCTTTTAGAACAGAAGGGTCAGTATCTTTAACAGATTGATGTGGATCGTAGACGTCAAGTACTTTTTGGTATTCCCATATAGTTGTAAAACTTAAGTGAAGCTCTTTATTTGCTTTCAAAAACTCCATTCCTGCTCTTGAAAATAAGTCGTAGAAAGATTCGGTTTCATCAACCTCTCCATTTTTAGCCTTCAACTTTGATACTTTTGCTGCTTGAATTTTTTCTTCTTCAGTTAATGCTAAATCTGGGCAGAATAAAAATAATTCTTTTTCGTCACGCAAGCCTTCATTAACTTCAAGCAAGATGGCATCACGGAAATGATCTAGGTTTGTTCTAATGTTACAGTCAAAGTGGTAGTCTTTACAAAATTCTTTAAATAATTTATCAGCAATTTTTTCATCAAAAGGCTCATGAGCTAAATTAGGATCAAGAATATCTTTAGGTGTGGGAATGAATTTAATTTTTTCTTCTAAATCATGCAATACGACAGCACGAATGTTTTCGAATTTAGCCAATACTACAACAGAATATTTTAACATATTTAAATGTAAATCTGTATTGCGTTTATCAATATTTTCTGCCAATTCTGTTTTAGTGTATGGTAATTGAACTTCAACATCTGTTTTTAAATTAATTAAAAATACATCTTCTCCCTTTGTTTTGACCAAGTAGTCACCACGTAAATCTGGAAAATGCATATCACCTTCTTTCTTAAGTAGCTTAGAAATAGAGTAATCAGCAAGCGGATCGTTAAAAAAGAATGCACTACTTGCTTCTGGACATAATGTTGCAACGTAGGTGTCTGGATAAGCAAGTCTTTCTTCTTTTGCAAAACGTGCAGAATCACATACCATATTTTTATCAAGAATTGCCTTATACTGTGGAGTGTTAGAAGCTAATACGCCAACGTCATAATTTGAATTATGCGCTTGCATAATGTAGTTGCCTTTGCTATATCGTTCTGCCAAGAAAACATCTGCCTCACCCGTAGTTACACCGTATTTATTCAACATTGCCTGTGAAACACCTGTTAATGTTGATATTTCTTGCGTTAACTTAAAATCTTTATCACGAATTAGCATTGAGACTAATTCACCTTGAATTTTTCTGTCATATGTTACCGTATTATCTTCAAAATTGATTTTGAAGTTTTTTGGTATTTGACCACCAATGGTTTTAGTCGTATTGTATTCAGATAAGAAATCTTTTAGTGAAATGGTAGTTCCTGAATTAGGATCTATTGAAATATCAAACGCCCCAAAGTTAAATAATTTTGGCGCTTTACCCAAGCCATTAGCCTCAGTATCTATAACAGAAATTATAATGTTTTTATTTTTATCATCTAAATTTGCGCTGTATTTATCGATGATACTGATAAATAGAGATTCAACAGCTTCAAATTCTTTCTCACCATACAATCCATTGTTTTTAAAGAAGTCTGCTTCAAGCATATCTTTTCTTGTTACTTCTTGAACAAATGTTTTTTTGTTATAAAAGTTTTCTTCATAATATTTAGCAATATTATCTTGCTCTGCTTTTTTAGGAGAGTCAAGTCTAATAATATCTTGCGCTTTTAATTTATCAGCTTGAATAACTTTATAACCAATGAAAGCACCTTCTGACATATAATTAACTTGTAGGTAATCCTTGTAATTATTTTTAGATAACTGTCTTACAATCTCAGTAGGCATAATAATGGTATCACCATGAAAGTTAAGATTAAGTAATGTATATCCATACTTTTCTTTTTTCAGTAATTCACCAACACTTATAGTTTTAAGAGTTTCTTTGTCTGTAAAATGCATACTACGATTTAATTTAATAACTGGGTTAATACCTGATACGTTATTTATATTTGCTTTTACTTGTCTATTAATATCTTGAATTAAACCAATATTTTGAAAATCAACGTGAACATATTTTTGATTATATGATAAATCGTCTTTAAGTGTATCAATGCGTTCTTGCATAAAGTCAGTAACAATATTCATATCATTGTCAGTTAATTTTTTTCCGTCATTACGCTCAACAAAGAAACCAGCAGCCTTTTCATGACCCTGTGATGATAAATCAATATAGTCAGGTAGTGAAGAACGATCAGCTAATAATTCTGATAAATTAAAAAGAGTACGACAAGATCCAGTTCTCTTGGAATGTTCACTACCATCAAACATCGACAGGAAGCCATTAATTTCTTCATTAAATACTTTTCCTAAAAACTTACGCCCAAATAAAAGATTAATTTCAGGATACTTGGGGTACATTATGGTTGCATTATCTAATTTGATAATATTCATAATATCGCCTTTTCTCATTTCAGCAACAAGGCGTTTTTCAGCAACACGAAGGCGACTAAAAACAGATACCATAGCATTTTCTATGCCAGCTTCATACTCGCTTTTATAACCATTCGCGGCATGATGATAAATTCTACCTCTTAATTGCTCAATGTAATTAGTGTTAAAGTGTGTAAATTTATCATCATCTACTAGTATTTCAATGTATCTTGAAAGAAAAGAATTTAAATCAAGCTCATCAATTTCTTCTTGTTCTGTCATTTCATCAAATTCTTTTTGAATGAAGAGTAATTTTGAAGCAACAAGATTTTGTTCAGAAACAACAGACAGTGCATCCATAAACTCATCTTTATTGATTTGAGGAATATTTTTAATGACTGAATCAACATACTCAATACTCGTATCGCCAGTGATAATTTTTGTCATTGAGTTATTTACGTTAAGTAATGCTCCTAAGCTACCAAATTTATCAACAAGATATTCCTCAAATGGTTTAAAGCGAATATCAGTATTAACATAGTCTAAAAAATTAGCAATAAAGCAAAGGTTTTGAAAGTTACGAGTATATACGTCAGGTTTGTAATGAATAGCAGTATTTTTTAATAAAACACCAAGAGTGTGTGCGCCTGAAATATTGCGACTTCCTTTAAAAGCGTTGATAGGTTTGTTTTTTGGATTAAATAAACAAGTTCTGTCATTGTCCAAAATAAATGTTTTTGGGTCTGGCAAGTGGTGATCAGTTATAATTAATTGACAGCTTGAAAATGACTTTTCAATTTTAAGTTGTTCTTCTCTATTATTAACACCATTATCCGCAGTTAACATTAAGAAATCTTCATCTTTTGGCACACCATTAACTTCAGCCCATTTTTCTAATAAATCACAAGTGAAACCACGAGTTGTATTGCCGTTAAAATTTTGAGAGAAAAGGATATGAATATTTTGGCTTTCTTCTGGAAATAATCTTTTGAATTCATAAATAATGGCTTGTGACAAACTACCATCATTATCAACATCGGTAACAAAAACAAGTTTTTTGCCTTCATCAATATATTTTTGAATTGTTTTCATTGCACGGCTAAAATTAAAGATTCGCTTAGTCTGCTTCTCTAACTCAGTAAGATCAATATCTTTGTATTCTTTAAATAAAATCTTTTTAGCTAAATCATTATCAGAATTAAAGTTGTCTCTAAAAATATTAGCATAAAAACTTTCTGGAATTTGGTCAAATAAAGGTCTGTTATCAGGTGTAATATAAATACTGTTTGATAAATCTTCTTTGAACTTGCTCAGTTTTGTCATAATTTTCTCTCTTTGTTTGTTTTCAATATTCACATTATAACATGCTTTGATTGATAAAAAAAACATTTTTTTGATAAATAATGCGCTTTTAAGTTTTATTTTTAATCAATTATATCATTTGTATAAAAAGATGATATAATTTGTAAAAAAAAGGAGAATCCAGAATGCCAAAAGTTACCGAAAGTGAAGCTTTCAAGAAAACACTTGATACTGCTGAAAAAGTTGTTAATGATAAAGATAGAGTAAATAGTATTATTAAAAAAAGTTTGAAGAAGGCGGCATCCATAAAGGATAATTTAGTCGAGTTTAAGGAAAACTTATTGACTTCAATTTCAATGGTTAAAGATTGGGTGAATGGTAGTTATCGTGAAGTGCCTAAAAAAACGATGGTATACATTGTTGCAGCATTAATATACTTTATTATGCCAATAGACTTGATCCCAGACTTCTTTTTTAAGGTAGGTTTAATTGATGATTATGCAGTATTAACCTATGTTTTTACATCATTTATCGTTGATATTGAAAAATATAAAGAATACAAGAAAAAGCAAAAAGAACTTGAATCTCTTAGTAAAGAAGTCGCTGATTAAAAGTAACAGGTTGTTGATTAGCTTGCTTTAATTAAAAAAACAATATTTGCTATTCAGAATCGAATAGCATTTTTTTTATTTCACGAATTTCAATAACAGTAATATCTCCAAATTCATATTTTTTTGGATCTTCTAAAAATGAACCTGTATCAATATAAAGAGTGTTCTCTACTTTGGTGATATTTTTAACGGGAGTATGACCAAATACAACACCGTCAATATTACTAATAGGGTTAACCTTTTTATTATCTGAAAATTTATTAAATCTATCAAAGCTCCATATAATTTCAGGATGAACATCTTTAAAATTAGATTTCATTTTATCCCAATCATCAAAAGGGACGCTGGCATGACAACATCCTATTATTTTGCCATCTATCTTAAAATCTAAAAAATAAAAAGAATTATCAATGAAGAAGTGCGCCCATTTCTTTAGAACATCCTCACTAACATAAGACATCCATTTTCCACCACAAGAATTAACAAAGTCAGATAAATATTTGGCGTCATTAAGTATGTAATCAATAAGAACTCGTTCATGATTTCCTAAAATTATAATTTTATTTTCCCATTTTTCAACAAATTCTAATACTTCTATGTTTTCTTTTCCTTTGTTAATAAGATCTCCAAGAAATACAAGGCAGTCCTCTTTTTTTACTTTTTTCTTTTTTAATGCTTTTTTTAAATTTGTGAAATTACCATGAACATCACCTATAAAAAAAAACTTTTGCTCTCCAACTATATCAATCATTTTAAATTACCTTATTATATTGAAAATTAAGACATACCATTACCCATACCTTCAAGAACAGGGATAGTAGTGTATGCGAATAAGAGCAATGCTGCAATGCCTAAATAGGCTAAACCAACAAAGTATAATGTAGTTCCTATTCGTTCTACTGCTCTTCTGTATGTGTTTTTGTATTGTGTTGATAGATCACGTAATGTCCTTGCAATCTTAGTAGCATCAGTAGAAGCACGTAGTCCAGCTCTATCCATAGCACTAAAAGTTGCCATTGCATCAGACCATTCTTTACCATTATTCATATAGTTAATCGCTGTTTCTATATTTGATTTAAGCTTTCCTTTGCCAGTATTCTCTGCTGTTCTTAATAATGCAACTTTTAGTGGGATTCCCTTTTCAATTAATCGACTTAATTGGTAAATTGTAACAAAGTTAAGTTTTGATAAAACAAGATCTTTATACATTGGTATTCTAATAATAATATTATCCGCTGCAACAGGTGCTATAACCCGACCCACAGTACCCAGTAATGTAAGGAATAGAAAAAATGAAAAGAAAAAGGCCATTGAATATAATGCTGCATTACCAAAAGGATGTAGCCAAGTAATATCAACGTTCATTGATTTCATCATTGAAGACTCTGCCATCCAAGGGACAACTTTAAACATAACTACGAAAATAACAATAGCAGCAATAACAAAGGCACCAACTGCTTGAAGCATACCTTTTCCTGATTCTTTTTTAATGTTGATCATTTCTTGCTCAAAATCAGCAGCCTCACGCAATGCATCGGAGAAGTCACCAGCAGAAGCACCCGCTTTAATCATAGCAACAACAGCACTTGGGAAGTTAGGCATACCAATTTTTTCAATAGCATCCTGTGGCTCATTTGTGCTTAGTAAACGTGAAAGCTTTGCGCAAACGCCTTTAATATTTCCACTAAAATTTTGTTGCATAATAAAAAGAGATTCATTCATAGATAATGCACCTGTTAAGGTTGCTAATGTATATAGAAATGTATTTCTTTCAGCAGGAGTCATACCTGTTTCCCATAGTTGAAAATCACTTTTCTTCTTAATGGAAACAATTTGTCCTTTTCTTAAGCCTTCATATTCAGCTTGCTTTTGTGTTTCAGCTTCAATATCGAAGCTATCTTTTTTACCATCTTGTCTTTTAATTGTAACTGTATAAAAAGCCATTTATTGCTCCTGAAATAGATTATTCATCGAATATTTCGCCATTTTCACGAAGAAGATCTTTAGCTTCCTCACCAAAAACGTTAACAAATTCCGATTTTGTTGTTATGCCTGCTTTATATTTATTATATGCATCTTCTTCTTTTGTTGTCCACCATAAAGATTCTGTAGGGTTAAGTAACTTATCAACATCTCTAACACCCGCTAAATAAACAACCTCAGATACGACAGTTCTTCCTACATAACCTCGGTCATTACAAAAATCACAACCGTTACCTTTACAGTGAGGACAACATATACGCATAAGTCTTTGCGCCATAACTCCTCTTAATATATATCTTAATTCTTTTTGGTCAATGTTTAAATCACGCAAACGGTTAATAGCACCACGAATTTGACCTGTATGTAATGTAGCAATAACTAAGTGACCAGTTTCAGCAGCCTTAATCATGTTACGCGCTGTATCTTCATCTCTGACCTCACCTACAACTATAATATCTGGATCTCCTCTCATACAAGCCTTTAGTGCGCTTGCGAAAGTCATTCCACCATTTTTATCTATGTTAATCTGTGTGGTATTTGAGATTCTGTATTCAACAGGATCTTCAATTGTATAAATTGATTTAGTGAAACGATCTAATTCACGAATTGTTGAATTTAATGTTGTTGTTTTACCAGAACCTGTAGGCCCACAAATTAAACACAACCCATCAGATCGAGTTACACTTTTACGCCAATCATCAACGTTTGAAATCCCAAGAACACTTAAGTTTGTTTGTACACTATCTGGATCAAGAATACGAATAACTGCAGACTCTTTATTGTAAGAACCAGGAATTGTCACTACACGTAAATCCACTTTTCGTCCATTAAATTCAATCTGGAAACCACCATCTTGATCTTTTCGTTTTTGAGATATATCAACACGAGATAAATCTTTTAATTTTGAAATCATATTGTGATATTCATCCTCATCCCCAACGTGTTCTGGATACATAGCTCCTAAATAACGAAAAAATACAGAGTAAGTTTGGTACTCAGGTCTAATATGAATATCAGATACCCCTTCTCTAATACCCTTTCTTATAATGTAATCAAGAAAGGAACCTTCTTCATCATATACAACTTTGATTTTTTGAAGATAAGCATTAATCCTTCCAATGTTAGCTGGAATAAATTTAAAGTCTTTTTTTGGAAAGAATTTTGTAAGCTGTAACTGTGCCACTCTTTCAGATTCTGTTGTTGATAAATAAACGCAAGCTTCTGTAATTGCACATAACATGATTTTGTTTTCACGCAAAACGTCATAAGGAACACTAGGTTCAACAGTTTCTGAGTCAGCAAGTTCTTCTGGCTTTACTCTTAAAGAGAGATTAACAATTGTTGCTTGTTTAATAAAACCATTTTCAACAAGAATACTGGTAAAATCTCTATTGGTGATTGCCATATCCATCATAGTTAATCTTATTGCAGCTTCTGGCATTAAATTGTTTTCTATTACGTGCTGGTATACAGTTGCATCGATCCCCTTTAAGGTTCTTTTCATTTTTTCATACATTACATCTGTAAACTTTTTTGTATCTTTTGAATTCATTGTATTTTTTCCCTTAATAACAAGAATGTGTAAATTTATTAAAATAACTTGTAAGATTAATGCTCACTTCATCGTCAATAGAAACTGCATTTACAGTAAGATCTGCATTCACACTTGATACAGTATCATCATTTATAATAATAGGTAGTTCTTTTGTAAAAATATCACCAAAAACACAACTTCCTTTTGCATAAATATTATTGTTTGCCCCACCTATATATAAAGCGCCTAAATCATTAATTCCAATGATTGGCTTATTGGTAATACTGAGATCATTAACTAAATTAGTGTTGTTTATTTCAAGCTTGCTCCCTCCACCAAGAATAATGCCATTATTACTATTATTTCCAAGAGAAATTGAAGTATTATTAATTAAAGTCTTACCATCATTATAAATAGAACTTAAGCTGGTGACTTGATTGATATCATTATTATTTAATGTCAAAACTGAATTAGAATCAATATAAAAAAGACTGTTTGGTGTCCCAGTTTGTTTAGTTAGGTTAATTGTTGTGTTACTATAACTAATAGTACTATTAAAGCTAGTTATCGCATTAATATTGTCTCTGGTGCTAAAATTTACTGTAGTATTATTGCTGCTCATTTTAGAGTTTTCTAAAAAAATAGCACTACTATTATTTTGAGCTACCGAAAAAGTATTCTCACTTCCCTGTTTTAAAATAATTTCGGAATTAAATGACGAAAATAGCGGATTGTTTGAAAGAGGTAATCCATTCATCTGAATATTATTTAATGTAACTTTTGAGTTATTAGCGTTAATGTTTCTAATGCTTGAATTTTCAATATAAAGATTTACATTATCAAGATTTATAGATATTTCACCAGTAATATTTAAATTTTTAATAATTAGTGTAACATTTTCGAAATTAAGTGTAGAAGGAGTGGTGCTAGAAATAAGACTAGGAGTTGTATTTTCTCCATGAATATAAATTTCCTTCATAACTCCTGTTTCTGTATTAAGGAAGTCAACGCTAGTTGAGTTATCAAAAATATCAGAGGATTTTAATGATACAACAAATCTTTCTGGTTGTATTGCCGACCAACTTGATAAAGTTTCATTAAATTGATCGTTTTCTTGTTCCATACTGTACATTTCAACTCTTTGGATATCACTTGCAAGAATGCTATCACTAGTAATCGCTTCAACACGACCGATGGTGCTGTCAGGTAATTGAAATTTATGTCCAGAAAAGGCAATATCATTGCATGTGTAAGTTGTAGGTGATTTAAGTGAGACAATAAAAGCAAGCACATTAATATTGGGAGCAGGTGAAGATCCAATAACATAATCATGATCATTTGTTATTTTAGAATTAATTTTTTCAACACTGTATGTTGTTCCATCATTAAGTAGTACAGTATCTTCTTCTGTTAAAGCATTATTGGTTGAATAAGGGCAATACATGTAAGGAACACCAAATGCATTATTTTTATTAAATAAAATCCAATCGGGTAATTCATGGTAGAACTCACCATCAACGCCAAAAGGCACTATTTTACTATTATTAACATACCTTACCTTAGTTATAATTTGCTTGCTGATAGCAGTTAACTCATTTTTATCACGCTGGACAGCCATTAAGTCTTGATAATAGGAAAAAGATGCCACAGTACCAATTAATAAAGAAGATATTATTGTTGTTAAGAAAAGTAATAAAATTCCTGCTTGTAACATAGGGTTGTTCCTTATTTAATAAAAAAAGTTGCACTAACTTTTGGTGAAGTTGATAGATCGGGAGCTATTAAAAAATTAATAGAGCTACCACATGTTTCATTGACATAATAAGAGTTTGCTCCCATTTTATCACCAATATTGACAAGAGAAGAATATACTATGGAGTCATTAACATTCCCTGTTAAACAAAAATAATATCCTAGTCCATTTTTATTGTATTCCCAAGTGAGATCATAGCTGTCTTTTGGTATAAAGGTATAATGGGCAATATCTGTTTTCCAAGTAGGAACAGAAAGATAACTATCAGTGTGCTCTCTATAAAGCATTTGTCCCTGTTTTAGTATTTGATAGTTATTTATTATATTGGTTTTTATTGATAATTCGGAAAACTTGTCAATAGGTATATAACTGGTTCCACCTAAAAAGATAAATCCCATAAGGGCGACAAAGACAACAAGGCTAATTAATTGTAACATTCGATAGTCCTTATTTTTTCATTACAAGCATTTTAGATTGCAAGTAAGCATTTATTTTTCTTGTGATATCAAATACACCAAAAAGAATACCCATAACACTAAATGAAATAATGAGATATTCAATATTGCCAGAAGTATTAAATACATAAAAACAGTATAATAATCCACAGAATCCTAAAAAAATATCAAAGTATCGATAATTTTCTGAGAGAAAAAAGTGATTTATTTTTATAAAAAGATTGAGCATTTGTTTTTTCCTTAAACGTTTTAATTTATAGGGTATCATTATTTTTTTTATAATCAATAAACACTTGTAATTAAGTTTTAATTAAGAAAGTAGTTTAAAAGAATATATACAATAATATTGGTAGAAAAAAAAAATAATCAATAGATTTTTGATAAGCTTTATATGCGGGAGTATTGATAATAAAAAAGCCCAAAAAGGAATTTTTAATTATATGTAAAAGGAAAAAAAAGAACTCAAATGAGTTCTTTTTATTTATAAATTAATTAAATAATTTATTATTCAACTTCGTATGCAAAAACATAACCAAGTGTGCTATCAAAACAACCATAGCGAGAGCCGTTTAAGCCATTAGCATCAGCAGCAATAGCATTAGTAGGTAATGCAGAAACAACAGGAGTTAAAGCTTTACCAGCCAATTTGTTGATTTGCTCACAAACAGCTAATGATAATTCAGTATCTACAGCATCAACGATAAGGAATGTATTTTTAGCAGCGTCTTGGATCATAGTGTATGTACCTTGTGGAGCAGTAACACCAGTCTTTAAGTGACCAGAAGCAGATAATGCAGCAGAAGTATCAGTCCAGTTAGTAACGAAAGCTGATTTAGCACTTTCTGCACGAGAAGCTACCATAGCCATTTCTACTTGTGAAGCTTGGTTAACGAACTGTAGTGCAACACCACGTTCTGAGTTTTTTGTAAATGCATCACCTAAGAATACATAACCGATTGCAGTTACGATTGCACCAAGTGCGATAGCGATGATTAGAGCGATTAATTGAGACATAAAATTTTCTCCTATTTATTATTAAATTTTTGTCGGTAGTAATATATAATTTGTTTCTACAATTACTAATGTTGCATCAATTTTTTATTTGTCAATAGATTTTTCTATATTTTTATATATTTTTTAGATATTAAAATAAATAAAAATAGCAACAAAAAAAGAACTCAAATGAGTTCTTTTTTATTTATAAATTAATTAAATAATTTATTATTCAACTTCGTATGCAAAAACATAACCAAGTGTGCTATCAAAACAACCATAGCGAGAACCATTTAGGCCAGTAGCACTGATAGCAGCAGCAGAATCTAAAGCAACAGCAGGAGTTAAAGTTTTACCAGCTAATTTATTGATTTGCTCACACACAGCTAATGACAATACAGTATCTTCTGCATCAACAACAAGAAATGTATTTTTAGCAGCATCTTGAACCATAGTATATGTACCTTGTGGAGCAGTAACACCAGTTTTTAAGTGACCAGAAGCAGACAATGCAGCAGAAGTATCACCCCAGTTAGTAACGAAAGCTGATTTAGCACTTTCTGCACGAGAAGCTACCATAGCCATTTCTACTTGTGAAGCTTGGTTAACGAACTGTAGTGCAACACCACGTTCTGAGTTTTTAGTAAATGCATCACCTAAGAATACATAACCGATTGCAGTTACGATTGCACCAAGTGCGATAGCGATGATTAGAGCGATTAATTGAGACATAAAATTTTCTCCTATTTATTATTAAATTTTTGTCGGTAGTAATATATAATTTGTTTCTACAATTACTAATGTTGCATCAATTTTTTATTTGTCAATAGATTTTTCTATATTTTTATATATTTTTTAGATATTAAAATAAATAAAAATAGCAACAAAAAAAAAGAACTCAAATGAGTTCTTTTTTATTTATAAATTAATTAAATAATTTATTATTCAACTTCGTATGCAAAAACATAACCAGTTGTGCTATCAAAACAACCATAGCGAGAACCTTGTAGACCAGTAAGGCTAGAAGCAATAGCGTCAGCAGGTAATTCAGCAATAGTTGGAGTTAAAGCTTTACCAGCTAATTTATTGATTTGCTCACACACAGCTAATGACAATACAGTATCTACTGCATCAACAACAAGAAATGTATTTTTAGCAGCGTCTTGGATCATAGTGTATGTACCTTGTGGAGCAGTAACACCAGTCTTTAAGTGACCAGAAGCAGATAATGCAGCAGAAGTATCAGTCCAGTTAGTAACGAAAGCTGATTTAGCACTTTCTGCACGAGAAGCTACCATAGCCATTTCTACTTGTGAAGCTTGGTTAACGAACTGTAGTGCAACACCACGTTCTGAGTTTTTTGTAAATGCATCACCTAAGAATACATAACCGATTGCAGTTACGATTGCACCAAGTGCGATAGCGATGATTAGAGCGATTAATTGAGACATAAAATTTTCTCCTATTTATTATTAAATTTTTGTCGGTA
>Ga0210011_1000187_pt1 | contig 76635 bp, 54 predicted proteins | sample CryGeymeta201502_FD_183972 | JGI IMG/M metagenome (GOLD analysis project Ga0210011, IMG submission 183972) | Groundwater microbial communities from Crystal Geyser aquifers in Utah, USA - Crystal Geyser metaG 2015-02 (SPAdes) (version 2) | ecosystem: Environmental > Aquatic > Deep subsurface >...
CGAAGGAAAGAACAAAATGAGTGTCATTAATGCAGTAAGAAATAAACTCATTTTACGTGTATTTGCCTGCGTAAAAGAAAATCGATTATTTGAAAAAAAATTCGAATATTCGCTTGTATAAACCATAAAAATCATTCTGGGCTCGACCCAGTATCTTCGCCTTTTGAAGCAAGGGCTAGATGCTCAACAAAAGGCAAAACGATGTGCTAGACCGAGATACTGAATCAAGTTCCAGGACCTTGATTTCCTCCGAAATTTCTCTACGCGGCATTTTGAGAGGGTCTACGGAACCGAAGGCACTTAGCAATTAACATATTTCTTAGTTTTTTCTTTATAAATGCTGAAAAATTGCGCCAAATCTTATCTCGAACTCAGGTTAAATGAGTATTGAGCTTAGTCCAAAATTGAAATTTAGAAAAAAAACGATGTTTATAAAAGATTAGAAAAGGTTCTAACCAATAAATTCGACTTTATGAAATGAGCTCAGAATTGAATTCTTAGTTATAATAAGTATTGATATTACTTAATTTACAAATTATAGTAAGACTTAATTTTTTAAAAACAAAAATAGCCTGCCGAATTTCTTCAACAGGCTAATATAATTCTAAATAAGTTGAATCATAGGAGTGGAAGCAAAGCTTCCGGTAAAAACACCTCCCCGCGGGGTTTAGCTGAACAGCTCTTAAATTATTCTAAGTTCAGTTAAATCTCAGTAATCGTCACGTTGACGACGACGGGCTTCGCGAACACTCCTTTTCATAGCTTCACGTTTTTCTTCAGATGGTTTTGTGAACTGCTGACGTTCTTTAAAATCCACCATTAGACGGGAACGAGTTACCATTTTTTTGAAGCGGTTTAATGCGCGATCGATATTTTCGTTTTCTTTTACTTTTACTCCAAGCATAGAATTCCGTAGTTTTACTACAATTAAAGGTTAAAATTAATGATACAGATTTCAAATATAACATTTTTTGTTGACAATCGCGCATTATTTTCTGGTGCAACCCTGCAAATTAATACGGGCGATAGAATAGGTTTAGTCGGACCAAATGGTACGGGTAAAACTACACTTCTGAAACTACTTTCTGGCGAATATCAGGTCGAGGAAGGTTCTATAAGCAAATTTAAAGGAACTACTGTCGGATTTTTAAGACAGGAGACCTTAGAGGAATCTGTCGATTTATCCGTTCGTGAAGTAGCCATGAAAGCATTTGACGAGGCAATTCGTATTGAAGATCGCTTAAGATTCATCGAAAATCGTCTTGGCGAAATTACCGACTATACCGGTGATGAATACATGAATATTTTAGATGAAATGCAGCATCTACATGAAAGATATGCGCTTTTAGAAGGAGATAAGAAAGTTTCCAAAACAGAAGAAGTACTTGAGGGACTTGGATTTAAAACCGAAGATTTATCAAGACCATTGGAAGAATTTTCTGGTGGCTGGAGAATGCGTGTTGCTTTAGCAAAATTACTTTTGGAGCGTCCTAATTGTTTACTTTTAGATGAGCCTACAAACCACTTAGATATTGACTCTATTGAATGGTTAGAGAATTACTTAAGAACGTATCCTGGAGCCGTTATTCTAGTTTCTCACGACCGCTATTTCCTAGATAAAATGGTAAATAGAATTGCTGAAATTAGAAATAAACGTTTGTATGAGTATCCTGGAAACTATGATGACTACGAGAGAATTCGAACAGAACAAGTTGAGCAGCATCGTCGTGAATACGATTCTCAGCAAAAACAAATTGAGGACACAGAAAAATTTATCTCTCGCTTTCGTGCTAAAGCAACCAAAGCTCGTCAAGTTCAAAGTCGTGTAAAAGCACTTGACCGCATGGATATTATCGATGAACCTGAACAAGAGTCAGCAACGATTAGTTTTAAATTTGCTGAACCACCTAGAAGTGGACAAGTTGTTGTAAAAGTTGAAGGATTGAAAAAACATTATACGATTCCTTCCACAAAAGAACGCTTAAACGTATTTACTTCAAATCAGGAATTGGAAATTCAAAAAGGCGATAAGATTGCTTTAATTGGGCCTAATGGTGCTGGTAAATCAACACTTGCTCGTATTTTATTTGAAGACGAATCTTTTGATGGTAAAGTATCACTCGGTCATAATGTCTTAGCGAGTTTCTTTGCACAGCATTTGAGCGATGTTATGACCTCAGGGGCAACTATTTTATCAGAAGTTGAAAGCGCAGCTAAAACGGGTGAGGCTAGAAGCCAAATTCGAGGTTTGTTAGGATGCTTTTTATTCTCTGGTGATGATGTTTTTAAGCCGATTAAAGTATTAAGTGGAGGTGAACGAAGTCGAGTTGCTTTAGCAAAAACACTTCTAGAGCCAGCAAATTTCTTGATTCTTGATGAGCCCACGAATCACTTGGATTTACGATCGAAACAAGTCTTGGTCGATGCCATTGCTGCCTATCAGGGAACGGTTTTGGTAATTAGTCACGATCGTCACTTTATCCAAGGATTTGCGACAAAAATCTGGCGTGCCGAAGGCGGAAAAGTTGCCGAATATGAAGGAGGCTTCGATTATTACGATTGGAAGCACGCTCAGGAAACGGCCGAAAAACTAGCGATGAAATTAAGTTCAACAACTCCGAAAAAAGGAAGTCCTACTCAGAATCCTCAGAAATCACAAAAGAAAACGGAAGCTGAGATTAGAAACCTTATCCATAAAGAAACCAATGCATTGAAGCAGGAAGTGGATAAAATGGAAGAACGTCTAAATCGGATGGAAAAAGAAAAACAGGATTTGACGATGCAAATGGCAGAACCTGATTTTTACCAACATCCAGAACATAAAGCAAAATTACAAGAATTCGGTAGTTTAGAAAAAAAAATTGATGATTTAACCGAAAAATGGTTGAAAAAACAAGATGAACTTGAAACGAAAATTGAGCAAATCAAAGTAGTAAATGCTTGAAATTTTATTGAAAAATCAACTAAAGCCAACAATTAATTTTATTGTTTTTTTTTAAATATGAGAATAAACAATTAACTAATGTTCGGGATAAGGATTAAGGCAATTTTTTAGCCTTAAACTAGAAAAAACTAAGAAAAATGTCATTCCACTGAATAGCGAAATCTCGAATTTGACTCCTAATTGGGAAAAGATTCTTTTTTTTTCTTCGTTGGGCTTTGAGAGTGTTAACGATATATTGGCACTGCGAAGCCAAATGTCGGTAGTTTTTTATATCATTTTTATAATTTATTTCTTATTGCGAACTCAGGCAAATAAGTAGATTTTGCAAGTTTAGACTGGTTGTATTAGGGAAATATCTCATTTTTATAAAATTGTAAGTAATTTAAAATTAACACTTAGAAATAATATAAGTTAGAAAACTCAATTGTTGATTTATTTAACTTCAACATTATTTTCGGAATAACTTAGTTAGGCAAGGGGAGTCAAACCCCAAGCATTCATCCACGCTAATTGTTTCTCACGTTCACCTAAAATAATGACTTCATCCCCAGCATTTATTGTAGTTGTAGGTTCAGGATTACTGATTGTAATGCCATCTTTTCGAATTAGTGCAATTACAGAAATTCCAAAAGTCTTTCGAATGCCCGAATCAATCAAACTTTTTCCAGTCCAAGCTTGATTTTCGTGAACAATAAACTTATTAATACACATTGAATCAAGAATATGTTTTTGTAAATCTTTTTGATTTTTAGGAATAATTGGGCTCCGAAAGGTATCATAAGTATCATTTCGCAATGAAACCATGAGTTCATTTCTATGATTAGAATCAACACCTAAACGATTTAAGACATTATTAAAAATAGAAATAGAAGTTTCATATTCTTCGGGAACTACTTCATCAGCGCCTAATTTTAATAGATGTTCCGTTTCTCCTACATAACGAGTTCGAGCAATAATATAGACATTCGGATAATTTTTAGAAACGGTATCAACTACATGGCGAACAGCTTGTGCATCAGGAATAGAAACTACAATACTGTCAGCTTTTGCGATATTTACATGATCTAGAACGAGGCGTTGAGTAGCGTCACCATATACGATAACAGTTCCTTCTTTTTTTTCAATTTTTACTGTATCGGGATTAAATTCGATAACGGCATAAGGAATTCCCATCAGTTTAGCGGCTTTTGCTACACTTCTTCCAATAACGCCAAAGCCAACAATAACAATATGATGATTCAATACACTAGTTTCTTCTTTTGTTACTAAATCAAGTGAAACCTGTCTTTTTATCTTTGTATCTAAATTGAACGCTTTATCCGCTAGCAGAAATAAACCTGGCGTAATTGACATTGAAATTAAACAAATTGCCAACACAATTTGATATTCAACTGAACCTATAACTTGATAACCAAAAGCTACTTTAGCAAGTACTATTGAAAATTCCCCAACTTGAGAAAGGGTTAGTGCGATAGCCAAACTTTGACCTATTCGGTATTTAATTAAGCGTAAAACCAAGGTTAAAACAGAAGTTTTGAGAATAATTACCGCAAGAGTTCCTGCCAGAATAAGAAATGGATATTGCAATACAATTTTCAAATCGAGTAACATTCCGATGGAAACAAAAAAGAAAATGGTAAATAAATCACGAAAAGGGATTACACCTGAAGCGGCTTGATGTACGTATGGTGATTCCGCTAATGTAAAACCAGCTAAAAATGCTCCTAAGCCTAAACTAAGACCTAATTCAGCACTGAGCATGGCAATTCCTGAGCAAATTGCAATAACGAAGACTAAAAAGAATTCGTTATTTCGAGTTTTAGCAATGAATTCTAAAATAGGATTCGTTACAAATCGACTTAGAAATAGAATGAAGCCTACTATGCCAATCGCTTTTAGAATCATAAATAAGACTTGCTTTCCTAAATCGCCAAAATCTCCACCTAAAATAGGTAAAATCAACATCATAGGAACAACTGCTAAGTCTTGGAAAATCAAAACAGATAAACTAGCTTTTCCTTCTTTTGTAGATAAATCTCCCTTATTTAAAAGAGTTTTTAAAACAATAGCTGTGCTAGAAAGTGAAGTGAAAAAACCACCAAAAACAGCGATTCCCCAATTGAAATTAAATGAAAGCAAAAGAGCTGTTATGCCAACTGTTAAAGCAACTTGAAGAAATCCGCCAATGAAAACTTCCTTTTTAATCTCTTTTAAGGAACCAATGGAAAACTCCATACCAATTGTAAATAAAAGTAATACAATTCCGATTTCAGCCATAATTTCAATTTGCTCTAAACCACTAATTAAGGCAAATCCGTGTGGACCTAATAGTAATCCCGTTAATAAAAAGGCTAAAATGCCGGGGATATGAAGTTTTTGAGCAATAAATAAAATGATTAAACCAATAAAAAAAATAATGGCAATATCTTGAATTACAGGAATTTGCATTGATAAGAGAAACATAGACATTATTTTAAATTTTGGATTAAAATATCAGGTAGATTTTTATTACTTTCTAATATGATTTCAGGTAAATATAATGTTTTACGATGGATTTTCTTTGCAATTGCATTAAGCGCATTGTTAGGTATTACCTATTTGAATGTACAATATGTTGATAAAGTAAGAGATGCGAATAAAGAATCTGTTGTAGAGAAGAAAAGAGAGCATGTTCGTGAGTTTGCCTCTCAGGTTCGTGCAAAATTTATAACCGTTCCAAGAGCGATATGGAACATTGATGTCGATGTAATTAAAAATTCCATCAATAAAACGGGAATTCCTCCAAAAGAGATTTCAGCGTTGATGGCGAGAGTTTTAAAAGACTCCGTGTATTCAACAGTTTATTTTACTCCAGCGGGAGTAAACCCGTGTGAATCGAAGAATACACCCATGTGGGTTTTTGACAGTGAAAAAATCGAATTTGTGCCAACATTAAACTATCCTGATTTAATTTGTGATGGATTAAATTTAGTGAAAACAAGGCTTAAAGTTCTTCTTGAAGATTATCGTTGGAACACTAAAACAACGTTTGATACACACAGAAGTATGAATATTGCAATAATGTATCCTCAAGACCGAATTGTTTTGGGTTATCTAATGATTGTAATAAACACAGATTATGTTCTAAATACATTTCTTAAAAATGAAATGGACCGATATTTTGGAAGTAGTACTGAAGAGAATAATGTTACTGTTTGGATAAATGATTGGGTTAAAGAAAAAATACTACTTAGCAATAATCCCGAAGTTGCATTCGATTTTAAAAAAGTTCAGATTACGGAGCGGTTTCCAGGTTTTTTAGATAATTGGGATATTTTAGCCCTTATTCATACACCGCAAAGTCAAGCTTTTATAGAATTTGAAACTACTAAGAATATGATAATACTTGGTTTATCAGTTACTCTATTGTTGGTAAGTTTAGTTTTTATCGTGTATTCTGCACAAAAGGAACAAGAAATTACAAAACGTCAGTCGGAGTTTCTATCGAATGTAACACATGAATTAAAAACTCCACTTGCTGTAATTCAAGCTGCTGGAGAAAATCTAAAAGATGGAAGAGTTAAGAGTGAAGAGCGATTAAAAACGTATGGTCGTCATATTTACGATGAGGCTCTTCGATTAAAATTAATGATTGAAAAATTATTGGATATAGCGCGAACTGATGCAAAACTAACTAAAAGTAATCCTGAAAAGTGTAATCCTGACGAGTTAATTGAGCAAATTTTACAAAGAGAATATCCCTTATTGCATTCAAAAGGTTTTGAAATACATGTAGATTCTGAGTTTGATGATTGCTTAATTGCTGTAGATAGAGGTCATTTTGAAACGATTTTATCAGACCTTATTGAAAATAGTGTTAAATATAGTAGAGATACTTATTTTTTATCAATTTCAACGAGTAAAAAGCTCAATAAAGCTGTAATTCGTATTTCTGATAAAGGTATTGGAATTCCCAAACATGCATTACCGCATATTTTTGAAAAATTTTACCGAGTTGAAGACTCCTTGACGGCTCAAACAAAAGGGCATGGATTAGGATTATCAATTGTAAAATACTTAGTTGAACTAAATGGTGGAAATATTTCAGTAGAAAGTGTGTATAATGAAGGCACATTATTTATCCTGGATTTTCCGCTTGTGGATCAGTCTTTAATCTCACAGAATGTAAAACTTAAAGAATCAAAATTAAACGTATATGTTGAACACCTCTCAAAACCAACCTTACAAAAATAAATATATATTAGTTGTTGAAGATGAACCAAGCTTGGTATTTACACTGCAGGATACTTTAGAGAATGAAGGTTATCGTGTAGTGGTCGCTCAAAATGGTAACGATGCACTCGATCAGGTTTTATCGAGCCCTCCGGATTTAATGCTACTCGATATCATGTTGCCAGGTATGAGTGGTTACGAGATTTGTAAGCGTGTTAGAGAAGAACGTTTCACCTTCCCAATTATAATGTTAACTGCGCGTGACCAAGAAATTGACAAGGTAACGGGTTTAAATATAGGTGCTGATGATTATATCACAAAACCTTTTGGTGTGAAAGAGTTATTAGCGAGAATTCAAGCTCGTTTACGTCGTTCCCATACCTATGTGAAAACAGGTCCAGTTGCTGAAATGCAATTAGGGGAAGTTACAGTTGATTTAAATAATGCTGTTTCTGTAAGACCCGATGGAAATCAAGAATTAACTACTCGTGAAGTAGAATTATTAAGGTATTTATATGGCCATTTGAACGAACCTGTTTCCAGAGATTTATTATTGGAACATGTTTGGCGCTATGAGTTCAGTACAAATACAAGAACTGTTGATGTTCATATTTCAAAATTGCGTTCCAAAATTGAAATGCGTCCAGATGATCCTCATTATTTAGTTACCCTTCATGGTGTTGGTTATATGCTAAAGAGTGTATAATCTGTTTTAGAAAATTGTTAAAAGGTGTAGATGTTGAATTTACGCCTTTTTTTTGATTAATGGGGAAATATCAGGTTTAATTACAAATTTTAGGACCAATGTCGGAATTATACCGGAATAAATATCACTCAGATACTGCCCGTGCATTATGGTGGGATTATGGTAGAAATGGAGCCTATTTTATTACTATTTGCACCAAAGATCGAAAACATTTTTTTGGGAAAATTGATTCTGAAAAAATGGAATTATCAGAAACTGGCGAAATTGCCGAAAAATGTGGTATGAAATTCCGAAACATCACGAAGATGTTGAATTGGGTGAATTTGTTGTTATGCCCAATCATGTTCATGGAATTATTTTGTTGAATAAACCTGTAGTGACAGGGCATGCCCTGTCACTACAGGATGTCGGAAAAAATCGGTTTCAACATATTGGGAAAAACACCATTTCGTCGATTGTTGGTTCGTATAAATCGGCGGTTACGAAATATGCGAATCGTTTGGGTCTACCAAATGGGTGGCAATCCCGTTTTCATGATCGAATTATTAGCGATGCAGATGAATATGACAGAATTGCCGAATACATTATCAAAAATCCAGAAAAATGGTTTATTGATAAATTTTATCAGGATTAAAAAATCAAAACGTATTCACAAATTTCACAAAACCAGAAATTTGATCATCTAATAATTTGGCGGTAAACGGATCTGTTGGACCATGTTCATCTGACCAATTTTTAGAAACACGTTGAATAAAAACTCTTTCAGGATAAGAAAGGGCATTCATATAATTCAAAACCAATTGTAATTGTTCAACGGAACGTAAACTTCCGAATGCGCCACTTGCTTCACCGATATAAGCAATCGGTTTATGTCCCAAAACACTTGGATATGGGGTGTGATCTATCATGACTTTCAGAACGCCAGGAAAAGATCCATTATATTCTGGGACAACAAAAACAAGTCCCTCAGCATTAATTAATCGTTCATTTATCGCTTTAATACGTGGTTTTGAAGAATCGTAAGAGCCATCGAGGGTGTCTTCAAATGGATAATCTTTCAGTTCTAATACTGTAGCAGTTGCCCCAATGGCTTCATATTTTTTTCTAACAAATTCGGCAATTCGTGAAGCATGAGTATTTGGTCTGTTCGTTCCTGAAATGATGAGAATATTTGTCATGATGAATTTGGATAAATGTCTCTAAAAAGTAAGTTGAGTGGAAGTACTTCTAAAAGTAGTCTAATTTGAGCAAATTCGTTATTTCGAAGTTATTATAAGAATAATCAACTATTTCTATAGTAAAGTAAACGAATTATATAAACAATAGATTTGGAACTTCAAAAAGTGTTCAGGTTTACAAATGATATCGTAAATATTTGTTAACTTTGGGGTCTTTGCAAAATATATCAGCCTTAGTTTTTTTACCTGTATGAAATCTTTCCATCCTCCAAAACGCCTTTTATTCGGTCCTGGTCCTTCAAACGTTCACACTCGTGTGGCTGAGGCAATGGCACAACCTGTATTGGGACACTTAGACCCAGATTTTATTGGAATGATGGATGAAGTGAAAAGTGGTCTTCAGTATGTGATGCAGACTAAAAACGCAGTAACAATGGCCATTTCAGGTCCTGGTTCTGCTGCCATGGAATTAGCCGTTGTGAATATGATTGAACCTGGTGAAAAAGCAATTATATGTCAGGCTGGCTATTTTAGCGCAAGAATGCGTGAGATGATTATTCGGAATGCTAGTATTCCTGTTGATGTCATTTTTGAATGGGGAAAAGCCATTGATTTAACTATTCTTGAAGACACGATAAAAGCACATCCAGATGCAAAAGTAGTTTGTGTTGTTTTTGCTGAAACTTCGACAGGAGTTCAGTCAGATTTACAAGCTATTGCTGCTTTGTGTAAGCAATATGATCGTTTTCTTGTTGCAGATGCAGTTCCAGCTTTAGGTGGCTCAATAATAAAAGTAGATGAATGGGGAATTGATGTCTTATTTAGTGGAAGCCAAAAATGTTTAAGTTGTACGCCTGGTGTTTCACCAATAACCTTCTCTGATAAAGCCGTTGAGCGAATTAAAAATCGCAAACAAAAAGTGATGAACTGGTTCTATGATATTTCATCTATGTTAGGCTATTGGGGTGGAAATCAGAAAAGAACGTACCATCACACTGCGCCAATTCATTCATTATACGCTTTGCATGAAACCTTGTGTATGATATCAGAAGAAGGCATTGAAAACCGCTGGAAGAGACATTATGAAGTGAGAGATTACGCTCATCAGAAATTTGCTGAATTGGGTTTGAACTTATTGGTTCCTAAAGAGATACAAATGCCTCAATTGCATCCTGTAATTGTTCCTGAAGGCTTGGATTATAATATAGTCACCAAAACATTGCTTACAGATTTTGGTATTGAATTAGGGGCAGGATTAGGGCCATTTGCTGGTAAAATCTGGAGAATTGGATTCATGGGAGAAAACGCACGAATTGAAAATGTGGATTATTTGGTTCAGGCTTTTGAGCAGGTTTTAGTTAAAGCGTAAATACTAATAATCAAGAGCATTTTTTAGATTTTGTAATAATTGCTGAATTGAGTAATGGAAATAGACTCAATTTGATTTTGAAAATGTAATTCAAAAAAAAATGAACCCCGGTTTAGAAGACTCATTATTTACTTATTTTCTAACCCGCAAAATTAATATTTAGTTCACTTTGTTTATCACAGAATAAAAACATTCCATTTCAAAATTCCATTATCTCTAAAAATTTAAAGCAATTTTATTTATTTCAAATTAGCTATTGTCTGTTCAGTTGTAAATAGGTGAAATCACCCAAAAATCGGGCTGTTTTTAAATTTATTTGTTCAAATTCCCAAATTGGTTCTGAAATAGGTGATATTGTGAAAATCTATTCACAAGTAAAAATTTTAATTTTGAGCTTTCATAATTTTTTAATTTTGAGGTTTTATAGTTTCTAAAATTCATTGAAGAAAATTCATAGTCTGCTTATTTATGGAATAATTAGAATAGAAAACTAAGTAACTCCAAAACTAGTTTTTATCACTTCAATCAAACGGAATAAACCTTTATTTTAGATTCTATAACAGATTCAATTTTGAACAAAAAATTACAGCATGAAGTTCTTAGTTTTGTCCATTTTTATGCTACTCAGTGCCCATTTTCTTAATGCGCAATCTGCTTCGACTAACTTGAACACTAGTTCTTGTGTTTATCATGATACCTTGTGGTATATAAATGCAGAAGGATTTTACTTTGTTGCTTTAGGTGATAATGAATCTTTTGAACCGGAACCGGTTATGCGACATGATATTCGAGATGCTCATACTTTGTTTAAATCAGATTCTTATTTATGGCTTATTGGGTATAAATTTTTGCTGCGATATGATGGAAAAACTGTTTCTAGCTTTGATTTCCCAGTTGAGAATGTAAAACGAGTCGATACGTTTTTTGCGATTTCAGATGACTCTTTATTTTTTTCTTGGACATACAAAAACCCAATTTTTAAATTAGATGCAATGGTTCCTGATGAGGGGAGAGAAGTTGCTTGGACAAATGGCATCTTTTTTGATTTTCCTATGCCGTATAAAAAGCAACAATATTTTACTAGAAACGGTGAGGTATATTCTGTTTATCGTAACAAAGTTGATTATCAAAAAAAAGGTGGGGAGATTATTTCTATTGAAATGCAGAAAAAAATGCAGAGAATCACCAAAAGTTGGCTTGCACCTTATGATAAATTATGGGTTTATCAACCCAAATTTGGATTTGCAAAAATTGAAAAAAAAGTTAAGAAAGAAATTCCATTTCCATTCAAAAACAGAATGGCTTCTGTTGAGAATCTAATCTTTTTGGAAAATGGAAAAGTAGTTGCAATATCAACCGAAAGTTATGCTGTTTATGTTGATACAATGAATACATGGTATGAGTTTCCAATGCCTTTTTGTTTGAATATTGAGCAATATAAAAACACTTTGTTTTTTATAACACAAAATGAATTTTCGCTTAAAACGATAAATTAAGTGTGAAAGTGGGCTTTCTAATAAAAAAAAGTCATCCCGAGCGTAGTCGAGGGATCTTCCGATTTATTACGGGTTGTGTTCAATAGCAATTAATTTTGCGTTGTGATGAGTGTTTTTTTATTGCTTCTTACTTAGTTCTCAATTTATTTCGAAGATCTCTCCACTCGATTCGTTTGTATTATTTGCTTTGGGCGTAATTCTTTGGCTCATCTCTGGTCGAGGAATCTTCCGTTTTATTAAGGGTTGCGTTCAATAGCAATTAATTTTGCGTTGTGATGATTATTTTTTGTTGCTTCTTACTGGTGCTCAATTTTTTTCAAAGATTTCTCCACGCCGATTCGTTTTAATAGATTCTCTGAGCTTAGTGATTTCCTCATCTTCGGTGAAGATGACTTTTTTTAATTCAAAATTTAGAATTCAACAAACAACATTTAATTATATCTCCAGTAAACATGACTAATTTTTTTATCAAAAAATAAGGTGCTGTTGATTTATCACCAACAGCACCTTTTATAATTTTATTTCGCTTTATTATTTTTGCGAAGTTTTTTAAGTGCATAAGCACCGCCAGCGATGGCAGTAACAGCAATACCACCATCAATAGGAGTTTGTTGAATATCTCCAGTAGGAAGTTGAGTAGGTGGTTGTGCAAAAATAAGTTCTGGACTTAAAAGTACCATTAACAGGAAAAAAGACTTAGATAAACATTCTCCTTTAAACTTTATAGAAATTAACCTTTCTCAAGCTGAACATCTGGTTCTATCCGTTCTGTAAATAAAACCAACTTTACCTGTCAAAACTAAGAAAAGAATACCTAAATTAAACAACCACAAATAACAGCAACTTTTGTAAAAGTGACAAAAAATCAGGCAACTTCAGTTTGAATCATCTCTATCTCTAAAAAAACATCTTATTCTCAAGTACAAATCGAGATAAAGAATGGCTTCCTGTAATCCCCAATTTTTTACAGATATTAAATCGGTGATTTTGAACCGTTTTACTGCTTATAAAATTAATTTCTGCGATTTCCTTATTAGATTTCCCTTTCCCAATATGCTTAAGAATTACTTTCTCTTTGTCAGATAAAAGCTTTAATTCCGACGGTGGCTCAATTGAAGCCTCGTTTTGTTTAAACTTGTTTGTTGTTAAACTAGTCGTTGAAATGGAATTGGAATATTTTTCACCGGCGAAAATTTGATCAATACAGGTAATTATTTCACTAATGGCATTTTCTTTTAAAATGAAACCATTTGCTCCTAAATTTTCTGCTTTTTTAACCAAAATGGGATCGTTATACATAGTTAAAAAAATTACTTTTGATTCACAGCCCATTTTTCTTAATTCAGTAAGTACTTCAAAGCCATTCATTTCGGGCATTTCAATATCAAGAATAGCGATATCCGGGTTTTTCTCTAAAATAAGTTCTACTGCTTTTTTTCCGTTTTCCGCACTTCCTAATATTTTAAGATTTCTTTTTAATGAAATAATACTTTTCATTCCTGCAAGGAACACAGGATGATCATCTGCAATACAAATGGTAATATTCGGTTTCATGCGGCTAGTTCTTTAGGAATACGAAGAAGACAACTTGTTTCACTGCCTTTGGAAGAGGTGAAATGTAATTCCGCTTTCATCAAATTACTACGATGTTTAATGTTTTCTAACCCAAAGTGAGGGCGAGCGTCAAAAACGGCTTTCTTTTGGTAATCAAAGCCAATTCCAAAGTCTATAAAGCTAATTTCAATAAACTCGGAGGTATTTTTTGTTGAAAAGCGAACTAATTTTGCTCCAGAATATTTTGCAGTATTTGAGCTCAATTCCTGAATTATTCGGTACAAATGAACTTCATTTTCTTTTGATAGAACCTTATCTATAGGTGTGATGTCTGTTTCTAATTTAATGCCATTTGTTTCGCAAATACTAGAAACTGTATTGAGTAATGTGTCTGTAAGTCCTAATTTATCAAGATAAACAGGGCGTAATTCATAAATAATTCTTCGGATACTTTCAAGGAGTTTACTTGAGTTTTGAGAAATGAGTGTCAAAAATTCTGAAGATTTTGTGAGTCTTTTTGGCGAAGATTTTATAGCTAATTCTGCATAATTTTTAATAAGTAATATTTCCTGGCCAACACCATCATGCAGTTCCGCGGAAATGCGATTTTTCTCGGATTCCAGAGATTCAATAAGTTCTTCGGTAAATCTCATGTTTCTAATATTCTCAATTTGAGCAGCTTGAGCTTTCTTATTTTTTGTTATGTCTTGAACGGTTCCAAAAACAAGTGTAGTCCCAGTTTCATCTTGCTTTTTTTGAAGTTTAAAGTTGAGCCATTTTGTATTCCCGTTGTTTGATTGAAATTCTAATTCACATTCAATTGATTCGCGATCTGTTATTAAGTCCGAGTTAAAGCATTCTTTAAAAAAATTCTCTGTTTTATCAATTTCTGTTGCAATAAGCTGCCTAAAATCCTCTTTTACGTCAGCAGCTGTTAGATCTAAAATTGATTTACATTCATCTGAATAGGAGCCGATTCCAGTTTGCATATCTATTTCAAAATTACCTGTTTGAGCAATTTTTTGAGCATCTTTTAAACGAGATTCTGTGGTAATTAACTCGTCTCTCTGTTTTGAAATTAATCTATTGCTAATTTCAAGTTGAGCTAGAGCATCCTTAATTTTTAATCTATTTAAATAAATAATACTCAATAGAGTTACGCTCAAAATAAAACCAATTCTAAGAAAGATAGTTTGCTGATTTTTTTGTTTAAACCTTAACTCTTTAATCACTAAGTCTTTTTTTAATAATCGATTTTCTGTTTCAGCAAGCTCATTCTCAAATTTTGCACGAAATGCGGTTAATTCATTCTCATTTTGTCTAGCAAAGCCTTGTTCCATCAGATAAAATGAAAGTGTTTGATATAAAAAAGCCTTTTCGAATTCGCCCTTTAACCAATGAACACGTGCAAAATTAATGTAGGTATTTCTAAGCATTACTTGTAAACGATGTTCTTTTGAAAGCACTAAAGATTGATCAAAATAATAAAGAGCTTTGTCATAATTACCTTTTAGTCGCTCCTCATCACCCAAATTATTTAAATAAAAAATAGAGTAAAGATGGGAATTGATTTTTTTAGAAACTTTTAAAGCCTCTAAGAAAAGTCCATTTGCATTTAAAAATTGAGAATAATGCTGCAAATAGGTTTTCTCATTCGGAAATTTCTCAAGTAGTTTTTTTTGAATGGCTAAGGCTTCTTTAAAATAGGCTTTTTGTTTGTCAGGGTTATTTTCAAGAATTCCTAGATTATAAATCGAGTAGGCTAAACCAACGGCATCATTATATTCAATAAATACCTTTTTTAGTTCTTCATACGATTCTTTTGAAGGCATAGGTCTATCTGCATAACGATATAAAGTGCCTAATATTAACGAAATATGAGCGATTTGTACTTTATTCCCCATCGTTTCATAGTCTTTTAAAACATCTATGTATAGATCAATTCCAGCATTATATTGTTGCTTGGAAATGTATAAATCCGCTAAATCACTCTTTATGTTTAAACTTGATATTGAGTCGGTTGAAGGACTTACATTCGCTATATTTTCCTCAAGATTAGTAATTCTTTGTAGGGTTGTATCGTTTTCTTCTGAAAAGGAAAATCGAATAATTCTACGAATGGCCTCAAAATCATGGATAGGGTCAAGCCATTCTAAGCTATCAAGTTTAGACTGAGCCTGAATATCCACAGAAATGAAAAACATAAATAGTAAGAGGAATGTGAAATAGTTCTTGATCACATTGTAAAGTAAATGTAAAAATTCGATTTCACCAAAAAAATTGTGATTGGTTACAGGAAATAAAAAAATTGCATCAATAGTGAATCAGTTTGATAGCTTGCTTAAAAAAAATTGTACATTGCTCATTTACTATTAATTAAATCGAGCTAAATTTATGACTACTTCTGAATGGAATACCGACTTAACTGAAATGCTTGGCATGAAATATCCTATCATTATGGCTCCCATGTTTTTAGTTTCTAATGTTGCCATGGTTAAAGAAGCTGCAAAAGCTGGAATAGCTGGATGTATTCCAGCATTAAATTATAGAACAGATAAAGATTTTAGAGAAGCCTTAGACGATTTAGTGAAAAGTAATGCACGTCCATTTGGTATCAACTTAATTGCTAACAAAAGTAATATTCGCCTAGAAGAACAATTAAAAACCTGCGTTGAATACAAGGTTGACTTTATTATAACTTCGTTAGGTAATCCAAAAGAAATTATTCGTCAATCACACCAAAACGGAATAAAGGTTTTTTGTGATGTGGTTGACATAGAATATGCAAAAAAAGTAGAATCCTTAGGTGCTGATGCCGTAATTGCAGTAAACAAAGAAGCTGGTGGACACGCAGGCCCAACTCCAGCAGTAATACTTGTTCCTTTACTAAGAAAAGAATGTAAGATTCCTGTAATTTCAGCAGGTGGAGTAGGAGATAGAAAATCACTTCAAGAAAAATTGGATTTGGGAGCTTGTGGAGTTTCAGTTGGAAGCCCATTTATAGCCACTTTAGAAGCGCCAGTTTCACAAGAATATAAACAAGCATGTGTTGATTATACAGAACAAGACATAATAATGACGACCAAGCTTTCTGGTTCGCCTTGTACAATTATTCGCACTCCTTATGTTGAGAGCATAGGAACGGAGCAAAATTGGCTTGAAAAAATTCTAAATAAAAACAAAACAGCCAAAAAATATTTCAAAATGCTTACGTTTTATAAAGGAATGAAAGGTTTGGAAAAAGCTGCGTTTTCAGCAACGTATAAGACACTTTGGTGTGCTGGTCCGTCTATCTCATATACTAAAGAAATTCTACCTGTGGCAAAAGTGGTGGAGAATTTGGTTAAAAACGCTAATTGAAAATGAAAAACAAACATTGCCAAAGTTATAAACTTTAGCTACTCTAAAAAACAATGGCAAAGTCTCGGACTTTGCCATTGTTTTTTAGAGCAGCTAAATCCTCAATTTTTACAGTCTGAAATAAATTTTAAAACCTCAATCGTAAAATCCTGCCCAAAAAATTCTATTTTGATTCAATAAACTAATTTGAGATACATGAATAGAATTCTTTTAAGCATAGCTTTATTACTTGTGCTAAATAGTTCAAGTACTTTTTCGCAATCTTTTAATGAACTTATTAAAGGCGCAAGCAAGAAAATAGGTTTTTTTACTATTTACACAGACGAAACTAAAGGCACCGTTTTACTAGAAATTGACCAGTTTGATGAAGAGTTTCTTTATGTAAACTTTCTTGTAACTGGAATTGGATCCAATGATTTAGAATTAGATCGTGGCCAAATTGGTGATAATAGAGTGGTTTATTTCAAACGTGTTGGTAATAAAGTGCTATTGGTTCAGCCAAATTTGGATTATCGAGCCAATTCTACCAATCAAAATGAAATTAAATCGGTTCGAGAAGCATTTGCTCAATCTGTTTTAGCTGGATTTGACATAAAAGCGGAATCAAAAAATTCTGTTTTAATTGATCTTACAGATTTTATTGTTCAAGATGTTCATGGCGTTGCCAAACAGCTCAAAAACTATGGACAAGGTTCTTATTCTATGGATAAAACTAGAAGCACGGTTTGGTTCGAAGTTCAAAAGTCATTTCCTGACAATACTGAGATGGAAGCTCTAATTACCTTAAAAGGAAATCCTGATGGTAGACAAATTCAATCGGTAGTTCCAAGTCCTGAAAGCGTAAGTTTTCGTGTTCGACATTCCTTTGTAAGACTTCCAGATTCAAATTTTGAACCAGTAGAATCGCATCCTCAAGCAGGATATTTTGGGATTAGTTACATGGATTATGCGAGTCCAATCGCAGAAAATATTACGAAGCGATTTATTCAAAAACACCGTTTAATAAAGAAAAATCCAGGTTATGAGCCAAGTGAGACTGTAGAACCAATCATTTATTATATCGATAGTGGTGCGCCAGAGCCTGTTCGTTCAGCCTTAATAGAAGGTGCAAGTTGGTGGAATCAAGCTTTTGAAGCCGCAGGATTTATCAATGCTTTTCAAGTTGAAGTGTTACCCGATTCAGCTGATCCTTTAGATGTTCGTTACAATGTTTTACAATGGGTTCATCGTTCAACTCGTGGGTGGAGTTACGGTTCAACGGTTGTTGATCCAAGAACGGGAGAAATTATAAAAGGACATGTTTCTTGGGGTTCTCTGCGGGTTCGGCAGGATTATTTGATTGCAACTGCTTTGTTATCACCATTCACAAAAGACTTCAGTTATGATGCTAATCCTATGATGCAGCTTGCATTAGCAAGATTAAAACAATTGTCGGCACATGAAGTTGGTCATACGTTGGGCATTGTGCATAATTTTGCTTCAAGTGTAACTAATCGGGCTTCAGTTATGGATTATCCGCATCCTTTGGTTAAAAAAGAAAACAATAAAATTGTTTTTGATGAAGTCTATGATAAAGGAATCGGAGTTTGGGATAAACAAGTAGTGAAATATGGCTATTCTGATGTAGGAAGTCTTGCAGCAAATAAAGAAAACAGACAACATGTTATTCAGGAATCAACAAAAAAGGGATTGAAATTTATTTCCGATTATGATGCAAGAGCCAAAGGTGGGGCACATCCAGATGCACATTTATGGGATAATGGAATTTCTGCAAGTGATGAATTATTAAGAGTTTTAGCGATTTGCAAAGTAGCGTTAGACAATTTTAATGAAAATGCCATTCGTGATGCAGAACCTATGACAACTTTGCAAGAAGTATTAGTTCCTTTATACTATTTTCACCGCTATCAAGTTGAAGCAACCGTTAAACTACTTGGTGGAGTTGCATATCGATACGCCTCAAAAGGGGATAAAAATGTAAAGGTAAATTCTGTTAGCACAGAAGTTCAAATGAATGCGTTAAGTGCGTTAATGGAAACCTTAAAGCCAGAACATCTACACTTGAAATATGAAGTGTTGGAACTATTAAATCCAAGAATCCCAGGTTATTACGATAATCGAGAATTATTTAAAGGTAGAACAAATCCAACATTTGATCCAATTTCGGCTGCTGAAGCATATATTCATCAAACTGCAGAATTGTTATTTCACCCTGCAAGAGTTGAACGAATTGTTCAGCAACATATAATGGACAGTTCACTTCCGGGAATTGATGAGTTATTTGTGAAATCAGTTAAAGAAATATGGAATGCGAGTTTTGAGTCGGATTATGATAAAGAGTTAAATTATTTGGTCGCTACGGTTTTGTTAGAAAATTTGCTGATAGTATCTGATTCAGATGATATTTCGGCGATTAGTAAAAAAATTGTTAAGCGAGCTATAAAAGAAATTAAAATGGAATTTTCTGAGATGCTTTCATCAAAAAAAGCAAAAAAGATGGATGCAGAGATAAAAGAAAATCTATCATTGGCGCTTGAATTAATTAATCAATATGAAACAAATCCTTCAGCATTTCCAAAAAGAAAAAAAGAAATTATGCCTCCTGGTTCACCAATTGGGATGGATTGTTGGTAATGAGTTCATATCGAGCTAGTTCTTAGTGAAATAATACTCAGAAATCAATTAAATTATTGGTTTATGAATTGAGTCGAGAGCGATAGAAAAAGAATATGGCTTTCGCCATAATGTCAATCAATTCAAAACAGGATCTCGGTCGAATTGTGAGTTTATATATTGAAGTAGTGCGAGAGCAAGAGATTATGGCTTTCGCCATAATGACGGAAAGTTAAAACAGGATCTCAGTTGAATTGTGCGTTAGTTCTTCAGCAAGCACCTCGTGTTTCTCAGAATTTACGTCATCCTGTTGCAAAACAGGATCTCGGTCGAATTGTGCGTTAGTTTTAAACTAAGTTCTTAGTGTTTCTTGGAATTTACGTCATCCTGTTGCAAAACAGGATCTCAGTCGAATTGTGAGTTTATATATTGAAGTAGAGCGAGAGCAAGAGATTATGGCTTTCGCCATAATGACGGAAAGTTAAAACAGGATCTCGGTCGAATTGTGCGTTAGTTTTAAACTAAGTTCTTAGTGTTTCTCGGAATTTACGTCATCCTGTTGCAAAACAGGATCTCGGTCGAATTAGGTATTTGTTTCAATTCTTCTGAATAGTTGCTAGAAATTTGCACTATTTCTAAGCCATTTTACTGCTTTTGATCCCCATTTTGTAAATAAAAATGATACTTCATCGATTCTGCGACAACAATACGCTCATATTTTCCATTATCACTTAAAGAATGAATCTTAAAAACAAGTGCATCATTAACTAAACTGAATGAAAATTTATCACGAGCAGCAGCACGTTCACTAATTGGTAAAATCGTTATCTGATCACCATACCAAGCATCGCTCCAAGTATCACCTTCATCAAGAGTTGTAAATTCAATAGTAGAAAATGTGTAATGAAGTTGAGTATAATAGATTAAATCAAAACTTCCTTTTATAAGTATTTCTTTTTTTTTTCATATGAATAGACTCCACTTGAAAACCAAAGCCAGCATTATATAAAATGCCGTTAAAATCCTCTAAATCAAGATGTGTGCCTGAATAAGCAAAATTTTTCTTATCAACATTTAAACTATCTGAAGAATGAGGATTAGGTAGTTCATCTACCTTTTCTGAATCTTGAAAACCTAGAAAAAATTTAATTTTTTGTAAAAAAGTAGTGATTAGCATAAATTAATTAAACGTTATCATAATTTTCGTAAGGAACAAATTATCAAATACTAACTTGAATAAGATTTCTTGTTTAACTAAATTAAAATATCGGAAAAATTTATTCTTTTTTACAATTATGAGACTTGTTATTAGCTATACGTTGAGTTTATTTTTTTCACTTAGTATAAGTTTGAATAATGTATCAGCACAATCTGATCCTGCAAATGTACGCAAATCTGATGGCAGTTCCTCCTTAGTTCTATGGCTAAATGGAAGTAATGGAACGAGTACAATTACAGATGGAGCCGCATTAAGTGGTTGGACAGACTTGTCGGGTTATGCAAATGATGCATCTCAAGGCTCAGGTACCAAACAACCCTTATTCTACTCTACAACCTTTCACATAAATAATTATCCAGTAATTCGTTTTGATGGAGATTTAACTTCATCTGGTGCAAATGGAGACAGACTTGAAATTGCAGATGCTGCAAACTTAGATAATAGCTCAGAACTTAGTTTTTTTATTGTTCAAAGGCCGACAACCTTAGATGGCAATCCAAGAGCAACAATTTCAAAAAGAACAACGTCTGGAAGTCAAGAAGCCTATTCTCAATTTTATTACACCAGTAATTATTTGAACACAGATATTGCAAATAACACTAGGCAAAGTACAAACCCAACTTCCTTTTCTGCTGGAACAACGTATTTAACATCGACAGTTTATTCCAATCCCGATTTATCGATTTATAGCAATGGAACCTTGGCAAAATCAGCAAGTGGTCTATCAACATCAATACCCAATTCATCTGCTGATTTATTACTTGGCCAATTAGGAGGAAACAATATCGGTTATTTTGCGGGTGATTTGGCAGAAGTACTCGTTTATACAGAAGCATTAAATACTGTAGAACGCATTTTAATCGAAAACGCTTTAGCCTCGAAATACAGCTTAACTATTTCTAACGATAAGTTTGCTTTTGAAGGAACACATGGAAACGATATTTTTGGTATTGGACAGGAGTCAGATGGTGATAAATCCTCTAATGTTTCAGACCGAGTTAGGATAGTAAGTTCAAGCATTTCAGATGGCACGTATTTAATGTGGGGGCATGATGGTGGAGCTGCAACCCTTACAGAAGTCGTAGATATTCCAACTGGAAATAATGCACGACTTGAACAAGAATGGCGTGTTGATTATTCAGGAAGTAGTGTTACTACAACAGTAAAAATAAGCACAAATGGTCTAAGTCTTGGTGCAGGTGAAACGTATCGTTTATTAATTGATGCAGATGGAACTTTTGCAACAGGGGCATTACAATATGCAGGAACACAAGTTGGTGATACTTTGGTTGTTTCGAATGTAACTATTGATAGTGATGTTTACTTAACTCTTGGTAGAGCAACTGCAAGCGCAAGTACAACGTTTTATAGTTATCAAGATGGAGATTGGGAAGTTGCAAACTCTTGGACAACGGATCCAACCGGGTTTACTCAAATACCAGTAGGTGGACAAATTCCAGGTTCAACAGCAAGTGCTACGATTTTAAATGGAAGAACGATTACCATTCCAACCGCTGATGCAATTGCAAAAACATTAACAACATTAACTATCGAATCTGGTGCAACCTTAGATATAACAAATACCACAGGTCATGATTTCGGAGTAATGAGTGGTGAAGGATTATTAAAACTAAATACGGTAACTCTGCCAACTGGGTCGTTTGCCGCTTTTGTATCTACAAGTGGAGGAACAATTGAATACTACGATTTATCAGGAACCCTACCGAGTAGCTTAACAACATATAATAATTTATTAATTACTAATTCAACAGCAAGCGATTTTACACTAACCTTGGGTTCAGATATCTCTCTTAATGGTGATTTTGAACTATCAAGAACAAGTACAGGAACGATTACTTTTCAACTTGGAAATAGTACATCTGTTCGTTCATTCACGGTTGAAGGCGATGTTTTAATAAATGATGCAACAATAACGGTTTCAACAGATAATGCGACCCATACTGTAATTTGGAAAGGTGATGTAACGAATACCGATGGTGTTATAGATTTTGTTAATAGTAATGGTGAAGCTAATGTTTATTTTCAGGGTAATTCATCAAATACATTACAATTAGGTGGAACCTTAAATCAATTCTATTTTATTGAATTAGATAAAGGCTCCGATCAAACGTACATTTTAACTGTAAATGCCGATGCAGGCTCAAATTTAACCATAACAAAATCAAGTGGTTATCGAATAAATATCAAGAATGGAACACTAAAATTGGCCAGTTCAGAAATTGTACTTACAAATTTAGGCAACGGTTCTAATTATGATATCGGAAGTTCTGCAAATACAAACGGCGCTCTTTGGGTTGATGGTGCAAGTGTTACCATGAATGCAGCGGTAGTTGTTTACGGAAAATTAATTGTTTCGAGTGGTACTATGACAGTGCCAAATCAAGGATTAGTAATTCGTGAAGATGGTGAGATTGTCATTGAAGGCGGAACTCTGACTGTTGAAAAATATCGAATTTCAACGGCAGGTGGAACACATAGAGGAACTTTGACTGTAACTGGTGGCACATTCAACATTGATAATTCACTTTCAGGTTCTAGTATTAGTGGATATGCTGCTTTTAGTATTCCATTTAGTTCTCAGTTTTTAAATGTTTCTGGCGGTACTATAAACGTTTTATATGCAGAACCAGCAGGGACAGCAATTGAAGGAGGTATTCAAATAAATTGTGATCCTGATAATATAAATGTTACTGGCGGAACGTGGAATGTGTATATCCCTACAGGAACAACTGATTTTAGAATTGCTTCAAAAGCGCCTTTTTACAATTTGAATATCTATAAAAATGGTACAGGTGCTGGGAAAGCTATAATTCAGGATATTAATTCTGCTGAAGGAAATGTTGCGGCTCAAACTTTAGAAGTTTTAAATGACTTTACATTAACTACAACTGGAAGCCCTGTTTTTGATGCCAATGGTTATGATGTAAAAGTAGCTAGAAATTTTTCCATTCAAACTGGTGCTTCTTATACAAATACTGGCGCAACGAACACATTTTATATGACTCATGAAATTTTAAACACCGTGGGAAGTGTTCAATATTTAGATTTAGATGTGGCTACAACATTTGATAATTTTATTGTTGATACCGATAATTCGTTAGTTCTTGATGGTTCTGCTGATGCAACAATTTCTGGCAATTTCTCCCTGCTAGCGGGTAGTTTGAATGATAATTCCAAAACATTAAGCATAGAAGGAGATGTTGTTAATGCAACAACTCACACTGGTTCTGGATCTGTTGTTTTGCAAGGTGTTGCTTTGCAATCGGTTAGTGGTGGTGGAACATTCCAAAACCTAACATTTGATAATGCGTCCAATGTTCAATTAGTTGGAAATATCAGTGTTTCTGGAAATTTAAGATTAGAAAGTGGACTACTTGCTTTAAACCAATATCAATTAAGTTTAGGTACTGCTGCAAATATTTATGATGCCGCAACTGGAACAGGAACGGCATTTAGTTCTACAAAGATGATTACTACTAGTGGAGCTTCTTCTAATGCCGGTTTGGTAAAATCGTTCACAAGTTCTGGTGGAAGCTTTACTTATCCTTTAGGAACAGGATCTGATTTCACTCCAGCAATAATTAATGTGACCAATGCGGCTGGTTCAGCAGGTACCGTTGCTGTTAAACCAGTAAGTTCAGAACATCCGAATGTAAGTTCAAGTGGAACCTCGTTAACATATTATTGGAAAATAACCAAAACAGGATTTGGTGCATCACCATCGGCAACACTAACTTTTACGTATGTTGATGCTGACATTTCTGGTACTGAAGCAAATTATGTTTCTGCCTATTTTGATAATTCAGACGCAACGTGGTCATTCGATGCCATCTCTGATGTTGATGAGTCAACTAATGTAATTGGTGGAAGTGGAACGGCTTTAGCTGGGATAACCTTAGTTTCAGGTGACTATACAGCCGGAGAAAGTGCTTCTTTTGGAGCCGTAACGGTTTATTATAGTAAAGCAAGTGGTGATTGGAATACAGCATCCACTTGGTCAACTGTTAGTCATGTAGGCCCAGATGCTGCAACACCTCCAACCTTAACTGATTTTGTTGTTATTGGTGATGGATCTTCAAATAATCATGATGTTTTTGTGACCGATGCTTCATCCGCAAGTTGCGCCACGCTAAAAATAAGTACAGGTTCCAGTTTAGATCTTCGAGCATCTGTTGGAAACACATTTTCGAATGTAATTGAGGGTGGTGGCTCTAATGGATTCGGAACTCTTCGCTTAAATTCGTCAACTTTCCCCAGTGGTGATTGGTCATTATTTATTACGGCTAGTGCAGGTACCGTTGAATATTATACGGACTCAAGTGGGGATTTAACTATTTCTTCCTCACAAATTGAATATAATAATTTGTCATTTGTAAATGATGATGGCTCACCGCATACGATTACTTTATCTAATGCTGATTTACAAATCAATGGAGATTTTCTGATTGGTTCTGCCTCGAATGCAGCTTCTTTAATCGTATTGTCTGACTTAACTGGTACTCATTCAATTAATGTTGATGGAGATTTTACGCTAAGTTCTGTAAGTCCTGCAAACACAACAACCTTTACCTTTCAAGATGGACAAATTTTAGATTTAATTGTAACAGGTGACATTTCTGTAGATACTAATTCTATTTTAGAAGCAGAATCATCGGGTTCTACTACGCACACAATCGAACTAAGTAGCGATTTTACAAACGCTGGAAGTGTAGATTTTTCAACGGGTTCAACAAATGTTGATATCACTTTTAAATCCGCATCTGATGCAACTATTTCCGGAGCAGGCTCAACATTTGATTTCAACTCTGTAGTTTTGAATAAAGGAGTAAACAGTACTAATGTCTTGGAACTCAATGCGGCTAATGCTACAATTTCAGGTGATATTACCTTAACAAATGGCACCTTAAAACTTACTGTTTCGCAAACGATTACGTTAGCAAATAATGTAGCGTTTAGTATTCCAGCAACAACTCAACTTTGGTTAAATGGGGCAACAGCTGAAATTACAGGAACTGGATCGCTTTCATTAGTAGGAAAATTATTAGTTGATTCTGGGACTTTAAATGTAGGAACAAGCAATCAAAATAATGTGATTGAATATTCTGCAAGTGGTTCACCTGAAATTGAAATAAATGGAGGAACAATAACTGTTGCATCACAAATTCGCAGGCCTACCTTTGCTTCAAGTGGAAATTTGATATTTTCAATGTCAAATGGAACCCTAATTGTAGGTGACCAACAAGCTCCAACAACCGCAAGAGCTGTTTTTGAAGTACTCAATAATGGAACATTCACCATGAGTGGTGGAACTATTGAAATTGTTAGAGCTCAAACTAGTTCGACAGAAAGTACTATTGCAGCTTTATATATAAGACCTTCGAGTAGCACTATAACCGGTGGTATCATTCAAATTGGTGGGGCAAATACCGCAACTTCTCAGACCATCTATGTAAATACAACAGCTGAATTCTATGATTTTGTGGTTAATTCTGTTAACTCACCAGTTGCAAAACTGAAAACCGAAGATTTGATTATTCAAAACGATTTTACTATCGAAGCTACTTCTGAATTTGATGCTAATGGACTTGATTTATATATCGAGGCTGATTTCTTGAATAACGGAACATTTACCCCATCCGGAAATACGACTTATTTCACTGGAGCTGTACCTACTATAACAGGTAGTACTAGTTTTTATAATCTAAGTTTTTCAAATTCAGGAACCTTGTCTGTTTCTGATAATATCACGATTTCAAATGATTTCACGATAAGTTCAAATGGAATAATTGATATTGGTACTCAAAATATCACAGCTCTTGGTGATGTCTCCTTAATTGGAAGTATTACAGCTTCGAGTGGTGATTTAGTAATGCAAGGAATTAGTACGCAAACCATTTCTGGCAATGGTGCAGCAAGTATTGATCGCCTTCATATCGATAATACAACGGGTGTAATTTCAAGTGCAAATTTAATTATTTCCGAATTATTAATTTTAAATACAGGTATTCTAAATATTGGATCAACACGTCTAGATTTGACTTCAACTTCTGTAGGAGCTATTGAAGATGGCTCAGCGGGAACGACATTCTCTACTTCTAATATGATTCAAATGAATGGATCTTCTGTGGATCTGGGTGTTAGAAAAGCTTTTACAACTGGTGCTAATGATTTTACTTTCCCTGTAGGAATTTCAACTGGTTACACACCTGCTCGGTTTAATTTTTCATCAAATACATCTGCTGGAACGATAACTGTAAAAACGAACACCTCAACAATTGCTTCAAAAACAGATGATAATGGTGATGGTTTAGATTTGTTAGATTTTTATTGGCAGATTTCTGAATCGGGATTCACAACCTATAATGTTACACATGAATACACCTATTTAGAAAGTGATGTACAAAATGAAGGCGCAAGTTCGAGTGACGCCGATTATGTTCCAGGTCGGTTTTATGATGGTTCATGGACAAAAGATGCTGCTATTGGCTCAATGAATTCCGTCACAAATGTTATCACAATTGATGGTGGGGCAGGTGGCGTAAACTATTTAGTGGGAAGTTATACTGCAGGTGCTGATGAAGAATTTGGAATTCTACCTACCTATTACAGTATAACCGATGGTGATTGGGAAGACCCTAATTCGTGGTCGACAATTAGCCATATTGGTGTAGCTGCGACTTCGACACCAGCGGGTAATCCAGTTCGAATTTCTAGCGCACATACCATTACAATTACTGCAAATTCGAAAAGTTCTGTTTCTCTTTTTGTTGATGGTACTTTAATTGTAGGCTCATTCACAGGTCATAGTTTTGGTGATGTAACAGGTACAGGTGTTATCGAATTATCCACAAATATTTTCCCAGGAGGTGATTTTTCGGTGTTTACATCAGAATTGGGTGGTACAATCAGTTTTGCCTCAGGCTCTTTTACCTTATCAACAAGAACTACATACAATAATATTAGCATTTCAAATGTGGGTACAAAAACATTACCAAATGTTGATATTACAGTAAATGGAACAGTCAGTCTTACCAATGGAGTCCTAAATTCATCTACTTTTAACAGAGACATTTATTTACGTGGAGATTGGAGTAATACGGCATCAACAGCAGCATTTACTCCTGGAACTTCAACCATTTATTTTGAAGGAACTGGCGCTCAAGCTATTTCTGGAACGTTCCAAACAACGTTTTATAATATTGCTGTTAATAAAACAGGAACTCTAACTCTAAATGAAGATGTCGGAATTACTAAAGATTTAACATTAACTTCAGGTTCTATTGATTTAAATAGTCAAACTATTAATTTATCGGGCGATTTAACCAATAATAATGCTCTCACAGCAATTGGAGTAAGCGATGGAACTTTTAATATGAATGGAAGCTCAACTCAAACAATTAATGGAACACAAGCATCTAGGTTTTTCAATTTAACACTAAATAATTCAAGTGTAACTGGTGTCCAATTATCAAAAGGTATTGAAGTTCATGGAACCTTAACGTTCACAGACGGACATTTACAAACTGGTTCAGAATCTGTTAGTCTGCAATCGACAGGGAGTATTTCAGGAGAACATTCAGATCATTATTTAATAGGAACAGTTAATACCACAAGAAGCTTAGGTGTTGGTGCATCAACATTTGGCAATTTAGGTTTCTCAATAGCTGCTGGAACCCAAAATTTAGGCAATGTAACGCTTAAACGTGTTTCAGGTTCTGCAGGAAAAGTAGTTGTAGGTGCTAAAGAAAGTATTGAAAGAAGATGGGTTGTAACCAATACGGGTGCAAATCCATTTGATGCTAGAGATATTTCTTATTCTTGGGTAGCCAATGAAGATAATGGTAAAAATGTATCCGTCTTTAGATTATATGGTCGTTCTACCGAAGGTTCAGGTGCTTTTGAAGGAATTGATGATTATAAAAGTGTATCAACGGCATCAGATACTAGAACAATAACTGTTTCGCAAAATCATTTCACAGAAATATCTGGTTCTGACCCCAATAGCCCTCTACCCATCCAATTAGCAACCATAAATTTAACTTCTCAGACAGATAATATTCATGTTCAGTGGCAAACACAAACTGAATTTGAGAATTATGGCTTTGAAATTAGTAGAAAATGGGATGTTGAAAATGTTGATAATCCTGCCGATACAGCTTGGGTAAATGTCGGCTTTGTAAATGGAAATGGAACTTCAACTGAACCGCATGATTATGAATTTGAAGACAATTCGGTTACTTATGCTGGCAAATATTTGTATTCCATAAGACAAATTGATTATGATGGCGCCTACTTCGTTTATGGCCCTTATGAAGTAATGTATAAAGCCCCAGAAAAAATAGAATTACAAAATGCCTATCCAAATCCGTTTAATCCGGAAACGATTATTCCTTACGAGATTTCAAAAACTGCTGATGTTAGAATTGAAGTCTTTAATACTATTGGCCAAAAAGTTTCAACTCTTGTTGATAAAGAACATGTTGCAGGAACGTATAAAGTAGTTTTCAACGCTTCTAGACTTTCTAGTGGAATGTACTTCATAAGAATGAATTCAGATGGTAAAATTTATTTGAAAAAAGTGATGTTGGTTAAATAGTTTAAGTGGGAGATTTAAGTTATAAAACGCTTTTTTATTCCCACTTTTATTAAAATAAGTGTTTTCTGCTTATTACAACCAAAACTTGGATTAGTAATTTCTGAAAGAAACATAGAGCTCCATTTATGTTAAACCCAAAATCATTTCTATCTGTTCAACCTGTGAAAAGAATATCAAAATTAACAAGCACTTACATTAATATCTTTTGTAAAAGGGACAAATTTTTTTGGCATGCTTAAATAGAAAAAAAGTCTTAGGTAAACGTTCTCCTTTAGAATTTAAAGAAATTGCCCTTTCTCAAGCTGAACATCTGGTTCCTTATGTTTTAAAACTAAAACCAACTTTACCTGTTCAACCTAAGAAAAGAATACCTAAATTAAACAATCACTAACATCAACATCTTTTGTAAAAGTGACAAAAAATTTAGGCACCGTCACCAATTAAAAATTAAAAACTCAACATTCAAAATTCTTTCTCAAGTCCATTAACCCCAATTCCAAACAAGGCGTAATCATATTTGGCAGGATCATTTGCATCAAATTCTTTTAAAATAGAATGCAATTCCATCAGTGCTTTCCAATCGTTTTGTGTACGATTTAATATTCCTAATTCCCTAGCCACCCGTGCAACATGAACATCAAATGGAATGATTAATTCAGAAGAATTTATACTCTGATAGATTCCTAAATCAACACAAGAATTTTTACGAACAGCCCATCTTAGGAATAATAACAAACGTTTACACGTTGAATTATTTTGACCATTCGCTATATGTTTCCGACTTCTTTGCGGAGTTAGCGACTCTAAATCAAAAAAAGCGTGATGAAAATCTTGAACAAAATGCTCAGCTTGAGATTTCTTTTTTAGATGAATCCAAAAACCTTCAAAATCGCCAAATTCTTTATAAATCCGTTTCAAAATTAACATCAACCAATAAAAATCTTCATCTTTAAAAGTGCGATGCTTAAACCCTTTTATTGCTACATTATTTCTCTCTGAAAATGAATGGATAAACTCAGCAGGGCGGTTATTCATCCGTTCCAATAATTCTGAGACTTTGTTATTTACAATAGTTCGATGTCCCCAAGCCATAATAGCAGCAAAAAAACCAGCAATTTCACGATCTTCTTTATCTTCAAAAGCATGCATAAATTGAACAGGATCTGATTGTATATATTCAGGTTGTTCAATTTGTTCGATTACAGAATCTAAATAGAGTTTTAATTTTTCCAATGTTTCTTTACCTAGAAATCTTTCATAATTTGCTCAATGAGTTTTCTATTTGCTTTGGGAAAGGCATATTTATCAAGATCATGAACTGGAATCCAACGTATTTCACTCGATTCTTTAGCTTTGGGCTCGCCTGAGATCCAAGTGCCATTCCAAGCTTCCAAACTTATTTTGAAATGAGAATAAGCGTGTTTAATAGGAGTATACGGTTTAATAAGCTTAATCTTGATCCCAATTTCTTCTTCAAATTCTCTATGAATCGTAGTCTCAATATCTTCGCCTTTTTCCTGTTTCCCGCCCGGAAACTCCCACAATCCACCTAACATTTTATCGTCCGGACGCTTAGCAATTAGCACTTCCCCCAATTGATTCAAAATTACACCAATACCAATTCGATGATGCGGAACTTTGGCTTTTTTTGCCTTATAGGGTAAATCATCTGTTCGAGCTTGTGAATATGCAATGCACTCATTTTGGATGGGACATGCTGAACACAGTGGTTTTTTAGGTTTGCAAATAGTTGCACCTAATTCCATCAGAGATTCATTAAATAAACCTGGCTTAGCCGAATCAATTAAAGAATCAACAATAGCTTGAATTCTTTTTTTCACAGCACTTGTTTTAACATCTTCGTCAATACCGAATAATCTTGAAATTACACGGATAACATTCCCATCAACCACTGCTCTTGATTCATTAAAAACTAAACTAGAAACAGCCGCCGCAGTATAAGGTCCAATTCCTTTTATGAGCAATAAACTTTCGTAGGTATTGGGAATTTCACCATCAAATTGTTCTTCAATAAGTTGAGTCGTTTTATGCAAATTACGAGCTCGTGAATAATATCCTAAGCCTTCCCAAAGCAATAAAATCTCATCTTGATTTGCTTTTGCAAAATCTGATACAGTTGGAAAACGCAATAGGAATTTTTCAAAATAGGGAAAAGCCTGATCTACTCGAGTCTGTTGAAGCATGATTTCAGAAAGCAACGTTTTCCATGCTGTTCGGTCGTTTCTCCAAGGTAAATCTCTTTTGTTTTGCTCAAACCAATAAATAAGCGCGGCTGAAATAGTAGTCATGAAATGAATTTAAAATCTAATGCTCAATGTGAAGGATGAATGTGTGAAATTAAAAATCTAAAATTACTGATTAAACGAAGTTCATTTAAGTAAGAAAAATCTTTTTTGATTAAAATTCACAAGAAAAAATATTTCAAGATGATTTAATTGGGAAAACGGATTTGAAAAGATTACAATTGAGTTTTTTGAACTCTAATTCCACTATTAATTAGATGTTTACTCAAAGTGAATCTGCAATTTGTTTTCAAGGGGCTAGTTTAACAAGAAATCATATAAGTAATGTAATAATGAGGGTACTCCGAAAATTCGTTTTTAGCAATATATTCGTAGAATTGGTAGGATTTGGAAGGGTGTAAACCGAAAGAATCGACTTTTTGGAGTGAAGTCAATTATGAAATATAAAGTTTTGAATAAAATTAGTCACTTGCTAAATTATTAACTTATCGTCTAATATCTAAAACACTAAACTCAACATCTAATGAAGCCGCAGTACCATATTGATCGCTTGCAATAATTCTAAACACATGTTTACCAACTTGTTGTAAATCTGGTGTCCAATCAAATTCTCCTGTTCTTTCGTTAATGAATGCGTTTTGAGGCATATCTAACCCAACATAACGAATTAAATTTTTATTCATCCCGTCCATGTCCTGTGCTTTAAATGTTAATTCGAATTTCTCATTTACAGGAATGCTCATCGGTCGGATTGGAATAAATTTGGGCGGCATATTGAAGGCTTTAATTTCTACGGTAAAAAGTAAGGAATCTTTTTTCCCGAATTTATCAGATGCCATAACCGTAAATAAATGCTTCCCAATATCTCGAGCTGTCGGTTGCCAAAGCATATTATTTTCATATTGCGTTATTTGCTCGAAACTGCTCTTTACTGTGAACAACAATTCTGTTTCCATTGAACTTGGATTAACTGAAAAATGAACAAGCACAGGTTTAGGATAGGGAATAATTTGATCTTCTATCGGTGCTAATTTCCAATCAGAAGTGAAATTCTTTTGATACACTTTTGATGTCAATTTGCGTTTTTTCAAACGATACATATCGGAGTATTCAGTTATCCAAAGGTTATTTTTTGACACCGTAAAGATATTGCCCGCATCAAAACTTGAACTTATTAAATTATTTCCACTAGAATCGGCAATAAAAACACTACCGTCGTCAGTTTTTACAACTAAACTTGAGTTCCAGATTTGTAATTTATCGATAGGATCTGAAAATCGTGAAAAAAGACTAAAAGTACTGTCTTTAAATGAAAATTTAAATAACTCTCCGTATTGAGTTGATAAAAAAAACTGATTCCCCTCATAAAATAGCTCATCACTTTTTTCTGGAGTTTTTACCGAATAATTCAGAATCCATTCTTTAAAAGGTTGTTCTGCAATAAACAAACTATCGTTTGTAGTTAAGAGTGCAAGCGTTTGATTCGAACTTTCAATAGATTTAATTGATTGTTTCTGCAAAAAACTAAAATTCCGAGAATCATTTCTTAGAACTACAGAATCAGGATGAATTAAATGAACAGTTCCAAGGTCTCCGTTATACCCAACTACATATAAATATTCATTTACTCTTGCTAAATCTTTTACTTCAAAACCAACATCTGCGACGGAATAAATGCCTAGTAAATTTGTTGGTTCAATAATATGAATTCGAGAAGAGTCGCCATATAAATAAGCAAAACGAAGATCAGATTTTAATATATCTCCACGTTCCTGAACATCGCTTAGGGTAAATAACCATTGTAATGAGTCTTTAAATGAACGAAAAACAGCTAACCCTTCTGTAGAACTAAGTGCATAAACATGCAAATAGGACGAACTTAACGCCTCAATTCCAGAAATTTTCATTTGATAGGACAAATCTTTTTCAGTCCGAGTTAAAATTTGTGTTTTGCCTAATTCCGGATTAATAAAAAAAAGGGCAAATAAAAGTGTAATAGTCAGCTGCTTGTGTACGTTCATTTTAAAAGGGTATGTCGAAAATGAAATGTGAATTAAATCTAATAAATGAATTTTATGCATAACTAATAATGCAAAAAGATGCTTAAGAATGATTGAAATTAGTGTTGATGAGGGTTAAATTGGGGTAAGCGATAAAAATAGACTAATCATCCGTTTTAATTCTAATTTTTAGGGACTTATAACCAATGATGTTGCTTGTACCATTTTATAGTATCGGCAATACCTTCTTCTAAGCTAATTTGTTGTCCGTAACCTAAAAGATCTGATGCTTTATTGGTCGAGCACGTCCATTCTAAACTCAATTCAACTGCTTTTTCTCGATTTAAAATGGGGTATTTACCAACAAGGCTTCCAATGCTTTCAACAAAAGCGCCAATTTGTCTAACAATTGATGGTTTAACATATAATGGGAATAATTTTTTCTGCAAAGCTAATGAAGTTGCTTGCATGATCTCTTTCCAATTGTAAGTAATTGCACTCGATATAAAAAAACGTTCATAGCCATCATGATCATATTCTGTAGCAGCAAGAATGCCACTCACTAAATCTTGAACATGAATCATTGAAACTCTAGGTTTAACTCCATCACCAATTATAGGGCAAATTCCTTTTGCTGCCGTTTTAAAAAAAGAGTAAATATTTTCTTCTCTAGGACCATAAACAGCAGGTGGAATAAGAGTAGTTATTGCTGTCTTATCATTCAAAAGTGTTTGAATTCGTTCTTCCATCACTTTTTTAGATTTACCGTACATACTTACAGGCTTTAATGGCGAATCTTCAGTTAAGGGCAGGCCATTACTTGGTCCGCAGGCCGCTAATGAACTTAAAAGAATAATTTTTTTAACACCAGCTTTCTGAGCTAGCCTAACAATTGTTTCTGTAGCATCCACGTTTGCAGCTTCGAAAATTTGCCAATTTGGAGCCTTTACCAATGCTGCCAAATGATAAACAACGTCCATTCCCTCAACTGCATTTTTGATTACATCATAGTCAAACAAATCACCTTTTACTTTTTTAACAGGTTTATTTGTCAACCATTTTTCGTTACTTCGTACCAAACAATTTATTTCATTGTCAGGATTTTTTAATAACCTATCTACTAAGTGGCTTCCAATAAATCCGGTTCCTCCGGTAATAAAGGCTTTCATCAAAAAATATATTATATTTGGAGACTGCTTAACAGATTAATACTAATCTGTGGTTGTGCTAAAATACTCAAAATCGTAGGTTTTATTATGTTTAATTTGACTCAACCATTGGCTTTTGGTACGGAATACAAAATTTTCGATTAGTTTTCCCTTTTTTATGCACGTTTTGTTGATATTTTGTGTGAAACAAAAGGCTATGTTTAAAATGAAGTCTAATCACTTAATTCGAAATTAATTTTTCATGAAAGATTTACGGGTCGCCATATTTACTGGTAATTATAATCATATTCGAGATGGAGTTTCATTAACTTTAAATCGATTGGTAGCTTTTTTGGAATCTCAAAATATTCCAGTAATTGTTGTTGGGCCAACAGGTGATGTGCCTGCAATTGAGCATGTTGGTGAGTTTTTATCCGTTCCATCAATTCCAATGCCTGGTAGGCCTGAATACCGTGTCACTATTGGTTTTCCAGAAGATGTTCAAAAAAGACTTCGAGAATTCAATCCAACCTTAATTCATATTGCTACACCTGATTTATTGGGCTTTCGTTCCATGCGCTTTGCTCAAATGAATAAAATTCAAATTGTTTCTTCCTACCATACTCACTTTACTAGTTATTTAAAATATTATAGTTTGGAAATGCTGGAAGTCCTTGGTTGGAAATATCTTAGTTGGTTTTATAGCCAATGTAAACATATTTATGTCCCTAGTAGTTCAATGGCAGATGAGTTAAATGAACATGGTATCTCGGAAGGTCTCAGAATTTGGACAAGAGGAGTTGATATTCAATTGTATAACCCTAAAAAAAGAGATATGCAATGGCGTCGAGAGCAAGGTATTGATGATAATGAAGTTTTGGTAACTTTTGTATCTCGATTGGTTTGGGAAAAAGATTTACAAACAGTAGTTGATTCACTTAATAAACTTTTTCCGAAATATGATAATGTAAGAATATTAATTGTTGGCGATGGACCAGCTAAAAATGAGCTGAAACTTATGATGCCTAAAGCTGTTTTTACTGGCTTTTTAAGTGGGGAAGATCTAGCTAGAGCTTATGCAAGTAGCGATATATTCTTTTTCCCATCCGATACCGAAACATTTGGTAATGTAACTCTTGAAGCAATGGCTAGTGGTTTGCCAGCTGTTGTTGCAGATGCAACTGGCTCAAAGTCATTAGTTGAACATGGTCTAAATGGACTTCTTTGTCCACCAAAGAAAACAATCTATTTTGCTGATGCAATAAGTAGTTTAATTGAAAACCCAAACTTGCGCACGGAAATGAGCTTGATAGCAAGACAAAAAGCTTTGCCTTATTCTTGGAAACAAGTAAATGCAGGTTTACTTTCAAATTATTTTGAAGCTCTTGCACAACCAATCCCTGAACTAAAATTCTAAGTTTAAAGCAATCTATATTGTATATAAACAAAAATTTATTGAAAACTCAATAAATTTTATAAATAAGAATCATCTTCATTTAACTTGTCAGATTTGAAGAAATTATTTATCTGACTATCTTAACAAAATTTCAAATTAGCGAACAAGGTTTAACATATAATGCCTACTCAAACTCAAGGAAAAAAACCAACTGATATCTTTTCAAAAGCATTCGAATTCACAAAAGCTGATGAAGTTAAAGCAACAGGACTATATCCCTACTTTAAACCTCTAACCGCTACCGATGGAACTGTTGTTGAAATAGAAGGTCATTCTGTAATTATGGCAGGATCTAACAACTATTTGGGTTTAACAAACGATTCTCGTGTTATGGAAGCAGCTCAACAAGCCATTATTAAATATGGAACAGGTTGTACAGGATCTCGCTATTTAAATGGAACTTTAGATATTCACTTGCAGTTGGAAGCTGAATTGGCCGCTTTTATGAATAAAGAAAATTGCGTTCTATTCTCAACGGGATATCAAACGAATGAAGGTTCAATTCAGACTATTGCAGGTAGAAACGATGTAATTTTCTCTGATAAAGATAATCACGCTTGTATAGTTGTTGGTACATTGTGTTCGAATGCTAAAACGGTTCGTTATCAGCATAACGACATGGATCAACTTAGAAAATTGTTAGAAAAAGAGGATTCAAGTCTAGGTAAAATTATTGTATCTGATGGTGTCTTCTCCATGTCAGGTCGTTTAGCAAATATTCCAGGTTTGGTAAAATTAGCAAAAGAGTTTGGCGCACGTCTTTATTTAGATGACGCACATGCTGTAGGTGTAATTGGTGACGGCGGTAGAGGTTCTGCTTCAACTTTTAGTTTATTAGATGAGGTTGACTTGGTTTCTGGAACCTTCTCTAAATCATTTGCTTCACTTGGTGGATTTTTAGTTGGCAATCGTGAAATTATCGAATATATTCGCCACTTTTCTCCAGCTCACATCTTTTCTGCTTCCATGCCTCCTGCAAATGTGGCAACTGTTTTAAAAGCATTGGAAATTTTAAAAACAGAACAATGGCGCTTAACAAGATTAGAAGAAATTTCTGATTATATGCGTCGTGGTTTAAAATCGCTTGGTTTTAATGTTTGGGCAAGTCAAACCCCAATTATCCCTGTTGTTATTGGTGAAATGATGAATTGTTTTCAATTTTCTAAAGATTTATTTGAAGAGGGGGTTTATGTTAATGCTGTAGTTCCTCCTGCTGTGCCAAAAGGTCAGTCTTTAATAAGAACTTCTTATATGGCCACTCATACTAATGAACAGCTAGACCAAATTTTGGAAGCTTTCAGAAAAGTTGGTATTAAAAATGGTATTATTGATTCAACTTATACTTCTCTTATTGAAACTAAATAGCTCTAGTTAAGAAATCAATAATTGGCTAATTCAATCAAAAAATAATAAAAAGTCATGGTAGATAATCCAGCAACTCACGGCGTTCACATTGTTAGCACAAAAGCTCAGTTAAAGGAATTTATTCTGTTCCCTTACAAACATTATAAAAATGAACCAAATTGGGTTACTCCTCTACTCATGGATGAAAAGAAATTAGTTGATACAAAGAACAACCCAACCTACGAAAAAATAGATGCTGTTTTTTTTCTTGCTGAAAAAAACGGTGAAATTTGTGGAAGAATTGGCGCATTTAATAATCATGTTTATGCTGATTATCATAATGAAAACGTCGGTTTTTTTGGAATGTTTGAATGTATTGAGGATCAGGCTGTTGCTTCACTCTTATTTAAAGTGGCTATAGATTGGCTTGTCGAACAAGGAAGAACATCAATTCTTGGACCATTTAATCCAACTATGTTAGATACTTTAGGTATTCTTATTGAGGGGTTTGATAAAGATCCAGTAATTATGATGCCTTATACAAAATCCTATTATCCGAAATTGATTGAAGGAGCAGGCTTCGAAAAAGCAATGGATTTATTTACCTATTATGTAGATAAAGAAATGGTTAATTTAGAGCGTGTTGAAAAAGCTTCTAGTTTGATTATGCAAAGAACAAAAGGCCTTACTGTGCGGTATGTTAACTTAAAGGAGTTTGACCGAGAAATCTCCATTTTTAGAGATATTTTTAATAAAGCATGGGCCAAAAATTGGGGTTTCCAACCTATATCAGTAAAAGTATTCGCAAAATTAGCAAAAGATTTAAAACCAGTTTTGGAAGAGGATTTTGCTGTTATTGCATCAGTTGATGGCAATCCTGTTGGATTTTCTGTAGCTATTCCAGATTATAATTTTGCTTTAAAAAAGATTAATGGAAGATTATTACCTTTCGGATTGTTTAAATTACTATATTTGAAACGCAAAATAACTAAAATTAGAATTGCCTTAATGGGGATTATCCCTGAATACCATGGCAAAGGTATCGATGTTATGATGCACAAAGAGGCTATTGTCAATGGAATAAGGAAAGGTTACAGTTCAGCCGAACTAGGTTGGGTTTTAGAATCCAATATGAATATGGTTCGTCTGGCTGAAAGAATGGGAGCTGTCTTAGATAAAAAATACCGTATTTACGGAAAATCAATAGGTTAAGGTTACCTAAGCATTTTTTTTATTTCTAAGTTTTCACATTTGATTTGATTGTTGTGTCTTTTTATTAACAATAAAAACATAACAGGCATGAGTATTACAGCATTACATAAAATAGAATCTTTAGTCCCTAACGACTCAATATTCAAGATTCGACCAAAAAGTATTAAAAAGTTTACCAATGAGCAACTGATTCATGTGTATAAAACCATGCTATTATCACGTCGCTTAGATGAGAAAATGTTGAATTTACTTAAACAAGGTAAAGGTCATTTTCATATTGGGGCTTCTGGTCATGAAGCTGCTCAGCTTGCTGCATCTATTCATTTGACTCCTAGAAAAGATTGGGGTGCATGTTATTATAGAGATATGGCTTTTGCTCTTGGCATGGGAATGACACCTCGTCAGTTATTATCTGCCCATTTAAGTCGCGTTACAGATACCTCTCATGGTAAACAAATGCCATCACACTTTAATAGTAAAGAATTACGTTTACTTTCCGTGAATAGTGCTATTGGTGCTCAATATTTACCAGGCTTGGGAATTGCTCAATCAATTCAATATGAGGGTCTTGATGAAGTTGTATACATCTCTGGTGGTGATGGTGGTACATCCCAAGGTTCATTTTTTGAATTACTAAATTGGGCTTCAAGAACTAAGGCTCCAACTGTCATTGTTGTTCAAGATAATAAATATGCCATTTCGGTTCCAATCGTTGAACAAACATCAAATGGTTCAATATCTAAAACTGTTCGAGGTTTTGAAAACTTGACTGTTTACGAAGTTGATGGGACAGATTTTTTCCACTCTGCTGCCGCTTTTGAAGCCGCAATTGAAAGAGCTAGAAAAGGTGATGGTCCAACACTTATTCATGCACATGTCGTTCGTTTATTACCGCACTCTTCTTCTGACGATCAAAGAAAGTACAGAGATCCCGATGATTTGGAAGAAGATTTAATGCACGATCCAATATCTCAATTTGAACAAAGATTGCTCGCAGGCAGGATTTTAGATGAGAATGATTTCGTTAGAATCCGTGAAGAAGTAAAAAAACAAATTGATGATGATACAAAATGGGTTTTATCTCAAACTGAACCAAAGCCAGAAGACGCATTATTGTATGTTTACAGTTCTAAAGACTTAGCTTTAAACTATGAGTCTTCAACCCCAAGTGGCGAACCAATTGTAATGGTAGATGCCATTAATCATGCAATTGCTGAAGAAATGGAGATAAATGATAAAGTAATCGTTTTTGGTGAAGATGTTAGCGGTGGAAAAGGTGGGGTTTTTACTGCAACTCGAGGTTTAACCGAAAAGTTTGGTAAGAAGAGATGTTATAATTCACCTTTATCAGAAGCGTCAATTCTTGGAACTGCCGTTGGTTTAGCTGTAAATGGATTTAAGCCAGTCGTTGAAATTCAATTTGGAGATTACATTTGGCCTGGAATGCAACAATTACGAAACCAAATTCCGACCTTACGTTATCGTTCTCACAATCAGTATGGTTGTCCAATGGTTATTCGTGTTCCAATTGGGGGATATATTCATGGAGGACTTTGTCATAGCCAAAATATTGAGTCTTTCTTTGCTCATATTCCTGGTTATAAAATAGTTATGCCTTCAAACTCAGCTGATGCTAAAGGCTTGTTGAAAACAGCAATTCGAAGTGATGATCCAGTTATGTTTTTAGAACACAAATTCTTATATCGCCAAGGATTTGCAAGGAAACAGGAACCAGCATCAGACTATTATGTTCAAATAGGAAAAGCAAACCTAATTCGTGAAGGTACTGATGTTACGGTTGTGACTTATGGTGCACTTGTTCAAAAAGCCATTGTTGCAGCAAAACAATTAGAACAACAAGGTGTTTCTGTTGAAATAATCGACCTAAGATCAATTGTTCCATTAGATATTGATACCGTTTTAACATCTGTTGCAAAAACAGGAAAAGCATTGGTTTTGTATGAGGATATTGAATTCTGTGGATTTGGTTCAGAATTAGCAGCTCAAATTGCAGAAAAAGCTTTCCATTATTTGGATGCTCCTGTTCAACGTTTAGCCTCTCATTATGCACCTATAGCTTTTGCAGTCCCTATGGAGGAGTATATTCTTCCATCTGATGATACAATTAATGCTGCTATTCGAAAACTAATTAAGTATTAGAACTGCTTTTCTTCCTTTTAGGATTCGATAAGTAATGTTTTTTTAGACATCTTTGTCCACTCATTTGTATATTTTAAAATGGGTGGACATTTTTTTGTCCCTAATCAGAATAGGTTGAAATAATATCTGAAAAAGAATTAAATGATGAATAAAAACATAAAGTTCTCTATTATGCTTGGATTTCCACTATTACTTGGAGTGTTGGTATTCTTTGGTGTACCTCAATCTCTTTTCTCATATCAAAATAATACGCCCGAAAAATCGTCTGGAAGTATCCAGTTTTTTGAAGAATCTCATAATTTTGGCGCCTTTGATGAAGGTAAATTAGTCAGTTTTCGCTTCGAATTTGAAAACTTAGGCACCGATCCTGTATCAATTACAAATGTTCGAGCTTCATGTGGATGTACCACTCCTTCGTATTCTAAAAAACCTGTAAACCCAAATGAAATGGGCTATATAGATGTCGAATATTATAGTAAAGGTAGACCAGGTGCATTTAGTAAAAATGTTTATGTTGAAAATAATGGAACTCCAGATAGAATCATTTTAAAAATTACAGGTAAGGTTATTCCTGCTCCAATTACAGGTAAGGATTTAACAACTCAAGGTGGTTTTCTCATCTCTGAAGGCGTAATCGATATTGGAAACTGGAAAAAAGGTGTAGTTTTTAAACATGATTTAAAAATCCAAAATAACGCAGATTACCCTATTAAAATTCAATCATTTGAAGCAGATGAAGATATAAAGCTTTCTTTCCCTCCCTATTCAATATTGCCTGGTGAAAAAGTGAACATCCCCGTTCTGTTCCAAGCAAATACGACTAGAAAATCAGGCAAATTCAACACTATTATTAAATTAAAAACGAACGATAAAGTATCACCAATTAAAACTATCGATCTTAGAGGTAGCTTATTTGGAACAACACAAGGTTCTTTATTATCACCTAAAATAGAGTTTAATAAAACCTATATTGACTTAGGAGATGTAGTTCAGCACGATAAAGTAACTGTTAATTTTGCATTTAGAAATTCCGGTGATGGTGATCTGAAAATTATAGATGTTGAACCAAGTTGTGGTTGTACAGTAGTTGATAAACTTAAATCATCTTATGCAGTTGGTGAAGGTGATGAAGTTAAAGCTGTTTTAGATACAGATGATAAATTCGGAATAATTCGTAAAGAAATTACAATTAAAACGAATGATCCCAATAAAGAAGAAATGGTGTTAATTTTGGAAGCAAATGTAATTGAACATCCTAATAAAGAAAAAATGGCGGCAATGAGAGCAGCCGCTGGCGAAAATGCATCCATCTTTAAAGGCGAGTGTCGTTCTTGCCATGTAGATAGTGGAGTAGGTAAATTTGCAAAAGAATTATACACCGCAAGTTGTCAAATGTGTCATGGATCTGCCGCCAAAAAAGAGGATAAACAACATCCTGGCACTTTGTTCACAAAAGAATATTTAGCAGCAATTCCGGAAGCTTTATTACAAAAATATATTGCCGAAGGAACACCAAACGAAAAGAAAAAGGGCATGATGCCCGGCTTTCAGACTGATTTCGGAGGACCATTAACACAAGATCAAGTATCAAGTCTTACAGCCTATTTAAAATCACTACCGCAAAATCTTAATTAATAAGAATATGAACCAATTTAGAATCGAAAAAGATACAATGGGCGAAGTTCAGGTTCCTGCAGATAAATACTGGGGAGCTCAAACTGAACGTTCACGTAATAATTTTAAAATCGGACCCGAAGCTTCAATGCCCAAAGAAATTGTTTATGCATTCGGATATTTAAAAAAAGCAGCAGCTCTAGCAAATTTTGAACTTGGAGTACTTGCAGAAGAAAAAAAAGACTTAATAGCTAAAGCTTGTGATGAAATTATTGCAGGTAAATTAGATGATCAATTTCCTTTAGTTATTTGGCAAACTGGTTCAGGTACACAGTCAAACATGAATGCGAACGAAGTAATCGCTTATCGTGGGCATGTTATTAACGGAGGAAGTCTCTCTGACGAGAAAAAAGTTCTTCATCCAAATGATGATGTAAATAAATCTCAATCATCGAATGATACATTCCCTGGCGCTATGCACATTGCTGCATATAAGCAAGTAAGTGATATCACAATTCCGGGATTAGAATTATTGCGTGATACCTTAGCAAAAAAATCTGAGGAATTTAGCTCTATTACAAAAACGGGGCGTACGCACTTTATGGATGCCACACCATTGACTTTAGGCCAAGAGTTCAGTGGTTATGTTCAGCAAATTACTAACAGTATTAGAGCCGTTAGAAATGCTCTTGAAATGGTAAGAGAACTTGCCGTTGGTGGAACTGCTGTTGGTACAGGTTTAAATGCACCAAATGGGTACGATGTTTTAGTAGCAAAAAAAATCGCTGAAATTACTGGATATCCTTTTGTTACCGCTCCGAATAAATTTGAAGCACTTGCAGCGCATGATGCTATGGTTGAACTTTCTGGTGCTCTAAAGCGAACGGCTGTTTCTCTTATGAAAATAGCTAATGATATTCGCATGCTTTCTTCAGGTCCACGTTGTGGTATTGGTGAAATTATTATACCTGATAATGAGCCCGGTTCTTCAATCATGCCTGGTAAAGTAAATCCAACTCAACCTGAAGCATTGACAATGGTTTGTGCTCAAGTTATGGGAAATGACATGGCTGTTTCAGTTGGTGGCTCAATGGGGCATTTTGAATTAAACGTGTTTAAGCCACTCATTGCAGCAAATGTGTTGCAATCAGCAAGATTAATTGGTGATGCTTGCGTTTCTTTCAACGATAAATGTGCAGTAGGAATTCTTCCTAATCTTCCTGTTTTAAAAAGTCATTTAGAGAACTCTTTAATGCTTGTAACAGCTTTAAATACTCATATTGGATATGAAAACGCAGCTAAAATTGCAAAAACAGCTCATAAAGGAAACAAAACCTTAAGAGAAGCTGCAATTGAATTAGGTTTACTCACAGATGAACAGTTTGATGAATGGGTAAAACCTGAATTAATGTGCAACCCAATGTAATAGTTTACACATTGTAATTTAAAAAAGGCTGATTACAAAACTGTTTTCAGCCTTTTTTTGTTACTAACATGAATTCGGGGTAAAAATTAACTATATATCAGGTAAAGATAAATTCGTCCCTTAGGTTTGACAAGCGTTTTGGAAAGGTTTTTGCTAGAAAGTAAGGACTTAAAAAGCGCACAGTTTACCGTTTGATACAGGCGCATAATTACTCGTCTAAGGAAGACTTATAGCCTGATTTTATCCTGTATCAATTCATGCTAGGCACTAACACCGCCTCTCTGCCTAGTTTCGTTTTAAATTAAAGGTGGCACTACTTAGTAAATGCTGGTACTTCAACGCGTATTCAAATTTTTGATTAAAACATTGAACTAATCTTAAACCCGAACTCAGATTACTAAAATGAGTTCGGGTCACGAAATAAATTTTAAAACTGTTAAAAAAATATCTTCATTCTACTTTTCGTTTCGTAGCATTTTGAAAGTGATAGTGATACCAAAAGCAATATAAAACGAAAAGACGGTTACCTAAGTTTTTATTATTGGATGCTAAAAATTTGCAACAATTCTTATCCCAATCACAGCATACAAAATTGAATTATTGAAATAGTTAAATTGTATCGTAAATTTGTACCAATTTTTTGAAAACAGATAAAAACTATGTATAAATCATTTCGAATGCCAGCTGAATGGTCTTCTCATAATGGAACAGAGTTGCATTGGCCTCATAATATAGATACTTGGCCAGGTGAGCGCTTAGAACGAGTTAGAACCGTCTATTTGAATATAATAAAGGCACTAGAAGGGTATGATCAAGTTCATCTATTTATAAACGATGAAGAAACGCAACATCAGGTGAAAAATTTACTAAAACTGCATGGAATTTCTGATGGCGGAGTAACCTTTCATTTGAAAAGAACTAATGATACATGGGCCAGAGATTGTGGACCAATTTTTGTTAGTAATGACGAAGGGCAGTTTGCTATTACAAATTGGGATTATAACTCCTGGGGTGAAAAATATCCACCATTTAATGATGATAATAAAATTCCAGATTATATAGCTCAAAACTATACTATTACACAATTTAAGCCAGGTATCGTTTTAGAAGGAGGCTCAATTGATGTGAATGGGGAAGGAGTACTATTAACCACAGAATCTGTTTTATTAAATCCCAATAGAAACCCTCATTTAAATAAAGCCCATATAGAATCTATTCTTTGTGAGTATTTGGGTATAAAAAAAATAATTTGGCTTAAAAAGGGTTTAGCTGGAGATGATACTGACGGTCATATTGATGATTTAAGTCGCTTTGTGAAACCAAGCACCATAATGACTATGGTCACTGAAGATGAGTCTGATGTGAATTATGTTGCTCTTCAAGAAAATCTTGAAATTCTAAAGCATGCAAAAAATTTAGATGGAAGTTCATTTTCCATAATTGAAATTCCTATGCCTCTCACAAAAATTGAAGGCACAACGGTAGATGGTAGTGAATTTGTTCCCGCTTCGTATGCCAATTTTTATATTGCAAATGATGTTGTTCTTTTGCCATTTTATGATAAACGATATGATGAAATGGTTAGAGAGCAATTTGAATCATTTTTCCCTAACCGAAAAATTGTCGGAATACCCTGTGCAGATTTAGTTTATGGCCAAGGTTCAATTCATTGCATTACTCAGCAATTATACATCTAAGATGAATTTGGGATAAGAAAAAATAAAAACAGATAATATTAAATTCGTCATTCTTGGCTCGACATAGAATCTCTGCCTATTTTAGATTAATTTAGAGATAACATTACATGGGTTTTCAAGTTGCTTACCCGTTGCCTTCGGTATCACTTCGAATCTGTGTTCAATTCTATATTGTTTATTTTGAGTTTTGATTATTTTTTTTTGAATATTAAACCGAACTCTGTTAGGTAGCATTTTTGCGTTTTGATGAGATTTCAAATGTAGTTTAGTAAAAGCTAGCTGTTCATTATTTGAATAATCGGTATAGCTGATAAAATGACATCATGTGAACACTTTAAAACTCTCTGTTTTAAAAAGTAATGTAAATCAAAAATGACAGAAGAATTTAATGTCGGGTAATAGAACTATATGAACGTATAAGTATGCTAAATAAAAACAAGAACTGTTTATTGCGGACTCCAACTAAAATGCTAAAATTGTACTTTTTAAAATAATGTAGCCATAGAATTAATTATATGTATAAAATATTTATCTTAAAATAAATAAAAACTACTTTATAAGAGTTATTTTTTTAATTTCTTTCTTGTTTTTAGAGCTTACTCGAATAATATAAATTCCACTACTCAAATTATTGCCATTCACTGAGAATGAGTAATTCCCAGTTTTTAAATTAGAGTCAGATAAAGTTTGGATAAGTTTCCCAGTTATTGAATAAAGCTGAATTAGAAAATGATTGGGTTCTAAAACGTTTAATTGAAAGCTAGTAATTGGGTTGAAAGGGTTTGGTGCAACAGAACTGGTAATAAAAATTTCTTTACTATTTACTAATGGTACTCTTTCAATTGATGTAGTTTGAGTTTCCTCAAATGTTAGAAGTAAATTCTCTGAATAATAAATCTTATCCGCTCTTAAATTTTTATCAGTAATTTCAATAGTGAATGAATCATCACTATGTAGAATTCGCCTTTGCTGTTTCGATGAATCTTCGATGCTTACAAGAATTGTTTCTTTGTATTTAGATGGGAAATCCGTTTGAATGGTATATAGACCCGTTTGTGTAGTTTTGAGTGACAAATAAACTTGAACTATATTTTTATTCTTAAATAATAAAGGAATTTGAAAGAATTCATTATTATCTGCCTTGTTTAGATCATTCTCAGGTAAATGCAAATTTAATTCTGCGAAGTTGTAGTGTAGTGGAGACGGTTTCTTAGTTAGATGAATTTTAGGATTCTGAAAATCATCGGCCAAATGTTTTATTCTAACACCTGTATCTTTTGATGAATAAGGGTTTGCGTTTCTTAAGCTTATATAAAATTTTAAATCTTCGTTAACTCTATTCTTTAAGTTTTCATTATTTAACTGTCTTGCAGAGAAGGGTATTACTAATTGATCTGCATCTATAGTTTCTAAAAAAAAACCTTCATGTGGATTAATTAAATCTTGTTCTAATTGTGAAATGCTAAACCAACCATTTATAGGATCCCATTTCCAGCCAATGTCTGTTATGTCGCCGTTTAAAGTTTGTAATTCATCAAATCTAATTGATCTTGAAAACGGGTTTCCTATCATTGTAAATTTTCTACCTGTTTGCTCTAGGTTCACAATTACGCTTTTTCTTGTTTCAATAGTCCCTGTAAATAAATGAATAGGTAATTCTGAATTAGTTGTGAAATTATTGTTATAAAAATACTGAATATAGCCTTTTCCCTTTTCTATTACATCGCTAGAATTCAAAGGTTGGCCCCAAACACCATTTGAAAAGCTTGTATATATATTTGAATTGAAGGTAGATCCATACAAAAGTCCATCAATCCCTTGAACATAACTTTGTTCTGATACTTGAGAAATACTAATATTCTGAGGGTAGCTTAATAATCTCCAACCTGCATCACCGCTAATAGTTTGTGAACTAGAAGGCTCGCCTGCTGAAACAATCAAACTGAATTTTTGTGATGCTGTTAATGTCTCTTTGTGAGTAATTCTCACTATCAATAAGCCTGATGAGTTGTTTAAGCTGATTTGTTCGATGTTATCTATGCTATTATCTGCTTTTATTGCTGCAGATGATGGATTTGCTCTATCTAATTTCCACGGTAAATATTCGTTTAATTCTTCATCGTAAATTCGAATATCTAAATCGTTAACGAGTATTGAGTTAGATGGATTTAGACTATAAGGTGGTAGAGTACCTGCTGGATCTGTCCAACAAAGTGTTGCTTTAACTTCGCTATACGAATAGGGATTGAATAAAAATTCGATAGTTTCTCCATTTGAAATGCTTGTATCAGCTAAAAAGACTAATGGATTTGAAATGGAAAAATTATAAAGTAATCTAGCAGCTCTTTCTGAATTCAATAAACCCCAACCAAATTTGTAATCTGGCCCATCAAAATCGCCCGCTTCATCAGCCGTTTGTATTACGAGGGCTTTCATCATTGAAGATCTTGGATTTTTTGTGTGTAAATCTGTATAAAAACTCTGTAAGTTCGCTAGAATTCCAGCTGCAAGTCCACTAGCATAAGAAGTTCCGCTACTTATCGCATAGCTAGTATTCGAGCTTGAAGTGGCAATATTGAGATTTTGTCCAGGTACCGAAATATCAGGTTTGATTCTGCCATCATCAGTAGGGCCAAAGCTTGAGTTACTTCCAATGAGTACATCTGAAGCCTGAGTGTACTCAGAATTAAGTTTAAATGTACTTGCTATGCTTAGAATGTTCTTTGCAAGTGCTGAATGAGAAAGTGACTCATATCCAGAAATCCCACCATTTATGTCTCTAATTGAAGTAGATAAATTCCATTCCCATGATTCACTGTTTTCATCATAATAAGGTACCCAGTGTTCAGTGGGTTGATTTTCGGGTCCAATTCCTCTGAAGTTTCCGACTGCTTTTACTATAAGATAAAGTGGTGCTAAGTACGCTATTTCATCCCAATTCTTAGCTTGTTCACTATAATATCCAAACGAGGTATTTTCTGAAGTTGACATACTTGTATCGGCATACCATACCCAACGATTATCATTGAACCAATTATAATACCAACCTGTGCTTTCAACATAAGGGTGAACCGAAAGCTTTAATTCATTGGCGGCTGCATAGGCCATTTCAGATTCGTCGTTATTCCAATCGTAAGATTGTATGTTTGCTTCGGAAGCCGCTCCGATAGCATCAGTATTGGTACCATTTGCTATTGCCGAACTAGCGACAGAGGTGGCATGACTATTTATAGTGATGCTTAAGTTTGTATCTGCAATTTGAATTCTGTTTCCGAACTCTTGATGCGTTTCAAGTGGATTTCCTGCGTCCCATAGCCCAATATTCCAGCCATTTGCTTCAATGTTAAAAAGAGAACTTCCATTCGTCTTTATAGCATCCGTTTGTGTTGATTGAAGTGCCCCTAAGTCAGATTGGGACAATATTTTAGGGAGTCTTGGCTTATGTGCTATGATTCTTGAGGATCTTTTTGGGTGAATAGAATTACTATTGCTAGGTTTGTTTATATATAGATCAAATAAATTTGTATTAAAATGATTTTTATCTTCTATAAGATTAAATAAATTATCATTATTGCTAAATTTTGATTTTAAAAGTTGCTCACGGTTCAGTTTTATGCTCAATTCGATTAGTTCAGATGATTTAGTTTGAGCTAAAATATTCTCTGAAAGATTAATGGAAGTGAGTAGTCCCAAAAGTATTAAACTAAGAATTCGCTTTACAATTATCATGTTTTAACGATTTAAATTCGAAGTTTAAACTACTTAATTTAAAATGGGATTCCTAAAATTTGAATTTGATTAATGCAGTTCGACAGCTAAATGTAGTATTCCTTAGTTCTATAGAAATTCAATTACAATATTTTTCTAAAAAAGTTCTAGCTTCAGCATATCCATAAATTGAGGCTTTAGCCCAATCAGAGCAAGCATCGAGTTTACTTGATAAATTATAGTGACAAATACCTCTATTGAAATAGGCGACTCCATAATCTTTTTGAAGTTCAATTACTTTGTCATAGTTCGCTATAGCCTCATCATACTTCTTTAAATTGAACTTGCAATTCCCTCTGTAGAAAAAAGCTTCTTTATCATCGGTTTTTATAAGAATCAATTTATCAAAATAGTTAATTGCTTCTTTGAAATCTTCTTTTTCATAAATTAATTTACCAATTTCTAGAAGGGCATCTGTGTTTTCTGCATTGTTTAGCACCGCATTTTTAAAATCATTCATAGCAGCTTCTTTGTCACCGATTCCAAGATTAGCCTGACCTCGCCAGTACAATGCTACATCATTAGAAGAAAATAACTCCAAAGCTTGCGTTAATTTATCTTTACCAAGCTGAAATTCTTCAGTAGCTACTTTACTTATTCCTTCAATTAGTAAAATGTCAAATTTACTTTTTATCGATTCTGATTGAGCTTTGCAGGAAAAGTGAAGAAGAATTGAGCATAAAAGAAATAAAACAGAGCGTAACATAGATTTCCATTGCGTTAAAATTTAATGTTTTACAATTTCGGTTTTACATTCAATTTTCACAATAACCCGAATGAGTCATTTTAATAAAAAATAGTAAGCATGAGTCAGACTCGAAGTGGTGACCTAAATTGACACTTATTAATCTTATCTTGCTTTATAAGATCTCATTCAATTCATAAAATGAATGTAGTTGGGTTCTTTTGTGATAAGAAGTATCTGATGTAAGAATCAGATTAATTATACCTTATTATTATCCGACTTCTATGAAAAGGGTCGGATAATTTTTAGTCGAGTTAATAAGTTGCTTATTGATTTACTGTCTAAATGTAATTTATTGCCCAATGAAAAGATTAAAAATAAGTAATAGAGTGTGCTGATAGTATTTATTAATTATAATCTTATCTTTTAAGAAAAAAATATTTAACTTAAAAATTTAAAAGAGTATTTTTTTTAATATTGATGAGATATTAAATTGATTTAAAAAGTCAAACAAGCGCTAGTTTATTGTTGTTTTAAATCGTTTTTACCTTATTTTAGACAAATAATTTTAAATATAAATAGATATGTTCGGTACCATAATTGGTGATATAGTTGGGTCAACTCGAGAGTTTAAACCTATTAAAAAGACGCAATTTAATTGGCTGCCGAATGGTTCATCTTATACAGATGATACGATTTTGAGCTTAGCAACGGCAGATGCGTTTTTATCAAATATTCCTTTTGTTCAAGCGTATCGTAGATGGGCAAAATTTTACCCTAATCCAAAAGGCGCTTATGGACCAAGATTCAAAGATTGGGTGCAGTCTGAATCTGATTTGCCTTATGGTAGCTATGGAAATGGTTCTGCAATGCGAGTTGGACCTGTGGGCTGGTTAGATTTAGATTTAGATACAATTCTACAAAAAGCTTATGACTCTGCTGTATCTACGCATTCACATCCTGAAGGGATTAAAGGAGCACAATGTGTTGCTGAATGTATTTACTATTTTAGGCGTGGTGAACCTATTGCCGAAGTAATATTATCTATGTCTGATAAATATGGTTATGATGTTACAAAATCGCTTGCAGAAATCAGACCTGATTATCGATTTGATGAAACATGTCAAGGTACCATACCTGCCGCCTTACGCTGTGTTTTAGAGTCTCTTACTGTGGAACAAACTATACGAAATGCTATTAGTCTTGGTGGTGATGCTGATACCTTAGCTGCAATTGCAGGTAGCATGGCTGAAGCAGCTTTTCCACCAGATTATTCGTTAATGGCACAAGCCTTAAGCTATTTGCCATACGAAATAAGTAATATTGTATTTCAAGCCTATTCAAGTTTAATTTTCGGGTATTCTCATCGCTTCGATAGCGTACTTATAAATTTACTGAAGAACTATAAAAATGCAGATTATGATATACTTTGGAATAATCAACCTGAGCGAGTTAAAATTGATGGTAAAACTGTTTCAAATAAAACTACAATAGGAATAATAACAGCTTATAACCCTAAAAGTAGTGTCATTTCTTTTGAAGAGAATGAACTAAGAAATGCGAATCTAAAAAAAGATTTAGACGAGTTAAAGTGTACCTATGTGAAAGCAGTCTCTCATGATCCTCTAGAAGTTTGGGAAGAAGAAAATGGATTTGCTGTTCTAGGTTTAACAAAAACACAACTTATTCAAATAGCCAAAAAATATGCACAACACGCTGTTGTATTTTTGGAATCAGGCAAACCATCTGAACTAGTTTGGTGTAGCTGATTTTAAAAATAAGAAAAGTTCAGAACTTCTAATCCTGAGCTTTTCTATTAATAAGATAATTGGTTTTATTCTTAAATTATTTAATAAATTAGTCTTGTGGCATGACGAATAAAAGTATAATATAGATAAGACCAAATGAGCCAATTCCAAAAACGAAACCTAGTACAAAAATAAGTCTTATAACCGTAGCATCCCATCCAAAATACTTTGCTAATCCACTGCAAACGCCAAAAAGTTTTTTATCGTAGGAAGATCGTGTTAAGCGTGCCATAATTTTTTTTATTTAGAGATTTATATTAATAGAACTTAACGATAGATTTACCATCAAGTTACAGTAAATTTTATTTAAATAGATAAGTGAACTGTGAAGGTTGATCCTTTCGAAGGCTCAGACCTAACTGTAATGGTACCTGATAAAATTTCTACTAGTTGTTTAATCATAGACAGACCAAGACCTGTACTATTTTCACCTTCAGTTCCAGATCTGCGTGATAATTGAGGATTAGAAAACAGATTTTTAAGGATAGATTCATCCATTCCTATACCATTATCTTGAATCATAATTTTAACTTTATTTAGATCCTGTGATATTGAACAAATAATTTCTCCATTTTGAGGAGTAAACTTGATGGCATTTGAAAGCAGATTGCCAAAAAGTTGTGATAGTTGCGTTTTGTTAGAATGGATATATAACTCATTAATTGGGTAGTTTCTGATGAGTTTAATCGATTTGTTTTTAGCAAAAGGTAGATACATTTCAATTAAATTCGAGATAACATTGTTAATAGAAATTCTCTCATTTGCAAGAATTTCTGAATTTCCTAAAGCAACTCCGCTCTCCAATATATCATTTGTATAGCTTTGCATACTTTCAGAAGCGTTTTTAACAAGCTGAAGCATGTAAATAAAATCAGGAGTTAAAGGTAGATTTTCTTCAATTAATAAATTTATTATACCTGTTATACCTGAAATTGGATTTCTTAAGTCATGACCAATAATTCGAAGCAATTGACTATTAGCGTCATTAGATTTTTTAAGTAAGTGATTTTGCTTTTCAATTTCAAGGCGCGTAACTATACTATTCGCAATAGTCTGTAAGGATTCTTTTTGCTTGTTTGTTAATTTTGCTGGTTTTGAATCTAATACACATAGAGCACCAATATTAAAACCATTTGAGGTGATTAATGGAAAACCCCCATAAAATTTTAGATATGGTTTATCTTCAACATAAAACTTTTGCTTAAATCTTTCATCACTTGTTAAATCTTCAACTTCATAGAAACAATTATCCATAATAGTATATTGACATACGGTATCGCATCTTTTCATAGAATACAAATCAATTCCATAAGCTGATTTTGACCACTGAGTTTCTTTATCAATAAAATTAATAAGAGCAACTTCGCAATTACATAAATAAGCAGCTAGTTTACTTAAATTGTTAAATTCGCTTGCTAAAGGCCTATCTCTGAGATGGAATGTTTCTAATTCAGCGAGTCTTTCGTTTTCATTAAATGGGATCGGGTCGGTCATTAATCGCAGTTAAGAGTGGTTTTTTTTAAAATGTAAGAAATTAATAAATATTAAAGAGTTTCAATTAAAAAATTATACAATTAGGTATAAACCTTAGGCTAGTGATGATTACAAAACTTCTTTTTTAATTTAGACAATACTTAGCTTCAAAATTAATTGAAAGCAAATAACAACTTAACAGAGTTCAAAAAGAGAAGTTTAATTTTTGATGACTCTAAAGTATAAAAAAAGCCGAGATTGGAATAAAATCGGCTTTTAAAAAGTAATGTTATTAATAAATTATTTACCAGCTACACGTTTGTAAGCTTCCATAATTTCATTAACGTGACCCGCAGAAACATCCAATTGAGCTTTTTCTTCAGCGTTTAAATCCACTTCGATGATTTGTTTGATTCCACCTTTTCCTAGTTTTACAGGAACTCCAAGGAAAATATCTTTATATCCATATTGACCTTCAAGATTTACACAAACTGGAAAAATTCTGTTTTGATCTAGTGCAATTGCTTCAGCCATTTGAGCTGCAGCTGCACCTGGAGCGTACCATGCAGATGTACCCATTAATCCAACTAATTCACCGCCACCTTTTTTAGTGCGTTCAACAATTTGATTTAAGGTTTCATTGTCAATCAATTGAGTTACAGGAATACCTCCAACAGTTGTATATCTTGGTAAGGGAACCATTGAATCTCCATGACCACCCATTAATAGAGCTTGAATATCTTTTGGAGAAATATCAAGAGCTTCTGCCAAGAATGCACGATAGCGTGCTGTATCTAAAACGCCTGCCATGCCCATAACTTTGCTTGAAGGAAGGCCACTTTTTGCGTATGCGACATAAGTCATAACGTCAAGTGGGTTAGAAACGATAATAATAATAGTGTCAGGAGAGAATTTTATTAAGTTATCTGTTACATTTTCTACGATTTTAGCATTTACACTTAATAAGTCATCACGACTCATTCCAGGTTTACGAGGAAGACCGGCGGTAATTACACAAATTTCTGAACCAGCAGTTTCTTCGTAAGAAGTAACTCCTTTTAAGCGTGTGTCAAAACCGAAAATTGGAGCAGTTTGCCATTGATCAAGAGCACGACCTTTTGAAGGATAAAAAGTTTTTTCTCCATCTTTGCGTTCAAGGTCAACTAAAACTACTTCTTTTGCGAAATCGCGTTGAGCGATGGTTAATGCAACAGTAGAACCAACGTTTCCACCTGCGCCTACAACTGTAATTTTCATACGATTCTTAATTAATTATTTGATAGGTTTGGATTGTGAGTAAATTCGATATAATTTCAAAAATAACAATAAACGAGTTTCAAATCAGCGAAATACTCAATTTTGATAGCTAATTAAAGATACAATAATCTTTAAAAAAAGGCAAAGTAGTCTTAATTTTTTAAGACTCGCGACTATCACGACCCCACATCAGTTTGTTTCGTAAGGTTACGAAATAGGAATGTTGATATAGTTCAATAATTTCAACATAAACATTAGACTGAGTTACTTCAACTTCAAATGGGTAATCAGGAATTTCGAGTTGTTCACCATCATAAGAGAATAATAATTCATTATGTTGCTTTTCAATGATAATTTCTAGTTTTCCACTTGAAGGTAAAACAAGTGGGCGCGTAGTGAGTGTATGCGGATTAATAGGTGTTACAATAATTACATTTGTTGAGGGTAATACTATAGGTCCACCACTTGATAAATTGTAGGCTGTAGAGCCAGTTGGCCCAGCAACAATAAGGCCGTCTGCCCAATATTTGTTAATTAAATGGCCATCGTATTTTGCAATAATATTCACCATTGCCGAACTATCTTTTTTCCCAAAAAGAAATTCGTTCAAGGCATATCGTTTTCCAAATGCAAGGTGTCTTGCCTCTAAAAAATAACGCTTATCTAATTTATAGTTATTTGCAAGAACTTTAGTTAATGTTGATTCAATTTCCAAAAAGGGAGTGTTCGCTAAGAAGCCAAGTCGCCCTGAGTTTATTCCTAAGATAGGCTTACTATCCACATAAGTCATTAATTGAGCTGTCCATAGCATTGTGCCATCACCACCTATTGATATTACAATATCTGATTGATCAATAACATCTTGTTCTGTTGAAACAACTCGAATTGCACTTGATTCATTTGAATAAAGGCTCTCAAGTTTTGGAGTAAGAACAATATGTTGCTTATTACTAATACTCCAATTTATCACTTTTAAAAGAGCATTTTTTACAGAGTATTTGTCAGGATTGGCTATAATGCCGAATGTTTTTGTCATAATTTCTAAGGAATCATTCAATGATCTTTATAGATATCCACCATGGTTCATTTGAAAATTCAGCATAAATCTTATCTGATTTTTGTAATCCTGAACGCTTAGGATAGAATTTTGCTAACTGAATTGAATTTGCTGGTTTTTGATAAGCAGTTTCTCGAATAAAAAATATAGACTCTCTTCCAATAACAGGTGATTTTATTATGATGCCAGCATATTTATTGGACAATGAAACTAAAAAAACACGAAGAATTTCAAGTGCGATTGGATTTTCATTGTAATTCATAGTTAATCTATTAGTTTCATCAACTGAATTAAACTCAATTAAAGATGTTTGAGGGGACTTTTTTTGAATAAGTGAGTCGTTAATTTGATTAATTTCAATTTTATCAAAAATTGGAGAATTCAAAAACGCAATTTGTAAATCAGCTTGTTTAACTAAATCAACAGCTTGAATAGCTGTGATATTAAATCGGTTTTCAGTATTGAAATACAAAGAAAAAGGCTCAGTTGAAACGGTTGAAATCAAGTTGAAATCATTTTGATAGGATGGACTTAGTTTTCCATCAGCAGTTAATACTGTTTTTGATAATTGGGGGCCAATTTCTGGAACAATGTCGATTTCACCTAAGAAAAACTTTTTATACAGGGAGATTTCATTTTGGAAGAAATAGAATTCTAAACGTTTTCTTTTAATTGTTTCGGTCAGATTTGTTGATTCTGATACAGGTTTTAGCGTAATGATACTATCTCTGAATAAGCCTGAAAATTTCCAAGAATTTGTCCCAACAGGCCATTCGGCAATCGGGGTGATGTTGGATTCAACATTTTCTTTTGGATAAATTGAAGCTTCAGGTTTGGCTAAATTATTTAAAAAAAGCTGATCTTTGTAATCCAAATTGAAAATTACGGTGCTATCATTGGGTGTTTCAATGCCTATAATTGATTTTATAGAGCGCCGTTCAACATCAAATAATTCTCTTTGCTCATTATAATAAATATCCATTCCTCTGATAGACCAAAATAGTTTTGCAGTTCTTCCTGGAACGGTTGCTTTTGCCATTCTATCAAAAACATAACGAACATCGGTTGAATTAACTTTGCGCCCTAAACCGTTAAAGAATAAATCTGAGTTGTGAAAACGTTTGTCGCCAAGGGTGAAAATGTAAGTCAGAGAATCGTTAGAAACTTCCCAAGATTTGGCAATAGCTGGAAGTAAATTTCCTTGAGAATCAAGTGCGATTAATCCTTCGCAAACCAAATTGATAAGTCGCATTTCTCCATGGTTATCAATAAAAAGAGGATCCAAATTTTGAATTTTATTGAGTTCTCCAATTCGAATAACAGTTTGAGATACTTCACCGGGTAAATCATCAAGCGTTGATACATCACCAATAAATACAGGTTTTTTATCAATTACTACTGTTTTTGATTCGGTACAAGCTTGATTTATAGAAAAGACTAAACCTAATAAAAAGAAAAAATGAATTTTTCTAAGATGCATTATTTTAAACCTTTAATTCCTTTAAGACCTTTAGTTGATTTTTCTTGTAATAGATTCGTCTCATAAGAACGAATTCGACCATTTTTTTGACGATTGAGTTGGACGCCGATAGCTATTAATTCATTTAAAAGCCCCGAAAAACTTAAACCAGATTTTTCCCAAAGATAAAATGATAAGGAGCCTGGAATGGTATTAATTTCATTAAAATAGACTTCTTCCGTTTCGTTATTCATAAGAAAATCAAGTCTTGAAACACCTGCACATCCTAATAAACGGAATATTTTTGTGGCCAAGTTCTGAATCTCTTTCGTTTTTTCGAATGAAATAGGAGCTGGAATTATACGTGAAGCAGAAGCCATTCCACCTTTTGCAGAACCTGCATCAGACTGATATTTATCTTTAAAAGAAAGCACATCACTAGAGCCTTTTGGTTGCTCGCAAACTGAAGCCCTACAATTCTCAGGAGTTCCTAAAACAGAACAGTTAATTTCACGAAGTGGGATAATGGCTTTTTCAACAATCAGTTTTGAGTCATATCGAAATGCTGTTTCAATTGCATCGAGAAGTTTTTCAGGTTTTTCAGCTTTTTCAACGCCAATACTTGAGCCTAATCGAGCTGGTTTAACGAAAACAGGATACCCGATTTTTTCAAGTTCAATTAGTAGGTCATTTCGTTTAGCAACCCATTCAGATTCCCAAAAACTTATACCAGGAACGGTTGGAATTCCTGCATCGTGACATAACCGTTTTGCAGTGTCTTTGTCCATTCCTATAGCTGAAGCCATAACTGGACTTCCTGTATAAGCGATATTCAGCTGTTCACATAAACCTTGAAAAGCGCCATTTTCACCTTCAGAACCGTGAAATACACAAACGACACATTTAATAGAAAAGAACGAATTTTTTTTGAATAAACCTGATTCAATTAATTCGAATTCTGTTGTACCTTTTTGAGATAGTACAAAACGAGATAGGTTTGCAATAGATGGTAATGAATGGATGTTCTTGTAGTTTTTTAAATCGAGTAATTTTTCTCCACTATACCAAAGTCCTTGTTTAGAAATATACAAGGGCAAAACTTTTTGACCAGATTCTTTCAAGGTTTGTGCGGCTTGAATTCCGCTAATTACTGAAACTTCGTGTTCGGGAGAAACTCCACCAAATGCTACGATTATTGTGCTAGACATAATGAAAAAAGAATGGGATTTGTTTTTTGAAAGATAGGGAAAAGTGAGATTTTAACTATAAAAGAACTAGAAACAATTCTGTAAAGCAATTGATAATCATTCAATTACAGTTGAATGTGAAAAACAGGTTTCCAAAAAAAGGGAAAAAGCTTCTGTTTTAGTATAAAAGTAATAGAATCTGAAAAAATCAAAGTTTGTATATTTATCACATGAAAATATTTTTGTCAAAACAATTTTGGATTGGTACTACTGTACTGCTATTAGCGGGAGTTCTTTTATTTTTTGTATTGAACTTGTATGTGATGCCAGCTTATACCAAATTAGATGAGGGACTAACAATACCAGATGTTACAAAACTACCCATTAAAAAAGCAAAAGAAATATTAAACGAGGCGGGATTAAGAGACAGTATTATTGATAGAAGATATAATGCTGCGTTTCCTGCTGAATATGTTATAGATCAAACACCTTCACCATCGCTAATTGTAAAACCAGGTAGAAAAATTTATCTCACTGTTAATACATCATCAACTCCAAAAGTTATTGTTCCAAGTGTAAAAGATTTATCCTTGCGAAATGCTGAACTTCAATTACAAAATTATGGATTACGATTGGGAACCGTTTCTTATGAGTCATCTCCTTTTAAAAATACAGTTATTAAACAATCGGTTGAATCTGGAACACCAGTTGAAAGAGGAACGATTATTAGTTTAGTAATTAGTGATGGTTTGGGAATAAAGAAAGCTTTAGTTCCTGATTTAATGGGTTTACGTTTATATGAAGCTCAAGCTAAATTGAGAACATTAGGATTACGAATCGGTGAAATTCAGTTTAGAGCGGTAAGTGATCAGGAATCTAATAGAATTTTAGATTATTCGCCCAAAGCAGATTCCTTATTAGAAGGGGCAAAGGTAAATTTGATTGTATCTGAAATTAAAGGAGCCGGTGAAGTAAGTGAGCAAACCACAACTTTAAATGACTCGACTCAAGTTGTTTTCTCCGACTCGACTCAAACACCAACATTACCATTCAACTGAAAATGAAATCTATTATGAAAATTCTTGCTCCATCAATCTTAGCGGCTAATTATGCGAACTTGCAAAAAGATGTTGAGAAAAGCTTAAAAGGTGGCGCTCAATGGATTCATTGTGATGTTATGGATGGCCATTTTGTACCAAACATCAGTTATGGTCCAATGATTGTAAATACAGTGAATTCGTTCACAAATGCCTTTTTGGATGTGCATTTAATGCAATATAATGTTGATCAATATATTCCTGAATTTGTTAAAGCTGGTGCGGATCTAATTTCGGTACATGTTGAAGCCGTTCCACATATTCATAGAAGTTTTCAGTTAATTCGTTCTTTTGGAATAAAAGCAGGTGTTGCCATTAATCCAGGAACTGCATTAAGTAGTTTGGATGGGATTTTAGATGAAACTGATTTAGTGGTTTTGATGAGTGTGAATCCCGGTTTTGGAGGGCAAAAATTTATTGAATCAACGTATAAGAGAATTGAGCATTTAGTTGAATATCGTGAAAAAAATGGTTCAAATTTTTTAATTGAGATTGATGGGGGAGTAGGTCTTGGGAATGCAAAAAAATTAATTGATACTGGCGCCGATGTTTTGGTTGCAGGATCTAGTGTTTATGGGGCTGTTGATATTATTGAAAGAACTAAAGAGTTGTTTTCTTTGATTAATAGCTGAGTTTTATTTTGAAATCTGCTTCTGCTTCGTTTTTTTAATTTGGTTGTAAGCGTGGACGCTGACTTTTTTTAAAAATCACCTGCGAGGACGCAGGCGCTATGTATTGAGATTTGTTTTGATTAAAATCTGATTTTTGAATTTCAAAATCTGCTTTTGCTTCGTTTTTTAATTTGGTTGTCAGCGTGGACGCTTACTTTTATTTTATAAAGCACCTGCGAGGACGCTGGCGCTGTGCTTTCTATGTTTTAGGATGAACTTTGTTCATCAAATTCTTACATCAAGGCCCGATTTTTTCATTTCTTTTTTTAAGTCGTGGATTTCGATTTCTTTGAAGTGAAAAATACTTGCTGCTAAAATTGCATCGGCTTTGCCTATAGAAACTGCATCAATACAATGTTGAATGGTTCCGGCGCCACCACTTGCGATTACAGGAATCCGCACGCGTTTATTTACTTCTGCTAATAATTCTAAGTCAAAACCGGATTTTGTTCCATCTTTATCCATACTAGTTAGTAAAATTTCACCTGCTCCTAAAGCTTCTACTTTTTCAGCCCATTGAAAAACATCTAAATCAGTTTTTTCGGTTCCTCCTTTTACATAGACATTCCATTTTCCATCAGATTCTTTTTTTGCATCTATGGCAGCGACAACACATTGAGCGCCAAAACGTTGTGAAGCTTCGGAAATCAATGCTGGGTTTTTTACAATCGAACTATTTAGACTAACTTTGTCAGCTCCGGCTTTTAAAAGTTCATGAATGGCATCAACAGAACTGATGCCACCGCCGACAGTAAATGGAATTGATAAATTTGCTGCAACACGAATAACTAAATCAACAAGTGTTTTTCGTTTTTCTTTTGTGGCTGTAATATCCAAAAAAACCAATTCGTCTGCGCTTTCCAAGCTATAACGTTGACCCAATTCGACCGGATCACCAGCATCACGTAATTCTTCGAAATTGACCCCTTTTACCGTTCTTCCTTCTTTTACATCTAAGCAGGGAATGATTCGTTTGGTATGCATTTATTTGTATTCCGTTTTGGTTGACAAGGTAATCACTTCGGATTTACCTGGTTTAATTTCGAGCGTAAAAATAGCTTTAAATGCGGAATCGGTTTCAAATTTTTTATTTGAATCGGTGATAATTGTACTTCTATCAATTTGTTTGATTAAGTGAATCGTGATTTTTTCTTTTTTATCGTTTTTCACTTCAATTTTATAGGAAGCAGTAGAAAGTTTTTTAGTGACTTGCTCTGAAGCTGTAACCGTTTCAGAAATATCAATATCCATTGCTTTTCCTAAGTTCAATTCAACCAATTCTTCAAGACTTGTATTTTGAATTTTACTATCGGCTAAGTTGCGTAAGTCTTTATTATTATTATATATTAAAACGTCAATTTTTCCTGAGGTAGCTTGATGTTGAAATCCATTTTTTTTGTTATAATCAAAAGAGTACATTACAATTGGATTCGCCTTTTTTACATTCCAACTACTCAAATTGTATTCATATCGTTTTTGAATAGGAACATCGTTAACATCAAAAAGAATAACATGTTGAATTTGATTTTTTTCAATTCTTAGAGGTTTTTCTATCACAAATTCATAATTATCACCAACTGATTCCGAAGAAACAACAGCAAGATCCATCTGTGTTTCTGTATCTAACATTTCCAAAGAGCTCATTTTGTTTCGATAAGTTGGTTTAGGCCTGTATGAATTAGAAATTGAATTATTCAGATTCCCATAATTAAAACGCACATAAGCCGATTCAATTTGTTCTGTTCCTCTATAGGTAAACTTAGCCAATCCTTGAAAAGAAGCAGATTTTTCATCTTCAGCTAAAACAAGTGAATAAACAGGTTCCCAATTAAAAGCATTGGACTCATAACTTACACGAATCGATTTTTCAGCAGTATTTTTTGATGTAGTTAACACTTGAATCTGATCTTTTTCAGAAAATCCACTATGCAAATTTGGAAAACGAACAGAAGCTGATTGATTGGAATTGAGGTAAATCACTGATTTATCACTCAATTCAATAAAATAAGATCCAAATCGGTAATCAATAAGTTTGCCGGTGTAGGTTTCGCCATCGCGTTCAGAAACTGTAATTGTTTCACCTTTATAACTTAGTATAAAATCATTAAAATCAGCACCTTCTTTAAATGTAAATTGCGCAGGAGATTCATCAACAAAAACAAAAAAGCTTTGATTGTTATAACCCGAAACGAGATTTTCATACGTAAAAAGATTTGTACCTTTAGTTAGGTTTTCGGAATAAACATCAACAACAGAAGCGCCTGAATTTTGATAAATGGAAATTGTTCGGTTTTGAGCCAAACTAAGGTTTGAAAAAACACTTAGTAGCAGTAGAGTAATCGTTGTTTTCATAAGAGTATAATTATTAGAAATTAATAAGAAAACTGAATTCAGCATAGGTTTAAAGTAGAATAAGGATAGAAAAAAAGAGAACTATTTTTCACATTTCTGAGATTTCGTGAAAATTAAATGTAAACTGAGTCTTCATCAATAAATTGTGAGTCCACTTCAAAATTCGATTTTGTCAGTTTTAAACCCTATAAAATCGAGTATAATTGCAGATTGTGTAAAAAAACTGATTTTCTATTAATCAATAACTGACACGACAAGACAAATAAATACAGTGCTGATGAACAAACGAACATTATCAAAGAATAGTAAGTGATGTTAGAAAAAAAATAGAAAACATGATGTTAGACAGGTATTGAATAGAAGACAAAAAGAGCGTATTTTTTATAGATATTGCCGAAGTGGCGGAATTGGTAGACGCGCACGCTTCAGGTGCGTGTGCCTTCGGGTGTACGGGTTCGAGTCCCGTCTTCGGTACAAAATGAAAAAAAAAGCCTTGTAGCTCAATGAATTACAAGGCTTTTTTATTAATAATGTCTAGATAAATACCAATGTGAAATGCAAAATTTATATTTAAATGTTGAATTGATATTAAAAATATAATTCAACAAAATAATGGTCGATTGCCTATTGAATAACATCGCATTATAAGCGAAAATCGATTTGTTTTTAGTGGGTTAGATTTAAAAATAAACTATGAAACTAAGTTTGTGGTAAGCAATAAATACTAAAACTAGTTGAAAATATGGTCATTTCGCTTTACAATCTTCTTAGTAACTGACACTCTCAAATGGTTGCGAATCGAAAAGTGAGATACAAGACAATGTAAAACGATATCGAAAGCATTTGGAACCATCAAATACAATCTGTTTCAATTTGATAGCCAAACAGAAGATTCCTCATGAAAGCTTTCGGGAGGAATGAAGTTCAAAATTACTTTTCTCGTTTGAGTCTAAAATTAATACCACAATTCTAAACCCGAACTCAGGTTAGTTCATATTTAAAATAAGAATGGCTGAAAGGTCAGCTTTTCTCAAAAACATTTGTAATTAAACTTATTTCCGCTTCGGAAAGAACAACATTTCTACGACTCATAATATGACGAATCGTTTCAACAGCTTTGTCAACATGATATTTTTCAGTAAGTCCGTTAAAAAGCCAAGAAAAGTTAGGAAGAAATTTTGGTGGAAAACCTTCAGAAGCTATATTACACATCACACCAAAAACACTTCCTGTATTTATGCTTGTATTTATTGCTGTCTTTGTGTGATCTCCCATCAAAACACCCATGAATTGCAAACCTGTGGATTTCATCTTTCCGTCAGGAAAGCTTGCAATTTTTACTTCGCTGTAATTGTTTTTCAGATTTGAACAATTGGTATGAGCTCCCCAATTACACCATTCTCCGATTATTGCGTTTCCGATATATCCACCATGAGCTTTATTACTAAATGGATGGAAAATAGTACTCTTAACTTCACCTCCAACTCTACAGTGAGAGCCTATAGAGGTTTCACCATAAATCTGTGCCCCCATTTTTAGAATTGCAGAATCTCCAACAGAAACGGGCCCCCTTAATAAGGTACCGCTCATAATTAGAGCGCCTCTTTTAATAATTACAGGTCCATCATAACTTAGAATGGTAACATTAGGTTCTATTTTTGCCGTTGGATGAATAAAAACAGGCTGATCACCATCTATTATAACATGATTTAAAATCCTTTCGTTTCTGTTGTCCTTGTAAGCAAAGCGGTTCCAATCATTTTGGATTTCATTTCCATTTCCTGTCATCAGCTCCCAAACTTCATGTAAAATCTGTTTATTATTTAATTTAATAGTGATTTCTTTATCAAAAGGGATTTCATCGATAGGAATAAATGAATTTAATTTTTGAATTGGTCGAATAGCTATGATGGTGTTTTTTTCGCCTATAAGACGTTCACCTACTTGTAAGACCTTGATTTTTTTTATTAAATCTACAGATGGTAAAACCCGTGGATTTATAAATAAATCTGACTCAGCTGCTTGATTACTTGACCAAACAGCGTGCAAATATAAAGGAGCAAAACGTTCTAAAGTTTCAACACCAAGTTCCTTTTTCCATTTCTCAAATATATTTTCGAATCCCATAAAAAGGGTATCAACAGTTCTTAGAATCGTAAAAGGAGCGAAACGATTCCTGACTGAATCTTCAATTAGGCAATACTTCATATCAGAAGAAATTTACCGAAATTGATTCAACTCTTCCAATTCATTCCCATTTATTTTAAAAATGGCTAGGGAATTAATCTAAAGACCAGTAGAAACTAAGTCGAAATTCATTTTAAACTGTGATTATTATAGATAAGCTAAATACTTAATTTATATAGTTAAGATTCAATTTTTATGGAAAAAGCACAGGCTAAAGTGCAAAAATTGACTAACTAGAGTTTGAGTTTAGAATAAACTATAAACTATCTTGATGTTGTTTCTGAACACACAAATTTCTTAAAAATCAGCGGTTTGAAGTATTTTTTTTCTAAAACAATAGAAATTACTTTTTAATTGATGAGGTCTGAATACGTTAAACCCAAAATTTATTTAAGTAATAGGTGACTTTTTTTACTAAAAGATGAGCGTACTCCAAAAAGTGGTTTCTAGCCATATCTTCGTCGAATTCGTAGGATTTGGAAGGGTGTAAAACCGAAAGAATCGTCTTTTTGGAGTGGACTCAAGATTGAAAATTTAATAATAGCTCAACTCTAAATAAATAGAGTTGCCCAGAAAAAATGGCTATTGAAAAACAATCTAAGAGCGCAGACCAAAAAGTAGTTTCCAGCAAAAGACACAGCGAAATCGTAGGTTATAGAAAGGGTAAATCGAAAATATCAACTCCCTGGAGCGCGCTTATTAGTTGTTATTCTGCCTAATTAACAGTGCATTAAAGAATCTAACTTAAAAACATACTTAAGGGGATAGTCGTTTAATTGTCCAATTAGATACATTTTTTTCATAAAAAATCCGATCATGAAGACGACTTCTACGACCTTGCCAAAACTCAAAAGATTCTGGTTTTACTCGATAGCCACCCCAAAAAGTAGGAAAAGGAATTTCATTGCCACTGAATTTATCTTTGAGTTCCAAAAGCTTTTTTTCAATACTATTTCTGCCTTCAATAACTGTACTTTGAAATGAAGCCCAAGCCCCAAGTTGACTCAACACGGGTCTTGAAAAGAAATAATTCATAGACTCCATTCTTGAAATTTTCTCTGCAATACCTTCGATTCGAATTTGTCTTTCAAGATCTGGCCAAAAAAATAATAGACTTACATTGGGGTTTAATGCCAATTCTTTTCCTTTACGACTTTCATAATTGGTAAAAAAAACAAACCCGTGTTCATCATAACCTTTTAATAACACAATCCGATTTGAGGGTTTTCCGCTGATAGAAACACTAGCTAAACTCATTGCATTGGGTTCTGGTAATTGAGCGTGAGTCGCTTCCTCAAACCATTTTTTAAATTGAAATATTGGGTTTTGATCTACATCTGCTTCATTTAATTCAGCTTTAGCGTAATCTTTTCTGAGGTCTGCAAGGTTTAATATTTGATTTTCGGACATAGCGTATTCAAGGTGAAATAATATAGTTTGAAAATAAGGATTTTGTAGGTTTAGAAATAAGAAATAAGAAATAAGAGGTGAGAAATTGTCTAGCGAGAGTGTTCAATAGAGAGTCAAATTAAATATCTTAAACTAAGATACATTTAGGAGATCATTGCCAAACTTGAACTTTTCATCTAATGAATTGTAGATTAATGGATTGTTTTCTTAATCATTACAATCATTTTAAAATTGGTTCAAAAATTATCGTATTAACTCAACTTTCGGACTTCGTTTCTATAAAAAAGGCAGTGGTTTTCGCAAAGAAACGGTCATCCCGTGCCCTGACACGATTCGAAGAACCACGAAGTGCTATCTCTGCCCAATATCATTTTACGCAACAATCACTTTTTCTTTGCATAGATTGGTTCTTAGGCTGAGATGCTGGGTCGAAGCCCAGCATGACCAAATAACATCTATGAACTAAGCTCATTATGATGTGAATAAGCTCTTGTTTTCATTAATTATGCTACATAAAACCGTTACCAAAATAATTCACTTTACAAAATGTCAAAGTCCGAAAGTTGAGGTATTAATTCAATTCGATTTATTGTGGGAAAATACGGTTAAGTTTGAATCATAATTTTACTTTACATTGAGTTGTAGCATGATTGAAACGATGAAGTTGCTCTTTTTCTAGAACTCTATTCTCAGTTTTACTATTCAACTAAATAAATCGTCTATTTAAATTAAATTTTCTTATTATATTGATGTAAGCGCTTACAAGTAGGTTGGTTTACTAAACTTCTTCATGGATTTGGTTTTTCATTGAAGGGTTTAAGTTTTGTAATAACGCATATTTTGTTTTCTAACGGTAAAATTAATGAAACTAGTTACATTAATCAAAACGAAGAATAGTATAGGTGCGTATCTAAAAGTGATTAAATTTTCTTCTCAAAAATACAATCAATCATGATTATCTATTCGCAGAATACATTAAAAAATTTAAGCTTAGCCTTTCTTTCCATTTTTTATTTAGGCTTGCAAACTATTCAGGCACAACAAGATTTTCGTGAAGAATCCATCTATATCTTATTAACTACTCGTTTTTTTGATGGTGATCCGTCGAATAATCGACCCAATGAATGGAGTTCTTATAATCCCGATCCAGAAATAAATCCATTAATAACAGATCCGAATGATGTTACTTGGCGTGGTGATTTTAAAGGATTGATTGAAAAATTAGACTACATTAAAGATTTAGGATTTACCGCTATCTGGATTACACCAATTGTTCAAAATTGGTCACCTTTAGATTATCATGGATATCACGCCTACGATTTTACAAAAGTGGATCCACGTTTGGAATCTCCAGGAGCAACATTTCAAGATTTAGTTGATGCGATTCATGCAAAAGGAATGAAAATCGTTTTAGATATCGTAACGAATCATGCTGGACGATACGGAGTTAAAGGTCATGCAGAAATTAAATACAATACCGATCCGAATCAGCCATGGGGAAAAGACAACGATGGAAACCCTTTGCAACCGAATCCAAATTGGGAATAAGACGGATTAACTCCAAATCCTGATGATGGGAAAATTTGGTCACGGGCTAATTTGCCAACAATGCTAGCGCCTTTTAATGAAAATTTAGCTGCATTTAATTGGCCATCAAAAGAAAACTATGTGGATACTTCCGATCCCGATTGGTATCACCATAGTGGAAATGGATTTGCTCAGGGTTTCGATGATTTAGAAAATTTATATAACCGAGCATTGGCAGGGGACACTCCTGATTTCAATACAGCAAGCCCCGTTTTACGTGAATATTTAGTGAATGCTTATAAAACATTTATTGAAATGGGAGTAGATGCTTTTCGATGGGATACTATAAAACATATGAATAAGGACGATGTTTTGTACTTTTTGGACGAGTTCAAAAAAATAAATCCTGATTTATTTGTATTTGGTGAAGTTGCTCAAAAGCGCCATGAATTACATAATGAGGAGCAAGTTAATCCACATTGGTACACTTGGAGAGGTGCTGTAAATAATTCGGAGCCATCAAGTTTGGCAGTTCTTGATTTCTTTGCCATGAGCACGTTTCACCTATTTGGAAAAGGCGAAAATATGAGTAATGTACAAGCAGCTGCGCGTTATGATCATTTATATTCTGATCCTTCAACTAATATTTTATTCTTAGATAATCACGATTTTGGTCCGGTTAATGATTGGAATAGACGTTATGGTGGAAATGATGAAAACCTTGCTGCTGCATTAAGTTTCATGTGGACTTGGAGAGGAATTCCGACTTTATATTATGGAACCGAAATGCGTTTTAAATCCGGTACATATACCGATATTCATGACTCACAAGGAACAAAAGAGTCTATTGATAACACAGGCAGAGCGTATTATGGCGATGTAATGACTTAGGCTCCTAATCATCGTATCTATAAACATATTAAGAAGTTAAATGCTATCCGAAAAGCAATACCAGCTTTACAAAAAGGTTCTTGGTCTTGGGGCGGAAATGGTGGAGGAAACGGAGTTGGTTATGTTCGTGATGCCAGTTCAAGTTATGCTGTTGTCGGAATTGCAAAAGACGGAAGTGTGAATTTTAATTTCTCTAGTATAAAAAACGGAACGTATCGTGATGCAGTAACTGGTCTTGAAGTTGAAGTAGGAAATGGAAGCATTTCATTTACTGTAGCACCAAGTTCAGCTGGAATTTATGTACTTGATGGGCCTGGATTAATTGGAGAGTTAGGAGCAGGTTTCTTCCAAACTGATGCAAATGGAAGTCAAGGCGGCGGCGGAACTGGTGGTGGTGAAGAACCTGCAGAAATTGCTGCGGTTCCAGCAAATCCGAAAGCGGGTGAATCAGTAAAAATAACGTATGATGGATTCTTAAATGATAAATCACAAGTGAATTTGTATTGGGGGTATGATTCTTGGGTTAATCCACAAACTACACCGATGTCGAAAGATGGAGATAAATGGACTGTGAACATTACTGTACCAGCCAATGCACAAAACAGAATCATTTTTGTGTTTAATGATGGCGCTTGAACTTGGGATAATAATGATTCAAAAGATTATGTTGTGAACTTAAGTTCTGGTGGTGGATCAGGAGGAACTGGAGGCATTGAGACCATTACTTGGACTCCTTCAGCGCCAACAAAAGATGATATAATTACATTTACTGTAAATAAAGCAGACAATGTTAGATTACATTGGGGCGTAAATACATGGTCTTCTCCAGACCAAATTTACTGGCCTAGTGAAAGTATGGAAGCTTCAGGAGCCATACAATCACCATTTACTTTGAGTGATTCGAAACGTGTGTTACAAATCGGCCCGTTTAATGGATCTCAAAACGTGACCTCAGTAAATTTTGTATTGTATTATCCTGATTCAGATTCTTGGGATAATAATAATGAAAATAATTATCGAATTGATATTACTGAAGCTACTTCAAACGAATATAAAGAGGTTGAAAAAAGCTATACCTTACATCAAAACTATCCAAATCCATTTAACCCGAGTACTCGCATCAGTTTTGAACTGCCCGCTGCTTCGTATTCTCGCTTATTCGTAAGTGATTTATTAGGCAGAACAGTTGCAGATTTAGTGAATGGAAATCTTTCACAAGGTGTGCATATATTAGAATTTGATGCATCAAAATTAAGCTCTGGAATGTATATTTATCGTTTGGAAACCTCGTTTGGAGTGCTGACTCAGAAAATGACTTTGTTGAAATAACTATAGCATAGTTGTGTTTATATTGGTGATTTGACAATAAAAAAGGCTATGATTGAGGTCTTTTTTATTTTTTTTAAAAAATTAAAAGTCCCCTTTTTAGGAGATATTTAACTGAAAGCTCACTATTTACAATTTAAAAATCATACGAATTGTCGTTGTGAAAATAAGATATTGAGGCAACTCCAAAAAGTTGATTTTGTCGATTTTTACTCACCCAAATCGAGTAAAATCGCCGATTACTTTTCTGAAAACCAAATTTCAGTGAATGCTCAGAAATTAGATACTTAAATAACGATTCAGCCAAGTTATAGATCGATTTTTTAGGCGAATATCAACCTCACACTGATTGATTAAAAATTTTATTTCTTCAGCGTTTATTAGTTTGTTGATAAGTAAGATCTCAACAAATTCTTTATCCTTCTCGCGATAAGCCATAAGTTTAGAAACAGCTAAGTCAGGTAAGCTTTTACAATAGCCATTAGAATCTGTTTGCCAATCGTCAGTGACTTTTTTACATCGCTGTTGCCAATTTTTGGGTAAAATTGCAGTTTCAATCGATACTCCGTGTACATAAAAACCATGTGTTTGATGAAATAAAGATCCTTCTCCTAAAACTCCATCAATATCAATCACCTTTTCAGGTTTATTAACTGGGCTAACATCAACTTCAATTGATTGGACTAATTCATCTGGAATTTCATTTAAATGGGCTAAAATTGATTGTGAGCCAAAAACAAAGAGCTCTACATCATTTGAAACAGTGCAGGCTGCTCGTATAGCATGAAGTAATTGATAGTAAGTCATTGTTTTTCAATAAATTTAACTAAATCCTCATTTAACCAAAAAGGATTTGATTGAAGTAATTGCGTTCTTAAATCTGATTCTGTTTCAAAAAAAGTTTGAATTCTAATAAGGGGCCAATCTTTTAACATATCCAACCAAATTGAATATGTCTTTTGAATGGATTTTTCACTACTAATTAGCTTTTCTTCAACTAATACTATTGTTTTTTTAATTAAAGAAGGATTCGATTTTAATGTGCTTATTACTTTATTCATAAAATTCAATGATTTTTCTTCATGATTCTTATGAGAAATAGCTGTTGAATTATTCAGAAATTCTTTTGTTTCAAGTTGATTTATGTCAAATCCGTAAACTAGAATACCTTTTCTTTTGGTTTGTAAATATTCTCCTTTAGTGAAAAGTATTAACTTAATTGTTATATCAAATTGTTGCTCTATGAATGATGAAAGAATCGTTTCCTGAATAACGGGCTTCAGCTTAGTTTGCAAAGTAGAATCTGAAATTACATCAAGTTCTAAAAGATCTCCGTAAGTATCAGTATTAAGCGCATACTTACCTGAAATGTAAACTGAATCAACTGGTAATGGATTAAATAATTCTCGAAGTTGATTTATAAGTTGTTCAGCAAATTTTTTTTCATTTTCGAAAAGTGAAATTAAATCTTTTGCTAGAGGATGATTAATCCTTAACGAATAGTGAAATGTTCCTTTTTTTCCTGTCTTAATAAGAATACCGAGTTGTTCTAATGTGTCAATTGCATTAAAAACACTTTGTTTTGAAAGTGAAACTGCTTGTAATAATTCACCAGAACTTGCACTACTATCTTTATTTAAGCATAAATAGCGTAAAATTGCTAGTTGGCTTTTATTGCCTAAAATAAATAGTAAGGGATATCGAAGATAGGATGAACTCATAAGTCAATAACATTTGATGGTAGTCAAATATATTAAACTATAGTCAAAAAAAATAGACTTTAAGATTGTGTCGTTTTAGTCAGCTTAAATGTGACATAGTTCGTGTTCTTAAATATTCAGTAAATAAGGGTCTAAGGCCAACCCTAAAGGCGAATTTGTATATTTACACCTCTCAAATAGCGTGTAATCGTCGATGAGTTCACTGAAATATATTTTTAGTGCGAGCTAAGTATCTCAAAAATTTTTCTCAATCAAGAAAAAAAAGGTTTTCTAGCACTATATTGCGCTAAAAAACCTCTAAATTTTTGTTTTACAATGTTTTTAAATACTCAATCAACAACTCTACACCATAACCCGTTGCTACTCGGTCTTTGCCAAAGTTACCTTGCTGTAAAACCATTCCGGCCACATCAAGATGCACCCACGCTGGATGATTTTCAGTGAATTTCTCAAGGAATTTAGCTGCAAAAATGGCTCCTGATGCAGGTCCTGCATAATTTTTTACATCAGCAACGTCTGAACCTAATGGATCGCCATATTCATCCCACATTGGAAGTGGCCAAACACGTTCTCCACTCGAAAATCCAGCTTTAGAAAGTTCTTGTGAAAGTTCATCGTTTTTTGTCATCATTGCTGCGCTATGATATCCTAACGCCGTTACAGCTGCGCCTGTAAGTGTTGCTAAATCAATCATTACATCAGGTTTTAGCTCTATAGCGGCATAAGCAAGGGCGTCGGCGAGAACAAGTCTTCCTTCGGCATCGGTATCAATTATTTCAATTGAATTTCCGTTATAGGCGGTAATCACATCGCCAGGTAAATATGCATTTCCATCAAGCATGTTCATTACAGACGGAACCACCATAATAACTCGAACAGGTAATTCTAAATCAGCAGCTAAGCAAACAGCTCCAAACGCAATAGCTGCACCGCCCATATCGCACTTCATATAGTGTAAATTGGTCGATGATTTAATTGAAATTCCGCCCGTATCGAACATTACACCTTTTCCGATAATGGCAATAGTTTTTGAATAGTTCTCAGGTTTGTAATCAAGAACGATTAATCGAGGTTGATTGGTAGCTCCTTGGCCTACAGCCATAATTGCGCCGAATCCTTTTTTTTCTAATTCATCTTCTTTTAAAATAGAAACATTAATTTTTCTAGAATCAGCTTCTTTTTTGGCATATTTCGCAAATTCTTTGGGTCCTAAAATGTTAGATGGCATGTTTATTAAATCCATCGACATTTTTTTTGCGACTAAAGTATGAATGGCATCGCTGATGATTTTTTTAGAATGATAAATTTTCTCAGGGCATAATAATTCAAGAGTTAATTTACCTGAAGAATCTTGTTTCTTTTTATAAGAAACCATTTTATTCCAACCAAGCCCAGCTGAAACAGTAATCAGATGAACTTCTTTTTCTGGTGTAAATACATCTGGTAAATCTATTAAAACCGTTGTTTTTTCTTCTTTGTTTTTTAATTGATGAAAAACGGTTCTAATGTTTTGTTGAAATTGTTGAATGCTTGGATTTTCTCCTAAGCCAATAAAAATCAATTTTTTATGGGGATAATCATCATGTGGGTAAAACGAAATCGTTTCAGATTTTTCTGCTTTAAATTCAGTGATAATCTGTTCTGGTAAATCAAAACGTTGAAGTACTTCGTTTTTGATTCCCATTTTAACAGGAATAATTCGAATCTCAGCTTTTGATTTTTCGGGTGAAGCAATGAGTTTGACTGAAATCATAATGTTGTATTAAGATAAAATGAATATTTATATCAGGAATTTACTCTTTAAGGAGCTGAAACTAAAGTAACATTTTGAGCTATAAACCCTTTATCATTTTCAACAATTTGAAATTGGAAAATTAAATCTCTAGATGGAATAAAGGAAGTGTCAAAATGATTCTCAAATTGTGAAATATGGCAAAAAATAGTTTTGTACGGTGATAATAAATTTCTAGAATCTGTAATCCATGTATTATCACTCAGCGTATTCATGTAACGTATAAATCCATAACCGTCATTATGTGAGAAATCATAACATAAACCACGCACTTTTGAGCCAATTTTACCCCAGTCGCCACCGTTTTCGACAGGCAAAAGACCCGGAATGAGAAAACCAGAGATAAACGTATCTGCTTCAAATTTCAACTGATTGGAGACATTATCAAACCCAATTAATTCAACTTTACAGCCTTTATCTTGAGCAAATTTAATGATAGGTATAAAACCATCATCGTTCGTTAAGATGTAAATTTGATCAAGATTTTCTGCTTGTTTCATAATATCAGCGGCCATTTCAAGCTCAACAGTTGATCGGATTATGGATTCATTTGATTCTGAATCGAGATATCTTCTAACAGGTCTTTCAATAACTTTAAATTCAAAATCTCTGAGAACGCTACAAAATCGGCGAGTTTTTGCTTCGTAATTTTCATCCTCTTCTGTATGTTTTTCGTCGTAGGAAACATAGACATTCATTCTAGCTGGTTCATGATCTGGGAAACAGGCATATTTACGAAGAATATCGTACCTAAGTCCATAACCTCCGTTTACTGTTTGATTAATTGCGTCAACGTAAATACCGATTTTTTTAAATTTCATATAAGTGTGAGCAAACTATTTAATTATTTTCTGTGAATATAAAAATGGGCTAGATGTACAAAACTATTTAATCAAATGGAACTAATCGCTGATAATACTACTCTAGTTGTGATTTAATACTATTTTTTGAGAAAACAAATCTAACTATATATGGAATGTAAAGAAAACAGAGATTGGAACAAAACGAGTTAACAAAAATCGATTTTAGTCGAAAAAGAGAGAAAGAAACTCTTTCACAAGTTTTTTAAAAAAATTAATGTTTGAGCTAAACTGAAAAGGAGTATTCCGCAAAATATTCGGCCTATTCGCAGGTTTAGGAAGGTACAAACCAAAAAAATAGACTTTCAGGAGTACATTCAAAAATGAATGGTGCGTTTGATTGAATAGAGTATTATGATAAGATAAATAGGTTTTATTTTGCAGGTTCAATTTAAAACTGAATTGTTTAAAAATTTTTAAATTAAATGAGTTACTCTAAAATTAGGACAAATAAATGAGTGTAGAAGAAGACCATACTATTCCAAGAGTTCAACAAGCTCAGGCTGTTCCTGAACACAGAGAGAATTTATTTCATAATCCTATTTATGAATTAGAGCAAATCAAAAAGGAAAAAGAACGCAAAGAAAGACAAAGAAAAAAAGCCCCCCGAAAAATTCGAAGGGCTCGTGATTCTAAAAGGGGGTTATTAATCGATTTAGAAGCCTAAGTAGCTTATTCAACAGTTACGCTTTTAGCTAGGTTTCTTGGCTGATCTACATTAGAACCGCGATTTACTGCAATTTGATAGGAAAGTAGTTGCAACGGAACTACCGTTAAAAGTGGGGTCAGAACATCAGAGATAGCTGGAATTTTTACTAAAAAATCAGCCAATCGTTCAACTTCAAGATTATTATTAGACGAAATGGCGATGATACGACCTTTTCGGGCTTTTACTTCCTGAATATTGCTCACCATTTTTTCATTGGTGTGTGAAATAGTGGTTAAAACAACAACAGGCATGTGTTCGTCAATTAAAGCAATTGGACCGTGTTTCATTTCCGCAGCAGGGTATCCTTCTGCATGAATGTAACTGATTTCTTTCAATTTAAGAGCACCTTCTAAAGCAACAGGGAAGTTAAAGCTTCTGCCTAAATACAAGAAATTTGGAGCGTAAGTGAATAAAGACGCTATTTCTTTTACTTTGTCGAATTCTTTTAATGCGACAGAAATTTTTTCTGGAACACTTAACAAGTCATTAACTATACTTGTGTAGTACGTATCATCAATTTTGCCTTTTCTTTGTGCTAAGGCCAAAGCCATTAGAGTAAGTACGGTAACTTGCGCTGTAAATGCTTTTGTGGAAGCAACACCGATTTCAGGACCGGCATGTGAATAAACGCCTGCATCTGTTTCACGAGCAATGGTAGAACCAACCACATTACAAATTCCAAGCACGGTTGAGCCTTTTGATTTAGCTTCTCTTAGTGCGGCTAAGGTATCCGCTGTTTCGCCAGATTGAGAAATCACAATTAAGACATCATTTTCGTCCATTAAAATTGGATCGCGATACCGCAATTCGGAAGCATATTCAACTTCAACATTTATATGTGCTAAATGCTCAAACAAATACTCCCCAACTAAAGCGGAATGCCAACTTGTTCCACATGCAGCGATAATAATACGTTTTGCATTTTCTAATTTATCCCAAACATTGGTTAATCCACCTAAAACAATCGACTTATCTTCTGGATTTATACGACCTCTTAGACAATCGGAAATCGTTTGAGGTTGCTCGAAAATCTCTTTAATCATAAAATGCGGAAAACCGCCTTTTTCGATTTGTTCAATGTTCATTTCGAGTTCAAAAACAGCTTTATTTTGTGGAACATTGGTGATGCTTTTCACTTCGTAACCATCTCGTTTAATTACGGCCATTTCTGAGTCGTCGAGATAGACTACTTTGTTGGTGTATTCGATTACTGGAGATGCATCAGAGGCAACAAAATATTCATTTTCACCTACTCCAATTAATAGAGGTGAACCTTTTCTTGCTACAATTAAAGTATCAGGTTCGTCATGATTTAAGATTGCAATGCCATAGGTTCCTTCAACTTGTTTTAGAGCATATTGAACCGATTGCTCGAAGGTACAATGCGACGTTGTATGAATTTCCTCAATTAAATGAGCCAAAACTTCAGTATCTGTTTCACTTTGAAAAACGTACCCTTTTCGAATGAGTTCTTTTTTGAGTGTATCGTAATTTTCGATAATTCCATTGTGAACTAAAGCAAATCGTTTGTTTTGACTTTGATGCGGATGCGCATTTACATCATTGGGTTCCCCATGAGTTGCCCAACGAGTATGACCTATTCCTAGAGAGCCAACTAAAGGCTTTTCCATAATAAGTCGTTCAAGTCCAGCTACTTTCCCTTTAGTTTTTCGAATTTCAAGCTTACCATTCATAACTGCAACACCAGCTGAATCGTAACCTCTGTACTCAAGGCGTTTTAAGCCCTTTAGAATTACATCAGCGGCTTCTTTTTGCCCGATGTATCCCACTATACCACACATATGTTAT